>JAABUY010000431.1_pt1 | contig 74170 bp, 74 predicted proteins | sample 5560271 | NCBI WGS metagenome assembly JAABUY01 (sample SAMN10711886, study PRJNA513374) | rock metagenome | isolation source: Antarctica rocks | place: Antarctica: Victoria Land, University Valley | reverse complement strand
CGCCACCAGCAAGCGCGGTCCCAAGGCCGCCAAACCCAAGGGCTACGTCGATGGCAAAACCGCACGCGCCCACGTCGCAACCGCTCGCCTGCTCGCAAAAGCCAAGACAACACCCTGAAAGGGGTGGGGCTCAGGAGCTTGCCCGCGAAATCTGCGATGATCGCCCAAGCCTCGTCCCTGCCGGAATTTCGGGAGATGTCCTGCAGCTTGGCAGGGTCGACGACATGCAGCCGCGAATAGCTCGCGTTGTAGGTGCGGGCTTCGAAGCAGTCGAGGACAAGGTGCCCGTTCGCCGGCAACTTGAAGTCCCGGCTGTAATCGATCTGCGGCATCTCGTCGTAGATGACGTGCCATGCGGACCGGCGCATGACGAATGCGATCCGATCAAAGGCGATCTGGGTGATCAGCAGAATCTCCCCGGCGTCGCCGCTGCTGTGCAGGGCGGTGATCCGTACATGGGAGTCCAAGCCACGCAGGGCGCGTTCGGTTTGCTCGATCAGGACGATGGACGGCTGAACCATCATCAGCTTGCGGCCAAGTTTGGCGGCCTTGATCGCGTGGCGGCATGCTGCGTAGGTCTTTCCGCCGCCGACGGGTGCGGATACAGTTTGGATGGAAGTAGTCGTTGCTAATGTCACGGTATTGAACCTCTAAAATGTTAAACGCCTGCGGGACCGTGATTCCCGCAGGCGTTTGAGAGGCTCAATAGTTGAACGCCACAGCGCAAAGACTGTGGGTTCGCCGAACTATTTATTGCGGAGCATCAAAACTAGTGCCAGAGGATCACGGCCTCTGGAAGCGGACTAAGCCGCCTCCAGTCGTTATTTATAGCTGCTCGACGGTGCGCCGACCTAAATTCATCTGCGGCCTCTTAGGTTACAAATATTTAATCTCTGCTGCTGGCCATGTTCGAGTGGCAAAAGCCGCTCGGACGCCCAGCGCCGGCAGGCTGCAAGCGGACAGCGGCGCTGCTTAGATAAGCTCGTCCGAGCAGGTCACTGCGAAGGCCGCGAGACCTCAGTCGCCAACGTGACCCGCCCGGCCCCAGTGGTGCCCGGGCCGCCGTCCGGGCAGCCGTCGAATGCCCGAGCGGACGGGTCCCGGCCCTGCACTTGTTTGCTGGCTGTTTGCTGAGACGCTTGGCACGCAGCAAACTAAGTAGCATAACTTCTTGAAAAGAATGGCGGACCCGACACGATTCGAACGTGCGACCTTCGCCTTCGGAGGGCGACGCTCTATCCAGCTGAGCTACGGGTCCCGCGCCATCCCAATACCGCCATTCGATCCCGCTGTCACGCCGTCTGCGCCAGCCAGGCGGCAGCGGCGCGATCGGCGCCCGAGGGCAGCGCCGCCGCAGGATCGGCCAACCACGCCAGCACGTCGGCCAGCACCCGCGCCCGGCCCAGGTCGCGCAACAGCAGGTGGTAGTCGCTGGGATAATACGCCAGCCGCTCCGGCGCGCCGAGCGGCAAGCTCCTCAAAGCGGCGCGCATCGCGTGCTTGGGGATCAGCTCGTCGTGGCCGCCATAGAGGAACAGCGCCGGGGCGGTGAACGCCGCCGCCGCCCGCAGCGCGTCGTCCATCAGGTCGACCATGCCGCGCACCGTGTCGACCCGGGTGTCGTGCTGGGTCAGCGGGTCGCGCGACAGCCGGAGCAGCGCCTGGAAGTTGTCGCTCGCCCGCACCCCCACCGGGCCGCCATCGGCCAGCGCCCAGCCGGGCGCCGCGTGCGACCCCAGCCACAGCATGGCGCGCAGCAGCAGGTCCATCTCGGCCCGCCCCCACACCGCAGGCGCCGCCAGCACGTAGCCGGCAATCTCCGGCGCGGCGCCGGCGACGGCCAGCCGCATCAGCACCGCGCCGCCCATGCTCTCGCCGATCGCCACCACGCGCGCCTCGGGATGGCGGCGGGCGATCAGCCGCGCCATCGTCGCCGCGTCGTCGCACAGCGCCGACGCGCCGGGCCACCGTCCGCGTCCGGTGGCCGCGCCGAAGCCGCGCTGGTCGGGCGCGTAGACGCCGATTCCCGCCGCCGCCAGCACCGGCGCAGACAGCTCGAAGGCGTCGCGGCTGTCGTTGAAGCCGTGCAGCGCCAAAGCCACGGTGTCGGGCGGCCCCGCCGGCAGCCAGCCACGATACGGCAGCGCCGCCCCGTCCGGCATGGCGAACGCCCCGTCGGTGACCCGCGGCGGCGGCATGCCGGCGTGCCGCGGCGGCACGGCGGCGCATCCGGCCAGCACGGCCGCGCCGCCGGCGAGCAGCGCACGGCGGCCGAGCGCTGTTGAAACCATTGCCGGCTGCTCTATCATGCGCCGCACCCGCCGAAACCTCCGAAAGTGCCCCGATGCAGGACGCCCGCAACCTCGACGCGCCGCACCCCGACGCCTTCCCGCACGCCAACGACGCGCCGCCGCACGCGCCGGCGACCGCCCCGGTCTACCAGCCGACCGAGACCGTCATCGTCGACGACCGCGTGGTGTCGTGCGACGGCGGCATCGGCGGCCTCGGCCACCCGCGGGTCTGGCTGCGTATCGTCGTCGACAGCAAATTGTGCCCGTATTGCTCGCGCCTGTATGTGCTGGCCGCAGGAGCGGGGGATTCCGACGCTCACTGAGCCTGCGCCGGAAACCCTCGCGCCGGCGGCAGACCCTTCCGCGCCGTCGGCAGCCAGGCCGGCGCGGCTGCACTTGGTGCTGATCGACGGGTCGGGCTTCATCTTCCGGGCCTTCCATGCGCTGCCGCCGATGAACCGCGCCGACGGCGTGCCCGTCAACGCCGTGTTCGGCTTCACCAACATGCTGACGCGGCTGCTGCGCGACCATGTCGGCACCCACATCGCGGTCATCTTCGACGCCGGCCGCACCACCTTCCGCAACCGCCTGTACGACCAGTACAAGGCGCATCGCCCGGAGCCGCCCGACGAGCTGATCCCGCAGTTCGCCCTGGTGCGCGAGGCCACCGAGGCGTTCGGCGTGGCTTCGATCGAGCTGGCCGACTGGGAAGCCGACGACCTCATCGCCTCCTACGCGCGGGCGGCGGTGGCGGCCGGTGGCGAGGCCACCATCATCTCGTCCGACAAGGACCTGATGCAGCTGGTGCGCGACGGCGTGGGAATGCTCGACCCGATCAAGCAGAAGCCGATCGGCCGCGCCGAGGTGATCGAGAAGTTCGGCGTGCCGCCGGAAAAGCTCGCCCACGCGCAGGCGCTGATGGGCGACAGCGTCGACAACGTCCCGGGCGTGCCCGGCATCGGGCCGAAGGGCGCCGCCCAGCTGATCGCCGAGCACGGCGACCTCGAAGGCGTGCTCGCGGCGGCGCCCGGCATGAAGCCATCCAAGCGGCGCGAGCTGCTGCTGACCCACGCCGAGTCGGCCCGCATGTCGCTGCGGCTGGTGACGCTGGACGCCGACGCGCCGCTGCCGCAGCCACTCGAACAGCTGGCCGTGCGTCAGCCGGACCGCCCGGCGCTGCTGGCGTGGCTGCTGACCCAGGGTTTCCGCAGCACCGCGACGAAACTCGGCCTGGATGGGGCGGCGTCCCTGCCGTCGCCTCCGCAGGGCACGCTGGCGTTCGACGCTGCCCCGGCCAAGCCCGCGCAGGCGTTTGCCGGCTACGAGTGCGTGACCACGCCCGAGGCGTTGCAGCGATGGTGCGCCGAGGCCGCCGCCGCCGGCCTGGTGGCGATCGACACCGTGACCGACGCGCAGGACGCCATCCGCGCCCCGCTGATCGGCGTCGCCATGGCGATCGCGCCCGGCCGCGCCTGCTACGTGCCGCTGGCGCACGTCGCCGCCCCCGAGCAGCCACCGCCGGAGCAGCTCGCCCCCGAACTGGTGTTGGGGATATTGGCTCCGCTGCTGACCGACCCCGCGGTGCTGAAGGTGTTCCACGACGCCAAGTTCGACATGCTGCTGCTGACCGGGGCCGGCGCGCCGGTGCCCGGTCCCGCCGACGATGTCATGCTGATAAGCTACGCGATGACCGCCGGCCGCCACGGCCAAGGCCTTGGCGAGCTGGCGACGCTGCACCTCGGCCACACCCCGGCGACGCTGGATCAGGCCACCGGCACCGGCCGCGCCCGCCTCCCGTTCCCCGCCGTGCCGCTCGACCGCGCCACCGCCTACGCCGGCGAGCAGGCCGACGTGGCGCTGCGGCTGTGGCACGTGCTGCGCCCGCAGCTGCGCGAGGCGCAGGCGTTGGCGTTGTACGAGCAGATGGAGCGTCGGCTGGTGCCGGTGCTGCTGGCCATGGAGCGCGCCGGGATCAAGGTCGACGAGGCCGACCTGCGCGCCATGAGCCTCGACTTCGGCCAGCGCATGGCGGTGATGGAGGCCGACATCCACGCCATGGCCGGCGAGGCGTTCAACCTCAGCAGCGCCAAGCAGCTCGGCGAGGTGCTGTTCGACCGCATGGGCCTTCCGGGAGGCAAGCGGATGAAGACCGGCGCCTGGGGCACCGACGCGCAGGTGCTGCAGGCGCTCGCCGACGCGGGCCACGCGCTGCCCGCCCGGGTGCTGGAGTGGCGGCAGCTGAGCAAGCTGAAATCGACCTACGCCGACGCGCTGGTCAACGAGATCAACCCTGCCACCGGGCGCGTCCACACCAGCTTCGCCATGGCCATCGCCAGCACCGGCCGGCTGTCCTCCATCGACCCCAACCTGCAGAACATCCCGATCCGCACCGAGGAGGGCGGGCGCATCCGCCGCACCTTCATCGCGGAGGCGGGACACCTGCTGGTCAGCGCCGACTACTCGCAGATCGAGCTGCGGCTGCTGGCGCACGTGGCCGAAATCCCGCCGCTGCGCGAGGCGTTCATCACCGGCCAGGACATCCATTCCCGCACCGCAAGCGAGGTGTTCGGGGTGCCGATGGCGCAGATGGACGCGGCCACCCGGCGGCGCGCCAAGGCGATCAACTTCGGCATCATCTACGGCATCAGCGCGTTCGGCCTGGGCCGCCAGCTCGGCATCGACCCCGGCGAGGCGCGCACCTACATCGAGGCGTACTTCGCCCGCTACCCCGGCATCCGCGCCTACATGAACAAGACCCGCGACGAGACCCGCATCGCCGGCTACGTCCTGACGCCGTTCGGCCGCCGCTGCTGGATACCCGGCATCAACGAGAAGAACGGCGCGCTGCGCGGCTACGCCGAGCGCCAAGCCAGCAACGCGCCGCTGCAGGGGGGCGCCGCCGACATCATCAAGCGCGCCATGGTGCGGCTGCCGGCGGCGCTGCGTGCCGCTGGGTTGTCGGCGCGGCTGCTGCTGCAGGTGCATGACGAGTTGCTGTTCGAGGCGCCCGAGGCCGAGGCCGCCGCCACGGCGGAGGTCGCCCGCACGGTGATGGAGGCGGCGGCGGCGCTGTCGGTGCCGCTGGTGGTGGAGACCGGGCACGGCCACAGCTGGGCGCAGGCGCATTGACGGCAGCGCCGCTGTTGAGCGGTTCAGCCGTCGTGCTGCGGCCCCCGCAGCCGACAGATGGTGCGGATCGGCTGGCGCTCGGCAATGATCCACAAATCATGTGCATGTTCGGAGCCGACCCGGCGACTTTGCCGCCGCTGACGCAAGCCGTGGTCGCCTCGTGGCTCGAAGGCCTTGCGACGCATCCGCACGCCTGGGCGGTCGAACACGACGGACGGCTGCTTGGCGAGGCTCGCCTGGACGCACTGGATCGGCACGACGCGCAAGCCCGCCTTGCAGTCGGGTTGTACGACCCTGCCAGGCTGGGCATCGGCTTGGGCCGCGAAGCCGTTCGGCTGGTGCTGCGGCACGCCTTTGGAGAACTGCGGCTGCATCGGGTCGGGCTTCGTGTCGTCGCCTACAACGTTCGCGCGATCCGCTGCTATCTGGCGTGTGGCTTCGTGGTGGAGGGACGCGAGCGCGAAGCGGCGCTCGTTGCCGGCGAGCGGCACGACGATGCGCTCATGGGCATTCTGGCTCGCGAGTTCGCCTAACCCGCCGTTTTCGAGCGCTTAGGCAATAGTTGGACAACTTGGCGGATTGGGATTGCAGAAATGAGGACAACTCGCCTTGGCGCATCCGACATCATGGTCTCGGCCATGTGCCTCGGGTGCATGGAATTCGGCACGCGGATAAACAAAGAGGCTTCTTTCGCAGTGCTGGACGCTTATTACGAGCAGGGCGGCCGTTTCCTCGACACCTCGAACAACTACGCTTTCTGGGCCGAAGGCGGGCATGGCGGGGAGAGCGAGACGCTGCTCGGCGAATGGCTTAAGGCGCGGCGCAACCGACAGCAGTTGGTTATCGCCACCAAGTTCGGCGCTCAGCCGACCATCCCAGGCGGTGGCTTCGAAACCGCGGAGGGCCTGGGCAAAGAAGCGATGACGAGGGCGATAGAAGGCAGCCTTGGGCGTCTCGGGATCGACTGCGTCGACCTGTATTACTGTCACGTGGAAGATCCAGAGGTTCCGGCGGAGGAAACGCTGGGCGCCTTCGACCATTTAAGAAACCAGGGTAAGATCCGCGAAATTGGCTGCTCCAACCATGGCTTGCGCCGCCTCGACGAGGCGCGTCGGGTGAGCAGGGCCAACGATTGGCCTGTCTACCAGGCGTTGCAGCAGAGATACTCGATACTTCAACCAAAGAAGGACGTGGATTTCGGTCCGCAGCGTTTGGTCACCAGCCAAATCAAGGACTACGTACAGGCCAGTGGCGATATTTCGCTGATTGCGTACGGCGTCTTGCGTGTCGGAGTTGTCCCTGGAGTGCCGCTCGCGCCAGAATACGACACGGCTGAGAACAAGGCGGCATTGCAGACGATAGCTGACATCGCCAGGCAGCATGATCGAACGGTCAACGAGGTTGCGCTGTCTTGGATGATGAACACTCGCCCAATCGCCGTGCCGTTGATTTCAACTCGCAGCGTAGTCCGCCTGAAAGAGAATCTCCGAGCGATGACCCTGGAGTTGGACGATGGGGCGATGAAGACGCTCGACTCCTTGGCTCAGGCCGTGTGACAGCCGGACCATCGTTTGGAATGTGGTGAAACGCCTCTGCGGACGGCGGCTAGGCCTGGAAGCGTCGATCAAAGAACAAGCGATCAGAACCCAACCTGGTCGCCGCCCTTCAGCGCCAGCATTTCGCGAACGTCCTGCGGCGTGGCGATCTCTCAGAACCCAACCTGGTCGCCGCCCTTCAGCGCCAGCATTTCGCGAACGTCCTGCGGCGTGGCGATCTCGTGGCCCAACTCCTCCAGGACACGCCGGATCTTGGCCACCTGCTCGGCATTGGAGGCGGCGAGCTTGCCGCGGCCGACGTACAGGCTGTCCTCCAGCCCGACCCGGACGTGGCCGCCCATCATCGCCGCCTGGGTCGCGAACGGCATCTGCTGCCGCCCGGCGCCCAGCACCGACCACACGTAGTCGTCGCCGAACAGCCGGTCGGCGGTGCGGCGCATGAACAGCAGGTTGTCCCAGTCCGTCCCGATGCCGCCGAGCACGCCGAAGATGGTCTGCACGAAGAACGGCGGCTCGATCAGCTTGCGGTCGACGAAATGCGCGAGGTTGTACAGGTGGCCGACGTCGTAGCACTCGTGCTCGAACCGGGTGCCGTGCCGCTTGCCGACGTTCTCCAGAATCCACGCGATGTCGCGGAAGGTGTTGCGGAACACGTGGTCGTCGGTGCGGCGGAGGTACGGCTCCTCCCACGGGTGCTTCCACTGCGCGGTGCGGTCAGCCAGCGGGAACAGGCCGAAGTTGATCGAGCCCATGTTCAGCGAGCACATCTCCGGCCGGGTCGCCAGCGCCGCCGCCACCCGCTCCTCGACGCTCATGTTCATGCCGCCGCCGGTGGTGACGTTGAGCACCGCCTGCGTCGCCTGCTTGATGCGCGGCAGGAACTGCATGAACACCGCCGGGTCGGGCGTCGGCCTGCCGTCGGCCGGGTCGCGGGCATGCAGGTGGATGATCGCCGCCCCGGCCTCCGCAGCCTCGATCGACTGCCGCGCGATCTCGTCCGGCGTCACCGGCAGCGCGTCCGACATGCTCGGCGTGTGGATGGCGCCTGTGATGGCGCAGGAGATGATGGTCTTGCGGGCAGGACGCATGGTGGCTCCCTAATACTCGTCTCGCCGGGTCAGTGCTGCCAGACGATCTCGTTCGGGGCTGCCGCGAGCGCGTCGCAGCGCCGCCATTCGCCGTTCGCGACGCTCTGCCCGGTCATGCAAAGGATAAAGCCCCAGTGGCTCACCACCACCGTGTCGCGCCAGTTCGCCAGCGCCGCCATCTCGCCGCGGAACAGCGCCGCGCGGGCCTGCGTTCCCGCCGCCGGCTCCTCCACCGCGGGCCACCACACCTCGTCCAGCCCGGAGAAGTCGAGCGCCGGCCAGGCTGCCGCCAGCACGGTGCGCGGCGAGCCGATGTCGCAGGTGAAGGCGTAGCGTTCACGCACCAGCGGATGCACCAGCACCGGCAGCCCGAGCCGCCGCGCCAGTGGGGCCGCGGTCTGCAGGGCGCGGGTGTACGGCGAGGCGACGATGTGCCGCACCCCCATCCCGGCCAGCGCCTCGGCGGCTTGTTCGGCCTGCTGGCGCCCGAGCGGGGTCAGTTTCGGGTCCACGATGCCGGGATCGACCCGGGTGGCGGTGAAGGCGAGGTTGAACTCGCTCTGGCCGTGGCGCAACAGGATCATGCCGCCGCATAGCCGCATGGGCGGTGGCGTGCAACGGCCGGCTGGTCGGTCCCGTTGTGTCAAGGGTCGGCGGTGCCTATGTCTGGCTTCTCGAAACAAGGTCACTCCCAAATGGACGGCGGCTTTCCCATCGACCTGATCCTGTTCGGCATGATCGCCGCCTTCCTGGTGCTCCGGCTGCGCAGCATCCTGGGCCGGCGGCAAGGCTTCGAGCGGCCGAACCTCCGCAACGCCGCTGCCGCCCGGCTGATGACCGGCCGCGTGGTCGACGCGGTGGCGGAGCCGGTGGTCGCCGGGCGCGCCCTGCCCGAGGCGTCGTCGTCGGCCGGCCAGGTGTTCGCGCGGATGCAGATGGTCGACCGCGGTTTCTCGGCGCAGCGCTTCCTCGACGGCGCCGAGGCGGCGTTCAGGATGATCGTGAGCGCGTTCGCCGCCGGCGACCGGGTCACCCTGCGCCCGCTGCTGAGCGATGAGATGTACCAGGCCTTCGAGGGCGCGATCACCGCCCGCGAGGCCGCGGGCGAGACCCAGCGCACCGAGATCCGCAGCGTGCAGTCGGCCACCGTCGCGCATGCCTTGCTGATTGGCAGGGTCGGCGATGTCACCGTGCGTTTCGTCAGCGACCAAATCAGCCTAACGTCCGCACGCGACGGCACGCCGATCACCGGCACCGACGCGGTGACCGAGATCAGCGACGACTGGACGTTCCAGCGCGACCTTGGGCTGCCCGACCCGGCCTGGCGGCTGGTGGCGGCCCGCAGCGCCTGATGCGTTGGCGGACGTGCGCGCTGGCGCTGCTGGCGCCGGCGTGGCTATCCGGCTGCGCCCGCCACGCAACGTCGACCGCCGAGCACGCCATAACGCTTCGTCCGGTGGCGTTCGCCGCCCTGCCCGGTTGGGTCAGCGACCATCAGGCCCAAGCCATGCCGGCGCTGCTGGCTGGTTGCGCCGTGTTTGCGGCTGCCCCCGACCGTGCGCTGGGCGGCAGCGGCGATGCTGCCGCGCAAGGTGGGAAAGCGGCGCAATGGCTGTCTTCCTGCGCCGCCGCCGCGGCGGTTCCGTCCGGCGACGACACAGCGGCGCGGGCCTTCTTCGAGGCGCAGTTCCAGCCCTACGCCGTTGCCGACACGGCCGGTAGCGGGCTGTTCACCGGCTATTACGAGCCGGAGGTCAATGGCAGCCGCACCCCGGGCGAGGGCTACGCCACCCCCCTGCTGGGCCGGCCCGACGACTTGGTGCAGGTCGACCTGGGCGCGTTCAGCCCGGACCTTGCGGGCAAGCACGTCACCGGCCGTCTGCAAGGCGGCCAACTGGTGCCGTACTACGACCGGGCCGCCATCGTGGACGGCGCGCTGGCGGAGCGGCGGCTCGACCTGCTTTGGCTGGCCGATCCGGTGGATGCGTTCGTACTGCAAATCCAGGGCTCCGGCCGCGTCCGGCTGCGCGACGGCAGCACGGTGCGAGTCAGCTACGCGGCACAGAACGGTCGTCCCTACGTGCCGCTCGGCCGGGTGCTGGCCGACCGTGGCGACATCCCGCTCAAGCAGGTCTCGATGCAGTCGATCCGCGCCTGGCTGGCGGCGCATCCCGACCAGGCGGCGGCGGCCATGGACCAGAACCCCTCCTACGTGTTCTTCCGCGAACTCGACGACCTGCACCCCGACCAGGGGCCGCCGGGAGCACTCGGCGCCGCCCTGACGCCGGGCCGCTCGATTGCCGTGGACAAGCGGTTCATCCCGCTCGGCGCGCCGGTGTTCGTCGACACCACCGACCCGCTGGACCATCGGCCGCTCGACCGCCTGATGCTGGCGCAGGACCTTGGCGGCGCGATCCGCGGCCCGGTGCGCGCCGACATCTTCTGGGGCCGGGACCGCGACGCCGAGGCGCGGGCGGGCGTGATGAACGCCAAGGGCGGCGCCACCCTGCTGCTGCCGCGTGCCGGCCAGGTTGCCGCCGCGCGGTGACGCCACGCTGGGACGTCGGCGGCCACGTCATCGCACAGGCCGACTGCCTGAGCGCCCTGCCCGGCTTGGCGGCGCAATCGGTTGATGTCGTGGTCACCTCGCCGCCGTACAACATCGGCGTCGCCTACCGCAGCTATCACGACCGCCAGCCGCGCGAGGCTTACCTGACCTGGCTGGCGCAGGTCGGCGGCGCGCTGCGGCGGGTGCTGAAGCCGGACGGCTCGGTGTTCCTCAACGTCGGCAGCACCAACACCGACCCCTGGTTGGCGCTCGACGTGGCGGCGGCGTTTCGCGAGCACCTGGTGTTGCAGAACCATATCGTCTGGGTGAAGTCGCTCAGCATCGGCGACGACACGCTGGGCCACTTCAAGCCGATCACCAGCCGCCGCTTCGTCAACCAGAACCATGAGGCGATCTTCCACTTCACCCGTTCGGGCAATGTCGCGGTCGACCGGCTCGCGGTTGGCGTGCCGTTCAAGGACAAGTCGAACATCGCGCGCTGGGGCCATGCCAGGGACCGTCGCTGCGCCGGCAACGTGTGGTTCATCCCGTACGCCACGGTGCGCTCGAAGGCGCAGAAGTTCGACCACCCGGCCGGCTTTCCGGTCGAGCTGCCGCTGCGCTGCCTGCTGCTGCACGGCGTTCCCGGCGCCGTCGTGCTCGACCCGTTCGCCGGGGCCGGCAGCACGCTGGTCGCCGCCGCCCGGCTCGGCCATCGCGCCATCGGCTTCGAGCTGGACCCGTTCTACGCCGAGGTGGCAGCCACGCGCCTGCAGGCGGAACTCGACTCCTCTCTGGCGAAGGCGACGACCGCGCCCTAAGTTGTTGGCATGTCAGCTGCCAAACCTCGTGTCGCCCTGTTCGTCACCTGCCTGGTCGACCTGCACCGCCCGACGGTGGGCTTCGCCGCGATCCGCCTGCTGGAACAGGCCGGCTGCCTGGTCGAGGTGCCGCGCGCCCAGACCTGCTGCGGCCAGCCCTCGTACAACAGCGGCGACCGCGCCACCACGCGCGACATCGCCGTCGGCATCGTCGAGGCGTTCGGCGGCTACGACTACGTGGTGGTCCCGTCCGGCAGCTGCGGCGGCATGATCCGCGAACACATCCCGCATCTGTTCGACAACGATCCATTGCTCGGCGCGCGCGCGCGGGCGCTGGGTGAGAAGACCTACGAACTGGTCAGCTTCCTGACCGACGTGCTGGGCGTGCAACGGGTCGAGGCGGCGCTCGACGCCAGGGCCACCTACCACGACAGCTGCTCCGGCCTGCGCGAACTCGGCGTCAAGCGGCAGCCGCGCCATCTGCTCGCCAGCGTCGCCGGCCTCAGCCTGGTCGAGATGCGCGAGCCGGAGACCTGTTGCGGCTTCGGCGGCACGTTCTGCGTGAAGTATCCCGACATCTCGACCCGCATGGTGTCCGACAAGACGCGCGACATCGTGGCCACCGGGGCCGACACGCTGCTGGCCGGCGACATGGGATGCCTGCTCAACATGGCCGGGCGGCTCGCCCGCGAAGGCAGTCCGATCCGGGTCCGCCATGTCGCCGAAGTCTTGGCCGGCATGACCGGCGACGTGCCGCCGATCGGCGACGCCGCAACTTAAAGGGGACTAGCCATGCTCGCGACCAGCCCGGCCTTCAAGCGGAACGCCGCCGCCGCCCTGGCCGATCCCGGCCTGCAGACGGCGCTGGCCCGCACCCGCCCGCAATTCCCCGCCAAGCGCGCCGCCGCGGTCGCCGCCCTGCCGGAGTTCGAGCAGCTGCGCGACATCGGCCGCGACATCAAGAACCACACTTTGGCCAACCTCGACTTCTACCTCGAAGCCTTCGAAGCCAACGTCGAGCGCGCCGGCGGCCAGGTGCATTGGTGCAGCACCGCCGCCGACGCCCGCGCGGCGGTGCTGGCGATCTGCGAGCGGGCCGGCGCGCGCACCGTGACCAAGGGCAAGTCGATGGTCAGCGAGGAGCTGGGCATCAACGAGCACCTGGAGGCGCACGGCATCACCCCGGTCGAGACCGACCTCGCCGAGTACATCCTGCAGCTGCGCCGCGAGCCGCCCAGCCACATCATCGCCCCGGCCTTCCACCTCAACCGCGCGGACTGGGAGAGCAGTTTTCGCGCCGCGCACACCGACCTGCCGGCGGACCGGGTGTTCAGCGAGCGCCGCGACATCCTGACCGAGGCCCGCACCCGGCTGCGGGCAAAATTCCTCGCCGCCGACGTCGGCATCACCGGCGCCAACTTCCTGATCGCCGAGACCGGCAGCAGCGTCATCGTCACCAACGAGGGCAACGGCGACCTCACGCAAACGCTGCCGCGCGTCCACATCGTCCTGGCCACCATCGAGAAGGTGGTCCCGACGCTGGAGGACGCGACCTCGCTGCTGCGGCTGCTGGCGCGCTCGGCCACCGGCCAGGATTTCTCCGTTTACACCACCTTCTCGACCGGGGTGCGGCGGGAGGGTGACCTCGACGGGCCGGAGGAGTACCACGTCATCCTGACCGACAACGGCCGCAGCAACATGCTCGGCACCGAGTTCCAGGAGATGCTGCGCTGCATCCGCTGCGCCGCCTGCATGAACCACTGCCCGGTCTACGGCGCGGTCGGCGGCCACTCGTATGGCTGGGTCTACCCTGGGCCGATGGGCAGCGTGCTGACGCCAAGCCTGATCGGCGTCGACCAGGCCGGGCACTTGCCCAACGCCAGCACCTTCTGCGGCAAGTGCGAGAGCGTCTGCCCGGTGAAGATCCCGCTGCCCAAGATGATGCGGCACTGGCGCGAACGCGAGTTCGAGCGCCACCTGTCCCCTGTGGCGATACGGCGCAACCTCGGCCTATGGGCGTGGTTCGCCAAGCGCCCTGCCTTCTATCGAGTGGCGACCCGTGCGGCGGCGCTTGGCATGAAGGCGGTCGGCCGCAAGCGCGGGCGGCTGCGCTCGATGCCGCTCGCCGGCGGCTGGACCGCCGGGCGCGACCTGCCGCTGCCCGAGGGCGACACCTTCTTCGCCCGTTACGCCAAGCAGCAGCGCTCTCGCACATGAGCCGCGAGGCGATGCTGACGGCGATCCGGCGCGGCCTGCGGCGCGGCCCGCTGCCCGACGACCAAGCGATGGCGTTGCGCGCCCGCCTCGCCGGCCACCCGCGCCACCTGATCCCGGCCCGCTCGCGGCTGCCGCATGACGGCCAGGTGGCGCTGTTCATGGCGCGGCTGGAGCTTGAGTTCGGCACCGTCGCGCGCGTGGCTTCGGCCGCCGATGTGCCGGGCGCGGTGTCCGACTACCTCGCAGGCCACAACCTGCCGAGCGAGCTCGCCATCGCGCCGCATCCCGAGCTGCGCGCGGTCCCCTGGGCCAGCCGCCCGCTGCTGCGGCTGCGCGAGGGCCGCGCCGAGGCGTCCGACCTGGTCAGCCTGCAGCACGGCTTCGCCGGCATCGCAGAGACCGGCACCTTGATGCTGCCCAGCGCCCCCGACCGCCCGACCACGCTCAACCTGCTCAGCGACACCGCCATCGTGGTGCTGCGGACGAGCCGGATCGTCGGCGCTTACGAGGAGGCATGGGACCTGCTGCGCGCCGAACACCACGACGCGCTGACCGGCGGCGCGATGCCGCGCAACGTCATGCTGGTCACCGGCCCGTCGCGCTCGGCCGACATCGAGAGCGTGCTGGAGCTGGGCGCGCATGGACCGCGCCGGCTGCACGTGGTGCTAGTGGACGCCGGGTGACCGCAGCCTCGGTCGCCGTCAAGAAAGCCGAGCTGGACCGTCTCCGTCCGCTGTCGGGCCGCAGCCTGGCGGCGCTGGCCGCGTGGTACGATGTCGAGCTGACCTACAGCTCGAACGCCATCGAGGGCAGCACCCTCACCCGCAGCGAAACCGCGATCGTCCTTGAAAAGGGCATCACCGTCAGCGGCAAGCCGCTGAAGGACCACCTTGCGGCGCTCGATCACCAGGATGCGCTGCACTATGTTCGCGCCCTCGCCGATCACGCGGAGCCGCTGCGGGAAAGTGACATCCGCGAAATTCACCGGCTGGTCACTCTACGGACCGATCCACGCGAGGCTGGGCAATACAGCAGTCACCAGCGGCAGATTGTCGGATCGGCTATGAAACTGCCCTCGCCCGCCGAAATAGTGCCGCTGATGGGGGATTTCGGCCGCTGGCTGACGTCTGCCCCGACAACCCCCGACACTGCCTTCATCAGCCACGAGCGGCTGGTGACGATACACCCGTTCAGCGACGGCAACGGACGCAGCGCGCGGTTGCTGATGAACCTCGTGCTGCTCAGGGCCGGCTATCCCCCCGTGGTGATCGGCCCGGAACATCGGGTTGGCTACATCGACGGCCTGCAGGCGCTGCAACTGGCCAGCAACCCAGCCCCGTACCGGCAATTCATGGCCGGCCGGCTCGAAGCCAGCCTCGATCACCACCTCGCCATGCTGGCACGCGGCCTCGACCAGCCCGCCTCCGCGCCGCAGTCCTGAGTGCGATGCGCGCCTATCGCCAGAAAGCCTTGACCGAGACGGACCGAGCCGAGTGGGCGGCATACGCCAGCCGGATCGCGCCGCTGCCGGGGGTCGTCGTGCCCCCGATGCCCGCGCTCGCCGCTCCACCGGCCAGCGCCGTCCCGGTTGAAATCGCCTTGCCCACCCTGCGGCAGCGCCTGCCAACAAAGCTGATCGCGGTCGGCGAGAACCCCGGCGGCCTCGACAACGCCAGCTGGAACCGCCTGCGCTCCGGCAAGCTGCCGCCGGCCCGCCGGCTCGACCTGCACGGCCGCACCGCGCAGCGCGCCTACCACGCGCTGCACGACTTCCTCGCCAGCGCCCACTCCGACCGGGTGCGCTGCGTCGAGATCATCACCGGGCGCGGCAGCGGCGAGGCCGGCGGGGTGATCCGGCGCGAGCTGCCGATGTGGCTCAACCTGCCGGCGCTGCGCCCGCTGGTGCTGGCGGCAAGCCATCCGCACGCCGCCAACCCGGGCAGCGTGCTGCTGCTGCTGCGCCGCCCTAGGTGACAGGAGCGGGATGACCCCGTTCGGCGCCAGGCTGCGCGAGCTGCGCGCCAGCCGGGACATGCCCTTGAAGCAGCTGGCGGAGCGGCTGCAGATTTCGCAAGCCTACCTGTCGGCGCTGGAGCACGGCCGCCGCGGCGCTCCGGGCAGCGGGCTGGTGCATCAGGTATGCGACGCCTTCGGCCTGATCTGGGACGAGGCGGAGGAAATCTCCCGATTGGCCCGGCTGTCGCACCCGCGCGTGGTGGTCGACACCGCCGGCCTGTCGCCGGGCCACACCGCGCTGGCCAACCGGCTGGCGCAGACCATCGCGCGGCTGCCAGACAGCACCGTGGCGGCGCTGCACGCCGTGCTCGACGCGCATCCCGCCACAGCCCGGCCGCGCCGATGAGGTTTACTGGAACGGCAGGTAGCGCAGCGTCACGAACACCGCGTTCTCGTCGGTACTCGGCTTTCCGCCGACGCCGTGGAAGGCGATGCGTTTGGTGTACGAATACTGCGTGCCTGCCAGCACGGTGCCGAAGCCGCCGTGCAGGAACCGCCACCAGCCGCCGACCGTGCCGTTCACCAGGCTGCGCGTCTGCGCGTTGCAGCTGGAGCCGCCGGTCGCAGTAGGGGCGGCAAGTTCGGTGTCGCATCCGGTGTTGATTACGGCCGAGCTGCCGTAGCCGTAGGTGGTGGCTCCGGACCTGAAAGTCTTGCGGCCGATCTGCTCCATGCCGGCATAGCCGTAAAGGTCGACCAACTTCACCGGATGGCCGATCAGGCCGACCATGGCGACCAGCTCCGGCAGCGGCGCCGGCGAGCCGTCCGCCTTGAAGGTGGCGTCGGGCAGCTGCCCGGCGCCGTAGCGGCCAATGCCGTAGCCGGCCATCGCGTCGCCCGTGATGTCGAGGTATTTCGGGATCAGCGGGATCGTCGCGGCCCCGCCGACGCCGCCGGCGAAGGTCACCTTGTCGCTGCCGGCGCCGACCTGCGACACCCGGCTCTTCATGAACCGTCCCAGGCCGTACGCCTCGTAGTGGCCGAAGCCGGGATCGGCCGCCGCCTTGACGATGATGTCGGGCGCCACGTCGATGCTGTAGTTCGCGGTGGAGTTGAGGTTGCCGGTGCCGGCGTTGCTGTAGTCGATGGTGCTGCCGACGCGCTGGCCGGCCTGCAGCGGCAGCACGCCGCCTGAGGCGGTGGCGAACGAATAGTTGGTCTGCGGCGCCTCGACCGACGCGCCGATCCAGAACTTGCCGCCGAAATCCTTGGTCACGCGCAGCTGCGGGTTACGGTCCTGGGTGAAGCCCGGAAGGTAGCTGGTGTCGATGGTGAGCGGGATCTGCTCCTTGCGCGGGACCATCCCGACCGTCTCGGGCGTGAGGAAGCTCCAGGTCTGGCCGGCCAGGATGTGGATGCCGTACTTGCTGTCGTCATAGGTCGCGTACAGGTGGCGTATGCGCGGCGTGTAGCTGTTCGACTGGTACGAGTTGGATGACGCGCCGGCGGCGTTGAAGTCGATCTCGCCATAGCCGGACACCGTGCTGTGGTCGCTCACATGGCCCAGCGCCAACATGCTGAAGCGGGTGACCTGGGCGGTGCCGCGCAGCTCGCTGGTGTGCGCGTTCTGGCTGTTGGAGAACGGGATGGCGTTGAACGCGGTGCCGGTGCCGGCGGTCTCGTTGCGGGTGCGGTAAATGCCGGTCAGGTCGGTGAAGCCGCCCAGCGTCACGCTGACGCCGCCGAGCTGGAAGGTTGGGTTGACCTTGTCGACGCTGGTGCCGACGATCGCCTGCGGGCTGGCCCCGCCCAGCGACGGCGGCGTGGACGGCGCGCCCATGATGACCGGACCCTGCTGGAACGGCTGCGCCGACGCGACCGGCGCCGCATGCGACTGCTGCACCGCCTGGGTCGACTGCGCGCGGGCCTGCGCCGCGTCGTCCTCCGCCCGCTTCAGCGCCGCGTCGCGGGACGCCGCCTCACGCTGCAGCCGTCGCAGCTGCGCCTGCAATTGCTGGATTTGCGCCTGGATGCCGGCCAGCTGCGAGGCGCTTTGCGCCGCCGCCGGATGGTTGACGAGCAAGCTGCCTACCAGCGCCGTGGCTGCAAGCAAGCCGCTGCCGGCAAGCCTGGCCGCTACACTATTCATCATGACTGTTGTTCCTTGCTGACCAGGTTACCAATCACAGCCGCCGGGCAGCGACCTACCGAAAGCATTCAAGACAATTGTATTATGACAGATAAGTGACAAACAACTCTTGACCGTCACAAATCCATCCTGCTCTACACCGCCTCATCGCTTGCTGGCGTAATGCCGAAGTTTACTGCACATGGTCAAGCACAGAGGCGCGCTTCCTGCCTGCAGCGGAGTTCGTCATCGATGCGATAGGATCAGTGTGACTGATCGGCAACAATCTTGGCAACATCCGCCCAAGGGCGGCTAGGCGGCCGGATCGCGCCCGCGCGCCGGGAACGGCAGGATCTTGGCTTCCGGCCGCGCCGCCGGCTGACGCGCCGGCGCTGGATCGTCCGGCAACGAAGCCGAGGCGAACGACGGGCCGGGCCGCTGCCGAAGCTGGGCCGCCCTGGCCGGCATCCGGACCTGCGCCAGGTGGCGCGCCCAGGCCGCGCGCGCCACCTCGTCCTGTTGCCGCCGGCGTTCCCGGCGACCGCCGAACCGCCGCCAGGCGCCGCGGATTTCGCGGCTGAAATACCAGCCGTAGGCGCCGGACCACAGCGCCGCGGCAACCGCCGCCAGCAGCAGGTTCAGCATCACCTGGCCCGTCGCCTGCCGCCGGCCATGGCGGGCCTTGGCGGCGGTGCGGCAGCCAGCGCCCCGGCCTTCAGCATCTGGGCGGCCAGCGCTTCGAGCCGGTCGAGGATACGCAGCCCGACCGCGCGGTTGCCATGGCTGCGCAGCACGTCGGCCTGCCCGCGCGCCGCCAGCGCCCGCGCCCGCGCCGGGTCGTCGAGCAACGGCTCGAGCAGGTCCGCCGCGTGGCCCACATCCGGCTCGGCCCAGGACTGGCCGTTGCCGTGCGGGTAGGCGCCTTTCGGCACCGGCGCCAGGGCGCTGCGCGCCAGCAGCGAGTTGTTCGCGTCCATGAAGTCGAGGTTGCCCGACCATCCGGTGCCCAACGCCAACCGCCGCGCCGCCATCGCCTCGCCCAGCCCGCGTCCGAACCCCTCGGCGCGGTGCAGCGAGACGAAGCAGTCGCAGGCGGCGATCAGGCTGCGTACGCCAAGGCTGTCGAGCGGCTCGGTCAGCAGCCGCAGCTGCGGGTCGGCCGCCTGCGCCGCGGCCCACGCCGCCCCGCCCTGCTCGCCGTCCTTGACCTTCAGCACCAGTTGCAGGTCGCGGAACGGCGCACGCGCCCGCAGCGTATCCAGCAGCGCCAGGGCCGCTTCCGAGTTCTTCCGCGCGGCGTACGAGGACAGGTCGAAGAACTGCAGCAGCACGAAAGCCGATTCGCGGATGCCGAACCAGCGCCGCGGCAGCAGCGGGCCGCCTGGCAGCTCGACCGACTGGCCGACGAGGTGGCTGGCGACCCCGGACGCCGCCAGGCTGTCCTGCACGAAGCGCGAGATCGCCCACACCTCGTCGAACCGCCCCAGCGCCCGCGCCCAGGCCTTCGGGTATTTCGGCAGCTCCCAGGCCGGCACGATGACGTTGACGCCGCCCGCCATGCTGCCGCCACGCGCCTCCAGCGCCGCCACGACCCGTTCCACCTCGTCGCCGTTGACGTGGAACACCCGGATGCCGCCCGGCGCCTCGGTGATCTCCAGTGCCCCGAGCGCCGCGTGGTGCGCCTCGTCGCTGCGGCCGGAATAGCGGAAGATGTCGAGCACGCGGTGGTGCAGGTCCACGGCGCCTGCCGCCGCCACGTGGCTGCGCAGCTGCTCGCCCATGCCGACGGTTGCGAACGGGTGGCCGATGAAGGTGACCGGGAGGTCGGCCAGCCGCGGCGGCGACACGCTCACGTCCATGTTCGGGCCTCGACCGCGCCGCGCAGCGCCTCCAACCAGCCATGGCCGTGCGCGGTGTCGGGTTCCAGGTGCGCGCCCTCGGCCCACTCGTTCCAGGCGTTGACGAACAGCAGCCGCTCCTCGCCCAGCAGGAACTGCCGCGCCTCGTCGATCTTCGCCTCGACGTACAGCCGGAACGCCGCCGGCTCGGCGCCGTCGAAGCTGGTGCCGCGCAACGGCTGGCGCGGCGTGTTGTCCCAGCTCGGGAACACCGCCGGGTAGCGCGGATAGGGCACGCTGTCGCGGGTCAGGAACGCCAGCACGGTGGCCGCGTAGTCGTAGCGGTAGCCGGTCCAGCCATCCTTCACGATCTCCGCCGCGGCCTCGCTGGGCACCGCGCGACCGTGCGGCGGGAACTCGACCGACGCGTCGAAGCCGATGTCGGCGGGGCGAAGCCTGCGGTCGACCGCTTCCATGCTTTCGACATACACCAGATGCACGCCGGGGAAACCGGCCTCGGCGAACGCCGCCCGGCAAGTCGCGGCGAACGCGGCGGCGTCGGGCAGCAGCAACGGGCGGTAGACCAGGAACAGCGGACGGCCACGCACCCGCAGGTAGCGCGGGTCGGCAGCGTCGGCCACCGCGTCGGCGACGATGCCGGCCAGCGTCGCCGCGTCGTAGCGCTGCTCCAGCAGCACCTCGCGCTCGCCGCCGTCCCAGTGCCGGGTCCAGTTCTCGTTCGCCCAGCACAGGCAGTAACGGAAATCAACGTCCGGGTTGGCGCGCAGCACCGCGAGCGGCGTGCCCAATACCCGGCGCTCGCCGAAATTGTAGTAGTAGACGCAGAACCCCTCGATCCCGTAGCGCGCCGCCAGCGCCGCCTGGGCGCGCAGCGAGTCGGCCACCCGCAAGTCGTAGTAGCCGAGGTCGGTCGGCAGGTGCGGCTGGTAGTGGCCGGCGTAGCTCGGCTGTGCCCGCGTCACGTTGCGCCATTCGGTGAAGCCGGCCCCCCACCACAGGTCGTTCTCCGGCGTCGGATGGAACTGCGGCAGGTAGAAGGCGATTGGCCGCATCCGGTCCATCGCCGCCAGCTGACTGCCCCAACGCATCTGCAACGCCTGCTGGTTGCGCCGGATGCCTTGCAGCTTGCGCGCCTGGTGCTGGCGGTTGGTCGACACGCTGAGATGGTGGACCACCACCGCGCCGGCCACGTAGCGGACACGGTGCCCGCCCGCCTGCAGGCGCAGGCACAGGTCGGCGTCCTCGCAGTAGGCCGGCTGGAACGCGCGGTCGAACAGCTCCGGCCCGACCAGCGCGCGGCGCACCAGCAGGGCGGCGCCCGAGCAGTAGGCGACGTCGCGGTCGTAGCAGAAGCCGGGCTCGTCGGCGTCGCGGAACAGCCCCACCATGGCGCTGTCGCCGTTCGGCTTGAGCGAGCATCCGGCCTCCTGCAGGCGTCCGCTCGGGTAGACCAGCTTCGGTCCGGCGGCGCCAATGCCGGGATCGGCGTCCATCGCCGCCACCAGCCGGTCGACGGCGCCCGCCAGCGGCTGCGCGTCGTTGTTGAGCAGCAGCACCAGCTCGCCCGCGCAGCGCTCGAACGCCGCGTTGCAGTTGCCGATGAAGCCCAGGTTCCGCTCCTGGCGCAGCACGACCAGGTTCGCGACCCCCGCCAGCAACGCCATGTCCGGGTCGGTCGAGCAATCGTCGGCCAGCACCACCTCGAATTCGGTCGCCGGCGGGTCGCGGCAGATCGCCAGCAGGCAGGCGACGGTGTGCTCCAGCTCGTCGTAGGCCGGCACCAGGATCGACAGCCGAGGCGTCGCGCATTCCGGCAGCACGATCCGCGCGATGTCGGCGACCGGGTCGGCGCACGACACCAAAGGCGGCGCGACGGGTTGCACCGCGTCCTTCTCGGCCTGGCGGCGCTCGGCGAGGCGCAAGGCCAGCGTGTCGTAGGCGGCCTGCATGGCGCGCGGATCGGTCTCGATCGCGGCCCCGGTCGCCATCGCGCCCCCGCCGCCGTCGGGCGGCGTGGCGGCGGCGACGCGACGCGCCGGCCGGTCGTTCGGCGCCTGGCGGCCCTCGGCGCGGCCGTTGGCCAGGAAGTGCCGCAACGGCGGCACGCCGGCGTCGGCCACGTCGGTGTAGCGGCGGCGGTACAGCAGGCCGTCGAAGGCCGGCCCGGCGGCATGGCCGAGCCCATCGCCGTGCAGCACGAAGTGGCGCAGCGCCTCCAGCGGCGGCTGTGGCACGTCGTCGTGTGCCGCGGCGTACCATGCCGGGTCCAGCCACTCGTTCGGCCGCAGCCCGGCGTCGATGCCGGCGGCCAGGAAATGCCGCAGCATGCCGCGGATCGGCGCGCCGGGCTGGGCGGCGTAAAACGCCACGTCGAAATACGGCGACGGATCGCAGAAATCGCCGTCCAGCGCCTCGGCCAGCGCGCCCGCCCCGGGCACCGCGCCGAACCGCGCCGCATCCTGCGTCGCCATCCAGTGCAGGTCGACCAGCGGGTGCGGGTCGCGCCAATCGGCCAGGCCATGCTCGAGGAAGTGCAGCAGCGGATCGTGGCCGGCCAGCAGGTCGGGCATCGTGGCGCGGTAGAACTGCGGGTCGAAATACGGCGACAGCGCGGGCCGCCGGTCCACCTCGAACGAGATGTAGCGCATCACCGTGGCCAGGTTGGCGCGCCCGTCGCCAAGCGCCGCGCGGTACATCGCCTCGTCGACGAAGCGCGAGCACAGCAGCCCGTGGATGCGCTGCAGCCGGCTGCTCATCAGCGCTCCGAGGCCGGGCGCAGCAAGGCCAGCCAGCCGTCGATCTCCGGCTTGGCCGCGGCGTTCGGCGCGCGTCCCTCGGCGGCGCCGGAGCGCATGTAATGGTCGGACGCGCTGGCCACCTCGCCACTGCCGACCGCCTGCGCCACGTCGGGGTAGGTTGCGGCGTAGTAGGCGTCGTCCATCTGCGGCGGAGCGCCGGCGCGACCCTCGAAATACCCGGTGGTCACGAAATGCCGGTGCAGGTCGGGCATCGCGCCCGCCGCGTGCGCCGCCGCGATGTCGGGGTAGGTCGCGCGGTAGAACGTGTCGGAGAACGGCAGCTGCGCCGCCGCGAGCTGGATCAGCGCCCGCAGCAGGCCGGCGTCGACCGCGATCTTGGAGCGGCCCGCCAGCCGCTCGCGCTCCACGTGCATGGCGGCCAGCAGCATGTCGATGTGCGGCAGATAGGCGCTGTTGGACAAGCCGGGACTCCGTGCTTTGATTTGACCTCATAACAGATACGCTGGCCGGGCGCGACAGCCTGCTTGACCGGAAGCGACGTTGCCGCGATGCACACGGACTGCGAAACTATCGGCTCTGCCGCTCAATTGCTGAAGAGGATGCTCGATGCGGATCATGCTGACCGGCGGTTGCGGCTTCATCGGATCGGCGGTGATCCGGCATGTCCTGGCCGACACCGGGCACAGCGTGGTCAACGTCGACAAGATGACCTACGCCGCCTCCGAGCAGGCGCTGGGCGACCTCGGCCGGCACGGCAACCGGCACACGCTGGTGCGCGCCGACATCGCCGACGCCGCGGCCATGGCGCAGGCGTTCGCGGCGCACGCGCCGGACGCGGTGATGCACCTGGCGGCCGAAACCCATGTCGACCGCTCGATCGACGGGCCGGGGCCGTTCATCCACACCAACGTGCTCGGCACCTACGTCCTGCTCGACGCCGCCCGGGCCTACTGGTCGGCGCTGCCGGCGGCGCTGCGCGACGCCTTCCGCTTCCACCACGTCTCGACCGACGAGGTGTTCGGGGCGCTCGGGCCGTCCGACCCGCCGTTCACCGAGGACACCCCGTACGACCCGCGCAGCCCATACTCGGCGAGCAAGGCGGCGTCCGACCACCTGGTGCGGGCCTGGCGGCACACCTACGGCCTGCCGACGCTGGTCAGCAACACCACCAACAACTACGGGCCGTGGCAATTCCCCGAGAAGCTGATCCCGCTGGTGCTGCTGAACGCGCTGGAGGGCAAGAAGCTGCCGGTCTACGGCGACGGCTCCAACCAGCGCGACTGGTTGTTCGTGGACGACCACGCCGAAGCGCTGGTGCGGGTGCTGGAGCGCGGCGTGCCCGGCGCCACCTACGCCATCGGCGCCCGCCAGCCGCGCAGCAATCTGCAGGTGGTGCAGGCGATCTGCGCCGCCCTCGACGCCCGGCTGCCCGACCCGGCCGGCCCGCGCTCGCGGCTGATCGCCTTCGTCGCCGACCGCCCAGGCCACGATTTCCGCTACGAGATCGACCCGGGTGCCGCCGAGGCGGCGCTAGACTGGCACGCGCCGCATGACTTCGAGGCGGGTCTGGGGCGCACCGTGGACTGGTACCTGGCCAACCGCGAGTGGTGGCAGGCGATCCGCGCCGGCGGCTATGCCGGGCAGCGACTCGGGGCGCCAGGCCAAAAGGATGCCGCGTGATGCAGAAGGGCATCCTCCTGGCCGGCGGGTCGGGCTCGCGCTTGCACCCGATGACGCTGGCCGCCAGCAAGCAGCTGCTGCCGGTCTACGACAAGCCGATGGTCTACTACCCGCTCTCGGTGCTGATGCTGGCCGGCATCCGCGACATCATGGTGATCTCGACCCCCACCGACCTGCCGCAGTTCCGCCGCCTGCTGGGCGACGGCGGCCGGCTCGGCGTGCGCTTCAGCTACGCCGAGCAGCCCAGCCCCGACGGCCTGGCGCAGGCATTCCTGATCGGGCGCGACTGGCTGGACGGGCAGCCCTGCGCCCTGGCGCTCGGCGACAACCTGATCTTCGCCGACCACCTCTCGGTGTCGCTGCGCGCCGCCGTCGCGCGCCCGGTCGGAGCCTCGGTGTTCGCCTACCAGGTGCGCGACCCGGAGCGCTACGGCGTGGTCAACATGGATAGCGACGGCCGCCCGGTGGAGATCGTGGAGAAACCGGCGGCCCCGGTCAGCAACTGGGCGGTGATCGGGCTGTATTTCTATGATGCGCGCGTCGGCGAGCTGGCGGCGCGGGTGCGGCCGTCGGCGCGCGGCGAGCTGGAGATCACCGACCTGAACAAGATGTACCTCGAAGAAGGCAGCCTGCACGTCGAACGCCTCGGGCGCGGCTGCGCCTGGCTCGACGCCGGGACGCCGGACTCGTTGCTGCAGGCGGCGACCTTCGTGCAGACCATCCAGTCGCGCCAGGGCATGCTGGTCGGCAGCCCCGAGGAGGTGGCGTTCCGCATGGGCTGGATCGACGCCGCGCTGCTGCGCGCCCACGCCAGCGCGCTCGGCAAGACCGAGCTGGGCCGCGTGCTGCGCGAACTGGCCGATGGAGAGCACGGATGAAGGTCGAGCGCCTGGCGATCCCCGAGGTGATGCTGCTGACGCCGCCGCGTTTCGGCGACAGCCGTGGCTGGTTCAGCGAAACCTTCAACGCCGCGCGCATGGCGGCGGCCGGCGTCGGCGGCGAGTTCATGCAGGACAACCAGAGCATGTCGGCGCAGGCCGGCACGATCCGCGGGCTGCACTGCCAGGTCGCGCCGAACGTGCAGGGCAAGCTGGTGCGCGTGCTGCGCGGCGCGGTATGGGACGTGGCGGTCGACATCCGCCATGGCTCGCCCAGCTTCGGCCGGCACGCGGCGGCGACGCTGTCGGCGGCGGACGGCGCGCAGCTCTGGGTGCCGGCCGGCTTCGCGCACGGGTTCTGCACGTTGGAGCCGGACACCGAGATCTTGTACAAGGTGACCGCCCCGTACGACCGCGACGCTGAGCGCGGCATCGCCTGGGACGATCCCGACCTGGGCCTGCCGTGGCCGGTGGCAGCCGGCAAGGCGGTGCTTTCGGACAAGGACCTGACGCTGCCCCGGCTGGCCAAATGCGAGGCCTGGTTCCATGCCTGAGCACCCAATTTCCGGGCACCCGATGCCTGAACGCCCGATACTGGTCACCGGCGGCAGCGGCCAGTTGGCGCAGGCGCTCGACGTGGCGCTCGCGGGCCGTCCACACCTCGTCGTAGGCCGGCCGGCGTTCGACTTCGACCGACCCGAGAGCTTGGCCGCGACGCTGCGCGAGGCCGCTCCGGCGCTGCTCGTGAACGCCGCCGCCTACACCGAAGTCGACCGCGCCGAGCAGGAGCCCGAAGCGGCGGAGCGTGCCAACCACACCGGCCCGGCAATCCTGGCGCGGGCCTGCGCCGACCTCGGCATCGCCTGCGTCCACGTCTCGACCGACTACGTGTTCGACGGCGACAAGGGAGCGCCGTACGACGAGCGCGACGCGCCCAACCCTACCGGCGTCTACGGCGCCAGCAAGCGGCGCGGCGAGGTCGCGGTGCTGGCCGCCTGCCCGCAAGCGATCGTGTTGCGGACTTCCTGGGTCTACGCGGCGACCGGCCGCAACTTCGTGCGAACGATGCTGAACGCCGCCCGCCGCAGCGGCGACCAGCCGGCGCAATTGCGGGTGGTCGCCGACCAGATCGGCTGCCCGACCGCGGCCATCGACCTGGCGCAGGCGATTGCCGCCTTGGCGCAGAAGATTCTGCGGCATGGCTTCGATCCTGCGTGGGCCGGCATCTACCACGCCGCCGGCGGCGGGGCCACGAGCTGGCACGGCCTGGCCTGCGCGATCTTCGAGCACGCGGCGGCGCTGCGGGTGACGCCGCCGCAGGTCGCCGCCATCGCCACGGCGGACTGGCCGACCCCGGCGCGCCGGCCAGCCGATTCGCGCCTCGACTGCCGCAAGCTGGCCGACCGCTTCGGGATCGAACTCCCGGCCTGGCAGGCGTCGCTCACGCGGGTCCTAGGTGACATCGATGCGTGAACCGCCGCATATGGCGCGGATGACGACACAACGAAGCGCGTCGGCCCGCTGATGCCGCCCCGCAAGACCGAACCCCGCGTCGCCATCCTGCTCTCGACGTTCAACGGCGAGTCGTACCTGCGCGAGCAGCTCGGCAGCCTGTTGACGCAGACGCACGAGAACTGGGTGCTGTACTGGCGCGACGACGGCTCGCGCGACGGCACCGTGTCGGTGATGCGCGACTTCACTGCCACTGCCGGCCAGGGACGCTGCGTGCAGATCGTGCGTCCGGACGGCAGGCAAGGCGTCACGGCGAGTTTCCTAGGACTGTTGGCGGCGGTGACGCCGACGCTCGGGGAATGGGACGCCGTGGCGTTCGCCGACCAGGACGACGTCTGGCTGCCGTGCAAGATCGAGCGCGGCTTGACGGCGCTGCACCGCGAGCCGTCGTCGCGGCCGGCGCTGTACTGCGCCCGCCAGCGCCTGGTCGACGCCTGCCTGTCGCCGCTCGGCACCTCGCGCCGCAGCCGCGCCGGCGGCTTCCCGGCATCGCTCACGCAGAATATCGCCACCGGCTGCACCGTGATGCTGAACGCCTCCGCCGCGCGCCTGGTGGCCGTCAGCCGCCCGGCGCCGGCGACGCTGCATGACTGGTGGTGCTACCTGGTGGTGTCGGCCGCCGGCGGGGCGGTGCTGCAGGACGACGAGCCGGTAGTGCTGTACCGGCAACACGCCGGCAACGTCGTCGGCAGCCCGCGTTCGCCGTGGCAGCGTGGCATCGCCGCGATCCGACGCGGCCCAGGGGTGTTTATGGCGGTGCTGCGCCAGCATGTCGCGGCCTTGCTGGAGCAGCCGGACCTGCTGACCGCCAGCGCCCGCGCCGACCTGCTGGCAATCGACGGGGCGCTGCGCGGCGGTTGGCGACGCCGGGTGGCGGCACTCCGCCGCAAGGGCCTGACCCGGCAGACCTGGCCCGAAACACTGGTGTTCCGGACCTGGTTCCTGCTTGGGTAGCGATTAAGTCAGTTCAGGGTCAGCTGGATGCCGTCGACCGAGCCGGACAGCTTGGCGCCGCGCGTGGTGCCGTTGATCAGGATCTCCACCCCGTTGGTGTTGGCCAGCGCCTGGCCCTGGACGCCGTTGCCCAACGTCGCCTCGCCGGTCGACGAGCCGTAGGTGCCGTCGAAATCGTGCAGGTGCTGGAGGTGGTGGACCACGCCGTGCGCGACCACCTTGGAGTAGCCGACCGCGGCGACGTTCAGGCCCTTGACCGAGAAGTGGTAGGTGTGGCCGTTCCAGCGCAGCACGCCGCCGCCCCAGGTGTAGCCGAGCCCGACCGCCGCCGAGGTCGCGCTCAGCGTGATCGTGCCGCTGGTCGAGGCCGCATCGGTCGGAGCCGCGGCCACCAACGCGGTGCCGCCGAACAGGCAGGCGGCGAGCAGGGTCGAGCGCATGGGGTCATTCCTTGTTGTTGCGTCGTTACAGCCGGGTTGTTGCGTCGTTGCAGCCGGGCAACGCTCGCCGCAGCTTGCGGTTCACCCGGCGTACCCGCAAGCGGCGAGCGCGGCAGCCATGTGCGGCGGGGATGGCGCAGTCGCCGAGAGCGCCGGCTCCAGCGGCAGCATGATCGCCCGCGCCAGCAGGTGCAGCCTCACGCCATCGTCCGGCGGTCCATAAACGGCGTCGCCCAGCACCGGGCAACCGAGCGCCGCGCAGTGCGCGCGGACTTGGTGGGTGCGCCCGGTGCGAGGCTGCAACTCCAGCCACGACAGCCCACCCGCCTGCCCGCGCAGCCGCCACTCGGTCACTGCCGCCTTGCCGCCCGGTCCTCCCGCCATGCGCCAGCCACGCGGCTCGGCGACCTTGCTGAGCGGCAGGTCGACGATGCCGGCGTCGGCGGGCGGCGCGCCGCGCACCACGGCCCAGTAGGTTTTCCGCGCCTGCCCGCCGGCGAACGCCGCCTGCGCCGCGACCAGGGCGGCGTGGCGCAGCGCCACCACCAGGCAGCCGGCGGTGTCGGCGTCCAGCCGGTGCGCCAGCCACGGCCCGTCGCGGCGGCGCGACAGGCGGGGGAACCAGTCCTCGACCGACGCGCCGCCGCGCGGCCCGGCATGGACCGCAAGCCCGGCCGGCTTGTCGAGCACGACGAAGCGCCGGTCGGCGAACAGGATCGGCAAGTCTTGCATGAATGTCGCTGCGATAAAGCATTTTGGACGATAGAGCATTTCGGTCGCACGTTGCGGGATAAGTCGCTCTCCGCCTAACGTTGGGCATGACCGAACTCTGGCGGATGTCCGCCACCGAGCTTGCAGCCCTGGTCCGCCGCCGCGACGTGTCGGCGCGTGAGGCGGCGTTGGATGGGTTGGCCCGGCTCGAAGCCGTCAACCCCCTCATCAATGCCGTGGTGGACCACCGCCCGGAGGACGCCTTGGCCCAGGCGGACGCGGTGGACGCCCGCATCCGCGCCGGCGAGGACCCGGGAACGCTCGCCGGCGTGCCCGCCACGATAAAGGTGAACATCGACCAGGCCGGTTTCGCCACCACCAACGGCTTGACCCTGCAGAGGGACCTGGTGGCGCAAACCAACAGCCCGGTGGTGGACAACCTGCTGCGCGCCGGGGCGGTGGTGCTGGGCCGCACCAACACGCCGGCGTTCTCCTACCGCTGGTTCACCGACAACCGGCTGTACGGGGCCACGCGCAACCCTTGGGACCCGAGCCGGACGCCGGGCGGCTCGTCCGGCGGCGCGGCGGCGGCGGTGGCGGCCGGGATCGGCGCATTCGCGCAAGGCACGGACATCGCCGGATCGATCCGCTACCCGGCCTATGCCTGTGGGGTGCACGGCCTGCGGCCGACGCCCGGACGGGTGGCGGCGTACAACGCCTCCCTGCCCGACCGCGCCATCGGAGCGCAGCTGACGGCGGTGGCCGGGCCGATTGGCCGCACGGTCGCCGACCTGCGGCTGGTGCTGGCGGCGCTCGCCGCGCCGGACAGTCGGGACGCGTGGTGGACTCCTGCCCCACTGGCCGGCCCTCCCGCGCCGATGCGGGCGGCGATGTGCGCGCGGCCTGACGGATTGGGCACTGTGCCGGAGGTGGTCGCAGCGTTGGTGGACGCCGCCGCCCGGCTGCGCCGGGCCGGCTGGGAGGTCGAAGAGGTGGCTACCTTGCCGCCGCTCCGCGAAGCGGCTGGATTGCAGACGCGACTTTGGTTGGGCGACAACTACAACGCCATCCTGGCCGCTGCCGAGAAGGAAGGCGACGAAGGCGCGTTGGCCGTTCTGCGCTATCACGAGGCGACTGCCCGTGCGTTGGACCGGGAAGCGCATGCCCGCCTGTTCACCCGTCGCCTCGCCTTGATCCGGGAGTGGAACGCTTTCCTGGCGCACACGCCTGTGGTGCTGATGCCGGTCTCGGCGGAGCTGCCCTTCCCCGACCGGCTGGACTTGGCCGGAGACGCCGCTTTCGCTCGCGTCTGGGAGGCGCAGATGACCCAGCTGGCGCTGCCCGCGCTCGGCCTGCCCGGGCTTGTGGTCAGCACGGCTTTGGTCGGCGGAGCGCCGGTGGGCGTGCAAGTGGTCGCCGGGCGTTTCCGTGAGGACCTGTGCCTGTCGGCTGGCGAGGCCATCAAGGCGGGCGGCGCCCCAAGCACGCCCATGGACCCGATCAGCGGCTAGAAGCGCAATCGGGGCATGAAGCACGACACGATTTGCGGCCAGAACGCCGTCGCGGCGCTGTTCGCCCGCCGCCCGGCCGACGTGCTGCGGCTATTCCACGTCCCCGACCTGCGCCCGGTGGTCGGCGACTGGTGCGCCGAACTGGCCCGCGCCCGCAAGCCGTACCGCATGGTCGAGGCGGAGGAGCTGGCCACCATCGCCGGAACCCAGCACCACGGCGGCGTGGCGTGCGCCGCCAAGCCCCGGACGCCGGCCATCCTCGACCTCGCGAATGTGCCAAGGCTGCCGTTCCTGCTGGTCCTGGACGGCATCGGCAATCCGCACAACCTCGGCGCCATCGCCCGCAGCGCCGCGTTCTTCGGAGCGCCGGCGCTGCTGCTGGCCGAGGGGCCGGGCCACGCCATGCCCTCGGACGCCGCCTACCGCACCGCCGAGGGCGGCCTCGAATGGCTCGAACTCTACCGCACCCGCAACCTGCCGGCGGCGCTGGCCGCCATGACGCCGCATTACCGAACGGTCGCCGCCACCCTGGGCGGCGACGCGCTGGCGTTGGGCGAGCTGCCGCGCGACCGTCCCACCGCACTGGTGCTGGGTCACGAGGAGCTTGGCATCTCGGCCGCCGCCCTGGCCGCATGCCGGCGCGAAATCCGCATCCCCGGCTCCGGCCGGGTGCAGAGCCTCAACGTGGCGCAGGCCGCGTCGGTGCTGCTGCACCGGCTGTGCGGCGGCGGTTAGGATCGAAGGTGGAGAACCTCTTCGATTGCGTCCGCAGCGATACCTGGCCCATCCTGAAACTTGATGATCTCTCGAAACCACGCGGCTTTCTCGCGATAGCTCTCGCCTTCCAACACGTCCCTCGCGAGCGTGGCCAGGCGGTCGGCCGTCAGGTCCGTGGGCCTGATGACCTCGCCGACGTGGTGATGGGCGATCCGCGCGGCAACGCCGGGCTGGTGGTCCGGACGAATCGCGCATGAGTCGTAGGTGGCCCATGTTCCTGGCCCGCGCCTCCGGCGATGGGTCGAGCGGGTCGTCGAAGAAACAGATCGGCGTCTGCCCCGAGCGATCGACGTTCAGGATGTTCCAGATATGGACATAGGGAAGGCCCATCCGCATCGGCACGAGTTCCGCGAAAGCGAACACCGTGTCCAGCACCAGCGCCTCGATGCCCTCCTGCCGAAGCGGGGCCGGGAGGATGGTCTTCGCGGCCAAACTCCAGGAACCCCAAGCCCGCGGAAGCTACCGCCTTCCCACTGTCGGGGACGCCCATGCAGACGACTTGGCGCCCACGGGACTGCAACCGCCGGGCCAGCGCGATCATCGGATTGGGATGCCCCGTCGACGGCATGGATAGAAAACCAAACTTCAAAGTGAATGCTCCTCACTTGTCGCAGTTCGGCGGCGGGGACGCTGGATTTAAGCCGACGAAGCTCTAGCGCTCCTCCTCGCCCGGCTCCGGCTCCACCTCGGCGATCTCGGCGCCGTCCTCTAGATCGGAGGTGTCCTCCAGCACGTCTTCCTCCGCCTCTTCGGCCTCCTCGGCCGGCTCGACGCCCTCGACCTCGGCATCGTCGAGGCCCGGCGCCGGCGCCACCTTGGCGCGGCGCTTCTCTTCCAGCACGTTGCCGCCGCTGCGACGGGCGCGCGGCTGCTCGGGCGGCTGCTCGGTGCTGCATTTCGGGCAGACCGCGGGGGCCTTGGTGAGGTCGTAGAACCGCGCGCCGCAGGAAACGCAGACGCGCTTGGTGCCAAGCTCTGGCTTCGCCATACGGTGCCTCGAATTTGGGGGTTTGGCGGGGGTGTCGGAAGGGCGCGGCCATGCCACCTGCGGCGTTGGCTGTCAAATTGCGACACCCGTGCCAATCCCGCGAGGTCTATGCTAATCGGCGCGGCATCATGCCGTCGCATCCCCGCCCTTATCAGGCCACCCGCCCGTCCACCCCGCTGCGCGGCTCGGTGCGGGTACCCGGCGACCGCTCGATCGCCACCCGGGCGCTGCTGGTCGCGGCGTCGGCCATGGGCGAGACCCGCATCGCCGGCCTGTCGGCGAACGAGGACACGCTGCGCGCCGCCACCGCCATGCGGGCGCTCGGCGCGGACGTCGTACAGGGCGAAGCGGACGACCCATGGCTGGTGGCCGGGCGTGGCGTCGGGGGGTTGGCCGAGCCGGCGGGCGTGCTCGACATGGGCGCCGCCGCCGGCGTCACGCGGCTGCTGGCCGGCCTCCTCGCCAGCCACCCGTCGTTCGCCGTGCTGACCGGCGACGCCACCCTGCGAGGTCATTCGATACGCAGCGTCACCGGCCCGCTGACCGCTTGCGGCGCCCGCTTCGGCAGCCGCGAGGACGGGCGGCTGCCGCTGGCAGTCGAAGGGGCATCCGACGCGCTGCCGCTCGACTGCGTGCTGCCGGCGGCGTCGGCGACGGTGAAGGGCGCGGTGCTGCTGGCCGGCCTGAACGCGCCCGGCGTCACCGAGCTGACCGAGCCGGCGGCGACCCACGACCACACCGAGAACCTGCTGCGCCATTTCGGCGCCGAGGTTGAGGTCGAGCGCACCCGCGACGGCGCCGGGCGAGTGATCCGCCTGCATGGCCAGCCGCACCTGCGCGCCGCCGACCTGACGGTGCCGGGCGACCCGTCCTTGGCCGCCTACCCGCTGGTCGCCGCCGTGCTGTCTCCCGGTTCGGCGCTGGTGATCGAGGGCGTCGGCCTCAACCCGCTGCGTGCCGGGCTGCTCGAGACGCTGCGCGAGATGGGAGCCTCGATCCGGGTGGAGCGGGCGCGGGTCGCCGGCGGCGAGCCGGTCGGCGACCTGCACGTGGCGCACGCGGCCCTGCACGGCGTCGACATCCCGGCCAGCCGCGCGCGCCGCATGATCGACGACTACCCCGTTCTCGCCGTCGCCGCCGCCAGCGCCCGCGGCGTCACCCGGCTGCGCGGCGTCGGGGCTGAGGTCGGGGGCGGCCGGCTGGCCGTCGTCGCCGCCATGCTCGCCGCCAACGGGGTTCGCGTCGAGGTCGTGGCCGACGACCTGCTGGTGCACGGCGCCGGCGCGCCGCCGGCCGGCGGCGGGCTGGTGGCGGCGCGCGGCGACCACGTCGTCGCGATGAGCGCCCTGGTGCTCGGCTTGGCCAGCGCCGCGGCGGTGCGGGTCGACGACGCGGGCGCGGTCGATGCCCGCTTCCCGGGTTTCTTCACCCTGATGAACGGGCTGATCGCCGGCGCGCCGGCGCTGCAAGCCCCTTGATCGTCGCGATCGACGGCCCGGCGGCGGCCGGCAAAGGCACCTTGGCCCGGCGTCTGGCGGCGCATCTCGGGCTGCCGCACCTGGACACTGGGCTGCTCTACCGCGCCGTGGGCCGCCGCATGCTCGACGGCGGCGTCGATCCCGCCGCCGCCGCGCGCGCCCTGCTGCCGGCCGACCTGCGCCGCCCCGACCTGCGCGGGCCAGAAGCCGACGCCGCGGCGGCACGGGTCGCCGCGGTGCCGGCGGTGCGCGCGGCGCTGCTCGATTTCCAGCGCAGCTTCGGACGCGACGCCGGCGCGGTGCTCGACGGGCGCGACATCGGCACGGTGATCTTCCCCGACGCCGACGCCAAGTTCTTCGTCACCGCCAGCGCCGAGGCGCGCGGGCAGCGCCGCTGGCGGGAGCTGCGGCAGCGCGGCGTCGACGCCGACCTGGCCCGGGTCACCGCCGAGGTCCGCGCCCGCGACGCCGCCGACGCGGCGCGCCTGGCCCCTGCGGCGGACGCCCTGCTGCTCGACACCACGACGCTGGACGCCGACGCCGCGTTCGCCGCGGCCTTGGCGCTGCTGATGGCGAAACCGGGCCGCAGCGCCGGTTTTCCTTGACTCCGCTCACCGCCCGAGTATGTCTGCGGCCATCAACAACCAGGCCTGTGCCCGTCGTGGGCGCGGGCCAGTCGTGTTCCCGAACGGGACGCGCAATCGCCGCGGCACCCTCCCACTTCCCTGCCGCTCAAGGATAAACCGGACCCTATGGCTTCCAGCGCCCTGGCTTACGCAGACGAGCACACCCACGGCGGCGACGATTTCGCCTCCCTTCTCGACGAAACCCTCGGCCGCGAAAACGGCTTCGAAGGCTCCGTCGTCACCGGGCGCGTGCTGCGCCTCACCGATGATTACGCCATCGTCGATGTCGGCCTGAAAAGCGAGGGCCGCGTTCTGCTGAAGGAGTTCGGCGCTCCCGGCAGCAACGTCGAGGTCAAGCCCGGCGACAATATCGAACTGTATGTTGAGCGTTACGAGGACCGTGACGGCACCATCGTGTTGTCGCGCGAGAAGGCGCGGCGCGAGGAGGCCTGGACCAACCTGGAGAAGGCGTTCGAGCAGCAACAGCGCGTCAACGGCACCATCTACGGCCGGGTCAAAGGCGGCTTCACCGTCGACCTCGGCGGCGCGGTGGCGTTCCTGCCCGGCAGCCAGGTCGACATCCGCCCGGTGCGCGACGTCGGCCCGCTGATGGGCACGCCGCAGCCGTTCCAGATCCTGAAGATGGACCGCGCCCGCGGCAACATCGTGGTCTCCCGCCGCGCCGTGCTGGAGGAGACCCGCGCCGAGCAGCGTAGCGAACTGATTCAGGGCCTCAAAGAAGGCATGATCCTCGACGGCGTGGTCAAGAACATCACCGATTACGGCGCGTTCGTGGACCTCGGCGGCGTCGATGGCCTGCTGCACGTCACCGACATTGCCTGGCGCCGCATCAACCACCCGAGCGAGGCGCTGCAGATCGGCCAGGCCGTGAAAGTACAGGTGATCCGCTTCAACAGCGAGACCCAGCGTATTAGCCTCGGCATGAAGCAGCTGGAGGCCGACCCGTGGGAAGGCGTCGCCGCGAAGTACCCGCCCGGCGCCAAGTACTCCGGCCGCGTCACCAACATCACCGATTATGGCGCCTTCGTGGAGCTGGAGCCTGGCGTCGAGGGCCTGGTCCACGTCAGCGAAATGTCCTGGACCAAAAAGAACGTCCACCCCGGCAAGATCGTGGCGACCAGCCAGGAGGTCGAGGTCATGGTGCTGGACGTCGACAGCTCCAAGCGCCGCATCTCGCTCGGCCTCAAGCAGGTCCAGCGCAACCCGTGGGAGGAGTTCGTCGACCTGCACCCGGTCGGCAGCTCGGTCGAGGGCGAGATCCGCAACATCACCGAGTTCGGCCTGTTCATCGGCATCGGCCCGGATATCGATGGCATGGTCCATATGTCCGACCTGTCCTGGGACGAGCCTGGCGAACTGGCGATGGCCAAGTACGAGAAAGGCCAGACGGTCAGCGCCAAGGTGCTCGACGTCGACGTCGAGAAGGAGCGCGTCAGCCTCGGCGTGAAGCAACTCCACGACGATCCGGCCGCCAACGTGCTCGACCGCGTCCACAAGGGCGATGTGGTGACATGCATCGTCACCGCGGTGCAGTCCAACGGCATCGAGGTCAAGGTCGACGACGTGCTGACCGGCTTCATCCGCCGCGCCGAGCTGTCCCGCGACAAGTCCAATCAGCGTCCGGACCGCTTCGCCGTCGGCGAGAAGGTCGACGCTCTGGTGCAGTCGGTCGACCGCGCCTCGCGCAAGCTGTCGCTCACCATCAAGGGCAAGGAAGTCTCCGAGGACAAGCAGGCGATCCAGGAGTTCGGCACCTCGGATAGCGGCGCGTCGCTGGGCGACATCCTGGGTGCGGCAATCCGCCGCCGCAACCAGCAGCAGGACACCTGATCCTGTTGTGACGGGCATCCGACGGTGAGTCTGGAAACCGACCTGCTGCTCGACCGCCGACGCCTGAAGCGTCGGCTGTCGGCATGGCAGGTCGTAGCCGTCGCGGCGGTGCTGGCGGCGGTGGTCCTTGGGGTTGGCCGCGGCGGCGTGCGGCTGCCGCACCCGCATCTGGCCCGGCTGCGCGTCGACGGCATCATCACCGACGACCGCAAGCTGACCGACAAGGTGGCCGCGCTGGCCGACGACGCCAGCGTCCGCGCGGTGATCCTGGAGATCGACAGCCCAGGCGGCAGCGTCGCCGGCGGCGAGAGCCTCTATGACGCGCTGGCTTTGGTGGCGGCGAAGAAGCCGGTAGTGGCGCTGATGGCCGGCACCGCCGCTTCCGCCGGGTACATGATCGCGCTGCCGGCCAGCAGGATTTTCGCGCGCGAGGCCACCATCACCGGCTCGATTGGCGTTATTCTGGAGACCGGGGAAGTGTCCGGCTTGCTCGGCAGACTGGGCATCTCCGCCGACGCCATCACCTCCGGCCCGCTGAAGGACCAGCCGAGTTTCACCCGGCCGCTGACGCCGCAGGGCCGCGAGGTGCTGCATGGCCTGGTGCTCGACCTTTACGACCAGTTCGTCGGCATGGTCGCCAGCGGCCGGCACATGACCCCCGACCAGGTTCGGACGCTGGCCGATGGGCGGGCCTATACCGGGCGTCAGGCGCTGAAGCTTGGGCTGGTCGATCAGATCGGCGGCGAGCGCGATGCGCGCGCCTGGCTGGCCGATAGCCGCCAGGTTGCCGCGACGCTGCCGGTCGACGACCTCGAGCGTCGTGGTTGGCTGGGCCGTGGCCTCGGCGCGCAAACCGCCAGCTGGCTCGGCTTGGCGGCAGGAAACGTACTCAAAACCGTGCTGCCTCAAGGAGTTATGCTTGACGGGGCACGGTCGATCTGGCAGACCTCGGTTACCGCGCAATAGTCGAGGCGCTTCCGTTGACCAAATCAGAGCTGATCGCCGACCTGTCCGCCGCCAACCCGCATCTGTTCGGCCGTGACGTCGAGGTCATCGTCGCTACCGTCTTCAACGAGATCACGGCGGCCCTGACGCGGGGCGAGCGGGTGGAGCTGCGCGGTTTCGGCGCCTTCACCGTGAAGCGTCGCGACGCCCGCACCGGGCGCAATCCCCGCACCGGCGAAGCGGTTCCGGTCGACGAGAAGGCGGTGCCGTTTTTCAAGGCCGGCAAGGAGCTTCGCGAGCGGGTCAACCACGGCAAGTCCGCCCGCCCCGCCCGGGGTGGAGCCGCTTTGAGCCGGGCGCGCGCCTGATGTGGCGCTTGTTGTTCGCGGTGCCGGTGCTGCTGCTGTTGGTGCTGTTCGCATTGACCAACACCCAACCGGCGCAGCTCGGCCTGTGGCCGACAGACCTGTCGATCACCGTGCCGCTGTCGTTCGCTGTGTTGGGCGCCATGGCGATCACGTTCTTCCTCGGCGCGCTGGTGATATGGCCGCGCAGCCTTGCCGCCCGCTCCCGCGCCCGCCGCGCCGAGCGCGCCCGCCAAGTGCTGGAGGCGCAGGTCGCCGAGCTGAAGGCCGAACTTAGGTCGCTGCGCGAGGCCGCCGCTGCGCGTCCGACGCTGTTGCCCACCGACCAAAGGGCGTTGACCCTGACCTGACGCCGCGATGACCGGCTTGATCGCAGCGCTCGACACCGCCGGCCTTGCTCAGGCAACGCGCTGGGCCACGCAACTGGCGCCGCATTGCGGCTTGCTTAAGATCGGGCTGGAATTCTTCTGCGGCCATGGCGCGGACGGCGTGCGAGCAGTCACGCCGCGTCCGGTGTTCCTCGACCTTAAGCTGCACGACATTCCCAGCACCGTGGCGGGCGCGGTCCGGGCGGTGCTGCCGTTGCGGCCGCATATGCTGACGCTGCACGCGGCCGGCGGCGGGGCCATGCTCGCCGCCGCCCGCGACGCCGCCGGAGACGCCGCCGACCGACCGCTGCTGCTGGCGGTCACGGTGCTGACCAGCCTGGGGGCAGAGGCCCTGCACGCCACCGGCATCGCCGGCGGACCGCGCCAGCAGGTGCTGCGGCTGGCGCGGCTGGCGCTGGACCACGGAGCCGACGGGCTGGTGTGCAGCCCGCACGAGGCCGCGATGCTGCGCGACAGCCTGGGCGGGCGTCCGCTATTGGTGGTGCCGGGCATCCGCCCCGCCGGTTCCGCATCCGACGACCAGGCCCGCACCATGACCCCACGCGCGGCGGCCATGGCGGGGGCCGACTGGCTGGTGGTGGGCCGCCCGATCACCGCCGCCGCCGATCCCGCCGCCGCCGCCGCCGCCATTCTCCAGGAGCTGACGCCATGACCGTCCGGGTCAAAATCTGCGGCATCAACGACGCGGCGGCGTTCGACGCCACGGTGGCGGCCGACGCCGACTGGCTCGGCTTCGTGTTCTACCCGCCCTCGCCGCGCGCGGTCACGCCCGAGCAGGCGGCCTCGCTGTCCGCGCGCCACGTCGGCGGCCCGCTGCGGGTCGGGCTGTTCGTCGAGCCGAGCGACGAGGAAATTGCCGCGGCGCTGGCGGCCCTGCCGCTCGACGTCTTGCAGCTGTACGCGACGCCGGAACGCGCGGCGACGCTGCGACGGCAGTTCGGCGTGCCGGTGTGGCGGGCAGTCGGCGTGGCGACGGCCGAGGACCTGCCGCGCGAGGCGTCGGGGGTCGACGCGCTGCTGATTGAGGCCAAGCCGCCGCCGGGCGCCAACCGGCCGGGCGGCAACGCCACCAGCCTCGACTGGGGGCTGCTGGCCGGTTGGCAGCCGCCAAGTCCGTGGATGCTGGCCGGCGGCCTCACCCCGGACACCGTGACCGAGGCGATCCGGGTCAGCGGCGCCGCCATGGTCGACGTGTCCTCGGGCGTCGAGAGCCGGCGCGGCGTGAAGGACCCGGCGCTGGTCGCGGCCTTCGCAACCGCCGCCCGCCAAGCTGTCACCTAAGTTTGGCCTGTTACCTGAGTGTTGCCTTCGCCGCCGGATCGTGCTTGAGTTGCCCATCAACAACCGAAAGGAGGTGATCCAGTGTCTAGCTTCACCATGCTGCCGCCGAAGGCCACTGTGATTGCAGCTTCGTTTGTCTCGGTCCAGTCGGCCTAAAGCGCTTGTCGGGTAACCGGCAGGCAAGCGGCCTGTCGAGGCGAGGGCCACCTTCGGGTGGCCCTTTTCGTTTCAGACTGTCGCTTGCCGCAGGAAAACCACGGATTTGCCGCACGAAACCCGCTTACTGGCGCAACGCTTGAGACTCTTAGGAACGTAACAGGGAGGCGGTCCCGTGGCCCCGCTCGACAGCGACACCGGCTCGGCGAAAAGCGCCACCGCACCGCCGGCATCCCGCCGCCGCCGGGTGCCGCGCTGGCTAGCGGCGCTCGGAATTCTTGCGCTGGCGATTGCGTTGTTGATCGTGTTCTGGGACTGGAACTGGTTTCGGCCGCTGGTGGAGTCGCAGGCTTCGAGCTACCTCGGCCGGAAGGTCACGATCCGCAACCTCGACGTGAAGCTGAGCCGCACGCCGCAGGTCATCCTGGACGGCATCGCGGTGGCTAACCCGGACGGCTTCCCAACCGACAGCCGGTTCGTCACCGCCGACCGCTTGGCGGTGACGCTGGACGCCATGGCCTACCTGCGCCGCCGCCAAATCGTGATCCCGGCGATTGCGGTGACCAAGCCGGTGATCGACGCCGAGCAACACCCCGACGGCGCCGCCAGCTGGGACCTGAAGCTGCCGGCATCGACCGGTAAGGCCGGCCCGCCGCCGCAGATCGGCGACATCGCGATCAGCGACGGCCAGGCGCATGTCGTGATTCCCAAGCTGAAAGCGGATTTCCAACTCGGCGTTGCGACCCGGCCCGCGGCCGAGGGCCATGACTCGCAGATCGTGGTCGATGCCCACGGCGCCTATGGCGAGCAGCCGATCACCGGGCGGCTGATCGGCGGCGCGGTGCTTTCGCTGCGTGACAAGAACAAGCCGTATCCGATCGACCTGCAACTCGCCAACGGCCCCACCAAGGTGAAGCTGAACGGCACCGTGCAGGACCCGCTGGCGTTCAGCGGCGCGAACCTCAAGCTGGACCTAAGCGGCCCGGACATGGCGCTGCTGACGCCGCTGGCCAGCTTCGGGCTGCCCAAGACGCCGCCGTACTCCATAACCGGCGGCCTCGATTACGAAAACAAGGCAATTCGTTTCAACGACTTCAACGGCCGCGTCGGATCGAGCGACATCGGCGGCTCAATTGCCGTCACGCCCGCCTCGCCGCGCGAGGTGGTCGACCTCGACCTGCGCTCGCACAAGGTGGACCTTGCCGACCTCGGCGGCCTGATCGGCTCGCAGCCTGGCCGAGCCAACACGCCCGACCAGACGCCGGAGCAGAAGCGCGCCATCCAGCGCGCCGAGGCTAGCCCGCAATTCCTGCCGACCAAGCGCATCGACCTGCCGGCGCTGAAGTTCGCCGACATTCACCTGAATTACCAGGCCGACAGCATCGCCGGCCGCTCGGTGCCGCTCGACAACCTAAAAGCCAAGGTCGACATCGTCGATGGCCGCATCACGATTTCACCGCTGACCGTCGGCATCGGGCGTGGCCAAATCGCGGGCGACATCGACCTCACGCCGAGCAGCGCCACCGAGTTCCACACCAAGGCCGACATCAAGGTGCAGCGCGTCGACCTCGGCCGGGTGCTGGCCTCCACCCACCTGGTGCGCGGCAGCGGCGTGCTCGGCGGCCAAGCCGACATCGACAGCACCGGCAACTCGGTCGCGAGCATCGTCGGCCACGGCAACGGCGACCTCAAGCTGTTCATGTCCGGCGGCAACCTGTCGGCGCTGCTGGTCGACATCGCCGGGTTGCAGTTCGGCAACGCCCTGCTGTCGGCGCTCGGCATCCCGCAGCGCGCCACGCTGGAGTGCTTCGTGACCGACTTCGCGCTGCGCCGCGGCGTGCTCGACAGCCGCGCCATGATCGTCGACACCAGCGAGGCGGTGGTGAACGGCAGCGGCAGCATCGACCTCGGACGCGAGGCGGTGGATTACACGCTACGCACCGAGGCCAAGCACTTCACGGTCGGCTCGCTACCCACCCCGATCAGCATCGGCGGCACTTTCAAAAGTCCCAGCATCCGTCCGGCGGTGGGACCACTGGCGGCGCGCGCCGGGGCGGCGATCGGGCTCGGCATCCTGTTCCCGCCCGCCGCCCTGCTGCCCACGATCCAGTTCGGCGTCGGGGACGACACCGGCTGCACCCGTCTGGCGCGCACCGACGGCGCCCGCGCCGCGGCGGTGAAGGCCAACGCCGGAGCGCCTAAGGCAGCCGTTAAGAAGCACGGCAGATGACCTTGCGGGTTAGATCGCGGCGAGGCGCTCCACGGCGTCCGGAGCCATTTGCACCAGGCCGGCGTAGTCGCCGAGCAACGTCTCGGTAACCCGCCCCGGGGTATACCGATGCGGTCCGATCTGGCGCACCGGGGTGACTTCCGCGGCGGTGCCGGCCAGGAACACTTCGCTGGCGCGCGGCAGCTCGTCCGGCAGGATGGCGCGCTCGACCACCTTCATCTGATGGCCCCGCGCCAGCGCCATGACGGTGCGGCGGGTGATGCCGTCGAGGAAGCAGGTGGGGGTCGGCGTGTGCAGCTCGCCGTCGATCACCATGAACAGGTTGGCGCCGGTCGCCTCGGCGAGGTTGCCCTGCCAGTCCAGCATCAGCGCGTCGTTGTAGCCGGCTTCCTCGGCGGCGTGCTTGGCCATGGTGCCGATCATGTACATCCCCGCCGCCTTGGACGCGGTAGGCGCGGTCTGCGGGTGCGGGCGGCGCCAGTAGGCGATGTCGAGCCGCACGCCCTGCATCCGCGCGTCGCCGTACAGGTTGGGCCAAGCCCAGGTGGCGATCGCCAGATGCACTGTGGTCTGCTGCGCCGAGACCGACAGCTGCTCCGACCCACGCCAGGCCAGCGGGCGCACATAGGCGTCGACCAAGCCGTTGGCCGCCACCACCTCGCGGCAGGCGGCGTCGATCTGCTCGGCGCTGTACGGGATCTCCATGCCGAGGATGCGGGCCGAGGCGATCAGCCGGTCGCTATGGGCGCGCAGCTTGAAGATGTTGCCGCCATAGGCGCGCTCGCCCTCGAACACGCCGCTGGCGTAGTGCAGCCCATGTGACAGAACATGCAGGCGGGCGTCCCGCCACGGCACCATGACGCCGTCGTACCAGATCAGCCCGTCACGGTCGTCGAAAGGAATGAGCGCCATGGACGTGTTCTCCGCAACATTGTTACAACACACTCCTGCAAACTAGCTGTTGATATAGAGTCGGTCAATAACCCTGCCATATTCGCGAGGTATGCCACCCATGCCCGAATCGAAGGGCGACCGCGCCAAGCCCCCGCTCTTGAAGCAGGAGCCTTCGAAGCAGGCCGGCAGCAACCTGCTGTTCCTGCGCGAAGAGGATATCCGGGTCGCGCAGGACCTGCTGTTCTTCGCTTACCGCGACTTCACCGCCGCCGCGGACGCGGTGCTGGGCGAACTCGGGCTGGGCCGGGCGCACCACCGCGCGCTGCACTTCATCGGCCGCAACCCCGGAATCAGCGTCACCGACCTGCTCGGCATCCTGCGGATCACCAAGCAGAGCCTGTCGCGGGTGCTGGTCGACCTTGTCGCCCAGGAGCTGGTGGCGCAGGCGCAGGGCCGCGCCGACCGCCGCCAACGCCTGCTGACGCTGACCCAGGGCGGCGTGGCCCTGGAGCGTCGGCTGTTCGAGCGGCAGCGCGAGCGGCTGTCGGCCGCCTACCGGGAAGCCGGCGGAGTCGCGGTCGAGGGCTTCCGCCGGGTGATGCGCGGCATCATGGACGCCGCCGCGCGCGACTACCTGGACCACGCCGAGGACGCTGGACAGCGCGGCCGGCAGCGCAGCGCATGAGCGACGACGCGCTGATCCTGGTGGTCGACGACGACGCGCGGCTGCGCGGGCTGCTGCAGCGCTACCTCGGCGAGCACGGCTTCCGGGTCAGCGTGGCGGGCGACGCCGCGGAGGCGCGCGACCGGCTGCGCTTCCTCGACCCCGACCTGGTGGTGCTCGACGTGATGATGCCCGGCGAGAGCGGCATCGAGCTGACCGAGGCTTTGCGGCGCACCGGGTCAGGGGCACGGCGCGACCTGCCGGTGCTGATGCTGACCGCGCGCGGCGCGCCGGAGGACCGCATCGCCGGGTTCGAAGCAGGGGTCGACGACTACCTGCAAAAGCCGTTCGACCCACGCGAGCTGCTGCTGCGTATCCGCGCCATGCTGCGCCGGACGGTCCCGCCGGCGTCGGCAATGCCCGTCCTGGCAAGCGGCCCGGTGCCGCTGGGCGCGGTGCTGTTCGACGCGGCGCGGCAGGAGTTGCGCGGTCCTGACGGCACGGTGCGGCTGACCGGCAGCGAGGCGGCGCTGCTGGGCGTGCTGGCCGGGCGGCCGGGCGAGGTGCTGTCGCGCGAGGAGATCGCGCAGGTGCTGCAGATGGACGAGGCCGGCGAGCGCGCCATCGACGTGCAGGTGACCCGGCTGCGGCGCAAGATCGAGGCCGACCCGCGCGACCCACGCTTCCTGCACACTGTCCGCGGCCGCGGCTACGTGCTGAAACCCGGCCATTGAGCTTCGGGAAATGCTGATGCCGCAGGACCGGCTGGCGCGCAAGGTGCTGCCGCGCACGCTGCTGGGCCGCAGCCTGCTCATCATCCTGGTGCCGCTGGTCATCACCCTTGCGGTGGCGCTGCAGATCTTCTACGGCATCCATCTCAACATCGTCTCCCGCCGCTTCGCCTCGGCCGTGGCAGGGGAGGTCGGCCAGACGATCGACCTGCTGGACCGCTACCCGGCCGTCGGCGACCGGCTGTGGGCCTTGCGCCAGGCCTGGGAGCAGTTCGACTTCACCGCCCGCATCGAGCCGCAGGCGCGGCTGCCGGCCCCGGTCGCCCATTCGAGCCTGCTCGCCGCGGTGTTCGGCTCGGTCGATGACGACCTTTCGGCGGCGATGCGCGAGCGGGTTGGGCTGCCGTTCGCCCTCGACTGGTCCTCCAACCCGCAATCGGTGCTGATCCGGGTGCAGCTGGCGCAAGGCGGCGTGCTCGACATGGAAGTGCCGCGCAAGCGGCTGACCACCAACACCGTGACCATCTTCGTGGTCTGGCTGACCGGCACGGCGCTGCTGCTGTTCGGCATCGCGGCGCTGTTCATGCGTAACCAGGTGCGCGCCATCCGCCGCCTGGCGCGCGCCGCGGAGGCGTTCGGCATGGGCCGCGACCCCGGCCCGATCCGGCCCGAGGGCGCGTCGGAGGTGCGTCAGGCGGCCAGCGCGTTCAACCGGATGCAGGAGCGCATCCGCCGTTTCCTGCAGCAGCGCACCGAGATGCTGGCCGGCGTGTCGCACGACCTGCGGACGCCGCTGACCCGGCTGCGGCTGGCGCTGGCGATGGTGCCGGTTGCGGCGGCGGCCGAACACGACATCGGCGGCATGACCGCCGACGTCGACGAGATGGACCGCATGATCGGCGGCTACCTGGCGTTCGCGCGCGGCGAGGGGACCGAGCAGGCGCGCGAGACCGACCTTATCGCGCTGCTGGGCGAGGTCGCCGCCGCGGCGCAGCGCTCGGGCAAGGCCGTGCAGACGCAGAGCGGGCCGCCGCTGCCGCTGCCGCTGCGGGCCGACGCGGTGCGCCGGGCGATCACCAACCTGACCGACAACGCCTGCCGTCACGCGCGCCGGGTGGTGTTGGCTGCGTGTCGCGCCGGCCCGCATATCATCCAGGTCACCGTCGACGACGACGGCCCCGGCATTCCACTCGACCGGCGCGAGTCGGTGTTCCGCGCCTTCGCCAGCGGCGCACAGGGCGGAACCGGCCTCGGCCTCACAATCGCCCGCGACATCGTCCGCGCCCATGGCGGCGAGATCCTGCTGGAGGACAGCCCGCTGGGCGGCCTGCGGGCACGCATCGTGCTGCCAGTGTAAGGCGGAAAAGCGTAGCGCCTTCCGTCGGCTAGGAGCGCTCGCGACGGCGGAAGGCGCTACGCTTTTCCGCCCTACGTCAGAACCTACTCCGGCTTGGCTTCCTTCGGCGCTTCGATCGCCGCCTTGGCCATCAGGCCCTTGACCTCGCTCATCGCCTCGACGAACCGGCCGTTCAACAGCGCCAGCGCCTCGCCGTTGGAGTGCTGGATCAGGTCGCTCAGCTCCTTGGTGTTGGCGACCGCGCGCTCGTACGCCTGCTTCAGCAGGTCGGCCTGCCGGGCGGCGCGGGCCTGCGGCGTCTCGGTGCCGCCCATCGAGCGCATCGTCTCGCTGATCTCCGCCATCGTTTGCTGCATGATCTCGACATGCCGCCGGGCGACCGCCTGCGCGCCCTCCATGGCCACCCGGTTGGCGGCGGTGATGGTGTCCATGTTGCGCTTGTGCGCGGTCAGCAATGCCTCGGTGTCGGGCATCGCCGGCAGCTTCAGCTCCGAGAACATGCGGGCGAACTCGTCCGCGGCGGTTTTCGCCTGGCCCATCGCGGTGCCCATCGCCTGCGCGAACGGGTTGGCTGGGGGATTGTCACTGGGCATGCACCTGCTCCTTGTTGCGTGCCCGGCAACCTTAGAGCCGGCCACGGCGCTCCGACAATGCCCGTGGCGCCGTGACCACGCTACGCGCGAGGCGTCAGATTGGCGGCGAATCCGGCGCGTCGGACAGCGGCGGCTCCGGCGGCATCTCGGGCAGCGGCTCCGGGTCCGTAGCCGACACATCCGGCATCATCTCGTCGAACGCCGCCTCCCCACGGTCGCGGCGCAACCAGCCCTCCGCCTGCACCGCGCGGTCGAGCGCCTTGTCGAGCGCCGCCATCGTGGCCCCAAGATCTTCGCTCTCGTCGGACTGCCAGGCGCGCATCACGTACAGCCACGCCGCGGTCAGCCCCTGCACCCGCAGGCTGCCGCGGATGCCGCTCGCCGGGATGCCGGCGGCCTCCAGCAGCCAAGCCATGCTGCCCGCCGTCGCCGCGGTGAGCATGAACGCAAGGCCGGGGTGGCGCGGCAGGTAGTCGCGCAGCGCCAGCACGCCGGCACGGTGCGCCTGCAACACGTCGATGCGCCGCATCACCAAATCGAACAGGCGGTCGCGGTTGTCGCCCTCGTTGGCGGCATGGGCCAGCGCCGCCTGGTCGGCGATCTGGCCGAACCGCGCCAGGATGCCGGCGCGCCCCATGAAGCGGGCCCGCGCCCGGTCCAGCGGCAAATCCGCGGCGCGTGCCGCGGCGGTGACGCTGGTCTCCGACCAGCCACGTTCGGCGGCGAGGGTGAAGGCGCTCGCGACCAAGGCGCGGTCGAACTCGGTGTTGTTCATGGCGCTCATATGCGTGCTCCGCGCGAGGTTTCAGCCCGCCAATTCGCGAGATCGTCGTGTGGCGGCCGCCACCGCGCCGGAAACCGCCGCCGGCCACGCCGCCGCATCCATCAGCACCGCCAATGCCCGCTCGGTGGTGCCGTTCGGGCTGGCCACCGCCCGGCGCAGCGTCGAAGCATCCTCGGCGCTGGCGGCGAGCAGCGCGCCGGAGCCGGCCACGGTCTGCCGCGCCAGCCGGACCGCCAGCGCCGGCGCGATCCCCTGCTCGATTGCCGCCCGCTCCAGCAGCTCGGCCAGCAGGAACACGTAGGCCGGGCCGCCGCCGGAAACCGCCGTTACCGGGTCGAGCAGCGCCTCGTCGTCGACCCAGGCGACCTCCCCCACCGCGCCCAGCAGCGTGTCGCACAGCGCGCGCTGGTCCGCGCCGACCGCCGGCGAGGCATACGCCACGGTGATCCCCTGGCGAATCGCCGCCGGGGTGTTCGGCATGGCGCGCACGATGGCGGCACCGTCGCCAAGCGACGCCTGCAGTCCGGACACGCTGCGCCCGGCCATGATCGAGACGAACACCGCGCCGCCGGCAAACCTGCGGTACGGCGGCGCCGCAGCCGCCGCAGCCTGCGGCTTGACCGCCAGGATCACCGCCGACGGCGCAAACCCATCGGGCAGCGCCGCCGGATCGGCCACCACCGTGATCTCGGGGCCAGGGCTGGCCGGCAGCGTCGGGTCGACGGCGAACGACGCCGCCAGCCCGTGCTCGCGCCAACCCGAAGCCAGGGCCGCGCCCATGCGGCCAAGCCCCACCAGCAGGACCGCTGGAATAGCCCCGGCGTCGCTCACGCCTCGCCCACGCACTCCAGCATCGCCGCCGCCAGCGCCTCGGTCGGCTTCTTGCCGCCCCACAGCACGAACTGGAACGCCGGGTAGAACCGCTCGCACTCGGTGATGGCGATGTCGACCATGTCCTCCAGGCTCTCGGACGAAGCGCCGGGAGCGCCGCGCAGCAGCACCGAATGGCGGAACACCGGCATCCCGTCGTCGCTGTCCATGCCGAAATGGCCGATCCATAGCTTCTCGTTGGCCAGCGCCAGCAGCTCGTACAGCGCGCCGCGGGCCTTCTCCGGCACCTTCAGGTCGAAGGTGCAGGTGAAGTGCATGGCGCTGATCTCGCTCGACCAGCTGAAGTATAGGCCGTAATCGCACCACTTGCCCGGCGCCTGGACCGCCATCTCGGCGTCGTTGCGGCGGTCGAAGTGCCAGTCGTTCTCGCTGGCGATCTGCTCCATGACGTCGAGCGGATTGGCCGCGGCTTCGAACTGGATGCTCATATGGGCGGACATGCGGGGTCTCCCGTGAACGGAGGAAGGCCGGAACCCGAGCCGTGGCTCGGATAGCAGACGGCAGCGCTTGGGCCGCGGCCTGACGCTTGAACCTACCGGGCAGCCGTCGCGCGCCGCAAGGCCGCGCCGCCCAGTTCATCCGACCTACCAGCGATTTGTCGTAAGCGTCAGGCTCGTCGTAAGCGTCAGGCTCATCGTAAGCGTCAGGCGATCATCCCAGGTCCGGCGGAAGTCGGCCCGGTCTCGCGAGCGGCCTCCAGCGCCGCGACCCTCGACTCCAGCGCAGCCAGGCGCCCGTCCGCCGCTTCCTGCCCGGCGCGAGCGTTGGCCGCCAGTTCGTGCGCCGCCTCCAGCTCCTCGCGCCGCACCAGGTCGAGTTTGCGGATCGCCTCGTCGATGCGGGCACGGACCAGCGCCTCGGCCTCGTCGCGCACCCCGGCCAGGGCGGACATGGCGCCGCCGGCGATGCCGGCGAGGTCGTCGAACAGGCGGGGGCGGTCGGCCATGGTCGGCTCCTGTAAGTGGGCTGCTTTCGCGGTGCAGGCAGGGACGGTATAGCGTGCCGGCATGATCTTGGTCACGGGCGGCGCCGGTTTCATCGGGTCCAACCTGCATGCGGCGTTGGCCGCGCGTGGCCACGAGACCGTCGTGGTCGATCGGCTGCGCGCTGGGGCCGCCGGGAAATGGCGCAACCTGCGCCACCATCCGCCGTCGCGGCTGCTCCCGCCGGATCAGCTCGACGGCTTCCTCGCCAGCCGCCCGCCGGTCGAGATGGTGTTCCACCTCGGCGCCGTCAGCAGCACCACGGCCGACGACGGCGACTTGGTGTGGGCCAGCAACGTCGCTTTGTCGCAACGGCTGTTCGACTGGTGCGCCCAGCACGGGGCCCGTTTCGTGTACGCGTCGTCAGCGGCGACCTACGGCGACGGCGGCCGGGGCTTCGAGGACGATCCGGCAGCACTGCCGGGGTTGCGCCCGCTCAACCTGTACGGCTGGAGCAAGCACGCCTTCGACCTGCAGGTGACGCGGGCGGCCGGGCCTCGGCCGCCGCAGTGCGCCGGGCTCAAGTTCTTCAACGTCTACGGCCCGAACGAATATCACAAAGCCGCGATGACCTCGGTGGTGAAGGTCAAGTACGACGAAATCGCGGCAGGCCGCCGTCCCACGCTGTTCCAGGCCGATCCCACCTCGACCGAACCGGGCACGGCCGGCAGCCAGGCGCGCGACTTCGTCTGGGTCGGCGACGTGGTCGACGTGCTGCTGTGGCTGCTCGAAACGCCGGGCGTGAGCGGGCTGTTCAACCTCGGCACCGGCGTCGCCCGCAGCTACCTCGACCTCGCGCACGCGGTCTGCGCCGCCGCCGGGGTCGCGCCCGACATCGAGTTCGTCGACATGCCGGCGCGGCTGCACGGCCAGTACCAGGCGTTCACCCAGGCCCCGATGGCGCGGCTGCGGGCGGCCGGGTACGCCGGCCAGTTCACCCCGCTGGAAGCCGGGATCGGCCGCTACGTCAGCCACCACCTCAGCCAGACGGACCCGTACCTATAATGTCGCAGCCGCTGATCTTCCCCGACTTCGACCCGGTGCTGGTACGGCTCGGCCCGCTGGCGATCCGTTGGTACGCGCTGGCCTACATCAGCAGCCTGGTGCTCGGCTGGCGGCTGGTGCGGCGGCTGGCGCTGCGCGCGCCGCAGGTCGCCAACCTGCTGCAGGTCGACGACTTCCTGACCTGGGCGACGCTGGGCGTGGTGCTCGGCGGGCGGCTCGGCTACGTTTTATTCTACCAGCCGGAAAAGTTCCTGGCGCACCCGCTGCAGATCGTCGCGGTGTGGGGCGGCGGCATGTCGTTCCACGGCGGCATGCTGGGGGTGGGGGTGGCGATCATCGCCTACTGCCGCCGGCAGCGCATCCCGATCCTCGGGTTCGCCGACCGCATCGCCGTGGCCGCCCCGATCGGCCTCGGCCTCGGCCGCTGCGCCAACTTCATCAACGGCGAGCTGTGGGGCCGCGCCGCGCCCGACTGGCTGCCGTGGCGGATGATCTTCCCAACCGACCCGCTGCAGGTCCCACGCCACCCGAGCCAGCTCTACCAGGCGTTGCTGGAAGGCGCGGTGCTGTTCACCGTGATGATCCTGCTGGCCCGCCACGAGTCGCTGCGCGCCCGCTTCGGCTGGCTGACCGGAGCGTTCTTGGCCGGCTACGCCTGCTGCCGCATCACCGGCGAGTTCTTCCGCGAGCCGGACGCGTTCCTTGGTTTCCTGTGGGGCGGCCTCAGCATGGGCCAGCTGCTGTCGCTGCCGATGCTGGCGGCGGGGCTGCTGCTGATGCTGCGCGCGCGCGCGCCGCTGGCAGTGCCGGCGTAGGCGCGTGGAACGCCTGGACCGCTTCATGGCCCGCGCCAACGCGGCCTATTACGCGACGCGCGATCCGTTCGCCGACTTCACCACGGCCCCGGAGATCAGCCAGGTGTTCGGCGAGCTGCTCGGGCTGTGGGCGGCGGTGGTCTGGCAAGGCATGGGCGAGCCGGACCCGGTGATCCTGGCCGAGGCCGGGCCGGGCCGCGGCACGCTGATGGCGGACGCGCTGCGGGCGGCGGCGATGGCGCCGGCGTTCCGCGCCGCCATTCGGCTGCACCTGATCGAGACTTCGCCCCGCCTGCGCGAGCGGCAGGCCGGCGTGCTGCCGGACGCCGCCTGGCACGACGACCTGGCGGGGCTGCCGGCCGGCCCGCTGCTGCTGCTGGGCAACGAGTTCCTCGACGCGCTGCCAATCCGCCAGTTCGAGCGCGCCGGCGACGGCTGGGCGGAGCGCCACGTCCGCGACGGCGGCTTCGTGACGCTCTCCTGCCCGCCGCCGCCAAACGCCCAAGGCGGGTTGGTCGAGTGGGGCGAGGCGGCGGAGACGCTGGTGGCCAGCCTCGCCGTCCGCCTGGCGGCACAGGGCGGCGCGGCGCTGTTCCTCGATTACGGGCCGGAGCGCTCGGGGCCGGGCGACAGCCTGCAGGCGCTGCGCGGCGGCGAGCCGGCCGATCCGCTGGCCGACCCCGGAACCGCCGACCTTACCGCGCATGTCGACTTCGCCGCCCTCGCCAGGGTCGCGCGAGAAAACGGGGCCGCCGTCCACGGGCCGGTCCCGCAGGGCGCGCTGCTGTCCCGGCTCGGGCTGTTCCCGCGCAGCCAGGCGCTGGCGCGCACCCAGCCGGCGCGGCGGGCGGCGGCGTTGATCGAGGCGGCGCAGCGGCTGGTGGCCCCGGAGCGGATGGGCCGGCTGTTCAAGGCGCTTGCCATCTGCGACCCTCGGCTGCCGACGCCACCGGGATTCGCCACATGACGCCGCATCGCATCACCGATTCCGGTCTTTCCAAGCTGGGCCTAACCGTTCCGCATGGTTTCTTCACCCGCCACGGCGGCGTCTCGCAGGGTCCCTACGCCAGCCTGAACTGCAGCGTCTCCGGCCAGGACGACCCGGCCTGTGTGGCCGAGAACCGCTCCCGCGCGGCGCATGCCCTGGGCTTCCGGCCGGAGCAGCTGCTCGGAGTGTCGCAGGTGCATGGCGTCACGGTGGCCACGGTATCGGTGGCCTGGGCGGCTGGCGACGGCCCGCGCGCCGACGCGATGGTGACCGACCGTCCCGGCCTGGCGCTCGGCGTCGTCACCGCCGACTGCGCGCCGGTGCTGCTGGCCGATGCCGTCGCTGGAGTGGTCGGCGCGGCCCATGCCGGCTGGCGCGGCGCGGTGGCCGGCGTGCTGGAGGCGACGGTCGGCGCCATGGCGGCACTGGGCGCGGACCCGGGCCGCATCCAGGCGGCGGTCGGGCCATGCATCGCGCAGCCCTCCTACGAGGTGGCCGCCGACATGACCGCGGCGGCGCTGGCCGCCGACCCGCAGGCGGCGGCGTTCATCGCCCCCGGCAGCCGGCCCGGGCGCTGGCGGTTCGACCTCGCCGGGTTCTGCGCCGCCAGGCTGGCGCGCGCCGGGGTGGCCGCCATCGGCCGCGTCGAGGCCGACACCGCCGCCGAGCCGGAGCGGTTCTTCAGCCATCGGCGCCGCACGCTGGCCGGCGGCGGGCCGATCGGGCACCAGCTGTCGGTCATCGGGCTGGCCCGGCTGCAGCCCTAGCCGATGCACCCCTACTTCCTGTTGTTCTTCATGCTGATGATGCTGATCGGGATGGTGGCCTGTGTGGTCTCCTGATACGCCGTGGCGGCGCGCCATGGCCGTGTTGCTGGCGCTGGCGACGCTGCTGGCCGGCTGCGGCGACGTGCCGCACCCGTTCCAAGGCAACATCGGGCGCGCCGGACGCCTGCTCGCGCAGCCGCCGCCCTCCCGCCTCGCCGTCAACGCCCCCGACGGCGCATTGCTGACCGACATCCCCCGGCGCTTGCTCACCGCCGACGTCGCGACGTCGCTGGCCAGCCTCGAAGTGCCGGCGTTCAGCGTCGACCCGCATCCCGGCGACTGGCACCTGGCGGTGACGGCGGAGCAGCAGGGCGGCCAGGTGGCGCCACGCTTCACCGTCACCGACGCCGTGGGCAAGACCCGCGGCAGCGTCGCCGGAGCGCCGGTGGACGCCGCATCGTGGGCGGCGGGCGCGCCGGCGACGCTGCAGCAGGTGGCCGACGCGGCGGCGGCCCCGGTTTCGGCGCTGCTCACCAGCATCGAGGCGAGCCGTCAGATGAACGACCCGAACAGCCTGCTGAACCGGCCGGCGCGGGTGGCCGTACTGCAGGTCGCCGGCGCGCCCGGCGACGGCAACCGCTCGCTGCAGCGGGTGATGCGCGAACAGCTGCCGCAGCACGGCGAGAGCATTCAGGACGCGGCGGCGGGCGCCGACTTCACCGTGACGGGCCACGTCAAGGTAACGCCGTCGGGACCCGCCGACGGCACGGTCGAGATCACCTGGACGGTCAACGACGCGCGCGGCGCCCAGGCCGGGGTGGTGGCGCAGGTGCATGACGAGAAGCTGGACGCGATGAACGGCTACTGGGGCGAACTCGCCACCGCGGTCTGCACCGAGGCGGCCGGCGGGGTCCACGAGGTGATCGCCAACCAGTTGCTGAAGCGGCCCCCCGCCGTTGCGCGCCCCACCGTCGCATCTCCCGTCGCGGCGCCTCCGCCGGTCACGGCTCCGGCACCCGAAAAAGCCGATCACAGCCTGTCGCGGCAATCGTCGGCTATCGCGGATGAGCCGCCGTTGGTAGAAGGCAACGGCCGCAGCCGGCGCAATCCAGGAACCGCATCGCATGAAGATCGTCGCCTGCAACAGCAACCGCCCGCTCGCCGAGGCGGTGGCGGCCGGCCTGGGCGTGCCGCTGACCCGCGCCTCGGTGCGCCGCTTCGCCGACATGGAGATATTCGTGGAAATCCACGAGAACATCCGCGGCGAGGACGTGTTCGTGGTGCAGAGCACCAGCTACCCGGCCAACGACAACCTGATGGAGCTGCTGGTCACGATGGATGCGCTGCGCCGCGCCTCCGCCCGCAGGGTCACCGCGGTGATCCCGTACTTCGGCTATGCCAGGCAGGACCGTAAATCCGGGCCGCGCACGCCCATCAGCGCCAAGCTGGTGGCCAACCTGATCACCGAGGCCGGCGCCAACCGGGTGCTGACGATGGACCTGCACGCCGGGCAGATCCAGGGCTTCTTCGACATCCCGGTCGACAACATGTTCGCAGCCCCCCTGTTCACCCGCGACATCCAGGAGCGTTACAAAGGCCGCGACCTGATGATCGTCTCGCCCGACGTCGGCGGCGTGGTGCGCGCGCGGGCGGTGGCGACCCGGCTCAACTGCGACCTCGCCATCATCGACAAGCGGCGCGAGCGGGCCGGCGTGTCGGAGGTGATGAACGTCATCGGCGACGTCGAGGGACGCCACTGCATCCTGGTCGACGACATCGTGGACAGCGGCGGCACGCTGTGCAACGCCGCCAGCGCGCTGATCAAAGGCGGCGCCGGCTCCGCCAGCGTCTACGTAACGCACGGCGTGCTCTCGGGCGGCGCGGTGGCGCGCATCGCCGCCTCGCCGATCGAGACGCTGACCGTCACCGACAGCATCCTGGCGACCGAGGCGGTGCGGACCGCCAACAACATCCGCCAAGCCACCATCGCCGACCTGCTGGCCGAGGCGATCCGCCGCATCAGCGACGAAAGCTCCGTCAGCTCGCTGTTTGATTAAAAGGGTTCGATGAATGTCCGAAACCCTGCAGCCGGTGCCGTTCTGGTTCCTGCGCCACGGCGAGACCGACTGGAACGCGCGCGGGTTGTCGCAAGGCAACATCGACGTGCCGCTGAACGATACCGGGGTGGCGCAGGCGCGGGCGGCGGCGCTGCTGCTGCGAAACCGTGGCGTCGCCGCCATCGTGTCGTCGCCGCTGTCGCGCGCCCGCGACACCGCGACGATGGTGGGCGAGGCGCTGACGCTGCCGGTCGCCATCGACGACGACCTGCACGAGGTCTCGTTCGGGACCCAGGAGGCGCAGCCGATGGCGGGCGCGTGGTTCGCCGCCTGGGTCGAGGGCGCCGCGACGCCGCCGGACGCGGAGAGTTTCGCCGCGTTGCGCGCCCGCGCCGTCGCCGCCGTCAACCGCGCGCTGTTGCTGCCCTGCCCGGTGCTGGTGGTGGCGCACGGCGCGTTCTTCCGGGCGTTGCGGGCGGAGATGGGTTTGGAGGCGAACGTCCGCACCGCGAACGCGATGCCGATCCTGTGCTCGCCGGGTCCGCCGCAGCGCCGTCTGCCATGGGAGTTGACACCCGCGATACCGGCGTGACCAGCACCTAACGCACAGGCCGGGTCGCCTGTCGTGACAGGGCGGCGGACAAGCCGTCCAACAGCATGTGCGGCAGGGTCAGCGCGGCAAGGCCTTCCAGCGTGATGCGCCGAAGTGTCAACACCCCCGCCACCAAGCCGAGATAGGGAACGGCGAACACCGGGAACCAGGCCCAGCCGAACCTCGGCCGCAGCAACGGGCGGGCGATCTCGCCGTCGAGCGCGCCATGCGGCACGCCCAATAAAATCACCATCGCCAGCGCCGCGACGCATTGCAGTCCCTGGTCCAGCCAGCAGGTGGCGATCAGCAGGCCGGCGACGGGCAGCAGCAGTGGAAACCCAGGCGCCGCACGCGCAGCGTCCCTCGGCAACACGTCGCCGAGGGACGCGCTGGAGAAATCAGCGCTCACGCCCGCGCCTCCAAGCGCCTAGCCGTTAGGCCGCCATCCGCTGCGGCAGGCTGCCGACGCTGGCCGCACCTTCCTCCTCGCCGACGAGCTTGGTCACGCTCATCGTGGTCATCAGGCCGTAGACCACCTTCGCGATCAGGTCGACGATCGCGATCAACGCCACGCTGAACGCGGTGCCGATGACGCCAAGGCCGTCGGTGCTCGCCGCCAGGACGAGCGGGTAGACCAGCCATACGACCGACAGGATGACCGCGTTGCGGCGGTAGTCGGACTGGACCGTCGCACTCTCACGCTTGTTCTCTTCAAGCAGCGGCGTGGTGAACGTCCGGTCGATGTAGCGGGCGTAGTAGAACAGCCGCCCGGTTGCCTCGGGCGCGCCCAGCGGCAGGATGATGCTGCCCTGCCCGACCGCCATCGCGAAATACGAGCACGCCGCGATGATCGGCACGACGCCGTGGTAGATCGTGTGCGCCTGCTCATGGCCGGTCCGTCGCTTGCCGACGCCCAATATGGCGAAACCGCCGGCCAACATCGCAATGGTGCCAAGCCAAAGCCAGAATTGCGCGCCCATCGCCGGTCCCTGAAAGCGTGAACCGGAGCAGCGCGACAACGCGGGCGCAGTTCCAGGAAGCCGGTCCTGCCCCACGAGGGATTCATTGAACTTTTTGGAAGCAGGACGGAACGTTGCTATGAACGCTCGAACTCGAACACCGACGTATCGCTGACGATTGGGGCCAACGAGTTGTTTGTGGCGATCGCGCCGACCCTGCTCAGGACGGCTGTCACCTCTCCTGCCGGGACCGGCCGGCTGAAGAAGTAGCCCTGGACCTCCTGGCATCCCTCGGCCCGGACCTGATCGAGTTGCTCCCGCGTCTCGACGCCTTCCGCCGTGGTCGCGATGCCAAGGCTCAGGCCAAGGCCGGTGACCGCGCGGACAATCGCCCGGCAGTCCTCGCTGCTGCCGATGTCGCGCACGAAAGACTGGTCGATCTTGATCTTGTCGAACGGAAAGCTGCGTAGGTAGCCGAGCGACGAATAGCCGGTTCCGAAATCGTCCATCGCGATCCGGACTCCGAATGCCCGCAACTCGCTCAGGATGGCGACCGCCGCCTTGCTGTCGTGCAGCAGCACGGTCTCGGTGATCTCCAGCTCCAGCCGCCCCGGCGGGAGTCCCGACGTCGCGAGCGCCTCGGCCACCGCCGCCACCAAGCCGTTGGCCTTGAACTGCGCGGCGGACAGGTTGACGGCGACCTTGACCGTTCCCGGCCAGCTTGCCGCAGTCAGGCAGGCCTGCTGGAGCACCCAGTCGCCGAGCGGGACGATCAGCCCCGTCTCCTCGGCAAGCGGGATGAAGTCGCCGGGGCAAACCCGGCCGCGTTGCGGATGGTTCCAGCGCAGCAGGGCCTCGAACGCGGTCACCTCGCCCGACGAAAGGTTGACCAGCGGCTGATAGTGCAGCTCGAACTCTCCCAGCGTCATCGCTTTGCGTAGGTCCAGCTCGAGCAACCGGCGCGCCTGCAGCTTGGCGTCCATCCCGGGCTCGAACGAGCGGAACGTGCCGCGGCCGTCGGCCTTGGCGCGGTACAGCGCGATGTCGGCCATCTTGAGCAGCTCTTCCGCGTTCGCGGCGTCATCGGGAGCCAGTGCGAAGCCGACGCTGGCGCCGATGATCACCTGATGCACGCCGATGTCGTACGGGGCGGAAAGGCTTTCGACGAGACGCTCGGACAGCGTCGCGACATCCTGATCGGCCTCGATCGAGGTCTGGATGATGGCGAACTCGTCGCCCCCCAGGCGAGCCACCGTGTCGCACTCGCGCAGGCAGGCGCGCAGGCGTCCAGCGACGGCGCGCAACAGGGCGTCTCCGGCGTGGTGCCCCAGCGTATCGTTGACTTGCTTGAAGCGGTCCAGGTCGAGGCTCAGGACGGCCAGCCTGCTGTCGTGACGCCGCGTGTGCGCAAGGGCGTGGTCCAGGCGTTCGGCCAGGAGTACCCGGTTCGGCAGCCCGGTCAGGTTGTCGTGCAGGGCGGCGTGGCGCGCCTGCTCTCGCGAGCAGGCTAAATCCCTGGCGATGCGTCGAACGATCAACATCGCGACCGTGGAGACCGCCAGTAGCAGGAGGACGCCGGCAGCCGCGGCTGCAACGATGCTCCGTTGCACCAGGGCCATGGTGGCGCTGTTGAGCGTCCTCACCTCGCCGACGCTGGCGTCCAGCAGGTCGCGCACGGTATCCATTTCCGCTTCGAGGCCGGAAAAGCTGTGGCGGAAACTCTCGTAGTTCTTCGATCCCATGACCGGATCGGTCAGCGCCAGGGTAACCGCGATGCGTCCCGAATCGACGAACGTCGCGACAAGCCGGGCGATGGTCGCGTATTTGTCCCGCATCGCAGGCTCCGGCAGCAGAGCGCGGTTTTCCGAGACTGCGTGCTGAACAACCTCGATATGGTGTTGCAGGTTGGCGAGAATGGCGCCGTCGCCTTCCTTGTTCGTCGCGACGGCGGACTGGAGCGCCCGGAGCACGTCGTCACGGATGCTGTCCATGAACGCGTCCGCCTCGGTGTGGTTGTGCAACGCTTTTTCCAGCAGCAGGATGTGCTCCAGGGTCGCCGCCTGGCGCTGCGTCGCAGCAATGCCGAAGCCGGCCAAGCAGAGCACGACCGCAACACTCAAGGCGCCGAGACCGGCCAGCACCTTGCTGATGGACAGCGCGGGCCGCCGGATGGTTGTATCGCCTCGCGGCCGATTTTTACCCAATAACAAAGTGCTGCCCTCCGACGCAGAGCAGCATGGGACGACAAGGTTGATAAACTCTTAGGGTTGCGCCGCCTGCGGCACGTCCCGCCTTCTACCTTGAGCGTTACCCCGGATGTTCGAAGTCGAACACCAGCGCATCCAACGCGATCGGCGCCAGCTGCTCGGATACCACGTGCTGGTGTTCCGGATGCGGCAGGTAGGCGTCGCGCGCGGCGGCGTTGGTGAACGTCATGACAAACCCCCAGTCGAAATCGTGGCCCTTGCCCTCCGGGCTGCCCTGCGCGCCGCCGGCATAACGGACGATGCCAGGAACCTTGGCCGCGAGCGCCGCAAGACCGGCGGCAAGGCCGGCTTTTGCCGCGGGGTCTGCGTCCGGCTTCCAGCGCAGCAGCACGATGTGGTCGATCATGTCTTCATCGCCTCCATGACCATCGAGTGATCCTCCTCGTGCGTCAGCCCCGAGACCGCGACGCCGCCCACCGTCTGCGCCCCGATGCGGATCGGAACCGCCCCGCCGTGGTCCGCGACATCGAGGCCGCCGGTGGCCATGTCCGCCAGCACGCGGCCCTTGGCGCGCAGGTTGTGGTGCAGCCACAGCGACGAATGGCCGAACCGCTCCACCGCCGCGAGCTTGCGGTCGAGCCACAGCCGGCTGTCGTCCGAAGTGCCGTCGAGCGCCGCCGAAAATAGCGTGCGCCCCGCGAGCACGATCCGCATCGCTAGCGGCCGGTCGGCGGCCACCGTCACCAGCCGGCGGCCGATCTTCCACGCCTGCTCGAAATCGAAGCGGCGGAAGCTCAGCGCCTGCTCCTCCGCCACGATGTCGGCGGCGCGCTGCCGGTGCTGCTCGGGCGTCACGCGAGGCGCAAACCACTTGCAGGGTCAAACACCACGGCGCGCGCCAGGTCGAAGGCGAACGGGATGCGGCTGCCGGGGCGCACGTCGGCGTCGCTACGCATCCGCGCCATGACTTCCTTGCCGCTGGCGCGGGTCACCACGTAGGTGTCGGCGCCGGCCGGCTGCACCACGTCCACCAGCGCCTCGACCTGCTCGACCAACGCCGAGCCGCGGTCGGCGCCGTCGGGATCGGTGATCGCCTCGGGCCGGATGCCGACGATCACCTCCTGGCCGGGCTGCAACGTGGCCTGCCGCACCGTGGGCGGGACGCGCAGGGTGATCGGCCCCTCGCCATCGCGCGGCAGCGACAGCACGCTGACGCCGTTCTGCTGCTCGACCCGCGCCGGCAGCAGGTTCATCGCCGGCGATCCCATGAAGTCGGCCACGAACAAGTTGTCCGGCCGGTTGTAGATGTCGGCGGGGGCGCCGACCTGCTGCAGGCTGCCGTCGCGCAGCACCGCGATCTTGGTGGCCAGGGTCATCGCCTCGATCTGGTCGTGCGTCACGTAGACGATGGTCTTGCCGGTGGTCTGGTGCAGCTTCTTGATCTCGGTCCGCATGTCGACGCGCAGCTTGGCGTCGAGGTTGGACAGCGGCTCGTCGAACAGGAACACCAGCGGATCGCGCACCAGCGCGCGCCCCATCGCCACACGCTGGCGCTGCCCGCCGGACAGCTGCCCGGGCCGGCGCGCCAGCAGATGCGTCATCTGAAGCGTAGCCGCGACCCGCTGCACCGCCACGTCGCGCTCGGGCTTGGGAACGCCGCGCATCTCCATGCCGAAGGCGATATTCTGCGCCACCGTCATGTTGGGGTAGAGCGCGTACGACTGGAACACCATGGCGATGTCGCGCTGCGACGGGCGCAGCTCGGTTACCGTGCGGCCGTCGATGCGGATGTCGCCGGCGCTGATCGTCTCCAGCCCGGCGATGGCGTTCAGCAGCGTCGACTTGCCGCAGCCGGACGGGCCGACCAGCACCAGGAAGCCGCCGCGCTCGACGTCGAGGTCGATCCCTTTCAGCACGTCCAGCGCCCCGAAACGCTTCTTGAGGCCCTTGATCTCCAGGAACGGCACGACGGTCATCCTTTCACGGCGCCCGCCATCAGCCCGCGCACGAAGTAGCGGCCGGCGACGACGTAGACGAACAGGGTGGGGAAGGCCGCGATGATCGCAGCCGCCATGTCCACGTTGTATTCCTTCACCCCGGTCGAGGTGTTGACCAGGTTGTTCAGCGCCACCGTCATCGGCACCCCGTCGCCGGAGGTGAAGCTGGCGCCGAACAGGAAGTCGTTCCAGATGTTGGTGAACTGGAAGATCACGGTCACGATGATGATCGGCCCCGACATCGGCAGCAGGATGCGGCGGAAGATCTGGAAGAACCCGGCCCCGTCGATCTGCGCCGCGCGCACCAGCTCGGTCGGGAACGCCTCGTAGAAGTTGCGGAAGAACAGCGTGGTGAAGCCCAGCCCGTAGACGATGTGGACCAGGATCAACCCGAGGATCGAGTTGCCCAGGCCAACGATGCCGAGCACCCGCGCCACCGGGATCAGCACCGCCTGGAACGGGATGAAGCAGGCGAACAACATCAGCGCGAACACGAATTTATGGCCGGGGAAGCGCCACTTGGTCAGCACGTAGCCGTTGAGCGCGCCGAGGATCGTGGACACCGTGACCGCCGGCGCCACCATGGCGACCGAGTTTCCGAAATAGCCCTTGATGCCGTTGCAGGTCAGCCCGATGCACGCCGTCCCCCACGCCGCCAGCCAGGGGGCGATGGTGGGAGCCAGCGGCAGCGCCAGGACGTTGCCGTCGCGGATCTCGTCGAGCGACTTGAACGAGGTCACCAGCATGACGAACAGCGGCAGCAGGAACACCACGGCGAACAACAGCAGCAGCGCGTAGATGACGATGCCGGTGACGCGCCCGCCGCCCATCGGGCGGGCAGCGACGGCGGCCATCAGTGGCGCTCCCGCAGCTCGGAATACAGGTATGGCACGATGATCGCGGCGATGGTCATCAGCATGATGACGGCGCTGGACGCCCCCACCGACATCTGGTTGCGGGTGAAGGTGTACGAGTACATGAACGTCGACGGCAGCTCGGTGGCGTTGCCGGGGCCGCCGCCGGTCAGCGCGATCACCAGGTCGTACGACTTGATCGCCAGGTGCGTCAGGATGATGAACGCCGACAGGAACACCGGGCGCAGCATCGGGATGACGATGCGCCGGTAGGTGTGCCAGCCCGAGGCGCCGTCGACCTGCGCCGCCTTCAATATCTCGCCGTCGATGCCGCGCAGCCCGGCCAGGAACATCGCCATGCAGAACCCGGTCGCCTGCCAGGCGCCGGCGATGACCACGGTGTAGATCGCCATGTCCGGGTTCACCAGCCAATCGAAATGGAAGCTGGTCCAGCCCCAGACGTGCATCGTCCGCTCGATGCCGAGGCCGGGGTTGAGGAACCATTTCCAGGCGGTGCCGGTGACGATGAACGAGATCGCCATGGGGTACAGGTAGATCGTCCGCAGCGCGCCCTCGGCCCTAATCCGCTGGTCGAGCAGGATCGCCAGCAGCAGGCCGAGTGTCACGCAGATGGCGATGTACAGGATGCCGAACACCGCGATGTTGTGCAGCGCCATGTGCCAGCTTGGCTGCGCGAACAGCCGGCGGTAGCTGCCGAAGCCGGTCAGGATATAGGTCGGCATCATCCGGCTGCCGGTGAACGACAGGTACACCGTCCACAGGATGAAGCCGTAGACGAACAACAGGATGATCGCGAACGACGGCGCCAGCACCAGCCGCGGCAGCCAGTCCTGCAGCGCGTCGAGCGGGCGGGCGCGCTCGCGCGGGATCGCCTGCGGGTCAATGGTGGTGGTGGACATCGCGATCCCTCCGCTCGGCCAGCTCTGCAATAGGCCAGAAAGCCGTGCGGCCGAGGTTGCCCCCGGCCGCGTTGGAAAGCTACTTCGCCGCGTCGATCGCCTTCGGCAGCTCGGCCGCCGCCTGGTCGCTGGTGATCTGGCCGTTGAACAGCTTGGTCACCACGTCGGAGATGGCGTTCTGCACCGCGTCCGGCACGCCGTAGCCCTGCGCCTCGGAGCCGAACAGCTGGTTCGAGGCGATGGCTTCCTTGAGGTCGGCCATGCCCTTCTTGCCGCATGCGTCGAACGCCGCGTCGGACACGTCGGTGCGCGCCGGCACCGAACCCTTGATGACGTTGAACGCCGACTGGAACGAGGCGTCCTCGATCCCGGTCGCCATCTTGACCTGGCCCGGCTCCAGCCCCGAGCCGTGCTTGAAGAACACGAACTGGTCGGCGTTGAAGGTCACGGTGCCCTGGGTGCCGGGGAAGCGGAAGCACAGGAAGTCGGCGCCCGGCGCCTTGTGCGCGTTGACGAACTCGCCCTTGGCCCAGTCGCCCATGACCTGCATCAGCGCGTCGCCCTTGATGACCATCGCGGTCGCGAGGTTCCAGTCGCGGCCGGGGAAGTTCGGGTCGACGTAGGTCCGCAGCTTGGCCATTCGCTCGAACGCGGTCTTCATGGTCGGCGAGGACAGCGCCGCCGGGTCGAGGTCGAGGAACGCCTTCTTGTAGAACGCCGGGCCGCCGGTGCTGAGCACGACACTTTCGAACATGGTGTTCTCCTGCCAGGCCTGGCCGCCTTGGGCGAGCGGCACGATGCCGGCGGCCTTGGCCTTGTCGAGCAGGGCGATCAGCTCGTCGAAGTTGGTCGGGGGCTGCGCGCCGAGCTTGTCCATCGCCGCCTTGTTGACCCAGATCCAGTTGGTCGAGTGGACGTTGACCGGGGCCGCGATCCACTTGCCGTCATGCACCGCGAACGCCTGCAACGCCTTCGGGATGGCGTCGCCCCAGTTGTTCTGCTTGGCGATGTCGGACAGGTCGGCCAGCACGCCCTGCTGGGCGAAGTCGGTGATCGTGTAGCCGAGCATCTGCGAGGCGCTGGGCGGGTTGCCCGAGGTCAGCCGGGCCTTCAGCGTGGTCATCGCCGCCGTGCCGCCGCCGCCGGCCACCGGCGCGTCGTGCCAGCTGACGCCTTCGCCCTCCAGCTTCTTCTTCAACACGCTGAGGCCCGCGGCCTCGCCGCCGGAGGTCCACCAGTGCAGCACCTCGACGTTGTCGGCGGCGCGCGCCTGGGTGGTGGCGACCTGGCCGGCGAACAGGGTGGCTGCCGCGATTGCGGTGGCTCCCAACAGCTTCTTGAACATTAGTTTCCCCACAAGACGATTGATCGCACGCATCATTGCGTGCGCACTTGCATCGTCTCGATACAGTTTGACGGACAAAAGGGCAATTGGGCAAAAGAGCCATTGCGGCTAAGCCGGAACCACCCAGCTTTCGGCCCCTTGCGAGGTGAAATGCACCGCGCTGGCTTGGGCGCCCGCGGCCGGGTCGCCGGTGGCGTTCAACGCCCGGATCAGCGCGATGCGGTCCTCCGGCGGCGTCAGGAACATGACGAAGCCGCCGCCGCCCGCGCCGGACACCTTGCCGGCCAGCGCCCCGTGGGCCATCGCCGTCTCGTGCAGGCGGTCGATGGCCGGGCTGCTGACGCCGCTGGCGGTGCGCTTCTTGGCGTCCCAGGAACGGTTCAGGATCGCCGCCATGTCACGGATCTCGCCGCGCAGCAGCGCCTGCTTCATCTCGACCGCATCGGATTTAAGCTGGTGCAGGCTCTCGATCGCAGCCGCGTCGTGCCCGGCCATGTGGCGCTGCTGGTCCTCGATGATCGCCTCGCTGCGCCGCGACACGCCGGAGAAGCAGATCACCAGCGACGCCTCCAGCTCGTTGACGAAGCCGCGCGGGATACGCAGCGGGTTCACGATCACCCGGTCATGCGCCAGGAACTCGATGAAGTTGGCGCCGCCGAACGCCGCCGCGTACTGGTCCTGCTTGCCGCCGGCCAGCGCGAGGTCGACCCGCTCCACCTCGAACGCCAGGCGCGCCACGTCGTACAAGCCGAGCGGCAGGCCGAGCCGGGTGCGGAACGCCTCGACCAGCGCCACCACCAGGGCCGACGACGAGCCGAGTCCGGAGCCGGCCGGCGCGTCGACGTAGGTCGTGACGCGCAGCGGCGCCAGCCCGGGCGCCAGCGCCGCCATGCGCCGCCACACCCCGGCATGGATCGCCAGCCGCGCCTGCGCCAGGGCCGCCTCGCCCGGCTCCAGCCGCTCCTCGATCCCGAGGTCGCGGGCGACGAAGTGCAGCAGCCGGTCCGGCGACGGCTCGATGAAGGCGTAGGCGTAGCGGTCGATGGTGCTGTTCAGCACCGCGCCGCCGTACTCGTCGCAGTACGGGCTGAGGTCGGTGCCGCCGCCGGCCAAGCCCAGCCGCAGCGGCGCCCGCGCCCGCACGATCATGCGCCCACCTTCATGCAGTCGCCTTCACGATGAAGTTGTGGCCGCCGAGGTAGCCCAGCTGGTTGGACCAGTACAGCAGCGCCGTCGCGTCGGCGAACCCGGCGTCGCGCAGCAGCGCCAGCAGGTCCCAGCCGATGTCGAGCGTGCCGCCCATGGCCTCGGATCGGCGGTGGCTGTGCGCGGCGCGATGGCGGAACGGCAGGCTGGCCAGCAGGCAGCCGCCCGGCGCGGTCAGCGCGCGCAGCCGGGCCGTCGCCTGCGGCAGGTCGGGCGCCGATTGCAGGCAGTCGTCGGCGACCAGCAGGTGATGCTGCCCGGCCGGCTCGGCCCCTGCTTCCGGGAAAACGGGGATCTTCGAAAGCTAGGCGTATTCGGCGGCCAGGGCGCGCAGGCGGCGGTGGACCGATGCCGCCGGACCCATGACCAGCAGCCGCGACCATGGCTGCAACCCGCCCTCCGCCATCGCCGCGTGCAGCAGCGCCCGGCTCTGGCCAGGCAGCGCGTCCTCGCAGTCGCAGCGCTGCTCGCGCGCCCACGCGGTGCTGTAAGATGTCAGCGCCGTCGGGCGCAGGCACGGCGCGCAGGTGCCCGCCTGCGTCAGAGGCGCGCCGTCGGCGGCCAGCGTCGCGGCCAGCGACTGCTCGAACTGGCTGCGCGCCGCCAGGGGACCGGCGAACCGCTCGCTCCACGACTCGAACTCCGCCCGCGAGACGAAGCTGGCGGCCGGAAGGCGCACCTGGAGCGGGCCGCTCAAGCTGGCAACCAAGCTGACGGCGACCATGGCGGGGTTGGCACGCGGCAGGGCAGTCCGGCGGCGCGAGCGCGGCGCAGCGTTTCCGAAGCCTCCTCCAGGCCGTCGCGAAACAAATTGATCGGCCCTGCCAGCGTCACTCCCACCGGAGCCGCCACCGGCCAGGCCTCAACCGCTTGGCCGCGGTCCAGCAACAGGCAGCCGCGCACCCCTGGCTGCGCCAGCAAGTCGCCAAGCGCCGCGGCCGAAGCATCCGACGCATCCGCGTCGAGCAGCGCCAGGTAGCCGCCGCGCGCCTGCCCCACGGCGTCGCCGAGGCTGCTGGCGTGGCGCAGGTTGGCGACCATCGACGGCAGCAGCGCGAGGCGGCAATCGTGGCCCGGATCGACCAGCACCACCTCCGCCGCCAACCGGCTCGCCACCGGCGCCAGCGCCCGCAGCCGTGCCAGCAGCGTTCCCGCGGCAGTGCCGGCGCCGGCGCAAAGCGCCAGCGTGAAGTCCGGGTCATCCATCCTGGGCAGCGTCGCCGCGCCGCGTTCGGCCAGCACCGCCCGCGCCGCCGCGACGCCGCCGCCGCCGGCTACGCCCGCCGTTGGCGGCACGCCCACCTCCAGCACGGTCGCCAGCTCGCCCCACGCCCGGCGCAGCGCCGTGGCGAGCGATGCCGGCGGCTGCTCCAGCCGGGCCAGCCTCGCCGCGAGCGCCGCCAGCGCGTCGGACATCGCATCCAGCCCGGCATGGCGCGGCGGCGGCGCGTCCGGCGGCTCGTGCAGCCAGCGGCCGAAGGTCTGCCCGCAGTCCGGCTCGCGCGCCTCGATCAGGCAGCTGGTGCGCCCGGCGTGCAGCGCGCCGCGCGGCAGCGGCAGCCGGAAGCCGTGCCGTCCGTCGCCGATTTGCAGCAGCAGCAGGTCGCGGCGGAACACCCCGGCGTTCACCTGCGCCGCCACCGCGCCCTCGATCAGCAGGTCGACGCGCAGCCGCTGCTGCGGGCGCGACGGCGACCAGCACCAGCCGTCGACGATGCCGCCGGGCAGCATCGCCAAGTCGCCCACGATGTCGGCTGCTATGATCATTGCGACCTCAGTTATAGCCGCCGTCGCCGCCGTCGCGCTATGACGACCTGGCAACGGTTTGGAGGCTGCGATGGCGGGCGTTCTGGTCACCGGGGCCGCCGGCATGGTCGGCTCGCATCTGCTGGAGCACCTGGCGGCGGGCGGCGAGGAGCTGATCGCGACCTACTGCCGCCCGACCATCCGCCTCGCCGACATCGCCGACCGGTTCGCGCCGCGCGAACTCGACGTCCGCCACGCCGAGCCGGTGCGCCGGCTGATCGCGGCAAGGCGGCCGCAGGTGATCTACCACCTGGCCACGCAGAGCCTGCCCACGGTGTCCTGGGACAACCCGTGGGAGACGGTGGAGGTCAACGTCCTCGGCACCGTCAACGTGTTCGAGGCGGTCCGCAGCGTGCGCGCGGACGCTCCCGGCTACGACCCGATGGTGGTGGTGGCCTGCTCCTCGGCCGAGTACGGCGCCAGCCTGACGCCCGAGCGGGTGCCGGTCGACGAGGACGCGCCGCTGCTGCCGCTGCACCCGTACGGGGTCAGCAAGGTGGCGCAAGACCTGTTGGCGTTCCAGTACTGGCGCAACTTCGGCCTGCGCTGCATCCGCGCCCGCATCTTCAACTGCACCGGCGCGCGCAAGCGGAACGACGTGGTCTCCGACTTCGCCCGCCGGATCGCCCGCAGCGGCGGCGGTGAACTGCGCGTCGGCAACTTGGATACGAGGCGCGCCATCATGGACGTGCGCGACCTAGTGGTCGCCCTTACGATGCTCGCCGACCGCGGCGCGCCGGGCGAGGCGTACAACATCTGCGGCGACCGCACGGTCCGGATCGGCGAGTTGGTCGACCTGTTCGCCGACCTCGCCGGAGTGCGGCTGACGCCGGTCCCCGACCCCGCTCTGATGCGTCCTTCCGACGAGCCGGTGATATTCGGCAGCACCGCCCGGCTGCGCGCGGCCACCGGCTGGCGGCCGCAGGTTGCGTTGCGCGACACGCTGCGGGCGGTGCTCGACTACGAGATGGCGGCACGGTGACCGATCCGCTCCGCGACATGCGCCGCCGCGCCGTGGCGCTGGTCGAGCAATTGGTCGGCAACGACGAGCGCATGGTGGCGATGCAGGCCGAGCTGTCCGGTCTGCGGCAGGCGGCGGCGCGGCGGGCCACGGCGCGCGGCGGCGGCGAGGCGATGCCGACCGAGGCCGAGCCGCGCGCCGCCTGGCCGCTGGCCGACGATCCCGGCGCCGACCCCGCGACGCTCGGCTACTACGAGCGGCGGGTGGACGACCCGGCGATCCTGGAGGCGCACACCGGCGAGGCCTTCCTGCGCCGCTTCCGGCTCGCCGACGACGACCCCGACCTCGACGGCGCGGTCGCTGCCCTGCAGCGGATGCCGCGACTGCTGCCGCATGCCGCCGAGCCGGAGGTCTCCATCGTGATCCCGGTATACGGCCAAATCGGCTACACGCTGAACTGCCTGCACAGCCTATTCGCACACGCGACGCGCGCCAGCTGCGAGATCATCGTGGTGGACGACGCCTCGCCCGACGCCAGCGCCGAGGCGATCGAGCGGCTGGACGTTCCAGGGCTGCGCTCGTTGCGGTTGGCGTCCAACGGCGGCTTCATCGCCGCCTGCAACGCCGGCGCGGCGGTGGCGCGCGGCGCGTTCGTGGCGCTGCTCAACAACGACACCCGCGTGGTCGCCGGCTGGCTCGACGCGCTGCTCGACAGCTTCACGACATTCCCGCGCGCCGGCCTGGTCGGCTCGAAGCTGCTGTATCCGAGCGGCACGCTGCAGGAGGCCGGCGGCATCCTGTGGCGCGACGGCTCGGCATGGAACTACGGCCGCGAGGACGACCCGAACCGCCCGCGCTACAGCCACGCCAGGCAGGTCGACTACGTTTCCGGCGCATCGGTGGCGCTGCCCCTGGCGCTGTGGCGGGAGCTGGGCGGGCTGGATGCGTATTTCGCGCCGGCCTACTGCGAGGACAGCGACCTCGGCCTGCGGGTGCGCGCCGCCGGCCGCGAGGTGTGGTTCCAGCCGCAGTCGCGGGTGATCCACTACGAGGGCCGCACCGCCGGCACAGACACCGAACAGGGCGTGAAGCGGCACCAGACCCGCAACACCCGGAAAATCCAGCTGCGCTGGCGCGAGACGCTGCAAACCCATCGCCGCAACGGCGAGGCGCCGTATTTCGAGCGCGAGCGGCGGCTGCACAAGCGCGCCTTGGTGGTGGACGCGACCAACCCGACGCCGCAGCAGGACGCCGGCTCGGTCACCACCACGCTGACCCTGCGGCTGTTCCAGGAGCTTGGCTACAAGGTGCATTTCGTGCCGCAGGACAACTTCCTGTACGAGCCGGAGCACACCGACGCGCTGCTTCGCACCGGCGTCGAGTGCGCCTACGCCCCGTACGATTCCGGGTTCGAGGATTACGTCGAGCGTTACGGCGACCTGTTCGACGTGGTGCTGGTGTACCGAGTCACCGTGCTCGACCGCGTGCTGGCCGATTTGCGCCGGCACGCGCCGCAGGCCGCGGTGCTGTTTCACGCCATGGACCTGCACTTCCTACGCATGGAGCGCGCGGCGGCGGTCGAGGGCGACGCCGAGGCGATGGACGCGGCGGCCGACATGAAGCGGCGCGAGCTGGCGCTGGTCGGCGAGGTCGACGCCACCATCACCCATTCGACTTTCGAGCAGGCGCTGCTGGCGCGCGAGGCCCCAGGCGCGCCGGTCGTGGTTTGGCCGTTCATGTTCGAGTTCCACGGCACCGCGGCGGGGTTCGACGAGCGCGTCGACTTCTGCTTCCTGGGCGGCTACCGGCACGGGCCGAACATCGACGCCGCGACGTACCTGGCGCGCGACGTGCTGCCGCTGATCCGCCGCAAGCTGCCGCAGGCCCGCCTCGTCCTCGCCGGGGCCAACCCGGGGCCGGAGGTGCTGGCGCTGGCCGGCCCCGATGTCGAAGTCACCGGCATGGTCGAGGATTTGCGCGACGTGTTCGACCGGGTGCGGGTGTTCGCCTGCGGCCTGCGCGTCGGCGCCGGCACCAAGGGCAAGATCTCGACCGCCATGGCGTACGGGCTGCCGGTGGTGTCCACGAGTTGCGGCGCCGAGGGCATGGACCTGCTCGACGGCCGGGAGGCGCTGATCGCCGACGGCCCGGCCGCGTTCGCCGCCGCCTGCGTGCGGCTGCACCGCGACGCGGCGCTGTGGCGAGAACTGTCGCAGGCCGGGCAGGCGCTGGTGCAGCGGAAGCATTCGCTGGACATGGGCCGGCGGACGCTGGCCGAGGCGATCGAGACGGCGCTGGCGCACCGCCTCGGCCTCGATGGAGCCGAATAAACGACCGCGCTCGCTGCGTCAGCAGTTGTTCTACGTTCGAAATGTACTGAATGACCGTGTTCGACCGGTTCCGGTTTGCCACGACCAGGATTCGCAAGTAGCCTGGTCCAGTAGTCAGAAGTCAGAACAATACGTTTCCGACCATTCTACTTCTGGAGTCATGCCGACCATGAGCTATGCCGATGTTCTTCCTGGGGTGGCAATCCCGTCATCGGCTCGGACATTCGCCGATACCGTAATGATACTGCGGACGCATTTCCTTGGCGAGTCGGAGCGGCGCTTCCTAAGCTCCTTGAGCGGACGCTCGGGAATGCAGGTCGCGGTCGCGGTCGACGAGACCGCAGGCGTGGTCGACGTGGGTGAGCATCGCAAGATCAGCGTCACCGCAGCGGCGTGCCGGGAACTCGGGCTGCACTGCCCGGACGATTTCGCCTGGCGCAACGGCGACTACAACCTTTACCTGGCCCGCAAGGCGTTCCCCGCCGCCCGATACTTCTGGATGGTCGAACCCGACGTCGAACACTCATTCGCCAGCTTCGAGCAGTTCGTCGCGCTGTTCGACCGCATGCCCGACATCGACCTGCTGACAAGCCACCTGCTTCCGGCAGACCGCGAATGGTACTGGCAACGGACCATCAAGGACGGGCCGGTCAGCGTCCACCGTTGCTTCTTCCCGCTCATCCGAATCTCATCGCGCGCGATAGATTTATGCCTGAAACAGCGGCAAAAAGACCGGCGTTCGCTGTACTCCAGGCTATTCTGGCCCAATGACGAGGCGCTGGTGGCGACCACGGTGATCCGGGCCGGCCTGAAGGTCGCCGACCTGAATGGCGCCGGCGCCCCGGTCTACACCGAGGATTCGTTCGGCTACGAGCCGCTGGACGGCGACGATGGATGGTTTCGCCGCACTCCCAACCAAGTCTACCACCCTGTGCTCTATGGCGACGCCTACCGCGCCCGGCTGGCGCGGCAGGCGGCGGCGATGGCCGACCCCTTCATGCGGCGTGTCCGGCGCAAGCTGCAAAAGCTGATGCGCTAATCCAAACCCGGAGGCAGCCCCAGACCGGTCAGCATGGCGCGGTAGATGGCGCGCGCGGCTTCCGGCGAATACATCGCCGACACGCGCTCCAGCCCGGCTTGCGACAGCGCCGCCCAGGCTTCGGCGTCGTCGTGGACCCGCGCTACCTCACGGGCGAACGCTCCCGGCTCGTGCGCCGCGACCACGCCGTCGCCCGGCAGCAGCCCGGTGCCTTCCAGGGCGGTCGCGGTGCCCACCACCGGCACGCCTTGGGCGAGGCTGGTGGCGACCTTGCCCTTGAAGCCGGCGCCGAAGCGCAGCGGCGCCACCGAAAGCCGCACGCTGTCCCACAGCCCGGTCATGTCCGGCACCCAGCCGTGGACGAGGATGTCGGCGCAGGCCAGCGCCCGCAGCGACGCCGGCGGGTCGCTGCCGACCACGTGCAGCACGATGTTCGGCCGGATGCGCCGCAGCGCCGGCAGCACCGCCGCGGCCATCCACTCGACCGCGTCGATGTTCGGCGCGTGCGTGAAGCTGCCCACGAACAGCATCCCGGACCGCGCCGCGAACGCCGGCACCGCAAGGCGCGGCCGCACCACCCAGCGCAGCAGGTGCAGCCGGGCGGCGTCGGTCTCGGGCGCGATCAGGTCGCGCTCGTGGTCGCTGAACAGCAGCGTGGCGTCGGCCGCGGCGATGCAGGCAAGCTCCGCCGCGCGCGCCGCGTCGGCTGCGTGGCCGTCGTCGCGCCCGGTCACCGTCGCCTCGCGCGCGGCGCGCAGGAAATGCAGGTCGGCCGGCACGAACACCAGCTTCGCCTGCGGCGCCAGCTCGCGCAGCCGCGGCAGCAGCATCTCGGCGTTGCGGTAGCGGTACGCCTGCACAAGGTCGAGCCCGCCGCCGTGCTCCTTCAGGTAATGGGTGACCGAGTCGAAGTGCGGCGGCTGCGCGACCTCGATCCCCGCCGCCTCCAGCAGCGCCAGGTCGGCCTCGGCCGCGACGCCGCCGCCGCCGGCCGCGAACGTCACCTGCCAGCCCAGGCTGGTCAGGACGCGCATGTGCTCGAGCGCCGAGATCGATCCGGCGTCGCGATCCGGCCGCGGCGCCTCGTCGTCCACCACCAGCGCGTGGCCGGTGGACGCGGCGCCGGGCCGCCCGGCCGGATCGGCGGCGAGGAACTGCAGCGCCGCCAGCCGCAGCGCCCGGGCGTCCTCGTCGGGCGCGCTGAGGTCGGGTATCGGCGTCGACATCGCGGAGGTCAGCAACGCCGCGGCGGCCGGCTGCACCAGCACGCCGCGGCCGGCGTCGCGCAGCCGCAGGCACAGCCCCACGGTGGCGTGGTCGAGGCTGGCGTAGCCTTTTGGGAAGCCGCCGACGGCGAGGAAGGCCGCGCGCTCGACCACGAAGCCGCTGGCCGCCACCGCGTCGGCGCGGCGCATATAGCGCATCTGCGGACGGTCGGCGGCCACCGTCGCGGCCTCGCGCAGCATCCCTCCCGGCAGCAGCGACAGCCCGGCATCGGCCACCGCGCCGTCCGGCCGGAGCACGATCCCGGCCACCAGCGCCGCCTGCCGCTGCTGCTCCAGCGTGTCGGCCAACGCGCCGAGCCAGCCTCGGGCCACCCGCAGGTGCGGCGACACCACGCCGCCGAGCGCCGCCCGCCCGTCGCGCCACGCCGCCTCGACAGCGGCGGCGAGCGTTCCCGTCACCCGCAGGTAGCGCAGGTTGCGTACCAGGCTGGGCAGCAGCGCGATGCGGGCGTCGCCGCTGCCGTCGTCGAGCAGCACGATGTCGGCCGCGGCGTCCACCCCGGCGGCGTGCAGCGCCGCCAGGCAGCGATGCACCGTCTCGACCGCCGCCGCCGCCGGGACGCACAGCGTGGCCAGCGGCGCCGCCGGCTCGCGCAGCGCCAGCGCCGGCAGCCGGAGCGCCAGGTCGTCGCGGGTGCCGCGCAGGCCGGGTCCCAGGCCGAAGCCGCGCGCGTCGCCCTGCGTTCCCTCGGCCAGTTCCTTGAAGAACGCCGCCACGGTGCCGAACAGCGCGCTGGTCGCCGTGGCGTCAGCCTGCGGCTGCGCCTGGCCGCGCTGCTCCATGTCCTCGATCTGGCCGCGCAGCAGGCGGATCTGCCGCTCCAGCCCGATCACCCGCTGCTCGGTCTGCGCCATGCGGCCGAGCTGCAGGTCGACCAGCTGGCCGAGCGCCTCCCCGGTGGCGGCGTCGCGCACGCTGACCAGCATCCGGCCGCGCTCCGCCAGCACCTCGTACGGCAGCGCGTAGGAGAAGCCGTGGCCGCCGTCGCCGATGCCGGCGTCCTGCAGGTCGGCGCGGAAGATCGAGGCCACGGTGCTGCCGACCGCCTGGTCGTCCACCCAGATCGCCAGCGCCACCCGCCGCGCCGGCGCGGCCGGCGACCAGCACCAACCGGATACCCAGCCGTCGCGGGTCACCCGGTCCAGGTTGCCGGCGAGACGCCCCGGCTCAGGTCCGGGCTCAAGCTCGGGCCGGGGTTCCGGTTCGGGTTCCGGGTCGGGCTCGGGTCCAAGCTCGGGCTCGGGTCCAAGCTCGGGCTCGGGCTCGGGCCGCCACTGCTCCGCCACCGGCTCGACCGCCGCCCAGGTCACTGTGAGCACGTCGCCAACCTGCAGCTGGGTTTCGAGGTCGCGCAGGCCGATCTCCGCGGTGTGGCCGGGGGCCATCGCCGTGGCCGGCACGACGAACGAGAAAGCGTGCCTGCCGTCGCCGACATGCGCGTCGATCAGGTCGAGCCGCAGCTGGTCGCTGCGTACCGCCGCCGTCGACACGCCATCGACCATGATCTCCACCACCCGCCGCGACGAGGGCTGCTCCGGGCACCAGCACCAGCCCTGCAGCATCCCATCGGGCTCCGCGCGGTCCAGCCAGCCGCGTGGCGACGGCTTTCGCACCCTGGCCTTCCTGGCCATCATGCCTCCTTCGTTTCGAGGCCCGATGGTGCGCCAGCCGTGGCGACATCGCCAGTGAGCCGGTCCACCAGCGCCAGGAAGTCGCCGCCGTCGAACAGCCGCCCGGCGATCCCGGCGGCGGCGGCGGCGGCGAGGTCGCTGGCCTGGTCGCCGACCAGCACGCAGCGCGCCGGGTCGAGCTGCCACCGCCGCATCAGGTCGAGCGCCATGCCGGGGGCCGGCTTGCGCCAGTCGCTGACCCGGCGGTATGCCGGCACGCTGGCTTCGGGATGGAACGGGCAGACGCGCCAGTCGTCGACCGTGCCGCCGGCGGCACGCAGGGCGTCGGCCATCCAACGGTGCAGCGCCTCGACCGCGGCGATGTCGTAGAAGCCGCGCGCCACGCCGGACTGGTTGGTGACCACGAACACGTGCCAGCCGCGCTCGCTCGCCAGGCGAACCGCCGCCGGCGCGCGCGGCACCCAGTCGAACCGCTCGCGCGAGCCGACATAGCCGTGGTCGAGGTTGAGCACGCCGTCGCGGTCGAGCAACAGCGCCGGGCGGCGCAGCAGCTGCGCGGGCAGCTCCGCCTGAGCCCGCGCCAGGTCGGCCGGCACGCCGATGTCGACGAACCACCCTGCCACCACGGTGCCGCGCAGGACGCCGGCACGGGCCAAAGCCGGCCATAGGTTGCCCTCCAGCGAGCACACCGGATCGAGGCCGTCGAGCGCCGCGCGCGCCAGCACCGCGACGCCGGCGTTGACCGCGCCCGGCGGCGCGTCAGGCTCCGGGCGCTCGGCGAATGCGGCGATCCGGTCGCCGTCCAGGGTCGCCACGCCGTAGCGGCCGGGATCGTCCGTCTGGCGCAGCCATAGCCTGGCCAGCACCTCGGGCGAATCCGCGGCGGCGGCGGCAAGCAGCGCGGCGAGGTTGGCGTCGAGCCACGAATCGCCGTTGCACAGCAGAAAATGTTCGTCGAGCCGGCCGCGCGCCTGCACCAGCGCGCCGCCGGTGCCGGCCGGCAGGGCCTCGTCCAGCACCGCCAGGCGCAGCGAGCGCGGAAGGTGCCGTTGCAGTTCCGGCAACGCCGCGCGCAGCTGGTCGCCGCGATCGCCGGCCAGCAGCAGCGCCTCGTCGACGCCGAACCGCGACAGCTCGCGCAGCAGCCAAGCCAGGAACGGCCGTCCGCCGACCGGCAGCAGCGGCTTCGGCGTGACGGCGGCCAACGCCCCAAGCCGGGTGGCCAGGCCGCCGACCAGCACCGCGCATTGCCGGATGGTCGCCACGCGCGTCACGCCGGCGGGAACATGGCCCGCTCCACCAGCGCGCAGACGATGTGGCCGGCGGTGATGTGGACCTGCTGGATCACCGGCGTCCACGGCGTCGGCGCGGCAAGCACGATGT
>JAABUY010000430.1_pt1 | contig 74187 bp, 95 predicted proteins | sample 5560271 | NCBI WGS metagenome assembly JAABUY01 (sample SAMN10711886, study PRJNA513374) | rock metagenome | isolation source: Antarctica rocks | place: Antarctica: Victoria Land, University Valley | reverse complement strand
CGGGGATGGGGACTCCGTTTCGGGCGTTGGAGGTTCGGCGGGGGTTTTTGGATGTTAGGGTATGTTTCTCTCTTTTTCATCCCTTCTGCTTTCTTCTGTTTTCTTGCGGGGGGTGGAGGGTGTGGTGCGAAGGAGTGGGAGGAGGAGAGGGGTAGGGAAGGGGACGGGGGATGGGGGCTTGTTGGCTGACGTTTCTCTGCGTGCGTCTAGAAGCAACGCCGGGAATTCGCGGATTGGGTTAGGGAGAATGGGGTTGTGGGGGGGAAGTAGCGGTTGTTGGTGATGGGGGAGGGGAGGGGGCCTTGCGTGCTTGTTGAGGTGGTGGGTTGGTGCGAGGGGCGGGTAGCGGGACTCGGGATTCTTGCCGTGCTTGTGCGTGTGCCGTGCCTGCGGAGTGAGATGGGCGGGATGGGTAGGGTAGGGTTTGGATGGGCGGATGGGTTACGGAGATGCGTCGAGCTTCTGTTGGGCTTCGAGTAATCTACAGCACTCTCGCCACCAAACAGACAACTCTCCAGGCGCCTGTTCCATACTCTCACTCTTACCGGTTCAGAATGCACATAAGTACTTGTACATTTATGTGGTTCATAATGTACATCGTCTCACTCACCTTCCCTCCTCGGCAGCTCCTCGGCAGCAGCAAACGTGGAAGTCTCGTCAACACAACCGCACATTTACCGCAGGGACCCTTCGTCAAGCGCTGGCCCACTCCCTCTAGCATCCTGCTGTTCCCATCCAAAACCCAGCCCTAGAAAATCTACCCCTGACCTTTCAGCTCAACGCGCATTGCCCCAGTCTCTATCACACGGTGCTGGGTCTGGGATATCTGTCTCGCTGCTCCGCTTACGTTTAAATTTAGAGGTTCAGGATACAAAGGTATGATAACGTGGTCGTTTACATTTTCGTATTCATTGCCTGATGACATGGCCACTAAATGGGTTTCGGTCTATGGTACCATGACACATCGCACAAACAACGCTTTCACATTCCCGCGTGCCAGAAGGTAAATCTTGACGGAAAAGAGTGAGATTGGCAGAGTTTGAGATGGAGAAAGGGAGAGGGCGGGGGGGAGACAGGGAGAGAGAAGAATCTACAGCTTTTGCATGGCGGCCTAGAGGACAGACGCATTGTCAGTGGGCGCTTGACGAAGGGTGGGTTTGACGAAAGGGGGTCGAGTGGATAGATAGATGGCAACGTACCACATCCGTCGACTGCACATGATCCTCATCCTCCTGAATCTTCTCCTGCAGGTCATCGATCGACACCTTCTCGTCCTCGACGACCAAGTTCACCTGCAACTTCTTGATACCGTAGCCGACCGGCACCAGCTTGCCGGCACCCCAGGTCAGCCCGTCCATCTCGATGCTACGCATATTGGCTTCCAGTTCCTTCATATCCGTCTCGTCGTCTACAGATGCATCAGTCAGTCGTGGCTCCTCGTCACGGATGAATATGAGAAAATCGGGGGATGAGGACTACCTACCCCAGGGCTTAACATCCAACGTAACAATCGACTTCGCCGCCGGCTTCTCCTTGCCCTCCTTCTTCTTCCTGTACGCCGCCAGATTCTCCTCCCTAACCCGCGCGGCCTCGACGTCCTCCTCGTTATCGGAGCCGAACAGATCGACGTCGTCGTCGTCGTCGTCTTCCTCGGCCGCGGCTGAGGCTGGCGCGTCCTTGGGGTTCAGCGTGGCTTCGCTCTTTTCCGGGCCGTAGGTCGTGTACGCCTTCGACGGGTCGCCGGGGAGGGTGGAGAATTCGGAGTCGTAGCTGGAGAGGTGCTTGTACCAGCGGTGGGCGTGCGGGTATTTGCTGGCGTCCGGGGCGCCTTTGAGGGCTTTGTAGCTGGCGACGTCGGCTTGCGAGGGGCCGTAGCTGGGATTGAGTTAGTGGACAGTAGTTGGGAGAGTGGTGTGGTGAGTGAGCGGAAGGGTAGAGAGAGCTGTTCAGAGGTGCGACGATGCGCGGTTGGTAGTAGTCATTCGGCGGGGTCTTAAGCCGCCTCTTCAACACGGACGAATATTGGTCATCAAGAAGCTGGAAGGGAGAGGGGGAGGTGTCGGTTCAGAGATATGGGACACTGACCCGGTGATGTAGCTTCTCGTTGTCAACCAATTGTTCAGCACTAGATACCAAATTCAGCGGAACATCTTCTCGCGGTGTTTCAAAGGCTTACTGGTCAAGCCAGCGTCAGATAGAAAGTCGGCAAACCCCATTGTGACTGATATTGTGGAGATGAAAAGTTAGAGGGGAGAATGGGTGTGTTGTTGTGTTGAGTACTACTGAGATTGGTTGTGAAGCCCTTGTCCTCAAAAATTCGAGATCGTGTTGTGGTTAAACTCGCTAACGTTAGCTCGAGAATGACGATCACGCGCGATAGCTTGGCAAGGTACCTTAGGTAAGTTAGCGTAGCCAGCTTTAGATATGTACCTCAGGTAACTTAGGGTAAGTTACCATCTGTACCTAGACAAATTGGGCAGTTTACAGTCACGCAAAAGACTCATGCAAAGAAAGATCATCCGTCACCTCTTTCGACTTCACTTTCACCTTATATGTGTCAAGATTCTGTTGCTGCTAGTGCACTTCAAATTGTAAAGGGTCATTCTTACCAGGTAAGATATATATTTTACATCTTTTCATAGATTTCAGTTTGGTACATATGAAGGTACGATATTGATCTTCCGATGCAAGGCTGTGAGTATTATGTCAGGTGTGAGGCTCTGAGTACCTAATGCTGGTCAGGGTCAAGGCTGCGAGTATAAGACGAACGCTCTCGCTGTGATTTGTCTTGTTTATGGTTCATTGTTCATCATTCATTGTTCATACTTCTACATTCAGCGTTCATTGTTCACCCTTCATTTTTTGCGTCTACACTTGCAAGTTTGATTCTTTCTGGACATGGGCAACGTAAGCTCTAGCTTTTGTCCTTTTGCCCAAGCTTTAGGGTCTGTTGTGCTCGCGGCTGTGGGTTAACACTCATGTTTGTCAGAATCCTTCCAAACCAACGCCCCAGCTCTACGATTCCATAAACCAGAGCTACAGGGATGGCCGGTATGTTCCTTGGCCCCCCCCCCGCACTTCATCTGAACTATAGCTGATTGTTGCTATAGTTTCGATTCACCCCTCCGCTACTGCGCTGATTCCGAACTCAACGAAGCTGTCGAAGAGTTTTACAAGACCTACCACCTAGAGGATGTCCTCGATCTCATACTCTTGAAGCGGGGGGCGTCTTTGGCTAAAGATCGGAAGAGCCTCGCCGAGCCTAGACCTGCGACCAGTACGGACCCTTCCGCTCACGAAAGCCGTACGGTCGGCGATGCCCATGGAGTTGATGAAAGCGGTACGGTCGACGAAAACCCTCCCGCCAACACCAATCAAATGACCAAGCTCCTCACCGCCAGAGACAAAGTCCTTACGTCCGTTGAATCAGCTGCGTTGAAGCGCGAAAAGGATGGATCGCTCAGTAGTTTCCCAAAAGGCCTGGTGATTATTTTGGCCACATGCGCAGTCGGCGCCATCGTACAGTAAGCCTTCCTCCCAGACTTGTGTCTTTGACGCAGGAGGGCTAACGTTGTGGCTAAGGGGATGGAGTCAAGAAAGCATCGTTGGGGCAAACCTGATGTGGCCTTTGGATCTGGGAATTGCGCGTATGGATGACAACGGCCGAATAGTGTGGAATCACTTCGATAACTCCACTTCGGACAAACCGGACATTGGCTTGAAATATTTCGGGTATGAATGGCTGTCTTCTTGGATTCTGCATTCAGGCAGCTAACAGTCTCAAGTCTAGTGAACGCCATACCATACTTTGCCGCAAGTCTGCTTGGGGCATGGGTTTCTGACCCCCTTACTTATATATATGGGCGGTAAGAAAGGCAAAGACTTTATCCTAGAGCAGAATCTGACGTTGAATAGGCGTACTGCTCTCTTCTTTGCCGCTGTGTGTTCCCTGACAGGCTCGATCGGTTCTGCATATTGCCACACATGGTACGCCGCCGCACCACTTGATGCTTCCCAGCACAAACTCGGCTCTTCTCGTACTAAAGACTGCCTTAGGTATCTGCTATTGATTTGCCGTCTTATACTGGGTGTGGGTATGGGCGCAAAGTCTTCCGTGTACGTCGCTGCCTACCACGAGGCTTCTTCTCACACAGAGGACTAATGCACAACAGCGTCCCAATTCTGGAAAGCGAAGTGTCCCCACCCCAACTGAGAGGGAGGCTGCTGGTCTCATGGCAAACATTTGTGGCCCTGGGAATCTTCTTCGGCGCATCAGCAAATTGCATCTTCAACGGAAGATGGCGGCTTCAGATTGGGATTGCGTTTGTGCCCGCCATACCGCTTCTTTGTCTTTGCTATGTGATTCCAGAGTCTGGGTTTCTCTTTACCTTTCTTGTTGCATGGCCTAACGTTCTTTACAGATCCCCGCGCTGGCTGATGAAAAAGGGCGAATACAGAAAGGCCTACCTAGTTTTCAAGGAGTTGAGAGAGACTCCACTACAAGCTGCACGTGAGTACGCTCGATCCTGTGAACAGAATGCCACATCTTCTGACTGAAGATCCATCAGGGGACCTCTTTCTCATTTATGCACAGCTGAAACTTGAGACATTTCTCTTCTCAGGAGAAGAGGTGACGCGCGAACAACTGGCTAGCCTGTTTAGAGATCCAGAGAAAACAGAACCAGCGAAGCCTGCAAGCGTCAAGTTCTTTCAGAGACTACCTCAGCTGTTCACAATCCCCCGTAATCGAAGGGCTGTTGTGGGATCTTGCGTAGTAATGATTGCACAGTATGTTCAACTCCGCTCTAATGCATTTAGCTGCATGGTCATATCGACAGTCACCATTCTGAACGGCTGGGCTAACTTTCATTTTTTAGACAATTTTCAGGCGTCAATGTATTCGCGTTCCTAGCGACCACTCTCCTTGAGGACGCTGGCATCAGTTCCATGAATAATCTCTGGGTAAACTTAGGGTGCGTCGCCCTCCTCCTGGTTTGCGTCCTTGATGAGCTCACGTTTCCATCTACAACCCATTAGATTCGCCGCAAGCAATGCCGCCTTCTCATCCTCAGCCTTCTTCTTGATCAACAGATATGGACGCCGCACTCTCCTCCTAACGTCCCTTATCCTAATGATCCCTTTCCTCATCCTGACAGGTTACTACTTGGACAAGTCACCAGACCTCAAAGCGGTGATACCGCTGATCATAATATACACAGGACTCTACAGTTTCGGCGCAGGTGTGAGTTTCTGCACCAATCACAGTCTCCAAACAAGATGAGGAAGGGCCAGGCTCACATTGCACAGGTCATCCCGTTCATGTACTCGTCCGAAGTGTTCCCCCAAGTCTACCGCGAAGTCGGCATGTCGCTCGCCTGCGCCGTCAACTTCAGCTTTGCCGGCGCACTCGCCATGGCCGTTCCCCAATACGCAAACGAGATCACCAGCAAGCACCTCAAGTTGCTCGGTGTCTTTGCGGTGCTGGACGGAATCGCCGCTGTCTTTGTTTGGCTCTATATGCGGAGCCCGGAGGGAGCCAAGTCGCTGGAGGACATGAACGTATGGCACTCCCCCCTCCCGCCCACCCATTTCCTGTTGATTCCAACTCTGGCTGCAGATTTACTGACGCGTTCGCCACACTTCTCTAGTTCCTCTTTGGCGCGCCTTCAATAGATTATATTTGCTATCAAGTCGGAGTCGCCTCGCCGTGGACTATTAGACAGATCTTCTGGCTTTGTGGAGAAGATAAAACGAAAGTTACGTTTGATGAATGGCAACGCAAGCGCAAGCGAGCGCAAGCCTCGGGAGATGAGACAGGTGTAATGTTGGGTAATCTCAGGATTTCAACGGGCGGTTGATCGTGGCTTGGAACCATGAACTCCCTGCTGCGAGGGCCTTTTAGAAGGGATGCTCGCTCATGGCATATGTGCCCCACTGTGTGTTTGATGTGCAAGTTTGGGCTGAGGCAATCCTTTATCGTCTTGCTCACTTTCCAATCTTCTTTCTCTTGGATCCGGTCCATCTATTGAAAAGTCCTCCATTAGTAGTGCTTGTCCCCTTGGTTTGGTTGTGCTCTTCCAACAGGTGCCAGATCCTGGGTGATATCTTCTTTCGATCCGGAAGATGCGCCCAGTTCACAAGTACCTTGGTTTTCTTGTTTTCCAAGAAGTATTTAACCATCTCGGGTGTTCCGTTCTCCACAGCCTCACCGAAGATGTCGGATTCAGGTGTGTCTCCAGCATGAGTGATCCATGCTCCTGCATCAACTAGGATCTCTGCCGTTTTCAGCATGTCTGGGTTGACACAATAATACAAGGGAGAACGGTGATGATCGTCAAGTGTGTTGACCAGGTGTGCATTGCTGTGGCTCAAATTCTCGATGGTTTCCTGGAATTCCCGGCCAGTGTCCCTGTTGGCATGGCTCGCCAGTCCCAAGATCAGATGATGAAGCACCGTGTTGCCATCCCCGTCCTGGTGCAAAACGTTTGAGTACTCAACTAGATAGTTCACTACCTGCAGCTTTATGTCCCTGGCAGCAATCATAATGGGTGTGAGACCATTATGACAAGTGAGCTTTGCAGCCATTGGGTTCCTGCTCATTATCTGCTGGCACAAAGTCATGGCAGCAGTGCCTCTGTCATTTACGGCATCCCAAATGGCCTTTTCATCAGATATCGGGTCTGACCTAGCGCTTGGAAATCCTAACGAGGTTGGAGGCATTGCTTGGTTGGTCCCATGGGCAGTGGCTGAAGGAGGAATTTCAGAAGTCGAGGTTGGCGGAGGTGTTTGTGGCAGTGATTGTGACTGATGAGTGGTGGGAGCTGGTAAGTGAGGTGAAGACACAGGCTGTTGTGGACTGTCGTCTCTGTGTGGTCTCTGAAATGAAGGTGACGTTAAAGATGACCTTGAAGTTTCCCTTATCGGATCCGCCCCTTCAGAATCTCCTTCTTCGTACACCATTGACACCTTAATCCCGCTTTTGTCAAGATCCTGTTTCAGTGTTTCCTCCCGGTGAGGAATGCTGTGACGAGGGCTTTCCATCTGCTTGGCTTTGCTGCGACGTCTCGAAGGCAGACCCCTCGGGGTCAAGGGTACTTGCAGGGGCGGGCCTTTGTCGGTGGAGCTCTCTATTTGAAAATAGACATGAGAGTTAGTCTTCCCTTCCCCACTCTTCACGCTCTTGTGACCCTTCTCTGCCGACAACAATGCTGCCTGCACAAAAGCATGTGTTTTCTTGGGGATTTCCCGCAGGTGCGCCTCAGCAGCTGTGACGATAGAATCTAACTCCTTGCATAGATTCTTTGATGACAGTCGATCCCTGGGGTCCTTTTTCAGCATTTTTCTGTCAACCAGATCGAGTATTTTTGGAGTGATGAAGTCGGATTTGCGCATGACTTCTTTCAAGTGATCATGCCAATGTTTGATCTCTGGGAGAACTTCGACTCCATCATGAAAAGCATCCATCATTATCGTTAGCTTTCGCGTCTCGAAAGCCTGCTGTCTCTCCCGCTTTTGCCTCACGCAAGCCTGCTTTCTCAGTAACTGAAACGTCTCAACACCGCTAGCGCCTATAACGACCCACGTTGCCATAACTGATAAAACGCAGCCAAAGGACCACGTGTCAATGGTCTGAGATCTGGCCTGAGTAGACTCTGGCGGACCTATACAGGCATGTAAGCATCACATCAAGGGATACCAATACAATTCCATTCCATACCATATGTCTCAGTGCCTCCTCTCATATCCGCCGTTGGCTGACTGTTGGCATCCTTCACTCTCCTGAATTCGGCAAAACCGAAATCAGCAAGCTTCCACTTGTCTCGCACTCGTAGTATATTGTCAGGTTTCACGTCGCCATGCCATCTGAGCATGTCAGTAACACAACTCCGATGCATAAGGAGAAATTTAGGCTTACCCGTAGTAGTTCTCCTCCTGGTATGAAAGTTCATGGATCGTCTCGATGGCTTTGGCAACCTCACATAATGATTTCCAATTGAGGTAAATCTCCGCCAACCGCTGCGGAGGGTCGTAGCTCACAAAAAATTCGCCAAGATCCACGTTCCCGTACTCAAGCAGAATATTGCATGTGCCATGCCCTCTGTTTTTATCATCAGCTTGGCGATAGCAGCCAAAGGATCGCACCATCCCCGGCTTATCACGGAGCCCAGTGAAGGCCTCCACTTCGTTATCGTAGGTGCCTCTTTGGCCTTCCGAGAACGACTTCACTACAAGTTCGTAGCACTATCATTCGTCAACAGAAATGTTCCACGAATCGTAAGAAGCCAATCGTGCTCACCTTGCCGTATTCCCCAAAATCGAATGGTTCCCCCAAATGCTTCTTGATTTCGAGAGACACATATTCTTCCGGGACTGTGACCTGAGAGACTGAAGCTGTACCACCTTTGTCATTCACCAAGTCGCGTGTGCAGAATGGCAGAAGAAGCTTTGCCCCGAATCTGATGTTATCTAGGAGCTCTTGGTCAAGGTGAGCGGGGCAGAACGCCCATCTGTTCTTTTCAAAGTCATTGATAATCTTTTCGACATTGTCAATTCTGTGTAGAGCTTTGTGGCGAGTAAGTTTCACTCGAAGTGGGTTGTAGCCCAATTTAGGGTCGCTCAGGTTTTTATCGAGAATGTTGGCGTTTCGGAAGATGTATATGAGCCTGCCCTGGTCCTGCTTCAGCAAACAACTAAAAACTAGCACACAGCTGTGGTCGCCTTCGAAGACTAATCCCGAATTGAGGAAATTGGTCCATCGTATTGCGTTTACTTCGTCGAGAACGCGCTTGCCGTTGGTTTCGGATTTCCCCCGCTCCTTGCGGTCCATCCATTGTTTCAATGAAGCAGTGCTAATGAAGGGAGGTAGGCACTGACAACCCGGACGGACTTGACAGTTAGGTGTCCGTGTCCATTCATCTTCCAGTTTAGCTTTGAAAGTGTCCACAATGGTGAAGGATGACATTGCAGCGTAGCTGCAATTCATTCATACCTGTACAAAATGTGTATTGTGAGCTTGAAGGCTGCGCAGGTGCGTCAGCCTCTATTTCTTGACCAGTAACAAGGACAGCATCAACACAGATAGACAACACAATTAATGACAGGAAGCAGAAAGAAATAAGTGCAGTCTATGTCACATGACTCATCATCGACTCATCTGCGGCTGGCATCATGTACATACCTTAGGTAAGGTAACTTATTGACAATAACGTTATTAGGTAGGTCAGGTTAACCCGACCCGGCAAAACGTGCACCTGACCCACGCCCGACCCATCCGACCCTGACCCGACCCGGACCCTTGGCAATCCGCGGACCCAGCCTGTTATGGTAGGTACCGTACCTAGTCGTAATTCTTGAGGTAGTCTCTTGAGGCTCTTCTTGAGTTTCACAGTCACCATTATCAGTAGCTTGAGGTACATGTACCTAGGCAGACAACAACAGCCCAATGTCCCTTGAATTTAGTGTCACGACGAGGCTGCGTCGTGTCAATAAGGACAGGTTGAACTTGCTAATGCCAACTCTCACACGGCTGCAAACACGGCCTATCGGACATCAAGCCATGCGGGATTGGATGGATACCACACACCAGATTTGGTTGCCTTTTCTCAGCCTGATCATCTGCCGCAAGCCCAGGATGCCTCAAACCTCTGCCTTCCCTCCTCGCAATCGGCAGGCTCAGGCTCTCCCACATCTCTTTACATCCTCTTCCCGCCAAACCAGCCTCTTTCTGAGATAAGCAGTCCAGTTCTTCGCCCGGTCAGCCTAGACAAGCTCTCCTTCTCCTTCCCGATCGAAATCATGCCACTGAAGGGCAGAAAGACCGTGTCATACGCACAGCAGGCATCGGCCAGCACCAGCGCGCGGGTGGTCCAAGACAGATTCCCAGCATACGCGGATTTTCCATGGGAAGAGGTCCAACGCTACTTGGACAGAAGGTTTCCGGGTTGGACAGAGTACAACCCGGAGCGAGTATGTTGATCGCGGCAACTTTAAACTCAAGTGCGGTTCTGCTGCGCTTGTGTGTTTGGGTGAACGGTTGACCAACATATATTTTTGTGCCTGCAATAGGTTCATGATCAGTGGCAGTTTGAGGTTCCGGAGCGCTTGACAGATGTAAGTTTGCGGCCGGCGAGCGAAGTCAGTCGCATGCAATGATACATTGAACAAAAGCTGATGGGTGCAGGATGATCGGCGGGCTTTGAGGAGGTTTAGGGACGAGTATCGGAGAACACAACGCGATTCTGTGACGCCTGAGTGATAGGACGGGAGCTCAAAGATGCTCAGTGCCCGCTGAAGGCTGTATGTCACCTGTCAAGAATCATATCTCTCGAGGAGGGAGAGGGGTGGTGGTAACACGGAATTGCTTTCGCAGCCAAAGGGTACGGGCAACCTATGCACTGCAAATCAAAATATTTCTTCACCTTTTTCCAGAAGCGACGAACAGTAAAAGGGATCAGGCATGATCATCATGCTATGTAAAGCCAATACTGGGCTTCTATTGATATGAATGAAGCTCTAGATCCTCGTTCTGTGTCCTTGTTCTGCGTCCTCGTTCTGCGTTGACTACCTAAATTGACGTTACCGACAAATACCTTAAGAATCCCCCCAAACAATTACATACACTAATATAAAGTTTATACAGAGCCTCCGTTGTGTAGTGTACTGTAAAGAGATTCTTTTGCAATACTTATTATATAAAGGCCTCAATCGGAGGCCTTGCTCTCAGAGGCCTTGGCTGGGGGCCTCGCTCGAGGGCCTTGGTTGGGAGCCTCGCTCGAGGGTCGTGGTTGGGGGCCTCGCTCGGGGGCCTTAGTCGGGAGCCTCATCGAACGGAGAACAGGTCAAACAACATCGAGGGATCATTAGACTAGATTTCCAAGACTTCTGTTGAGCATCTCGCTACACGCAGATACAGATATATTTCTTTTCGATAGACATAAATAATGGGTTCTGTACCAAGCAGTCATCATCATGATAATAATCGTCCAAGAGACTATTTCTTGGACCACTTTCATTGTTTCGTCGCTTCTGAAAGGGTTCTTGCAGTTTGCTCACCATGCTAGTAGCTGCTGTAATGAAGAGGCTGAGGGCTTTGTGTCAGGGAAACTGACTCAAATGTGCAACAATAGACGCCTTGCGGGATAATTTAAAGCTTCGTCTTCGCCCATCACTTGTGCTTTTTCCCAACTCTGTTCTGTGAGCCCTAACAGACATGGGCCAACCACCAAGAATGGCAAAAGTGTGTTTACCCGTTGAGTTTCAGCAATCATATCTGAACTATCTTTCTTATCCTCAGAACATCATCCTCAATGGAACCAGAACCTATCATTCGACACTCCAGGCGTACAAAGCTAGGCTTGATGCCGTTGAAGCAGACCTCTGCCTCGAGAATGGGAAGGACGTCCTTGTGCCCATTCGAGATTTGCACGGCCCCTCGGCAAACGGTATCAAAGCCCTTGTTGAACATCCTCCTCATGATTACAAAAAGGCTGACTTTGGCGCAGATGTTGTCAAGTGCAATGTCCACACGGCGGCCAAGCTAAACCAATGCCTGGGAGCCAAGATACACATCGACGAGGCCGACCCAAAAATCAGAACCGTCACGGCTCCGGAAGACCCCAAATGCCGTTTCATGTATGCCTATTATTACTAAGAAGGAGTGTGGAATCCTGCGTGGAGCTCAACCTCTAACCCTTGCTCTCCGATCAGATATATCCATGCTGAACACTCCCGCGATCAGCTCCGGATAACGCGCGGCATGCTAGCTCAAATCCTGACCTATCACCAAGTGATGCCGGTTTATTTGGACTTTATGTTCGTCTTTGGAGCTCAGAGCGATCAGCGAGACCTGAGGTTCAGTGGCTTCCGCGAACAAACCATGATCAAACACCCTACGCGCGGCCCGACAATGCCGCGACGGAGTGGGCGGCAGTTTCAGCTTTGTTACAATCTAAAGGGGGTAACGCTGAACAAGAGCACTGTGGAACACGTCAAGCCTAGCGAGTGGTCTATACGACAAGCTGCGATACTTCATCAGTTTGACGTCGTCCATGGCACGACGCTGTGGATCGTTACGAAAGGCCGGCGGGATGTATACGAACGGTTTAAAGAGCTGACTGGTCGAGATGGACGAGTCGAAGACAAGTCGTTTGCTGACATGTATGAATGCTTTCGATCGAGTTTGGCAGCACACTTGATGTTCTGCCACTGGTCAAGGGAAGACTGGCGGTGGTATATTCGCTGGCTGGAGGATATTTTTGAAATGCAGGTACGGCCGGTGAACATACCACTTGCCGCGCCCATCTATGCTGACGTACCTCCAGAGTTCCATGGCGATATATGGTCCGCGAGGCCCGGGGTACGCGCACCAACAGTACAAGCCATATCATATACAGGACCTGCAATACTTCAAGGACAAGACGAGCGAGGTGGTAATGGTATTACAGTCCAATGTTGACGTGATGACGGCTCTCCGAAGGTACTATGTTGGACTGAAGACGAACAAAGATTTTGCCCTGACGGACGCTTGCCAAGAGAACATAGACTCGTTTGCAGCAGACCTTGATGTGATCATTGATGAATTAAAGATGCATATATCTCGGGCAAAGTTGCTTGCTGGCACAATCAGCGACCGAAAGGAACTAGTAAGCTTTTGACTCCAAATAACTCTTGTTGAGTCAAAACCTTGCTGACCTGCAATACTTCAGGTATTACAACACCTCCAAGGCCAAGCAGCCGAGCGAACAGAGCAGTTGAACGTAAACATGGAGAAAGAGGCAATCGTAACACGCATAATCACGACCGTAACTCTGCTTTACCTCCCAGCAACATTCGTTTCGGTAGGCAGCTGCCCTCCCCAAGAACAAGATGATCCGAGCTAATTCAGGGTTTTGCCATGAAGACATTCTTCAGCACAGACATTGTCAAATACCAAAATCCAAGTGGAGGAGCACCGGGGCTCGGGACATTCTCGCCCACGGCCATGATGAGATGGCTGCAGGTGACCCTTCCTCTGACAGCTGTTACACTCATTCTTGCTTGGTTGAGGTATAGAAGCGCAGAGAGAGCCGGGCAGCGATGTGATGAAATGCTGGTACAGACTTGCCAGTACAGTCCCGAGTCTGCTCGACAGACTGTATGGCCAAGCTCTTGGACCCGATGGGGAAAGAACACACAGACATTGCCGCTGTAACGTAACGAGGAGGAGTAGTGTATGGTAGTTTTTATCAGTTTCGACGACCAGAAACGTTCCTGGGCGAATCCCGCAGCAGTAACTTAACTAGGTTAGCATGAAAGCGTACCCAAGCTTACGTAAGGTAAGGTATTGATTGCATGTGACAGAGATACCACAAGGTGAGTATCTTCCGGCACCTTCCAGAAGCTCCAGATCCGCTGAAGTCCACCATACCAATTTTCTAAGACCACCACGCCAGTATGTTGTCTACAATTTGTGGATATCGATAGTTCTGTTCATCTGGACAATTGCATATATCTTTCCAGGACTTTGTTCAGAATGTTATCGTCAAACACCAAGCTCGCCTCAAGGCGACTGTCTACGCTGGTTTCCAAATCTAATCGATTATACCAGCCTTCCTCAAAGCGAGAACTCTCAATCTTAACCTCACACGCGCTTCCTTCCCACAGTTCTCGAGTATTGACCACAACCATCAAGCGATCCTTCGCCAATGGCCGGCCACATCCGCCTGGTGGGACGCATCGTATGAATCTAGGAGGCGAACCGGAGAAGCCTGCATTAGAACAATACGGTGTGGACCTGACTGCCAGGGCGAAGGATGGGAAACTCGATCCGGTCATAGGAAGGGACCAAGAAATCCATCGAACCATACAGATCTTGTCTCGAAGAACGAAAAACAACCCTGTCTTAATTGGCGCCGCCGGGACTGGCAAGACGGCTATCTTGGAGGGGCTCGCACAACGAATCGTCCGGGGCGACGTACCTGAAAGCATCAAGAACAAACGTGTGATAGCGCTAGATCTCGGGCAGTTGATCGCCGGTGCGAAATACCGCGGAGACTTCGAAGAGAGGCTCAAGGCGGTGTTGAAAGAGGTGGAGGATGCTCATGGTGGGGTGATCTTGTTCGTGGATGAACTCCACAACCTGCTGGGCCTCGGCAAAGCGGAGGGCAGCATAGACGCGAGTAATCTGCTGAAACCGGCACTGTCGCGGGGCGAACTGCAGTGTTGCGGAGCGACCACGTTGAATGAATATAGGCAGATAGAAAAGGATGTGGCTTTGGCTCGGAGGTTTCAGCCGATCTTGGTTGGAGAACCGTCTTTACCAGATACAGTCTCAATATTGCGGGGAATCAAGGAGCGATATGAGGTCCACCATGGTGTGAGGATCACTGATGGTGCACTGGTGGCGGCCGCTACGTACAGCAATCGATACATAACGGACCGTTTCCTGCCCGACAAGGCCATTGATCTGGTTGACGAAGCGGCTTCGGCGCTGAGACTGCAACAGGAGAGCAAGCCAGATGCGATACAGGAACTGGACAGACAGATCATGACAATACAGATCGAGCTGGAATCTTTGAGAAAGGAGACAGATGTCGCGAGCAAGGAGCGAAGGGAGAAGCTCGAGGCTTCGCTCAAGTCAAAGCAGGAGGAAGTGGCTACACTCACGGAAGTCTGGGATAAGGAGCGGGCGGAGATTGAAGCGATAAAGAAAACCAAAGAGGAGCTGGAGAAGGCTAGGGTTGAATTGGAGCAGGCACAACGGGAGGGCAATTTCGGCAGAGCCAGTGAGTTGAGATACGCTATCATACCAAAACTCCAGGAACGGCTCCCACATGAAGGGTCCGATAATTCGACCGGCGCCAAGACTGGAGACTCTCTTATACACGATGCGGTCACGGCAGACGATATCGCGAATGTTGTGTCGAAAACCACTGGCATACCCGTCAGCAAGCTCATGGCGGGGGACGTGGAGAAACTCATCAACATGGAGGACACACTTAGACAGTCTGTGAAAGGTCAAGATGAGGCGCTCACTGCCGTTGCCAACGCGATCCGTATGCAAAGGGCAGGCTTAAGCGGCGAGAACCGACCGATAGCATCGTTCATGTTTCTGGGGCCTACCGGAGTCGGCAAGACTGAGCTTTGCAAGAAGCTGGCTGGTTTCCTCTTCTCCACCGAATCTGCCGTGGTGCGATTCGACATGAGCGAGTTCCAAGAGAAACACACAATCTCCAGATTGATCGGCAGCCCAGCGGGCTATGTGGGGTATGATGACGCCGGACAGCTCACAGAGGCTGTAAGACGGAAGCCTTACGCCGTGCTACTCTTGGATGAGTTTGAAAAAGCACATCGCGATATCTCAGCGCTCCTGCTCCAAGTTCTGGACGAAGGCTTCCTCACCGATGCGCAAGGCCACAAGATCGATTTCCGGAATACAATCATAGTACTCACGTCTAACCTGGGTGCTGATATCCTTGTTGGTGCGGATCCGATACACTCATACAAGGCCGGTGCTGGTGACGAAATCACGCCGGAGATCAAGAAAGCCGTCATGGACGTTGTAACGTCGTCGTATCCACCGGAGTTCCTCAATCGGATCGATGAGTTCATCACATTCCGCCGACTGTCGAAATCAGCGCTGCGTGACATCGTCGACATCCGGCTCAAAGAATTACAGGCAAGACTCGATGATCGGCGTATCGTTATGAATGTCGGTAATGATGTCAGGGACTGGCTGTGCGAGAAGGGCTACGATCCTCGCTATGGAGCACGACCTCTGAACCGTTTGATTGCGAAGGAAGTTGGGAATAGCCTCGCGGACAAGATAATCAGAGGAGAGATAAGGAGTGGGCAGACGGGGAAGGTTGTAATGAAGAGTGGTGGTGAAGGTCTTGAGGTCGTCGCTGTATAACAATCATACTCTGCATGAAGCGTTGGAGCAAAGGATGGGAGCATTGGAGGGCGTTGGAAAGCCATCTTGTAAGGACTCTCTGCTCTTGTACTCTAGTAGTTTTGCTCTACTCATCTCAGCATGCGTCTGAGGGCGTTGTATATATGTGCTACCATGTATTGGCTCGAACTATAAACATTATCTCGCTCATGCTGTTTGAACTGTAATGTGTTTCCGCATATGTTGGTGATTTGGAAACCTAACGTTATGCGATAGCGATGAAGTCGCGTGACTGTCGTTTCTCTCACCTTCTCGCTTCAGCCTAAGATTCCTTCCTTGACCCAAGTCTACTGAACCCCAGTTCGCTGTCTGTTACAACGATGTCTTTCAAACTCCCAGCGAAACGAAGTCGAGCATCCTCTGTCACTTCCGTCTCTACCAGCCGCAGCAAAAGCCACCTCTCCTCCGTCTCTCGCTCATCACTAGCCCTAGCACCAAACCCTGTGCCATCACCACAACGGAAGCGCGTCAGTCTCCGACCACCAAGCAGCCACGCGTACTCAGGCGCTGCATCGAATCGAGCTCCTTCCACTGCACCGTCAAGCCATGCCAACGAACCCGAAGACGACGCCACAATCGACGAGCGGGAAGAGAACGACTCGCTCAACGAAATCATCATGGCAGTTGACGTGAAGGGACGAGGGAACGTCGGGTGTTCATACTATGTTGCTAGGGAGGAAAAGTTGTATTTCATGGAGGATGTGAAGCTTGGGGGGCTAGAGGTTGTGGAGACGTGTGAGTTGCCCCACTCGAGGATGGAGGGAGCTTTAGGGCATGGCTGATAGGTGAGTGTGGGACAGTGAAGCTGCAGGTACAACCGACTGTTGTTCTTGTGTCTATGAGAGTGGATGAAGATGTAATTGTACGATTGGACCCGGAGGGGACGAGAGGGGCGTCGGTGGCTGGCGATCACGATCAATTCGGCCTACCATATGCCCTCGATGTTCGACCGTCGCTCGAATTCAGTTACGAAGCAGCGAAGAATAAACTCGTCAACCTCCGAGTCGGCTCCGATGTGGGGCCGCGGGTGACGTTCATAACCCCAGGCGATTCGATTGCACATGGTGGTTATGGCGAGGACATTGATAACGATCTTGTCGGGAGGCAGGGAGAGCTGCTTCGACTCTCTGGATGGATCGATGTTGATAGTAGAATTACCGTTGGCTGCGCTGGCGCAATTCTGACATACCTACAGCGCAGGAAAGCTGTCGAATACCTGCCTGGAGACCATAATGCCAGCCTAGCTTTCAGAATCACCACAATCGAGATGTTCAGCCTCAGTGGGACGATGCAAGCTTCTCCTCCGTCGATTTTTCTTGACATGCTACTGATTCTATCTCTAGGTTCATCAGTGCTGACACGCTGTCTGCGCTACAAGTTCTACAATCCGAATCTCATCCGCACTCTCACAACCAAGGGCCCACCAGAGCTGCGTCGGGATCCAAAGAAGGTCTCTCGATCTATGGGCTCTTCCACCACTTGGCATATACACCGCAGGGCAAGCACCTTCTCCGGCAATACTTCCTCCGACCAAGTCTCAACCTCGCTGTCATTAATGAGCGGCTGGACACCATTAGGGCATTTCTCAGACTGGACAATGCGACGCCCCTGGAAAATCTCATCAAGAGTCTGAAGCAGGTCAAGAACCTCAGGACAGTGATGATCCACTTACGCAAAGGGATCAATATCGGGAGTGGTAGTGGAGGTGGGATTAAGAGTGGTGCGTGGGTTACCCTTCGTGCGGTAAGATTGGACCTGATGATTTTGATATAAAAAGCTACTAACTGTAAGTTCTAGTTTGCATTCAATGCTCTACGGATACGTGATGCCTTTCAGGATGCTATAGGTGTAGAGCGACTGGTCATCAGGAACGAGGTTATATACGGAAACGCCGTCGAGTAATGCTCTAACTAAAGTCCTTTAGGTCCTTGAAAAATTCGAGCCGTTCCACCTCGCGCGAGTTGGAAGGATGATCAATCAAGTTGTAAGCTCCCCTTTGAAGAACACTTGGTGCAATGATGCCTAATAGTGTACCTCGCAGGTCGACTTCGAAGCTTCCGCAGAATCACACCGCACGGTAGTCAAACGGGGCATAGATGACGAACTAGATAACATGAAGCAGACTTACGACGGGATTGATGATCTCTTGACCAGGACAGCACGTGCAGTTGCATCCACTGTTCCAGACCATTTCAGCCTTGATCTCAACGTAATCTTCTTCCCACAGATTGGCTTCCTCATTTCCATGCCATTGGATGCACAGACCGCTGCCGGCACGTACGAAGGCCAAGATGACGAAGGAGGGACATGGGACAAGATGTTCACTACGGAGCTCCGGGCTTATTACAAGGACTTCCGCATGAGAGAGATGGACGAGACTTTTGGCGACATGTATGCGTTGATATGTGGTACGTACAATGATCGGAGCTTGGTGGCAGCACTGAAGAAGATTAGACAAAGAGATAGAGATTGTTCACGAACTCGCACAGAGAGTACTAGAATACGAAGAACTGCTTACGGCGGCGTCTGATATCTGTGGAGAACTAGATAGGTGGGCTATCATCCGAAGTTACTGTGGGTCTGAAAAATCCCGTTGACATGGGAGGCAGTCTTCTCGCCCTCGTGCAAGGCGCTAGGAAGTACAAGTTGGCGCGGCCCAAGTTAACAGAGCAAAACATCATTCGCATCAAAGGTGGCCGGTCAGTCAGCTGTACCACGGGCTGTATATTAGCCTACTGACTATTCTAGCCACCCGTTGCAAGAGCTGGCAGTTCCCTCCTATGTCGCGAACAATACATTTCTGGTCGGAGGACCCGGCAGCGAGCCTCCAGATGTCAGCATCAATCAAGAGAATGGAACAATCGTCGAAAGCTCGCAACCACAATCGATCTTCGAGAACGTCGAAGGACCAAGCATGCTAATGATGACCGGCCCCAACTACTCCGGAAAGAGCGTCTACCTGAAACAGATCGCACTGATCGTCTACATGGCCCACATCGGCAGCTTCGTCCCAGCAGACAGTGCCCGGATCGGCCTGACGGACAAGATCCTAACCCGCATCGCCACACGAGAGACCGTGTCCAAGATGGAAAGCGCGTTCATGATCGATCTCCAGCAAGTCGCTTTGGCCATGACGCTCGCCACCCGCAGAAGCCTCATCATCATCGACGAGTTCGGCAAGGGCACCGATTCTTGCGGTACGTTGTCCGAGGTTAGTCCACGATACATGTTCGCTGACACCAGCTATCTCCAGACGGCGCCGGTCTAGCCTGCGGCGTCTTCGAGCACCTCCTCGGCCTCGACCACGACCGGCCCAAAGTCATCGCCGCAACGCACTTCCACGAGATCTTCGAGAACGGCTTCCTCCCGCCCCGTCCCGCACTGGCCTACGGGCACATGGAAGTCCGCGTCGATCACGAGGCCCAGGCCGTCGAGGATCAGGTCACGTATCTGTACAAGTGAGGAAACCCCTTCCAGCACACGCACGCACTTACTAGGCATGACACCGTCTGACGTGACTAGTTTCCGCCCAGGGCGCAGCATCTCCAGCTTCGGCGCCATGTTCGTACCCCTGCCTACCCCCCGTGTTGCTGGGCAAGTCCATCCGCTCATTCACTCACGCCCCACAGCTGCGCCGCCCTGAACGGCATCGACGCCGCCGTCATCCACCGCGCCGAGGAACTGATCTTGCTCTCGGCGCGAGGCGAGGATCTCGTTGCGGCGTGCGCGACGGTGTCGGATTGGGAGGCTGAGGATTTGAAGGTTGCGGTGAGTTTTTTTGCTCTCCCTAATGCCGTCTGAGAGTAGTTGCGGGGGCAGCTGATGGGATGAGCAGGAGAGGATCGCGAGGCGGTTTCTGGCGAAGGATTGGCCGAGTGCGGACGGGGAGGAGATGTTGGATGGTGGGAGGGAGGAGAGGGGGTATGTTAAGGGGGTGTTGAGGCATGTGTTGGAGGTCTGAGTTGAGGTGGGGGTTGCGAGATGGCTGTTTGGCACGCTTCGTTGGAGCTGGTGGACAGGGTGCGTTGCGTGCTGGTGAGGGATACAGGGCTTACATAGCGGCGTGGCGGCGCGTGAGATCTGCTTGGATGTCAGAAATGTGACCTGCAAGCTAAGATGATTTCCTTGGATCGAGTCACTTGTTTGCCAAGACGGGTGTGCGTTGCGTATTTCTTCGCAACGGAGAAGTTGAAAAGCTCTCTAACCCCGGACGACCGACCGAAGAAACAGGACAAGCTCGTTGTCCCCCGGGCCCCGAAGTCGTCACGTTGCTCCTCTCTCGACCCACAGCCATTCCGACCTCATTCCACATCGCACCTCGTCTCGTCTCATTCGATCCCGTCTCATCTCATCTACCCACACCATACCAATATCAGCCCTAACCCCCACCCTTACCCCCACACTGTTCCCTTCCCGACAGCAATCGTAGCAGCCCAAAGTCCCGAGTGTCAGTCAGTGATTGTTGTGCAGTAAATCGTACACATTCCTAGACCACTGCATCCGGTGATTTGTTTGGTGTGTTCCGTACGATCAAGGGGGCAGGATGTGGGTTGGGAAGGGAGGAGAAACAGGGGTTCGATGATTTGGGTGAAGAGAAATGGGCATTGGGATGGGAGGTTCGGGTGGGAAGGTAGGTGTGAATAAGCCTGCTCGACTATACTCTGTGATGTTCGCTGAACCTGACCCGGTTCCGAGTGTAGTGTGTTGTGCTGTGATGGCTGGTGGGGCCAGAGGACGGGGATGCTGGGTATGTATGCACATTCTGATTGCATAAGGAGGCCATTCCGGGAGTGTGTGGAGTAGACTGAGAAATGAGGCGCAGAGTGAGGGTTCAGTCGTGCAATGCCACGAAATGGTATGGGTGGTGGGTTACTCGCACTGCTGACAAGCGCCTTTGTGTGGTAGGGTTGGGCTCACGATGCTGTCAAGTACCCCGTACTGAAGTGGCCCTTTCGAACGGTCAACAAGCGCAGGCATCACCAGGCGCCGCAGCACGGGAACAGTAAAACTTGCGAAAGGGCGTGCTAGATAGGCGACGAAAGTGCAAAGTCACGAGACAGGAAGCCTAAAGAGTGTTCTATTCCAGATGCCCGTGTACTGCACAACGACTGACTTTCGCTGAAGGGGAAAAGCAAACGAGTGTCCATTTCCACCGTCTGACAAACTTTCCAGGCTATGATGTGAAACGGAGTTGTAAAGAAACAATTTGGAAAACGTTGAGACAGGAGGAGTAAAGAGTGTACTCTGCTTATCTCACGACTGAAAGTGACCAGCTAGTGATAGACCGAAAGAGTTGGTGAGATAGCCACAGTTCTCGTTGTGCGGAAACCAATGTTACCCACTTCCGCTGCTTGAAGCCTATCACCCATGCTCTGGCGTAGTGGACATCTGGTCAGTCAGGATAGGACGTAAAGTCGTCAGTCTGCTGAGGGTCAGATGCGTCGATCCAATTTCCTGCGTTCATGGCATCCATTTCGGCCTCGAAAAAGGGATCCAGAAAGCCTTGCTCAGGAGTTGGGAAAGGACTGGTGCTTGATGCGTCGGCAGTCTGCTGAGGGTCGGATGGGGGAAGCCAACTTCCTGCATTCATGGCACCCAGCTGAGCCTCAGAGTAGGGTTCCACAAAGCCTTGCTCAGGAGCAGGGGAAGGATTGACGCTCAATGCATTGACAGTCTGCTGAGGGTCGGATGGATAGACCCAATTTCCTGCGTTCGTAGCATCCTCTTGAGCCTCAAGGTAGGGAATCAGAAAGTCTTGCTCGGGAGCAGGGAAAGGACTAATGCTTGACGCGTTGTCAGTCTGCTGATAGCCAGATGGGAGGACCCAATTTCCTGCGTTCGTGGCATTCAGCTGGGCCTCGAGGTAGGGATTCCAGAAGCCTTGCTCGGGAGCAGGGAAAGGACTGATACTTGACCCGACAGCTGGTGGTGACGTGGTATCGACTAGCACGGTCGGCGCGTCGTCCGGCCGAGCAGAGACGCGGTTGAGTGTCGTAGCTGTCTCTTGGGTTGGAGCATCGTAGATTTCGGTCACTTCAACGAAGTACCATCCCCTTGGCAAATCAACGGACCCGGGGTGTAATCCAAGGTTATTATATAAACCATGACCTTTCCGATCGGTCATGTGAAGCTTTAGCACTATGGGTGCTACAGGGTCCGGTTTTGGACCAATCAGTGATTCGACAGTGTCAAGGTCATTACACTAGTGCCGGAACGAGTCAGCTACCAACCATCACCCGATTGCGTATGCTCGTTCTAGCTAGGGTGACTAGGGGGAGATACGAACAAGGGTAAAAGACTCCGCTGGTCCATGCGACTGCATAAAAGACTCGGATGGTAGTCGGCCCGTAAAAAAGACTCAGATGAACAATCTTTCAGGCTCTGTGCTGTCACCCTCATCACTGTTGCCCATGTTCACTGTCGCCCACATCATTGCTGTCACCAAAATTGTCACTGTCGCTCATGTCACTGTCGCTCATGTCACTGTCGCTCATGTCACTGTCGCCCATATTGTCCTTCACATCATCACTGTCTATGGCTCTGCACAGGGCCTATCAATCAGGAAATACAGCTCCGACAAGTGAAAATTGTGATGTTGGTGACAGTGAGGTGGAATTGTGTAGGAATGGGTGGTGATGGTGATGGCAGCGAGGTTGAAACACACCAGAATTTTGACGACAGCGATGTGTTTACTAGAGACAAAAGAGTTAGCGTTGGTGTTGAGTCTATCTGAGTCTTTTTTACGGGCCGACTACCATCCGAGTCTTTTATGCAGTCGCATGGACCAGCGGAGTCTTTTACCCACAATAATAACTTGGCTGTGTTTTTTCTGAAGGTGCTCTTGCCACTTATCGAGCCTCGGAAATCCCAGCAAGGTAGCTAGCTTTGAGCGTTTATCAATGGATTCGATCGTCCAAGCTACAGATGATCCAGACCACAAATGCCAGGTTTGTCGGAAATCACTTGCGAATTTGCATCTGCATCCGCTGATTGGACAGAACCAGCAACGGCGGAGCTTGTGTCGATTGACATGTCTTTTCAGTTCGTACACACGCTTGCAGGTAACCTCGCATCCGGGCCAGAGGCAGACATATCGTTCGGGGATGCGCGACAAGCTGCTTCTGTAAGACCTGCATATGATAATCAAGCCTGAGCACGAGCTTCCCAATATTAAGGGAGAATTATTAATGAGAAGTAGAAGTAGAGGTGAAACTTGCCCTGACTCATCGAACCGTAGCTCGATGCTAGTAGCATCCACAATTCGATTCGCGAATTCGTGTATGTAAAAACTGGGGCAAAGACCATGCGTTAGCTCAAAAGAAAAATCCGCTCTCACTGGTCGTCCATTGTTCCACGAGACGGGGTTTGGCGGCAAGGCTCCGGATTGGGACGAGGCAGTGACATGACAAGGTAGTACAGCGTTCAGCTGGAAATAATCGAGGCAAGAATATGCGAGGTCACTCGTCCGACGAGTCTCCGTCGGTAGGTTTTTGGCGTAAGAATTGAAGTGGGCATCGATGGGGTTGGGGTTCATATATTTCTATTTCTTCCTCGTCTAGAGCCTCTCCATCGCGTCATCTTGCCTTTTCGCCAATACGAGCGGTATTCGAGGGGAGATGACTGGTCAGGGTCCTGGTGCTCCACCATTGCCTTTTGTCTAAGGTAAGTTATCCGTAGCCTTGCCGTCGTGAACGGTGCTGGATTCCTGTGTGGCGAGGAGCAATTCGCATTCACGCCACTTCGATCTCCAGCATGCGTACCGCAAATGGTAGAAGGATGTGTTGAGAAATCTCTATATCCATAGTGGTGCTGGCCCCATTGCTACTCAATCCCGATGAAAAAGCAAGCGTGGCTGCGAAGGAGGGTCCTACATAAGCGAGACGGTCCATACCTGCGGCAAAGTACCTCGTGCAGCTATAGAGCTTCAGGGAACAGGAAAGGGTGCAAAACTGGTTTCAAGACGCATAGATTTATTAGATTTATTGACAACTGAAGCCTATAACTTCACACTCCTAACCAGGCCCCTCTTGATGCCAGTCAACTCGCCACCATAACCACCCTTCCCTTCGCCGCCTCGATACACCTGTCTCATACTGCCCAATTTCTTCTTCTTCTCCTCATACTTCTTCCTCTTCTTCACTCGGGGATTCCTGACATCCTTCTTCCGCTTCGGCGCCAGCCCTTTGTTCTTCTCGATCGTGTACCCGATCGCCCTCTTCCCATCCGGCGCCAGTTCCTCCTTGATTTCCACTCTTCCACCACTCTCGAGCGCCTGTCGGTGTGCGTCTGCGAGCTCTTTCTTCTCCGCCTTCTTCTCCTTGGATCGTGCGGCAATCATGTCATAATAGTCGTCTTCACTTCCGCCCTCGTCCCTCAGCTCCATTGCTACTCGGCCGTCTTCTTCGTCGCTGTCTCCGCCCAAAGGAGCACCCTTGATCGTACCTTTGTGCTTGCCTCTTGCTTCTGCCTCGGCATTCATCCGCGCCTGTCGATCCCTTAGGCGCTCTCGATAAGGTAGGTCCGCATCCCCGCCGGCATCTCGGCCTGCAGCGTCACGCTTGTTCGCCTTCTGTGCGATTTGGGAGGTGTAGAAACGTAGACTCTTCTTACGCTTGGCTTTCTCGGCAGCTTCGTGAGGTGTGAGGGTGGTCTCCTCGCCAAAGTCGGAATCGCCCTCAGCACCCTGCGGTGCTTGATTAAACGACGAAGAGTTCGGTTTCCGTCTACTTGTGGTGTTCGTGAGATGGGAGAGTGTTGCAAGCTCTTCTTCAACCTGTTGTGCTCGTTCTGCACGGCGCGCTTCGGCTTCGGCTTGAGCGGCTTCCGCGATACGCTGGGCTTTGGTCTTCTTCTTTCTCTTGGCCACGTGGCTGATAGGTAGATCGGTGACCTCCGTTTGGAGCTTATCTTGCGGATCCAATACCCCTTTGGTGTCTTCCTCGACACCTACGCCGTTGAGTATTGTCTTAGCGGTGTCTGGTATCCGAAGATCTTTAACCTTTTCCCACACCTGTTGGCATTTGACCAAGCTATCCATGACTGCATGATCCCGGAGTTCGGCCGGCGGCATAGCCATTACAACAGTTTGGTCTCTCTTGGATGATGATGTTAGGAGCGCAAAGTACATGCTCAGCGCACCGAGATATGCAGACAGAGCCCGGAACTTGATCGTTGCCACGCTCGTCATGCCAGACTTGACCTGCGTATGATCCTTGTCACCAGTGAGGAATTGTGGAGACTTGTCGTGACGAATGATAGCCTCAGCGCCGGCCGCTGCAATTGCCAGATCTCTATGCATGGGCTGTAGTCCCAAGAACTCCTTTGACAACAGCTCGAACTCCGGATATCTTGTTCTGATGATCCTGATTCTATCCTCTGGTTTCATGTCTTCCGTAACCTCTAATTGCGGTAGAACCTCCGTGACGACACCACCGTAATCACCATCTTCATCGTTATCTTCGCCCGTTCCTTCGGCGTGCAACCACTCGGTCTCATCAAAGCCAAAATCTGCCTCACTCATACCCTGCAACTTCTTCTGCTGAAGTCGTCTCGCCTCGGCCTCCTCCTCCAAAGCATCAGCCTCTGTCTCGATGGCGTCTGCATTGTAGTAATCACGTTTCGAGGCACCCCACCCCCCGGCATCTTCATCCTCTGATTGTGCTGGTGCTTCGGAGTCGGACCCTGGCCGTGGTCGTTTGTGCAAAGGAGCCGTGCCTTCACCAGGAGACTCGGTACCGTAGTTATCTTCCTTTTCATCCTCAGACGCACTAGAAGAGTAGGCTAGCACCTCTTCGTCGGACTGTTCAAGAAATTTGTCTACCCAGTAGTCAGCGCTGACGCAGTCAAAATTAACGAAAGATATCCTATACCTTGCTCTTGGATCTTCCTCCGCCTCTTCTGCTCCGGCCCTTCGTCCAACAAAATTTTGTCTCTGTTGATGTGAAATTCATCCTCCGAGTCCGCGACATCTTCATACGAGGTGACATGGAGCTTTGAGTTGGCATCTGGGGATTTTTGACGGCCGGCATGACCGAAGGGCTGACCAGAAGCTTTCCTTTTCTTGCCCATTGCCAATGATTTGTCGGTCTCGGGCAGCGTCTGATTGAAAGGGAACGTGGAGGAAATCCTTATCGATATCGCCAAACTTATCTCTTGCATTATTACTGCGCTAAGATTATAGGCGACTTTGTGCAATATTTATGCTTGACACGATCCATACTGACCGCCCATCACATTGAACGGTTTCAACGCTCCTTGGTGACTGGATTCAATGGCAATCGGCTTCTTCTGGACTTCACTTTTGCTCTGCGCCTTTGTCGCATTACTGGCGGCCGACAGAATGGGTCTGTTCAGGAATACGAACCATTTCCCCGTCCATGGCCGGGTAAGCACCGTCGAGAATGCTTTCGAGTCAATGATGGAGAGAGTAACGTGCTGATGGCTTCTAGACGGTCATTGTCACCGGAGGCTCCCAAGGGATGGGGAAGGGGGTTGCCAAGCTGCTTGCGCAGAAAGGAGCAAACGTGGTGATCGTCGCGCGGACCGTCGAGAAGCTCGAGGCTGCGGTCGAATACATAGCAGTATGTCAGCAGCATCCGACATAGAAGAGATTCTGACGAATCCGTCACAGTCAGCAGCACGGAACCCTCAATCGCAACGCTTCCATTACATTAGTGCGGATCTGATGGATCCCGAGGCAGCAGCTCGGGTCATAGAGGAGGTCACGAAGTGGAACTACAGCATGCCACCCGATATCGTATGGTGCTGCGCCGGCACCTCGCATCCGACTCTGTTTATTGACACACCGATTGCGCGCCACAAGCATGAAATGGACTCGAACTACTTCTCCGCTCTCTACATGGCGCACCCGATCCTTAAGGCCTGGCTCCGGACTTCACCTTCCCGGGGGCATGAAGCAAACACCAAGCAAACACCTTCCCCCGCCTCGTCCTCACCTCGACATCTCATCTTCACATCCTCAGTCTTGGCATTCTATCCCCTCCTCGGCTATAGCCCATACGCACCCTCCAAAGCAGCTCTACGCAGCCTGTCAGACACGCTGTCCCAGGAACTTGAGCTCTACAACGGCGCCCGGAGAAAAGACGCTTCGCTCGGCTCTGAAGTGGATGTCAAGATCCACACCATCTTCCCCGGCACGATCTTCTCGCCAATGTACGAGGAGGAAAACAAGATCAAGCCCGCCATCACCAAGAAGCTTGAGGAGGGAGACTCCGGACAGACGGAGGACGAAGTTGCTGCGGCCAGTGTCAGAGGATTGGAAAAAGGGGAGTATCTGGTTGCCACCTCCTTGATCTCTGCTGCGATGAAGGCGACTTCACTCGGCGGAAGTCCGAGGAATAATCGGCTTGGTGATACGTTGTTTAGCTGGCTTGTCAGTCTGATTATGCTCTTCGTCCAATGGGACTTTGATAGGAAAATTTGGAAGTGGGGATTCACGAATGGCGTCCCTGGGACACCAAGCGGGCAGAATCAGTGATCCTGGAGGTTTGTCTGGTTTCTGTCGGATATCCGAAATGCACAACCAGTTTCTTCTCTGTTGCATATACTCTACGTTGTATGTTGAGGGCGTTTACTCGATAGACATCCTGTGGTGATAGAGATCAACAAGGGTACTGGTCCCACCGACTTACTTTGCGAACTCGCTCTATATCAATGCAAATGATCCGTTGAGTGACAAAAAATTCCCTGATAACGTGTCACAACTCGTCCCAGGACACCAATCCTCGCATCAAACACACAGCCCCCTCGAAAGACGTCACAGCCAAGAGAACCGCCATCGAGTCGCTTCCGGCCAAATTTTGGAGTGATAACCAAACTCCTTCAGCGCATCGACAACCTAACCCTAACCCTTCCAAAGTGTCCGCTTCGCTTCACTTCAAAGATCGGCCTAACCTGCTTGCCTGCCAAATCACCCCGTCATTCCCAGACCTGCACGACCCTAGATCAACCACCCAAGCACGCCCGTCACGCCCTCCGCCGCCTCGCTCGCGACTTCCACTCGAAGCCCTACAAGCACGCATGCCCGCCCGCCCGCCCACCGGCTTTCCACACACACACACACACACACACACACACAACACTCACCGACCGCCGCAGTGACAGCCCGTCTCCCACGCTCCACCGGCCCCCCCAAATAGCGTGGCAGCTTTCCCGAGCCCCCAGCGTCGTCACAGAAGGGGGCATCGTCGCAGAAGGAGGGTGGCGTCGTCGCAGAAGTCCTCCACTTTACTCTACTCTACGGCAATTCTGTCTCTGTTTATAGCTGTATGGAGGGAGAGAGAGAGAGAGAGCCGGAAGGCTTGCTTGACATGTCATCGAAACAGAAAAAGAGAGGAGCATGCGACTGGGAAGGATGAGATGGCTTGTTGAATCTGTATGTACAAGTAGAATATATATATATCCAGTATCTCTGGCGATTCGAGGAATTCGGAACGGAGGGATATCATTGCCATAGGCGACTAAATGATTGGCAGAGACACACGTTGTACCAAGGACACGAGAGTGAATAACGGTTGCATTACTTCTGCTTCTTTGCCACCCTAGTTCCTATTTTCCTCTGTCGTTTCCACGGCTTGAGAAACACCGGGCAACATCGGCTTGATCTGAGTGTCTCCAACGTCTGTGCGCGGCTCTGCACCAGCGTTCGGCTCCTCAATTTCGGCATTACTATAGAGTAGTATTAGAACTGAGCGGTACCATGATGGCAAATCTCTTTCAGACTTTCCGGGAGCTTACCCGTTATATTCCAGTTCGCAAAGGAGCGACCCTTCGTGGTTGAAGATGGGGTTCTTGAAGAAGTAGATGCCAGACGCCTATGCCGTGTCAGTGATTTCACTCAACGAGTTGTTAGTAGACTTACTGGCAGGAAGAAACGCTCTTGGCCCTCCAGCGCGTTCTTCAGCGATTCCGCGATGGCTGTGAAGTTGTCGGCGGCGTCAGAGTACGACTCTTCCATATATTCCTTGTAGGTATAGATCTCGTCAATGTTCTGTCCATCAAAGGATACCGTGGGGCTTGGAGCATCAATCTTGAGTTCTAATCCTCCATCGGTAACTTCTGCCATTGTCATGGTCAAGGACCAAGTTGCCCTGCACACTAGCCTTGTAACATCACGCTATTAGCGCAAGTTACTTGTCCAAAAACCTGCCTTGGGTTGGACTTACTCGATTTCCTTAGTTGTAACAATGTCCCAATCCCTCTTCCAATAGAGTCTGGACTTTGAGAAGCCTTCGAATTTGATCTGGTTGCTTCCAGGCACAATGGACAGCCTAGTGAACGTAGCGCCTGTTCATTGTATCAGTTGTAAAGGTGGCTTTCATGTGTCGTGTATCAGCATACTCGACGCGTCACCCCAACGCTCGGCTTTGTACCCGATATGGATAAACCTGTCATCATCGTGTTGGTGCATATCTTCATCGATGAAGTACAAGTACCACTTGAGTGCATTCGGGGGCAGCGTCGTTGGAAAGTCCAGTCCTGACGCAACGGATCCTTGGACTTTTAACTCGATTGAACCACCCTTCGAGAAGCGATATTTCGCATCTCCTTCATCGACGTCCGAGTGAACACCTGCTCCAATCGCGACCTCGATATCGCGATCAATATAAGCACTAAAGCCCTTCGTTTCAACCGTCGCCTTGAGATTGCTCAGATCGATCTTGACCATACGGTTCATCTTATCGAACTTGGGAATTAGATATTCGTCCAAGAACTTTTGGTGGGTAAGCATAAAGGTTCCGAATTGGGAGCGCGGATCTTGGCCGGGGATGCGTCCGTCTGTCCAGTTTCCAACCTCCTTCAGGAACCTGCCTTCTTGCTTTACTTCCGGAACGCTGCCGTCGTCATTGCCGGTCATCTCCAGATAAAGCAAATAATTGAGGCGACCATTGCCGTCGATACCGTTGTACTCCTTGTAATTCGCTTGGTTGGGATCCATCCATGGGTAAGTTTGGAACCGACAATCGACCGGCATGAATGTTGGAGGATGATGGGGATCTGGATAATTTCAGCATCCATTAAATTGGCGAAAACTTCAATTCCGATTTACCTGTGACATATTTTTTCCGCATCGATGGCTGCGGCAGTAATACCGAGGTTCTGCATCTCGGCTTTGATCAATTGCTCGATGACCTGGGTGATGATGTAGTCAAAGACCTTCTTGACTGGCTCGGGCTCAGCTTCCCAATTTCGTCGCTGGCCGGGTCGGATCTTGTCGATATTGATCTTCTTGTCATTACTATCCAAGTTGACATCGTTCTCAGTCCACACGCCGAAAGAAGTCTCGGCGGGTTTCGGGCTGTTGATTTTGGCAGCTTCGGACCTGTTTCAGCGCGGTTCGTCTGAGATAACAAGGTGCCGCTGTTACTTTTCATGTTTACCATAAGTTGTTGGACTGTGTATTTCCCTTGTAAACGCATCAACTTCTTCAAAGCATCACCTTTGCGGGGATCATCGTCCTTGAGGACGGTTTGCGCGTGCATGCATTAGACTGCTCAGTTCGACCGAGAGAGTAGAAGGAAATTTTACCAAGGTCGACGATGAAGGTGAAGTACCAATGGTTGACCACGTACGACACTGAAGCGAGGTCTGCAGACTGGGGGCCCTCGCCGTTTGGGCCGTCGACGGCAGTCTTGAACAAACCGCTTCTCAAGTGGATCCTATAAAATATGTTCGTGTGGTTGTCGTCGAGGGTCTCGATGATGATCCTCGGAGGACCGAGCACCAGATTTTGGAACCCATTTCCCAGGGTTTTGATATTCATAGGCTTACGCTTCGGATCTTCGAAGTCTTTCTCCCTGAACAAATTCTCTAGACCGAGATTTATCATATACTGTGTCCTGGTAGCTGTTAGCCACCTGCCACATCAACACCAATCAGTTTCTTGAGGATCCCTCACAGGGCGATGACCTGGTGGTATTGACCGGTCTATAAGTTACGTGCGTCAGTGATATTAACTGGTCAGGAATGATGACGGTCCCGGACTTACATTGAGGTTTACCCGTGCAGTCATGCTGGATTGGGGTAGCCTGTTCTGTCGTAGATACTTTGGAAGATTTGCTGGTCAAATGCAGTTCTAAGTTCAAGGCGAATATATCTCGCTTTATATCCTTTAGAGGTTATCCTTTGAGGATCAGTTGTTCTCTCTCGGATCGAGTCTATGGTCACAGGGTCTCGCCCAACATTCTGCTCGAGCTTCGGTACGCGCTCAGTGGCGTTGTCATGCGCGGACTTCCATGTCTTTGAGCAAGCCCGCAAGCCGTACCCGAACCAGTCTACTCTGTACAACCGAATCATGCTGATTGCATGCGTAAAGGCTATCTCAGCCAGCCTCTATTATTTGTCTCTTCCACGACGTCGTAAGCTCGCACCAACCAACGCATCTTTGCATACAGGTAGCTAAGGAGATTGAGCTAAGGCAGCGTCAACACTGAACACAGAGTACCGATCACAGTGAGCGCCATGGATCCTAAGGTCTAGACACAACCACTCGGAGCGTCAGCAGCAATGTGCTCGAAGAAGAAAAAAAGAGGAGTAATGGCGTTGGACTTTTGGACTTTTGGACATTGATACCTTAAGTGGATTGACTTCCTGACCCTGCACGCACGTGGGGCTAGGCAGGTTCCCCTCCACGCTCCACGCTTCTAGACTGTCTAATGAGGCTGCTGGCTGGCTGAAACAGCCGAAAGAGGAAGAAGCTTAATTTAACGTCAACGTTAGCAGACCACTTCTACTTAGGGTTTACAGTAGTACCTAAGGTTATTCTACAGCGGCGTTCTTCAAGATGGAACAACCGGAGGTCTCGGGAGTTGGTCTCGTTGTGATGCAGGCTGGGCTTGTCGGGTTGACGGCCGTCGAGGCGGCTAAGTTTAGGGTGCAGTGTAACCAGAAGAAGAGGACGCGGTTCGTGGCTCCGGCTTGCTGAATGGACCGGGCATGCCTCGGGTCGCTCGGAGGTTGCAGTGTATCACTCACGAGAGCACTTCCGAATGTCCTTCTTGTATGACGTCGTAGTATGTAGATACTCTGGTGGGGGGTGAGTGTTGTCGCCCCTTGGCTGCTCAATTGCGAAAGAGGAGGACGTCTGTAAGAGCAAGACGCATCTAGTGTTATAGATGGTTTGCACGTCTGTTTGCATTTCTTCATAACCAAATTCTGGATTTCCATATATTCTGCCAAGAGATGTTGATGTTTCCCCGTCACCTTGCAAGCGTACGCCGTGACAGGTGGAAGGTACTTGCATTTCTCTCCGCTTGATGGCACACGGCTCGACAACTAGACGACAAGCTGGCTCCTCATGGATGGGTTGGAGTCAAGAGGGGGCGGTTGGATGCTCGATTTTTCTCCGACGGGAACCTCGTGGAAGAGGCTTTACTCGAGACCGGCTGTTGAGATCCAGCAGAGTCTCCTCGTTGAGTACAAGCTCATGACAGTTCAAAGAGGCGTTCTGTAAAGGATGGCCAACTTGCTGCACGCAAGGCGTGTTGTGACATCAGGCGTCCTGCTATGAGCAACCCCATGCGTCTGGAGACCGAGGTATCTCGTCAAATTCCTAGAAATGGCCCGTTCTTTGATTGTCAGGGGGCCCCAAGTCTGCCTAGCCGTGAAATTCTGGGCGATGTTGTAGGGTACATCCCCATTCGCCGCTCTTTAGCGAAGATGTCTATTACGACATGATGCCGATGGCATTCTGCTCTAAAGCAGCTCAACCGTAGCCTTTAGCCTTAATTCTATATTGCTCAGATTCTCAGATGAGCTCGACCTCGAGTAGGTCAGCACCATCAAACGCAGACTCCAATTTCGTAGTGAAGAATCCGACTCTGCGGAATCTAACGCCGTCATCGGCTCGGACCAATACAAGACCTTCGTGGAAGCTTTTCGTGCAGCTGCTCATGATCAAGAACAAAGACATCTGGTCATCCGCATGTTTGTCGTCAGGGCTGTCTAGAATGATCTGGATAGGCTTCGGTTGATCCTTCTCGGCTTCGCGCCGCTGTTCAGAGGCACGCTCTAGGTCTTTCCATCCCTGGCTATTCGTCGCCGCAGTCATCTGTTCCTTGATCGTCGCATGGAGGAGGCTATGGTTTGCGACAACAGAGGCAGTCTGGGTCCGAGAATCGCTTAGCTGTTTGAACCGATGGTCTGGATGATCGCGACTTGCGTTCGCTGCGCACGCCGAGCAGTAGTCGAAGTCAGAGCAGTCTAGGCATTTGTGGCGAGGCCCAGATATCCGCTATGGATGATCAGCTGGAGTAGATAGTATTTAGTCTAGGTTCCTTACTTTCTCACAGCCATCGCAGATTGCACCATGGGCTATTACTGGGCGTTCTTCATTCTTTACTTGAGCCTCTGTGGGATCTGATACGACGGGAGCCTTCGCTGCTGCTGCTCTGTCGGACACGGCGACTTCGTCACTCTCACGAGTCTCGTGTTTGGACCGATCGTCAATGGAAACATCGTCGAATTGCTGTTCTAATCTCGGGGTTGATTGGTCTGCAGATGACTTTGGGATGCTGGGCTCATCATCTGTTTCCGGCTTGACTAAGTCCTCAAGCACCTCTTCACGGTCGAAGTAGATAGTGCCTAGCTGGCCAACCGAATCCTCCTTTGGCATCGGAAGGTGGCCACTCCAGTGCTCTTGCACAGTACGGTCTTCCAATATGAGCTCAGGGAAGTCAGAATGAGGCCCATGCTCCTTCAGGTAGCCTTGCATTTTTAGGGAACTATGAGACACCCAACTATAAGGGTTCCTGTCCGCGGGTTCCCCGTTGATGTGAAGAAGTTCAGCCTTCCAGTCATACTCTTTAGGGTTACGGGATGGGTAGTCCTTAGTTTCCAGGGGCGTGAACTTGACTTGGGCGGATGTCGATGCCCAGGACCACGACGGCGCGCCAGAGTTCCTCACTTGCACTCCCGCTGCGTCTGAAGCCAGCCTGAACCACAGCAGACTGCTCATCAACGAAGTCTTGAAGTGGCCGGCGATGAATGTGTCTTTCGTGTGTTCCTGTATTGTTCGCGCAAGACCTGCTAATGCCGGGAGTCTGTCGCTTGGGAAGCTTATTCGCAGTTGGGAGAAACTTTCCACGACATGCCGCCAATAAATTCCAGTGATGAAGCTGGTTTCTTTCTCTCTGAGTTGGGTTAGACTTAAAAGGCCATGGTCCCGGGTAGAGTAGTCGAGACGGCAACCGAGAGGTTCATACTCAGATGCGCGAAGCTCGGAACATTCCCAGAAGAACCCTTGCATAGTACAGTGCAGGGTCCGAGGCGCGAGCAGCCTCTCTTGAAGTACCCAGGCTCTAGAGTTGAGCGGAGACCCTTGAACATGTTGCAACCACGATGCTGGCTTGGGTTGCATGATCGGGAGCCAGTTCGGATCGCGTTCCATGATCTTGGAAAATTCGTCCCATTCGCGATGTACTGCCTCCTCAAATAGGGGAAACGGTTTTACCTCGAACTGCGAGCCTGCTCTTGCATGTAGCAGTCCTTCCGTATTGTCCAAAGCCGCACTAGCCGCGAGATTGAGGAGAGACCTTGAATAATAGTCTCCCATCCGGGCGCTTTCTCGGCTCCAATCGTCCTTGTCCATCGGTGTTGGTTGCATGATACACATAGAGTCAACCCATAGGTACCGGAGATTTAGATTTCGAGTCAGTTGAATAGCGTCACAGAATGTTTTCGGCATCTCGTCATCGCCCACTCCTGCCACGAACGAGTCAAAGTTGGTATGGCTCAATGACATTGTATGATGGGTCCCACCCCAGCAGTGGCTCAGCGTAAAATATGGAGCCCGCAAACCGTTCGTTACAAGTAGGTGGGTCTGAATCGAGTCGACCGAATCTCCGACGTCGAGGATTCGAGTTGGCAACTCAGGTGTAGCTTCACCCACATGGAATGACATAGGGGGTGGTCTCTGACGCAATTCAAAAGCCAGTGGGGAAGAAGCAGCGGGTGTATTCCGATCGATGGGTTGAAATTCAATCTGTTTTCATCTGTGATTTGTTAATTGTATTGCACTGCACGGCTGCTAGGTTCCTCTGAAGACTGACCGCATTCTAGAAGCCCTACCAGGCCGGTGGTCTCATCGCTTTCCCAACGTAAAGCTCCACGTATATCCTCCCCATCATCAGCTTGCTGCTTTGCCTTGTCTCCTGACTCGTTTGCCGGGTTATCCCAAAGCTCTATTACACCGGCCACTGACAAGTCCGAGAGCTGCACCTGACGACCTTCACCATCCCAGCAATGGAGTGACAACTCATCATCGAGGGACAGCCTCAACCCGACCTTTTTGATAAAATGATAACAGGTCGTCATCTGGCTAAGATGGGTGAAGGACTGAAGAATGTGTGTCATGATTATTCTGCAAACGTAGCATCCCGCAAACGCAGACTTGACTACATAATCGAAGTCACCTATCACAAGCGTTCGGGGACGAAACCACTCATCCATCACGCTGTCAGCCCGAAAGTTGACATAGGTTATCCTCGAGCAGGCTTTGCAGCGTCGTGTAGGCATTTCCTGAACTTCTGGCTCCGGGAGGCTCCAGTACATCTCCTGGAACTCGTTATTGGACGACATGATGACGTACCGCCTGAAGGAAGCTGTAGCAAAGGTTCAGAGACGGAGAAGTTTCGATTGACGTTCACATGGTCGAACGTTCGTGGTAGAAATCGCATCTCAGCCTCGAACAGTTTCCCTGCTTCTGCTTCAGCCTGGTTCTGCTTCTGCCTGGTCGATGTCCCGGAACTTCGGACCACCACACCTCATTGGCACACCGCTACCACACACTTGGCGCATATGCATCGGAGCAAGGTACCGGTAAGTTGCAGCTATTTTTACTTCGTACCTTAGGAGTGAGCGCATGCGTGATGCTGACAAACCGAAACGGGGCCCTCCAAAGGACATGTCGTGTCCGAGTACCTTTCCTACCTTGGATAGGTTAAGGTGATCTTGCTCCGCTGACAATAAAACTACCTATAGGGAATAACTAACAGGTACCTTACCTAAAGCTAACATGGAAATGCCATGCTAGCTTTCATGCCATGTGCAGCTCTCGTGCAGTGGTTCGCTGCATCTTAATTTGACCAGCAAGGTACTTCCTCTTCCTCTTCGTCTTCGTCTTCGTCTTCCTCTTCCTCTTCCATACCCTAAGAGCTTCTTTAGATGTTGTGGAAAATGGCAGTCACCAATCTCTTGACAAGGCCATCCCTTGCACTCCCCATTATAGCTCTTCTTGTGTGGCTTTCGTATCTCGTTGGGATCGTGGTCTATCGTCTTTACCTCAGTCCCATCGCCAAGTTTCCAGGGCCAAAGCTTGCGGCGCTGACGAAATGGTACGAGTTCTATTACGAGGTCATCCGGAAAGGCCAATTCACCTTTCACATCGATGAGTTACATAACAGATACGGTACGTGTATGCGACTGTTGTCGTGTATCATCAACTCATTCACGCAGGGCCCATCGTTCGAATCACACCGGAAGAGCTTCATATCAGAGACAGCGACTACTGGGAAGAACTTTATACAACGAACCCAAAGGCCGACAGGTACGAATGGTTTGCCGGCCGGTTTGGCAACAATAGCTCCGTCTTTACGACGTCGAATTATGCCCTGCATCGCATTCGTCGTGGAGCACTCAATCCGATGTAAGTGTCTTCCGTATCGTTCATAACGCCGGGAGATTGCCTTCTAACGTCGATCAAGGTTCTCAAAACGACGAATCGTGGATTTCCAGCCGGTGATGCGGAAGAAACTAGACCTTGTATGCAGTCAGCTTTCACGATGTAATGAACGTGGCGAAGTCATTGATATCAACAACGTGTGGTCTGCTTTCGCTGGCGATGTGATCACTGAGTACTCTTTCGGCTTGTGCTACAACCACCTGGAATCTCCAGGCTGCAAAGACAACTTCCATGCTGCCTTCATGGCCGTGTGTGAGTTTGGCCATGTTGCCCTCCAGTTTCCATGGGTTCATCCCGTAAGTTTGCCATTTCATTCGGTGAGGTTGCGATTGCTAACTTCGTCGAAGGTTTTGAACTTAATTCCGGACAGTATTAACGAGAAGATGAACCCTCCACTGAGCATGCTCCTAAAGCTCCAACGTGTGAGACCTCCCGTGGCGGGCGCTGGTCCGGACGGCTAATGACACCTCTAAAGGATCTGAGAGCCATAATCTCGCGCATCGCCAGTGGCGAAGACGATACATACAAACAATCTTCTCATCCCACAATCTTCCACGAAGTGCTTCAGAGCGTCTTGCCACCGCATGAGAAGACATCAAGTCGTCTCGGAGATGAAGCGCAGACGATCATAGGAGCCGGCTTGGTGACTACTGCGTGGGCGCTCACCACAGCATGCTTCTACATCATCAGCCAACCGCGAGTCTACGAAAGATTGCGGGACGAGCTCTGCGAAGCCTTGCCCGACCCTTCGGCAACGCCCGACTTGCTGCAGTTGGAGAAGTTGCCGTACCTCGGCGCCTGTATCCGGGAAGGGATCCGACTCTCCTATGGCGTTACCGGGCGCAACCCCAGGCTTACCGACAAGCCCATCATGTACAAAGATTGGGTGATCCCTGCTCGCACTCCAGTCTCGATGACAATCGTCGACGTCCATCATGACGAGGAAGTGTACCCAAACTCACGTTCTTTCGTTCCGGGGCGCTGGCTGGACAATCCGAAGACCTCGAATGGCTCACCGCTCGATCGCTATTTCGTTGCTTTTGGGAAAGGACCACGGTCATGTCTTGGGATCAAGTACGTCGAGCCCCTTCCGTTTATAGACTGATACTGACCAACCTAAAGTCTGGCTCATGCGGAACTCTATTTGGCACTTGGCACCGTGTTCCGACGTTTTACGTTTGAGTTGTACGAGACTGATGTAAGTGACGTTGAACTGGCACATGACTATTTCTTGCCCAGCCCGAAGTTGGACTCGAAGGGCGTGAGGGTGGAAGTCAAGCCCTTTGATCCCTGATGTGACAATGATTGTTGTATCTGTAAAGAGTATGAAGCACTTCAACGGTTGACAGCAAGCAAGCGAACGAGAGTGCTTAAAAGTAGGGATACTGCTGTAATCACTTCTCATTGATATTTACTCAAAATACTAGTAAAGGCTGGGAGGACTCGCTCAAAGTCCTCCTTTGCTGGAGTCCTTCCTTTGCTGGAGTCCTCCTTTGCTGTAGTGGAATGACTGCACTCGCAACTTGACAGGACTTCAGGCGGACTCCAGGAACCTGAAAGCGACATGCGCACTGTGGCCATAGCTGCCTTCCACATTTCGGCATCCCCTGCACACCCCCCTCCCCCCCCTTCCAACACATGAAAGCAGGTAAGCACCGTCGTCCCAAGCGTCGCTGTTCTGCTGCTGTAGCTGAAGGTAACCACCCAAGCTCCCCGAGCTGATTCCCGATCCACTAGGACCGATGCTTCCACCCATGTTAGCCAAGCCCGCCTATCCACGATCGACAGGCAAGCAGGCTCCGTCATTTCACCCTCTCCACACGACACCCCTAATGATTTCCACCGCCACCTGCTCGTTGTGACTGTCGTCCAGCACGCGGACGATCCTTTCCCGGACGTCGATCCAGTCGGCCTGTGAACTCTCGTCGATGGTGATGGTGACTGTGACTGGGTTTTCTCGGGGTGAGTAGCTACAACCACGACGGAGTAGCTCCAGAGCCAGCCAGTCCTTGTCCCTGAGGTTGTGAGTGGTCCGAGACTCTAAAAGCGGCCAGACACTAAGGATAGGTTCGTCGGCCTCAACTCGGTGTGTCAGTGTTGGCTGCAGTCTTTTGGATCTGCGAGCTCGACGCTGACATTCATCAGACCTTGCCTTGTGCAAATCTTCCGGATCTCGACGGCGGCCAGGAACCAGGAGTCATTCATGTTTCTTTTTTCGGCTAGTACGAGGATGGTGTCGGCCTCGAGTCGGTCCAGTCTAGCGGATTTCCGTCTCACCGTTTGATTCATCAAAATGAGAGTATTCCCAGATTGAAACCACCATACGTTATGTTGTGTCCCCAGAGAAGCTTAGTATAATGCACAGGTTGAAAGTTGTCTCTCGAGGAAGACCGATAAACAATGACTTGCCCCAAACGGGCAAGTGCAAACAACACTCAGACCTCTCTCGTATCGTAAACCTAATCTTATCTAATATCTTATCTTATCTATGAACTTTTGGAGTAGCGTGCTTACATAAAAGCTGACAGCTGTTAAATATGGATTGACATCATCCGGAACACGTCGGCCTCACTTCCCATTCCCTCAGCGGGGGCCGGAATATTGACACATGAAATCTTCGACACGAGTAATCATACTGATCCCAATACCTGAGAGATGTGCCCATGTGTGAGGTAGCTCAATGCTAGTGATACGGCAGATTTAGAAGTTTCCTCTTCTGACATGTGATAATCGAAGTCAACATCTGGGTACTTGCACCCACGACACGTAACGGAGCTTAACTTGGTGATTGTCTTCAGAGAGAACTTCCTGGAACGAATAGTGATGTAGTCTGCAGCCCTTACAAGGACCATTGGTGAAAGCATGCTGGAGTCCATATGGATCACCTTCGCTGATGTTGCGCTCTTCTGGCAATCTGTACGTGCTGTCTCTCTATCACAAACCACATAGTTGATAAGGCAGGAATTTAACAATTGTCCTGACTCTCACAGAAAGCCTTCTTTTGGTGGAGAAGAAGGAAGCCTCGCGATGTCCTGTTGGATAATCTCGCCCAAGCGCGGTCGTACGAAGATTGGGGAGAGGCCGCCTTCAAGCTCGATGAGCTCTTTGGGTCCGACCTTTGGTATGTCCGTTTCGTCGGGATTCATGGATCAGAGGGATCTGGTCATTTAAACTGATTGAATATTGTCTCCAGGCGACAGAATGCAGCGAGTAAATACTACGACTACCGACTGATCTACGAACGGCTCCAGGCCATCATCGAGGCCCGTGAAGACGAAGACATCCTCACCCTCGTCAGTCTCCTGCGCTCCGGTCTTGTGCGCAACCTGGGGAACATAAGCGCCCCGCGCCTCTTCACCCGCGCCTATGCTGGAACAAAGCTCCTGATAGAAGACTACATCACTCAAGTGGCTTTGGCCATTGACTATGTCACGACGCTTCCTACAACACCGCGTCTCGAGAGCGGCTTCTCTTCTCAGGGCAAGCTTGACCTTCTACATGATACTCGACAAGCTTTTGGTCGATCTACACTTGTGCTGCAGGGAGGAGCGATCTTCGGCTTGTGTCATCTGGGCGTGGTGAAGGCATTGCACCTTCGAGGCTTGCTGCCACGAATCATCACCGGTACGGCCACAGGTGCTTTAATCGCAGCGCTTGTGGGCATCCATACAGAAGACGAGCTCCTGGACTTTGTCAATGGGGATGGCATTGACCTGACGGCCTTTGCCGGTCATGACAGATATAGAACTGCTGACAAGGACAAAACCGAGGCCAAGAACAGCCTGTTGCGAACGCTGATCCGACGGGTGAAACGCTTCGTCCGAGAAGGTCACTTCCTCGACATGAACGTCCTGGAAGAATGTGTGCGGGCAAACGTTGGAGACATGACATTCGAAGAAGCCTACACCAAAACCAAGCGCGTCCTCAACATAACCGTCGCCACATCCGGAAGAGGCGGCGTCCCAAACCTGCTAAACTACCTGACCGCCCCAAACGTAGTACGCCCCCCCCCAACCCGCACCACATCCCACCCTAACTAACCTCCACCTAGCTAATCTGGTCCGCGGCCCTCGCCTCCAACGCCTCCTCGACGACGCTCGACCCGCCCGTAACGCTGCAATGCAAAGACGAAAACAACGCCATCGTGCCCTGGGCCACGGCGCAAGGCATCACGTTCCGCCCCTGGCGCCAAGCCAGCTACCCGGACCGCCACTCGCCACTCTCGCGCATCGCCGAGCTCTTCAACGTGAACCACTTCATCGTGTCGCAAGCGCGGCCCTACATCGCGCCCTTCCTGCGCTCCGACCTGGAGCACCGCCCGCCCACCGCCGGCCACGCTGTGGCCGGCGGCTCCTGGAACCTCACCGCGCCCTTGCTCCGACTCCTCGCGCTCGAGCTCCACCATCGCCTGAACCAGCTCGACGCTCTTGGCGTGCTGCCTGCGCCCGTCCGCCGTCTGCTGATCGATGAGTCGATCCACGGTCCGAGCCTGACGCTGGTTCCGGAGCTGGCGCCGGCGGATCTGCTGAGGTTGTTGGAACATCCGACGCATGAGAGGTTGCAGTATTGGATCTTGCGGGGCGAGAGGAGCGTTTGGCCGGCTGTGGGGGCGTTGAAGGTGAGGTGTGCGGTGGAGGTGGAGCTCGATAGGGGTTATCAGGTTGTGAGGAGGCGGAAGCCGCTGGATGTGGGGATGGGGGTGGCGGTGCAGCGGAGGAGGTCGAGTGTGGAGGGGAAGAAGAGGAGGAGGGCGGTTAGTGTGGGGTTGGGTTGAGTGGTTGGCTTGCTGGCTTGCTGGGCGGATGGCTAACGGATAGGGTTTTAGTCAAAGGGGAGATGTGCTAGTGAGAATTGTTTAAGCTGGGCTTGAAGGATGACTTAGGGAAATTGTTGATGGCTGTATGTAGATTAGCTTCCCAGACATCGAACTCCTCCATCTACCACCTTGAAGACACCTCACCCAAAGCACTACTTCTAGGTTCGCACAAGACTTTTGCCTCCTACACTAAATCATAAATGAAGCCCTGTGCTAGTTTGAATCTCTACCTTCAAGTTCCCCATGACGCCTCTCGCCAACTCCCAGTTTCTCTTTTTAACGCATGTCATTCTCTTGATTGACCTAGCGAACCCAATGCTCAGATATTAACACTCCTCAGACCCAAGTATATCATCAACAGAGTGAAGGCACTCTCAAACCTATAACAACCCACTCCCTTGCCGCTGAGTGTTAGACCAAGTCGATGTTGGTATGTTTGAAGGTCCATCTATTCACAGCGGGTCGAGGTAGATTCACATCGGCTATATAACATGCCCTTGCTACTCACCACGGACTTTCCTTTCTTTCTTCTTGCCTTCATTCATAGAGACTGTAGACACTGATCCACAAGAAAGCTGACAACTTCAGTATCGTCTTTGCTCGCTCTTGCCTTCTTGAACACAGACACACAGCGACTTATTCATAGACATGTCGTCAACGATGCCAGTATCGCGGCCAACACGCCACGGCTTTCGTGATGAACTGGGTTGTGTTGATGTCGGACGCAATGTGCGAGGCACCTCATCTGGTTTCCCCCGGCACAGGATCGGTCTGGGAAGTATTCAATACGGGATATCGTATTCATTCAGACGGGCGGCATCGAAGGGCTTTCTGGAAAACTTGAAAGCTGGATGCGCAGAGTTTGAGAAGGGAGTCTCCGATGTTGACGCGAGAGGTGTTTCCGGACAGGAGTCTTACAGTAAGTGTCCCGATGCGTGATGACAACGTGGGCTTGATTGATTCAATGCAGGTTCGTCCTCAGACACGAGTGATGGAGACAACAACGGCCAAGTGACACCAGACTCAACAGAAGACGTCGACATGTCCCTGCCGCCGTTCCCTGACCTCGTCAACACCGCAGGGGAGACCGACTGGGCTGAGTATCTGCTCTGGATGGAAGACGACATGTCCCTCGAAGAGCGGACCAACAATAACATGCTCCTGGTCGGCAACACCATCCGGGACGTCTCTTCCAAAGACGTGATCACCCACCTGAGCCTCGACATCGTGCCCATCGCCAAGCGAAGATTCTTGCTGTTCAAGGACCTTCCCGCAATGCGCCAGGGACAGCACGATGGTCTAGCGATGTATATCCTTGGGTACGACGCCGCAGACACGATGCTCTTCGTTCGGCGGTTCGAGAGACTTTCCTCGAAAATCGAACTGCTTCCTCAATATTGGGGTTGCGGTAAGGAAGTGGTGTGGTTGAGTGTTGGACGGCTTCTTCAGATACTCCAGGAGGTCGATCTCGGCGATGCGAGTGCCAGCCATGCCAGCGTCCTGCCAGAGTGGGACGAGGAGCTTGGCTTCAAGGTCGTGGTGGTAGCGATGTTCGCCCAGTGGGTTCTTGACTTCGGCAGTGGATTACGGATGATGACAGAGGTGGCGGAGATGGCCCAGATGTTGCTCTCAAGATGGAAGGACTCCCTGTTGACGGATTCTGCGGGAGTGATGACGTCTGTGCGTCAATTTGAAGGAGAGAAAGCGAGTCATCAGCCTTATGAAGGAGTCGACACGACAGAAGGCGAAGGGGTGGTCTCCGTGCGCAAGTCGTTACGCTTGAAGACAGCGCACAGCTCCGCTGTCTGTGACCACAAGACAGCCACTCAAGCATCGCCTCTGACCGACAACGCTGCCCGTGATAGGAGAGACACATACGATAGCGATGAAGAAGAAGAATGGGCGGCCTTAGAAGACTGGGCGGCCCGTAACAAGCCTGAGAGACAAATCAATACTGCTGAGACAGAACCGGAAGGCAGAGCAGCGACGTCGTATGCAGATCTCAGCCCCGACAAAGCCTCAGAGCCAAATGATGCATTTCTCACTCCAGAGCGTATACAATCGCCACTTGACGCGTCTGATCTGGTGAAGCTTGTCGATACGAAGCGTTTCAGCGACTCAAGTACACTGTACGATGGGTGTGAAGAAAACAAAGAGAGGTTGACATTCACCTGTACAGTACTGGATGCGATGTCGTACATAGGGTCCACCGAAGCCATGTTGAAAGTCTACTCGGAATTTGTCAAGGAACACCCAGAGCACGATTCGGAGAAAAAGAGATGGCAACTCTTTGAGTTCCTCGTAGCTCACGTTGGAGAGGAAAATGGCGGCCCGTTCTCCGCCACGAATACTCTGGAGTGCTGAGGAAAATGGGTTCAGCGGAAAGGAAAGAGGCAGATACTGTGGAAGCGATATCGAAGGCCCGTTGGAAGGATCCGAAAGCGCGTAAGCTGGCTGTATCAATTATCTAGCCAGTCTGAGTCAAGGAACGGGGGAATGGTGTTCATATTCGGCCTGTCTATGGGCAGTGAGGCTCTCTCTCGGTAGCATTCAGCCTCAGTTGGTCAGGATATGAAGGATGCCTGGTACCTGAACGGACGAAACGTGGCGCGTCGGCTTGGAAGATATCTCCCTGAATAACACTCTCTTTAATACATCATATCTGTCTTTAGGTTGACAATAACTTGTAGGAAAGGAGAAAGTCGCACAATGGCTAGGCATCAATTGCCGATAACCCCTCTCTTAAGACCAGAGCCGACAAGTCCCATCTGCTCCAGCACTGACACACCAAGGCTCACGTGGATGCCAATCTAGATCTAAAACACCTAGCTCCCTTTTCACTTGGTGCCCTCTTAGAACCTTTAGCGGTACAATCGTAGCATTCTCCATTAGATCCCCGACGACTTTACCATGGAAGATCTGCAGGCTGCCATCGTCACTAGCGTCAGCAAAGAGAGGAAGTCCACCTTGGTGGAATTTAACCGCTCTAATAGCCTTCTTGTGATACCGTAGAGTTTTATACGGCCGTGCGGAGAGGTCGAGATCGTGCCAGAGAAGCCTTTTGTCGTACGACCCTACGATAAGGTTGTCTCCGCCAGGATGGATATCAAAGGACGAGATCCACCGGGCTCCTGGTTGTAGGATTTTCAGAAGTTCTTGCTTCGAGAGATCGTAGCTACGAATCATGCGCTGCGTAGCAACAAAGAAAATAGGCTTTGATGGATGGAACTGAGCTGATTGTGCCAAGCCCTTCAGTCGACGAAACGGTAGTTGCGTGAGATGTTTCGAGAGTGTGTGTATCGCGACGGCCCGAGATTGACCTTGAGGAGAGACGGTGGCGAAATACTCGCCACGACGGTGCCACGTAATAACTTTCACACTGTGGCGAAGGGCAATTCGAACAAGGACCCCTTCATCCTCCAAGCGAGAACCTGGCCGTGTCCACTGCGCCGGCGAATCGGATTTTGCTGTACCATTAGTAGTGGTAGTATTCGTACTTGCGGCGTAACCCCAGCCGGCGTCCAGTAATTCACGGCTTGAGATCTCAGTCTCTGGGTTCGCCTGCGGCGGCACTATTAGATAGATGCTCTCACCAGCTGCTGCTGATAGTATCATGGCATCTTTTCCCGGCCGCCATCGCACCACGTTCACAGCTTCCTGATCCGCGAGTTTTACCTTCCACGTCTGCCTTGCGGTCAACAACTCCCAGATACGCACCGTCCCATCATCCCCACCACTCGCTAACCACGTTCCTGAGGGATCGATGGCCAAGCTTCGTACGCGACCCTCGTGGCCTCTGAATAACGCTGCACACGTTGTCGGGAATGGTCTGAGCTCATCAGGGTTTGGGAGCTTCGGTAACAGCGACTCAGGGTCAATGTTGAGCTTGTTTCTTCTCACTCTCGGTGCGAGGTACAAATCCAGGCAGCGTTCAAATTTCTCTTTGAGGAACCTATCATAGCCGGGTACCTTTCTCAAAGAGTCGTGATTTTTGGGTAAATATTCTTTCTCTCGATCTTCTTCATCAGCCTCCGTCCACGCTGCCTCTTCCGCCTTGTCAGGCACATACTCGGGTGGTGGATGATAACTTTCATCATAGCCAGGTGGAGGCAGCTTTGGAGCTGGTATATTCATAGGATGATCCGGCCTTGCTTCCTCTTTTGCCCAGATGTCGTAGTGTTTAATATTGGGATCTTCCTCCTCTCCCTCCGACGGAGGCTTGTATGGTAGGATCCTACCTTCCCTGATAGCTTTGACTATCTTCATGACTCGCTTGGCCTCATGTTTTGAGGGTACGAATCGGCGTTTTGGTTCCGGCGCTGCACTCAAAGGCATAATCTCGAGCTTGCCACTGAAGTATTCCACCATGTCAGGATACGGATCGTATCCCTCTTCTGGCACTTCGTTCATTTGTATTCTCTTAATAATACCTAATTCTTCTTTCGTGAGTTCAAGCGGCTTCCCAGTCGACGGATCTGTGAGACCAGTCCAACCCTTAGGAATCTCGATGCTATCCAGCAACGCGTCTAGTGCCTCGCCCTTTGCAGGCCTAGCGATCTTCTTCCCATTGATATCATAACCGATGTGAGGGTAAGAGTCGTAAAAAGAGAGGGGTATGTTGCCGATAGTATTGGTTGGTGCGCGTGCGTCTGAGTCGTCAGAATCATAGACGGGATTTATCTCTCCGTACAAGTAACGGGGATTGCCATTGGCGTCCTCTGTAATCGTGTAGTTACGCAGGTCATCATCTTCGCTGTCATCTCCAACTACTCCAAGGCTATCGTGGCTGAGTTCTCCGTCGCCATCTCTCATCGACTTGGACCCATTGACCATTGTGAGGCCTGTGTCGTCCTCGCCTGCTGAGGGCACCTCATCACTGTCGAGTTCCTCCACATCCTGCTCTTCTCCACCACTTTCCTCGTCTTCGTCACGCTCACTAACGTTGGACCCCTCGTCACCTTGAGATTCCCCTTCGCTGTCGGAGAAATTCCCATTCAATGCCCAGTCGCCGGATTCGCTGTCAAAAGTTTCGTCCTTAGGATCCGGTACATCACGTGTGACTGCTTTCCGTTTCTTGGACTGGACAATTGGCGCCATGCTGTATTTTGTCCTTCTCTTGTTCCTCCACAAGCTAACTCGGCGGTGATTGTGATTTTCGAGAAATTCGGGGTCCTGAGCGGGACGGAAAATTACTCTTGCCGTAAAGCGAGCTAAGGCGATAACGGTAAGTACGAAGCACCTTTGTACCTTATCTGTGTGATCGAATCCCAATGACGAAGCGCCTCCTGCTTTGTCACTGCTTGCAAAACACTCAACTGTTCACAACCTCTCACAATCTCACTTCGCTCACTCGTGTACCCGGCTTAATGGCAGCCACGGTAGCTTATCAGTCTCAAGCCACTGAGGTGAGCTCCAAGAAGCACGCTGCTTGTGATGAATGCCGTACGCGATTTGTGATAACCCTCTGAACCAATCACAAAGCTGATCTGTGCATAGGTGGCAGAAAGCTCAAGTGCTCCGCCGACTTTCCACAATGCGTTCGCTGTGGCACGCACGATCTTGTGTGCCACTATTCCGATCAGAAGCCCATGGGCCGACCACGGAAGCGGCGGCGCAGCAACCCAAGTCAAGAACAAGATGGGCTAGATATGAGTCAACTAGACCTCATGGACGGCATATCAGAACCCTGGCCTACGTCTGAGGAAACCATGCAAATGAACGAGATTTATCCACTTACAACACCATGGTCGACACTCGGTGAAAACGCCCTGCCCAACTTCACCGACCCTGGGCTTGAACCGATTTCAATCCTCACACCCAAGCCAATGCCCGAAATCGACTTCTCCGACTGGCAGCCTCCCGACTTCTCCATCCCCAGTCCCTTCACGTGAGTCCCCCCCCTAGGGCCCCTCTACAAGCAGCCACAACTCACCGACAACGAACCAGCACCACCCCCAGCTTAAACTACACCACCCCCGAGCAGACCCAGTCCCCCAACACAGCCACAACCTCACCAGCAGCAACCCCTTACAACGCCACCTGCGCCTGCCTTTCAACCCTCTACGCAACCCTCACCTCCTACCAAACCCTCCCACCCCCCACCTTCCCCCCCTCCCTCGCCCCCCTCCGCACCGCCATGTCCACCGCCCGCACCGCCATCCACTGCCCGCACTGCCCCACCAGCTTCCCCACCGCCCTGCAGAACATGATGCTCCTCGGCACTCTCTTCCCGCTCATCCTCGACCACTACCGCCGTCTCCTCCTCGCCATCGACGCCGACGCCGCCGACGGCCGCCCGAAAATGTACCGTATCGGCGACGCCTCGCCCGCCACCGCGCATCTGCATACCAACGCGCCGGACTGTCCGATGGGCGTCGAGATCGAGCTTGGTGCGGAGGACTGGCGCCGTATGGCGAGGAAGGTTGTTGGACGCGATGTTCTGGGGAAAGAGGATGGGGGCGCTGAGGTGGGGGGGATGGTGGGTTTGGTGAGGGATATCGAGAGGCGGCAGCGGAGCTGGCATGAGAAGAACCTCTACGATAAGAGCCTTATCGAGGACGGGCGGGGGTCGGGGTCGCCGTGTTCGGAGGGTGATGGGCATAGGCATGGGGAAGGCGATCATCTATGCTTGAAGATCGTGGGGCTCGCGAAGGCGGGGATTGCGGGGTTGGATCTGGATACTGGTGGGAAGGCCGGAGGGGCGAAGGCGGTCGACGCTTCGGCGGATGCGGACGTGGTGGTGGAGGAGGTGGTGGCGGCGCCGTCGAAGCAGACGGTCAAGTTCTCGGATAATATCAATCGCTGGCCTTTTACGAGTATTAATTTCTAGAGAGGGTGGAGGGACAGCGGATGAGGGGTCGATGAGGCGATCTGGCATTTCTATGGCTTCGGGAGTTGCTTAGATACCTATTTGCATACACGCATAGTGCGCATTAATTCCGGCTGGGAGGATTCTAAAGGCATGGTGTTGGTGCGATTTATTAGGACCACGCAGTCTCTCAAGACTACTGGCAACAAGAATTCTATTGGTTCTAAAGACACGCCCGCCGCCTCTAGGAGCCGGAAGCGCAGTGCCTGCAGCGCCCTGCTGCTTAAGCAACAAGCACCATTACTCATCCTCCTCATCCTCCACCACCTTCCTCCGCTTCCCCCTAGCCGCAACCCCTCCGTCCTCGCCCCCCTCCACCTTCTCCACCACCCTCTCCCCCTCCCTCTCCCTCTTCGGACTCGTCTTCCTCTTCGGCTTCTCATCCTCACTCACCCCCTCACCCTCACCCAACCCGTCATCCTCATCCTCGCTCCCCTCCCCAACCTCCGGCTCCTCATCGCTCCCCACCAAAAACCCATCATCCTCATCATACTCATCCTCCCTCGTGCGCCCGCGATTCCGAAACCCGTCCTCGTCATCACTATACTCGCTATTCCGCCTCGGCTTCCGCTTCGGCTTACTCGGCAGCCTAGCCCTCGTCGTCGCCATACCCTCATCGTCCTCGAGGCCCCCGACCGTCAAGCCGCCCCCTCCCCCTCCGCCACCGGCGCTGCGCAAGCCGCTCTTGCCCAAAACGCGGTTGGCGCGATCGCGCTCGCGCTCCTCCTGCTGCATGCGGCGGCGCTGGGCGCGCAACTTCTCGCGCTCGGCAAGCTCGGCCTTCTTCTTGGCGAGCTCCGGGTCCTCGGTGATGGCGATGAGGGCGACGCCGCCGTCGGCGGAGGTCTTGTTGCCGCGGACGGCGGCGGCGAGAGAGTCCTGGAGGCGGATGAGGGCGTCGTCGTTTTGGTCCGAGGAGGGGAGGACGGTGAGGGTGTTGGTGATGTGGTTGGTGACGCGGAGGATGGAGGCCGATTCGTGCGGGGTGGTGAGGTAGGTGTGGGATTCGAGTTGTGGGTTGTATGGGGCGTCGCCGTTGGTGGGGGGGCGGCTGCGGTTGAGGGCGGTTGGGGTCGGTTTGAGCGGGTTGCGTTGGGGTGGGGCGAGGGGTTTGGCGGGCAGCTCGAGTTGTTCGGTCGCGTTCGAGGCGAGCTGCATGGTCAGGGAGCCGTCGGACCAGCGGAGGATGCGGGCGTTGGACTGTAGTTGAGAGGGGTTTCGGGGTGAACGTCGCCAGCGGATGGTGCTGATGGCGGTGGAGTAGGCGGAGAAGGTTGACGAGGGGGGGAGGGTGGAGTGGTGGTCTGTCACGGGAGGCTGGAAATCTTCATGCCGGTAGATCTTCGGTTCGAGGCCGAGAAAGTTGGGAAACTTAAGGAGATAAAGCTACAAAGTATTCCGATCAGTATATCGTTGGAGTGGCAGTTGCCTCGGCCGGCTTAACATACTTCGCCGTCACTTGGGTCAGGCACGGCGTGTCGACCCAGCTTGATGTCCATGATATTGGCACTTTGACCTTCAAGCTCCATATCAACATCGCCATCCGCATCATCCATCAAGCGATCGTTTCTGTCTTCGTCGTCCCCAGAATCAAGCTCTTCGTCATTGAGCTTGCGCAGCGGCCTGGAGTAGTATGTCAACGCGTGTAGCTGAGGGGAGATAGTCCGCTTGGAGTCTCACCCAGCGACTTCTGCTTCTGATGCGGAACCAAAGAGACCATCCCCATCCTCTTCATCCCCAGCATGCGCATTTGTCCCTTCCGTCTCGTGGTGATGTCCATTCACCATCGTTTCAGACTGGTGATCACTTGGTACGGCTCCATCATGCTCTCTGTCATCTTCCTCGCCCGACAGCAGAGGCTCTTCAACGCTCTCTAGTGCTTGATCCTGGGTTGGTACGGTGTTTTCTTCGGTGGACATGTTATCAGGAGCATCTGACGGTTCAGTCTTTGCCGTTTGCGCTGTGCTCTCGACCATGGTACAAGTAACGCCTGCTTAATCCTGGAGCTTCTCAACGTTTACTTGAGTGAGTCCAGTTAGCTCATTGATTTTCCGGCTTTGAATCTAGAGTCTTTTGTGAAGGCAGTCTCAAGTGTAGGTAGGTACACCTTCGCAACGTTAAGGTACAACCTGGAAGTACCAGGTAGGTTGGTTGTCGCATTGAACTGGAACTTGTTCATGCCGCTTTTCCACATTGAGCGTGGCGTGAGGGATAACCTACCCGTACTGACGCTAACGTTACCTTACTAATTAACTGGTTAGCGTAATCTCGATTCGGCAATCCAGATTCAGTGTTGCTTGGCGAGACCCTTAAATTAATCTTGTAACTGCCCTGATACAAAGCGCCGGTGCCCAGCATGGCGACCTTCTTCCAGAGCGTGTAAGTCCAGTCCGTCTTATTGTTTCCAAAGGAATCATCGGCGCGCCATGAGTGGGATCCTGTCATGTCGTGTTGTGTGATTGTGACTGTCCGCGTCCCTTAAAACCCCCTGATAGTCACGGGATGTTCTTAATGTTGCCACCTTCCAGCTTGTTACAGAGGTTACAGGAACTGTTCCATCATACCAGTCCCAAGAGTCCAGGCATTTTTTTGAGGAAGTCTAGCCGCTTTCATCTAAATCCAGCTTTGCCAATTACTACCTACTCCGCAAGACCCGCCTGACTTGGAGCATCTGGGCTGCAGTTTACTATATATCTGAACTCATTGGTGTTTTACACTTTTTTATCTTGACATTGAATATCGCCTCCTGAGTACTTGCTTGTTACGCCCTCAATAGTGACTGACGAGAAATCAGCAGCCGTCAGTTTGGGCGACAGTCAAACAAGGACAACAAGAACAATCAGCAGAAAGGTCAAGCCGCTCAGAATGCATCCCCAACCACCAACACTCCTCCTATGCCCTCTTTTACTAGCTCGCCGTCTGTCTCGTCATCTCTGAGTCTCGGAGACGGGTACGGTGGTGACGCTCATATGGAGCATGAACCAACGAAGTTCTTCTTCAGGGAAAAGCACGCTACCAACTTCATCCTGAAGGGAAATTTCATGACTTTAGCCGCTCAGCCAAAGCATGTCGAGCTGGGAGAGTGGCTAGCCCATCAGGGTAGGTTCCAGTCAAGGACACGGCATGTCAGTCAATGGCTAAGTTTTCACATCCAGTCGTGGAACAAAATCGTCTCCTCACTGGACTGCTTCAGTGTGTTCAAGAGCTTGACAGCAACACTGGGCTTGCCATATGCAATCCGAGGTCTTGCCCGACAATGTCCGCTGGACGGTAAGCTGTCGTGCTACTCGTACGAGATCGGTCTAATAGGGCTTAGCAGTCATACCTACACCTGGCTCAATAACGACAAGACGCCCATCAAGGTACCAGCGTGTCAATACATCGGCCTGGTGCAAAAGTGGATCGTGGGCAAAATCCACGACCCAAGAATCTTCCCTACCGACTCATCCACCATCGCCGCCTCCACCTACGCTTCCGGTGGCATGAACACGCCTGGCTCCACTACTCCGATCGCGGCAGGTCCGACGACACTGAGCACCCCGCTCTCCACTCTCGCGGGCAACGAATGGGTCGGCAAGCCCAGCGGCTTTCCGGAGAGCTTTCTAGCCGATTGCAAGAATATCACGCGGCAGATGTTTCGATGCTACGCGCACCTCTACCACGCTCACTGGGAGAACCCGTTCTATCACCTGGGGATGGACAAACAGTTGAACAGTTGTTTCGTGCATTTCATGACGGTTGCCATGCTGTACAAGTTGCTGTCCGAAAAGGACTTGGAGCCCATGCAGCCATTGATCGATATCTGGCTTGCTAGTGGGGCGATTCCACCTGATGCGGCGGCAGGCGCTGGGGTTCTTGGACCTGCCATTCCTTCCTAGTCGTTGGGGTGTCGGTAGAGGGTACAGATTGTCTTTCCAGAGGACTGATAGCATATCGCTCTGCATAGGGTAGTCCGGCGTGGCGTTGGTTCTTATTTTTGGGGTTATTTAACGTACCGTTTCTTGCCTTTATTCAGATAGTCCGAATAAGATACGTTCAAGTCAAGCTCTGGAAGAATTCTTGACATACATCACTGGTTACTACACATCTCAAGGACGCCCTCAGAAAGCCTGCATTGAACTTGTCATGCTGCGCTTTCAGCTGAGCGTTACCTGGTATCTGTATTTGTACCTGATGATTCCTAAGGTAGTCTTCGTAAGATACCTAACGTAAGGTAGGTAAGGTTCGTGGTACCTAAGGTACCTAGGTAGGTAGGTAAGAGATGAGCTTCCATCTCACGCTAAATTCCTCTCGGGACTCGGCAGACTAGCCTACATAGGTTAGTGGCTCAGCTCGGGGGGGAACTTGTGATTTCGTTCGAGTCCATGGACGAAGCAATGTCAATGCGCTTCGCCGCGCGGTGGTCTTGGTACTCTTGGTACTCTTGGTATTCTTGGCAATACCTCTCCTTACCTGGTACTCTGATGAAAGCGTTTCTTCTGATTTTTACCTGAATGTACATCATAATAATCTAAGCTTATCGCTGTCAGCTTCATCGCTGTTACTTGAGACTGTGCCCTACCTCGTATCACTAACTCAGACAGGGCAGCTCACCCTCAAGCCTTTTGCGATCTAATGCGCATATAGACTGACGCCAACTTACGCAGTACTATGACGGATATCTTTACAGACCGATGGAAACATCAAGAAGACTCCTCAGATGACGAGCGAGCCGGTAGACGGGCCGGTGGTAAAGGATACAATCGAAAAGCACCGCCGACTGCCGATACCAGCCATGCGACAGAAACGGTCTCAGTCAATAGAAATCCCCAGAACTTCACTCGCATACAGAATGGCTCTGGTTTGGGGCGCGCCGATGTGAATGCGTACGGAGATTTAGAAGTCAAATGCGGGCCGTTGTTGAACTACAAGGGTTTAAGCACCGACGGCGAGGCAACGCGACGGTGGCACGGGAGTGTATTGGTCGTTACCACGCCGGGGTCGCGAGAACCTGAACTGAGCCTGAAATGCCTAGGACCTACCATGCAGGGATCCAATGACGGCATCTACGGCCAGACCGATCACGGCTCTTCAAATGGCTATACTCGTGGACACTTGATGGGCAATGGCCCAGCTACTAATTATGGTGATCGGTCTCAAACGCAGTCCTTCGGAGGTGTAAAGCTCTACGCCGACCCGTTCAACGTTTTCTGGAGGTTTAAGATCGATGTTACCCTCCAGGAACAGGAAGCGCGGTGGGAATACGCTCTGTCGGGATTGCGCTTCACTTCTGGCTCCCGTAACGCATCGGCTCGTGCGTTTGTTGTACCGGCCGCTTCCCAGTCGATGCGCATAATGTTCCATTCCTGCAACGGCTTCTCAGTAGGTACTGACGTGGATGCGTGGAACGGTCCGGCGCTCTGGAACGATGTACTGAGGGTCCACGAGATGAAGCCCTTCCATGTCATGATAGGCGGCGGTGATCAGATCTATAACGATTACGTACGAAGCGAGGGGCCTTTGAGGGCCTGGACAGATATAGCTAATCCGAAACGAAGACGGGATTATCCATTTGACGAGAAGCTGAGGGCAGCTTGTGATGAATATTACTGTACTAACTATGTCAATTGGTTTTCTCAGGAGCCGTTTGCCAGTGCTAATGCGCAAATTCCCCAGATTAACGTATGGGACGACCATGGTGAGATGCTCGCGGAGAGACAATGAAGCGAATGCTAATTCCTATGGAACAGACATTATTGACGGCTTCGGCTCTTATACCGATCATTTCATGAAGTGCGCTGTCTTCCGCGGTATTGGTGGCGTTGCCTTTAAATATTACTGCCTCTTCCAGCAGCACATTCCCCCTCCGGTATCTACCTTCACGACGGATGCACCACAGACGATGCATAGCCAAGGGATGAACGGCGCAGGAGCAGATCCTCGACAACTGGAGAATACGTTCGTACTGCAAAAAGAAGTGGAAGAGTCCTGCTGGATTATTGGCAATCGACCCGGCCCCTATGTCGAGGAGAGAAGTCGAAGTATGTACATGCAGCTTGGCGCAGGCATTGCCTTCCTTGGTATTGACGCAAGAACGGAGCGAACCCGGCATCAGATCAATTATCCGGATACATACGACCTGATCTTCAACCGGGTCCGTTCGGAGCTCAACCAGTCAGTCGGTCTCATCAAGCACTTTATCGTGCTGTTGGGGGTCCCAATCGCGTATCCGCGGCTCGCATGGTTGGAAAACATACTGTCCTCACCCATCATCGGACCCATTCGGTTTCTGAACAAGCGTTTCGGCTTCGGAAGTGGCCTTTTCAACAAGTTTGACGGAGGGGTCGACCTACTCGACGATCTCGACGACCACTACACGACGAGGCAGCATAAGAGAGAGCGGAAAGACTTAATTCTGCGACTGCAAGCCCTCGCACGAGAATATGGCGTTCGAGTCACCATCCTCAGCGGCGACGTTCATCTCGCAGCCCTCGGCCGTTTCTACAGTAATCCCAATCTAGGCATCCCGGCCGAGCGTGATCATCGCTACATGCCCAACATCGTCAGTAGTGCTATCACCAACAAACCTCCGCCGAAAGCCGTTGCCAACCTCCTCGCCCGACGCAACAAGATACATCATTTAGACTTCGAAACAGACGAGACTCTAATGGAGCTATTTGACAAGGATCCGGGAAACAGTAATATGACTGCGAATGCGAACCATTCCACCATGCCGAGCAGGAATTATGCAATCATAAACGAAGCGTCGAACGATCATTACCAGGGCAATGGCCATGTCAACGGAACAGCGAACGGGCATACCGTTAATCCGCAGTTCGCAGCGGCGACCGGGCGAGACGGGCATTCCCCATTACATCTTGGCGAACAGGGCGCAGGAACAACGCACCGTGCCGCCAGTGGCTTGGATTCGTCGGGTATGGCAGGGGCGTTGGATGTGACTATCCGGGTTGAGATCAATCAAAGTGATCCGGAGGGGAGGACGGAGGGTTATGGTTTTAGTAGTAAGTCAGTGAAGCGTTTGAGAGTGACTTGACGACTGATGAGTCTCAGTACCCACGCTCGTGAGCACCACGAAGCATGATGACCACAATGTTTGAGGCTATTTCAGAAGACTATTTCGCTTCACCGCGCCCTTGGCTACTGTGGTTGAAGGTTTCTTTTCGGCTGGGTAGATGAGCTTGGGTATCCAAGTGCTGTCTTGGTAGGGCGTCTCTGGGCTCATCACTTTCTAACCGCTTATTTGGGTCATACACAATCTTAATCTAGCCTTTTCTTCTCTACATGTCTGTTTCTGTATTACTACACACTCGCTTTCTACGTCTTCACTGGCCAAACCTTGTACAACAGAATCTCACCAGATGGTTCTCTCGTCGCACAAGTGGTAACAGATTCTCGATGATCGGTAAATTGAAGCTAACAACCGCCAGAAATTCGTCAAACTATCAATGAAAGGAAGATGACAATGCAACACCTTCTCGCTGATTCAACCATCCTCGATTTATGACGAAAACACCAACTCGGGCTCAGATATACCCAAAGATGCTTGAGAATCAGCCACACCACGACTTCGATGCAGGAGCCTACAGCCTCCCTCCCATGATCTCCACCTCCCTTGCTACCGGATGCACCCGAAGCCACGTGCACACAATCTCAAGGTCGTGCCGACAATCCTATGACGAAAGGTGAATGCGCCTGCCGCTGCCCATTCACCATCGCCTCTCGTGCTTAAAACCTCCCACCAGCCACCCAGAAACTCCATCCTCCTTACATCTCACTCCTCAACATCCCAACTTCGCATCTCTATACTTCTACTTGCATATTTTACTCTGTTGTGCTGTTGGGTAACTCTGCTTTGCTGACTGCCATCCATAAGTCTTTTTACTGTGTAGTGCGCGACTATATTCTTAACTTGGGTTCGCTTTCTTGCTTTGGGCATTGACGCCCATGACTTTCTCTCTGTCCTGAGAGAAGGGTCGCGGCCTAGTCTTTTTGCCGCTTCATCTCATCTATTACTTGCTGGACACTTATGTTCTTCAATGTCCTTGTTTCATGGCATTAGGACCCTTCTAACCTGTTTCGGACCTTCTCCTTGTTGTCTGAAGTCACAACGGTCTACCTCAGCGACCACAAGGCCAGTCCGCCGGCGGTCGAAACGTGAGGCAGCGAAAGCGCTGGAAGTCGAGCTCAAAGAAGATGACATCCTCATGTCTTTGATCTCAAGAATGAGCACTTGCCAGATTTTGGGCAGCTGTCCGGACATCTGATTTCGGGATGGTCTGGGTTTTGTACCTCCTCTTGAACTCTCCAAACATCGAAGCCCGTAGACGGGCCTCTCTGAGTGCTGCGTTCAAGATGAGAGTAGCGACTCATCGCCGTTCTGTTTTTCTATTACTCATCCTGGTCTTTTCAGACGCTTATGTACAACCTCTTCTTCTGCTTAGAGCAAAACCCCAGAGACTTGGTGATAGTGCTCTACGATGATGCCACTGAAGCTACAAGCGACCCAACTACCAAAGAAAGAGTCTGTGTTACTGGACATGCAGACTGAGGCTTTGGCTGTACTGACTGGTTTTGGTGCTGCCCCGGGCACGTTCCTTGTGGCAATGGAAGCAAAGCGGCGCAGTCGCTTTTCCAGGGTCGAACGGCCACTTCTTAGGACAAGTCTGCAGTGAGCAGGAACGTTCTCTGGGGCTTACGATGATACCTCACTCGAAGCTCTTACGAAGATTACTCATTGAGGTGAGGGCGTTCAAGTGGAGCTGCCTTCGAAAACATTATCTTTTGCCTTACTTGGATGACGAGAGAATCAGGCAGTGAACTTCGTGCACTTTTCTTGCACTCCAAATTCAGGTCTACGCTGATATAACGCTCAATCTACGAAATGGTCTGGTGAGGCTCATGGTTGAAATGCTGTTGGAGAATAGCACCGAGTCGGGCAAAGGGTATGAGACCCACTCATTTCATACGTGCGAAAGCGCCTCAGCGTCGCTCATTTCTGACATTTACCTTAGCCATGCCCGGACGTGAGGTGTCTTGGCTCAATTTGGAGTTTGTGCAAAGACAATCATCAGATCAACATTTCATACTCGAAGGTTCAGACACAGTCCAGTCATCTTAATGCTTCTACATGAACCGACTTTTCAACTTTCTTCAGCTTCGCTTTCACTGATCACTGCGGCTAGCTCAGTCAACCTTTTGGTCTGCTGCATTCGTTGTCACCACCAGCACGTGTGATTCATCTCTCATCATGTTGACTACTACCGCCCAACGATCAAGCTAGAAGTGCAAATCGACAGAGTAAAGAAAGGAACTTAATACTGAGAGAACAGACACATACACGAGAACTATGATCAGCATGATTTTACTACAGATAAACATGTAAAGAGACTTCAACTTGCACAGTATCTGACTGACCTTCTCTTATATATATATAAGGCCATACAAGCTGTGAACCTTACAACAAACACAGTGAAAGAAGGGTCTTGATAATCAAACGAGATCGTGGTCTTGGATGAAGCACATATCATCAAGACTGATACCACTGAAAGAAACACAGCTCTTTACGTCCTCACTACTGCATTCCACAATTTGTTAACAAAGAGCTTGGTCATCTTTCTCTGAGATATTCATCCTGGAGCACTGCCTGGCCTGGCCTGCGCTCTTCTTTGCTCCCTCAATCCTGCCCGTCAAGGAACTCGTGTCTCGAGCGAATTTGGACTTGGAGGACCCAGGATCCACGGGACTCCTATCACAGATGGACAGGGTCGTGCTTGATCGTCGAATCAAAGGCCAAAACGCATTTCGTGTTCTGAACATCTCAAAGCCTGGATACTACCCTTTCTCAAGTGAGCTTGAACGCTTATGACGTCGCCCAACAGGGAAGAGACACTCTCATCAAATTGCCCTCAACAAGATGAAGTTGGTGCTTCGCCTAGTAAATTGGCGCAATGGCCACAGAACGCCGCTTAAGTCGGGGCACTGAGTATGGAATGGACCCCTGGAGCAAAGAACGCTCAAGGGCCAGGGTTGAGAGGAGAAGACATCGCAGCTACAGATCGCATGCTGAAGTGGGATGACCGTGAAGAGGCTGAAGGGCATTCAATACGAATCGCTCAGTTGCTGTGCGAAACCCATCAACATCTCAATGCTTCTACAGAGAAAGACGATGACAACTTTTTCTCGTCATCACATGTTGAGCATGGGTACGCGGGCCAATTCGACAACGGGCATCGGACGATCCCTTCCTTTTGCCCATTTTGCCTTCACAATAAGAATCTTTCGCCTGCTGGGAGAATCTCGGCGATGACTCTAGCCACTGGCAGCAAAAATGATTGAAGGATTCTCTGGATCGTCGGGGACCCGATCCCTATATATAAAAGAGTTGAAAAATATGAAGAGCTACAATGGCAGACCAGAGTCTCGTTTATTTTGTGGCACTATATATTATAAGGAAAGCACGTTAGCCTCTGAGAACAAAGACTCTATCGTTGAGCTTACCCCGGTTCAATCACTCACCTCACAGCCGCTACCACTGTGGATCGGTCCAGCCTGACATGGATGGCTGGCTTCGAATCATCGTCGACTCCCCAAACCATACTCGATACGGTGCCTTGTGGGCATTAATATGGAATGCCAAAGTGCTGTCTGGAACACCGTTCTTGCGGTGGGTGCAGGAGTGCTTACTTTATGAAATTAGTTTATCTATTCTGGACTGTCTGGACGACGGACATCAAACAAACCAACAATCGCCGATATCACCTAAGTGTTCACCCTACTACGCTAGTTTTCATCCTTTTGAAGTCAGGCTGAGTTTTACTAAAAGTGCTCACATTACTGCTAATGCCAGCACGTGTTGTCAAGACTGTTAATGTGGAATATGTTCTGGATGGGCAGCCAGAGATGTCAAGCTCCGCTGCTCTGCTAACGGCAACAGAGTTAGATCGAACTTCTCTTCTCTCTTTCCGACCGCGGTCTCTCTGTCTGAATCGACTGGAAAATGATATTGCTTTCTGCATACACGATGGCATTCATCGGGGATATGCCCCAACAGCAGAGCATCTCTGAATTCATGACACGGAATGCAGGTTGAGTGCCTCATCTGACAGAATGTGTGTTAGGTGCCAGACTTTCGACAAACTCCAGGGTTTATAGTAATGGAGCCAGGTGATGCAATCAGCGAATTTGGAGTAATGAAGCTGAGTGATGAGCTGATGCTGTTTGGAGGTGTATCAGGGGTCAAGATTGCGGATTTCAGTGCCATCATCTCTGACGATGTCGATCATGTTTGATAATCCGCTTGCAACATGGTCTTCTCTCCCAGAGATCCCACCACACGACTGGATCAAAGAAGTCGCCGCTCGATGTACTTCTCCTGCCGACTCCAATATGGTACGCTTCTGGATTCGGATATATGCCACCCGACACGAGATTTTCCATTGCAGGGTGCACGAAGCCCTCGAAAAAAACGACAGGACAGCACTCAGGTCTTGTATCCTTATGCATTGAAAGCTTATGCTCTCCCTTTTCCTGCAGACACGATGCTGATCACGCTCCGGTGCTAAAGACGATACAACATCTCCAGAAAGAAACAATCACAAACTGGCAGACGCCTCACAAAACTCTGGAAAGACCTTGAACGGAAACAGCAGCAACGCAGGGTAAGAAGCGCAGGTAGCACCGCCGCGTCGATAGACTACACTGAGCATGACTCAATCAATTTGGTACCTTCATTCATTGACCCATCACCTCGAACCGTCGGCCTGAGCGTACCCATCGTGACTCCAGACCCACGTCGAAACGATGTCATCTCAACTTTCATCGCCGCAACCGTGATCGATACTCAGCAGGGGTGCAAATCACTCCGGATGGCTTTCTGCTACTTGAAGACCCGGTGTCCAGTGTGCTGGCTGCTTCAGCCATCGAGTGATACCCGACATCCATTTGCCAGCTGTCGCGCAACAGCCATCAAATCTGCAGACAGATATTCAACAACTTTGTCTGATGTGGTTACTGCTTCAAGACCCTCGGTTGCGATATCAAGGAGAAAGCTATCCGTGAACCTTACCCTGAGGATTGCTGCGCGTTGTCTCACTAGACCGGAGGCTCCGTCTTCTACGCAGAGTATTCCCTCCTCGGTAGTCTAGCTGTCACAGACCGACCAGGCTTTGTCAAAGGATCTAATCATCTCCATATTGCTCTAATGTGAGCACAGGGCAGTCTCATTATACTGACTAATGTCTTTGCCAATGAGACTGGAATCAATCGGGTGGGGTATATCGTGGACTGGCTGTCTAAGAGTCTCAGTACTAGAAGGCCAACAGAACATCATTGAATAATTCAGTCTCGATTGTTTGAACTTTCAATTTCAGTCATAGCACCTCCTTAATCTGCGGCCGCTGAGTCAAGAAAGCGAAAACGTGGAGTGGGCGTTGGTGATCTCAAAAAGCTTTTTAACACCGAACCAGATGACTTCTTTCTACCACTCCTCACAACCAGGGAGGAGGAAGCTATTAGATCGGGAAACTCCATCGAGCTGCGTTTTGCAAGCCCATCTTTGTTTGAACTGCAGGATAACGTTGCCGGCAAGTGTGATACTTGCTTCGGCGACGAAGAGACGCCGTTTCAGATAAGGAAGGCTCAACGAAGACTTGTTTTAGTCAAGCAAATCATATTGAAAAGAGGACGACGAGACGAGTGAGAACAAGGAGAACTGGAGACAATCATTGTATAACAACCGGGTCTTCAGGGCCCAAATGGCCACCAAGGCCTGGAGATACTTCTTGTTTTTCCAACCCTCCCTATAACCATGGGACTTTGAGGCCCAGGAGACTCCATTTGGTCGCCTGGGAGACGATAAAAGCATTCAAGTCCTCCAAGACAGGTGCTTCGAAGGTGTCATCAAGATTTCATGAACATTTCACTTTGTCAACGGGATCAAGAAATACTAGCTGCAGTCAGCTTCACCTCTCTCGGCAGAGTCAGTGGATGGATCAGCACTACAAGAACCATCAGGTACGCCAGTATCTCCCACTTACCTCATTAGGTGTTTGAATCAAAGACAGCAGCTTCTCGAGTGTCAATAACTCAAGAAGATCTATGCAAATATTAGCGAACCTGGCAAGAAGCCTGAAATTGGGATAAGGATGTCCCTTGGGCTAGTCTTCCCATCCGGGACGCATGTTCCATGAGAGAAATACCTACTTAGGTACTATCAGAATGCACCAATGAGACAAACACACCGCACCAGCTCGCACAAGTTGGGACCGAGGATCCACAACAGTTCCCCAGAAAGAAAGAATTGGTTGTCACCTTTGACTGAAGGAAATTGTAGTCTCACCATGTGGACCATGATGACTGTTCCAAATCGGATGCGGGTGTTTCGTCGACCAGCATTGAAAGTCGGCAAACAATACAATTTGCGCGGCACATCAGGGAGATTGGACATTCTAGACGTCCTGTTTGTTTCTGCCCTGGTATCCCTGGACGATACCTTTTCTGATCGTTCTCCCATTTTCAGTAGTGGTGTTGAAAGAGTCGCTGACAGTATGATAAGGTGTAAGTAAGAGACAAGCTTTGAGCCGTCGCCAAATAGCCTGACGATTGCGAACTCCTAGGCAGCACGAAGGTGCTTTGACGCCATCATGTGTTCGTGATGTTCCTATTCTAGCAGCTTCTCACGCCGTCATTGACAAAAGGGATTTATCGCTTCAATCACCCCCACAAGCTCGGAACAAGTATCAATCAGACATCAAGCTGGGTGAACTATGTGCCAATGTTTGTCAACATTGAGGGCAAGAGAAAGAACGTCCCCGAGGACCCTATGATCCAGCTTGGGGCCTGGGTCGCCGCTGAGTTCAAGAAGCGTAAACTAGAAGGCTCAATATTTGCGCTCATCACTCAAAAAGGCGTTCATGTTTGAAGGCATTGGCCAGGCGTCTAGTTTAACACGATATGTTCGAAGCTGCCAGCAAAAGGACCGCTGAAAACACCCCAGCCAAAAGTACTACAACCTACACTAACACACCGAGCCAAGTTCAAAAAACCTGTCCTCAGTTCCTGGGCCAATCTAGAGTCTCACTTGCACATTCTAAATGAGACAGAGCGATTAGCTTTGGAGCTACTCCGTCGTGGTACCAGCTACTCACTGAAAGCAAATTCTGTCACGGGAGAAATACCTACAAGGACAAGATCGAAGTGAGTTACTGCAACCGGCCAAAGTTAGATGAGACAGTTTCCTCAAATTTTGTCTTTACGATGGCGCCGTGACAGGATGCAGAGTTATCGAATGCAGGAGGCCGCGCGAGCCTCAATCATGTACCTATACTTCTTCGATGCTGGCTCACAGAGGAATGGATACAGCCACAGTATCTACAGGCTGGAAGGACAGTCATGGCTCCCGGAGAAAACCTTCCAGCAGTCATCAACGCCATTATGGAATGCTTTGCCATAATGGCCAAGAGCAACAGTGTGCTCCTTTCTCCCAGCATGTCACCGGCAACCTGCTCCGGCCTGGTACGAAGTTGGGGGACTTTCGACTGGAAATACACCAATGGCAAAAGATTATAGCAAATGATCCTAGCTATCCTGTGCAACTTATTGTTACTCTCAAACTGAATGAGTCCGCGGTCACTTGGTATGAAGAAAATGCTCCACACAGCTTTGACCGCATCATTACTTCTCTCGCCGGTGCCAGACTAGCAACGCAGCGATTGATTCGAGGAGACCATGATCTGTTCGCAATCCTGCCGACCGCCGGCGGTAAGACCCTCCTATGTATTCGCCAAACCCAATCCTTCATCGATGATCGTGGTGATAGTCCTGTTCACGGCATTGTTGGCGAGCCTGATGCAATATCTTGGCAGCCAAGGCATATGCGCCAAGGAGTGGAGACAGGGTACAACCCAGATGACCAGCATCATGCTGGTAGCCGTGGAGAGCGCGACGAGCGGGGAGTTCATCGCCTACGCTACCAATGGCTGCTCGCAATTCTCTTGACCCACTGGCCGTTAAGCTGAGTAGTAGAGGACAAGCACAAAGCAAGAGACATAGAATATCTGACCATGGCACACCAAGCCCTTGGGATCACAATGGGTCTACCAAAGCTGCCGCTGGACATACAGCGCTCGCCAAGTCACTGAGGTAAAACCTCTCCACCTCTTTATGTTCGGCCTCGAGGTTATCAAATTATCGAAACGGAAACCCACTCGAAGGATGGGCTCTGCATGAGCCCAAAATAGACGGCGTCGATACGAAGGAAAATTGCACTAGGAAAATTACAGGGAACTCTGGGGAATCTATGTATAACGAGTCAACTGCGTGACAAACACTTTGATTGAGTTAAAGAAGACGCCCTCAAGGATCTTGTCTCGACAAGAGACTGAATGTCACTTCAGCAGAGTGTGAAGAAGACTGGCCAGCAGACTTCGATAAAGGAGGGGACCTTAGGATGAATCGCGCGAACTATGGAAGGGCAGCCCTTGTTAGGACAAACAAAGGATGGACTTATGCGATATTCAGGGGGTATTACCAACTTTGCGGCGAAGAAGGCAGGGAGAATCTACCGGGAGCTCGATACGCACCACAGGACCCAAGATATAAAGGGGAAATGATTAACGGAGGAGATTTGGTTGAAGGGCACGGAGGCTCAACCCACTTCGCGGCTTCAAACGACGAAACTCGAACTGCCCGAAAGGGTTGAGGAGGCAGAAGTCAAACCATATGTGGCAAAGCAACTGACAATTTGAGAGCTACACAGCTCGATTCAAAGGATTCGGAAAGATGGTGCCACTGGGGCCAGAGAGCAGACTGTCATAAAGGCAGGATGAGAAGCCTGAAAGAGGCAACGAATCGAGCATACCACTTTAGCTCAAAAAAGGGCTGGGAAATCTCCGGGGCTCAAAGAAGGCGGAGGAACTGAAAAGGTTTCTGTCGCAGCCTAACGTGCATGTGGACTTGCACTACAAGGATGTTACCGGCGAATATGGCACGCCAAACGATTTTACTAGATTTACCGGCGAAGCCAAGCACAGGCAGGCTCAACTCTCGCTTCATTGTCTGCTCATATGCGAATAAGAGGATAGCCTGGGTGGTTCAAGAATTACGTTACCCGTACCAACTTTCGAGAAGTCGAAAAGGTTCTTCCGGTTTTCGAGAGATGTACCGGCGGTACGGAGAAGAAGATCCCAATATGGAACAACAAATCCTTTTTCAGGCACAAATTGAAGATCTACGGGAGTACGTTCTTGCAGAAAGCTGATGCCGTTGTCATCACAGTGAACAATGCTGGAGACAACTAATTACATGAACACTTCCGTCCAGACATTGTGTTCGTTGATGAGGCTGTCTGAGTCGCCAAATCAGACGCAGTCATTTCTTTGGCATGGAATTCAGATGCATTGATTATATACATTGAAGATCACAAGCAGCTACAATCAATCATTCTAAGTGAGCAGACAAGCAACAACGGATAGGCAACGAGGAAACGGATAGGCAACGAGGGCGTTGCCATTTGTTCATGACGGCAGATTGTTAGGTGCTCACGCTGTTTAGCCTCGCCGTCGTCCCCCTGCCTATTTAGGTAGACTGCCTGTTTGTTATCTTCCCTTATCGCTCGGCTACCTCGTCGCTTCCCCCTAGCCTATTGACATCACCACTATGGTGTCGTCATGACTTCTCGCTTATAGGGTATATAGCTGGCAGATTGCCCACCTGAATAAAAGCAAGCTTTGCAATCCCACCATCCTGTCTACAGTCAACTGCGCCTATCTCTATTCACGGGAGATTATTGACAGACTGGCATGTCTGAAAAATCGTGGAGAATTAAATCAAGGAAGATGAGAGGCTCCAAGCGAAATCCAAGAGAATCCGCCTGACCTTCACCAATTCCTTTGCGCACGAGACTATCGCAAAGCTGAACCAAAAGATCTATATGACTCCATACCAGCCGAGCAGATAAGCCATAACTTACGGTGCCTGACCTGGACCTCATCTCAACACAAAGCCAGCACAATGCCGATTGAGCTAAAAGACGAGGAAGCCGAAATCAGAGCCATCATCCTGGAACTCCGAGACGAATGGTTCACGATCGACATGTTCAAGCGTTTACCTACTGCCGGCAACTACCAAATGGAGTGGGATTTATTCAAGGGCCACCGGGGACAGGCAAAACTTCGTTGCAGCGACTGTGAAGAAGGGTGTGCGAGGGTGGAGCAGGATCCAGAGAACATTGAGGACGGTCTTGATGTCTCACAGATCAAATCCGACCTCTGTGAGTTGTATGGATCGACCAGTGCCGCAAATTCGTGCTTCTGATTCTCGCGTCAAAAGCCTCATTGCAGCGACTGCACACTTGAAGAACCGTCGAAGAGTTCTTATGGGCGCTTTCTACCAAGAAGAATATCGCATGGCGTTCACCGGACAGCATCCGCTACAACCCACGATTCACTATCCGGAGTTTGGATCTATGTCTACTGACGCCACTCTAGCAGACGCTCATGGCTGGATGCTCGAGGTCGCACGGGACGAGGAAGCTGTTCAGTCGGATTAAGGAAGTGGTGGTCTCAATCCAGCCGGACCCTTAACCAGTGCTTATTCAAACTCCAACTAAGCTAATCCAACTCTTCAGCATATGCCGACATTAATGGAAGGTAGGGCAGATGACAGCCAGATGAGTGGCTCGTCAAACCCCGACAAAGAACACATGTGAGTGCATCAAAGATGCCTTGGTGCGCCTGAAGTCTGTGATCTGGCTGCACTACGTAATTGAGAAATAAGCCGCTGGTGATAGGGAAGTGATGACAAGCATTGAATGAGTTCAGGGGACTCGTTGGATACCATATGGAAGACGTTTGCAAAACGCTCTTATACAGTATCTTGCAACCTTCAACGCACATTCTGGAGTCCTGAACCCGGTACATTTCACTAAAGAAGAACTTCTTCACAATTACTGCTGGCTTTCTTACAAAGACTATCGACATCCTGTGTGTGGGGGGCAATGGCTCCGAAAGTCAAGCTTCGCTGAGTCCATGCAACGAGCATGGGTAAAGTTTTATACTTCAAGCAAATCAGGGCTTGACATTCAGAAACTGAGTGCCGGAAGGAATCCGCCATGCTATCTTCAATGTTCTAAGCGAGTTGGAGGACTCACCTATCGCTGCAATGCGGCTCCTGACCGGGACTGCTCGTATTGCAGGTGACAAACCCAAAGATAGCGACCTCATCATCACAATTTGGTAGGTGAAAATGATATGACAATACTTTCCAGACCTAATCAGTGTTGTAACGCTCGACACCACCCAAACTAAATTGTCGTTAACCTCATTCCAGACCCCAAACCTAAGAAATGTGGCCGAAAAGACAACAGGAGAAGAGAGCCATGGTAGGAGCCCGGGCTATGCCAACACTGGAAAGCTCACGTCACAACTACTTGCGCGCAGCAGTTGAATAGAAAAGGGAAGCTTAACCAACTCAAAGTTAGCAAACAAGAAAAGCCAGAGAGCCGCATCAGCATTGCAATCTCAACTGACTAGATGTCCTAGCATTCAAACATGGCCACCAGAAAGTTGCGAACGGTCAGCAGCAATAAAAGATGTGTAAGACATAAAAGCACCAAGGGTTATCTGCTTGGCCGGCTACGACATTTAAAACTTCTTAGCTCTCCAGAACATCGCTCCAATTCTTCAGCACTCTTCTTAACCGCCCGCCCACGCTCCATCTTGCATAAGCCTATCCCTGACTACAACAACACTGCTATCCAGCTCTTCTTCGCTCTCTGCTCACTTGAAAAGCTACTGAAGACGATCTCTGACCATATCACGATCGACTGTCGCCATCTTCTTCTTCACAAATTATAGCTCTCCTGAACATCGCTCCAATTCTTCAGCTCTCTTCTTGATCCTCCGCCCACGTTCCAACTTTCGAACGCCAACATCGGAATTCCCTATCCCTAATGCTCGCCGCATTGAACAAGCTCATGGTCGCGATAGAGAAACACGTCATTATGCTCCGAACAAGACTAGACAGACCAAAGAGTAGGTGGAGGCGGACAAAGACAGTAAACGCATCTACACATATACGAAAGTTCATTCTCCTGCTAGTAGAACCCAGGACGACTTGAAGGGCCAAACACATGTTCTTCGAACCTGCAGTAAGATAGCCCTTTGAGGGCGAATGCAACGTGGGCTCCCTACCCGCATGAACTTCAAGGTTGTTTGAAAATTGCCCTCGGGTCCAGGTTACAAAGAATGCGAATTACATAGAAGTTCAGTTTGAATTCCAGGATTGAATGCAATGCGGGCTCCCTATTCGCATGACTTTCAAGGGCGATTTTCAATTGCCCCCGGTTGCGATTTACGAAGAAGCTCAATTCGATCCCCATGTAACTCTGAATATAATTTGACTGCTATAGCTACGCTTCAACGTATAAATGGTTCGCACGAACACATCTGGAAAATATATGTGTAGACAAAGACAAGTGATTGAAGAATATGAGCCATATGGTCACACCAACACCATGGTCTTTACACATTATGCTCTTGTTGTCGTGGCTAAGATTCTTTTTGGTGTTCCTCATCTTTGAACTCTTCATCCTCTACGTTTCTTCAACCTGCGACACCTTGTGTCTTGCTGGTGGCAATCCGCTGTCATTTGAATGTACAGTAGCCATTGACCTCACTGTCATCTCATCAGTCGTCGTCATACAACCACATCACCAGCCTGACAATAGCACCATTCCTGCTAGACTCACTCAGATAAATTCAAAGAGATCAACGCCATCAGTGCTCAACAAGAGGTCAACGACGCGAAGGACACCCTGCTTGATGGACAGAACCATATCAAATACATGATGAAGTTTGAAAAGAAGCTGCGCAACTACTTTGGCTGTCAGGACCTGTGCATTCAGCTACTTGAGAAGGAGAAAAAGCAGTCAGCACTGAAAAGCTCAGATGAGAAGGACAAGGGTGTCTTTGATTCAATGGAATCACACATCAGTCAAGTCTTCGACCATGTTGCGCCTGAAGTCTCAATCAGGGAGGTGCGCGCCGACTCTCTATCAAGGTGAATGGTAATCAAAACCTTTAATACTCAAGGAATGGTCATGAGGCGCTTTGTACCGTTTACCATTACAGAGAAGAGGATTAAGAGCACAGAAGGGTATAAGGATTTTTGTGAGAGTATTATAGCTAGGCTGAATATCAAGCAACTTGATGGATGGGCAGATCTCACAACTATCGAAGAAGTCGCCAAGATCTTCAACGAAATGAGACACCATGAAATGACAGCTGGATGGGGTTCAGTCGCCCAATACCACACTGCCTGGTCAGCCAGCGGTACGACAACGACGAGTTACCCCATTGTCATATCAAGGCCCTCAAAAGCCTAACCGGCCGGAAAACAGTCTGAGCTTATAGCAATTCACTCATGACACACGATCCCCAATAATTTGGTAGTTGAGTCGTTGACCTCGAACAGGGATATAACTGCCTCAATCACATTGTCACTTGACTCCTCGGGAGACCTCGCAAAGAGTACAGCCGGCCACGCGAAGAGGGGTTTGGGTAGACCGCCGCCAACACCCATATGTACCTCTCTCGCAATCAGGGGGTATCTCTAACGCGTCTTCTGGGCTTCAAACCCCCGGATAAAGATTATCACTATAGGATCAAGGGTCTCGACAGACCCCAACATACAGGAATAGTTCCATACTGATGTGGGAGAGGCCCACCACGTCAGTCTGTGGAGGTATCGAAAGACTGCCACAAACTTCTTAAAGAAGGATACAAATGAGAGCTTGGTTATATGAATCATGGGGGGAAATGAGTGATTACTCCTCTTGAAGACCATCATTTCAACTGCCTGTGGAGCATCAATGTTGCTGCAGCTTGGTGTTTACTATCTGCGCCCACTCAAGGCAGTTGCTGGGGGCGCCTGTGGAGATTGCGTGTGGCCGTTAACTCCGGAGCCTGCTCAGGCTTCGAATAACTTGGGTGTGTCAAGAAATGGTCAGGGCCGTCATGGCAATGACTCTTGTACCTGGAGATTGCCCACCTTAGACAGTTGCTAGGCCCCGGCGAGTATGCCTCTACCTGATGGGCCGGACGAAACTACTTCTTCAATGCGGTTTCGGCTTCTCTCGTTTGACGGAACGACTCCGGGCAGTCAAGTCAGGGCAGTCAGCTCTAACCTTTTCCAGTTAGAATTTCTTAGCTGCATGGGAGGCGTTCACTATCTAAGGTAGAGTTAGACGGACATGACTGCTAGTAGGGATTCCTTACTACTGCTGACACCCTCACTGTCACTCTCAGCCTCACTGACACTTTCGCTGTCTGTCATCATCTCATTGTCTCTGCAAGGGTGCGAAAGTGGTGGGAACGGGGAGGGCGGGGCAGGCGAAGGCGGGGGGAGTCCGCCCAAACAGTGCCAAAGTGAAGAATCTCAAGAGCAAAGACTATCTTGGGCCAGCAGTGGTCTACAGCTCATCCGAAACTGTACTAATATCTTTCAGGCACCATCAGCTCACATATAGCGACATCAGGTTCAATTCACCAGAGACTCAACCATTTAGCCTGAGTACCTAATCAGTTGTCTTGTCACGACACCATACTCCTCCAGCTAGAGAATTTACGCAGAGTCTTTGAAGAGTTCCTCATAAGGAACCCTACTCTACAGATACCTTGTTGTTCCTCTACCGACAGCTTTCAGCATCACTTTCGACTTGTCCATCTGGAAGATCTCTGAGGGTTAGGGTTAGGGTTAAACTGCGACAGCGAGGGTGACAGCGAGGGTGTCAGCGAGGCTGAGAGTGACAGTGAGGCTGAGGGCAACAGCAAGGGTGGCAGTATCTGTAAGGGTTGTCTTCACAGCTGTAAGGATTCCCTACCTTACTAGCAATCACGTCTGTCTGACTCTAGTCGACACCCTCACTGCAGCTAGTAAAATCTAACTGAAAAAGGTTAGAATTGACTGCCCCAACTTGACTGCTTGGAGTTGTTCCACTCATTTGAGGCATGAAATGGCGTCTGATGCCAATGAAGATGACTCAGATCAGCAGAGATCTTAGTCAGATCAATCTCATCAGTTTCTCACTCTTCTCTGTGCTCTGACAGAATTGCAACTATGGGAATATGTTTCTACCAGAGTCATGAAAGATAAAATCTGCATTTAGAAACACCATATTCCCTTCAACCATCATACCTATCAGGCAAAATGATCTCAACAGGTCTCACAGCGCAATCATGAAAGCCATCAGTGTACAGCAAACCTGAGAATTTCAGTGCTGAAATAACATTCATTCTTTCAAGAGCAAGAGTATCAGTGACAACGAGGCACTTGGATGGCAACAATAATGGTGCTTATGTGCTATCAGAAATTATCACTACATGAATGAGCTGATAAATTTGCCGCTCTACATCCTCAGCTTTTATCACCAATCATGAGACTGAAGCCACAATCTCCAGAGTAATGCAATGATGTCAAGTTTGTGACAGGGTTGGCTTCTATGTTCTGACTTTTGTGCACCAAGTTTTATCTGTGCTAAGCAGCAAGGTGAATGGGTCGATATTCTGGTACTGATGATCCTCATGGGGATACATGTGGACAGATACAATCTCATCACAGAAGCAAATTTCTCAGATGTTGCCAACCCTCGGGCAGAGCTGGAGATCTGGTCAAAAGAACCCCTCATACAAGCAGATGTTCAGGCCGCGGCGCCCTACGAAGCTGTAGTGGTCGAGATCGTCTACAAAGCCATCAAGCTGATGCTCGCCTGCGCCATCATCCTTGGCTCCAGTGGAGGAGCATGGCTTGGCTTGACACTGGGATCGATGTTCCCGCAGCGCGTTGCTGCTGGCCTCTTCGTCAGCTCCTACGGACAGAAGCTGTCCAGAACGCAAATCACAGCGCAGGAGAGGCCGCACGCCTGGTGTCCGGCAGGCACAGTTTGGACGGAGGGGCCAGAGCCGTATCTTGTTCCCGCAAGAGGTCTGTCCGACGCGTGGAGGAATGCAATCGGATATGTGCTGCAGTAAGCCTTGTTGGCGATCGTGCAATACTTCAAGTTTTCAGTTCGAGATGCGTTGCAGTTCGGTCCATACATCCTGACGCACGACGTGATCCGGTATATCCTCCTTGTCATCCAATTTCTCGCGCTGGTCATCTGTGGAGTTAATCTGCGGGGAAAAGCTAAGCTGGCGCCTTTGAGCCCAAGGATCGTGATTGCCGGGGCGGTATATTCCATTATGCTGTCGGCCGCCCTGACTGCTAGGGCAAAAGGCAATCTTGATGCCTGGATGGAAGTTCTATCTGACCTCGAAGGTTGTGGATCCGATCGCTGCCGTGGGCTCGATAGCGGTTTTGAGTCTTGATTGGGAAGAAGATGGCAGGGTATTTGCGGAGAAGTGGGTTCTCCTTTGGGTTGTTGGTGCATGCACTGTAGTTTGGTAGAATTGATTGGAAGAAAATTGGACCTTGGCTGTCTCCGGGCAGTTGCTGGTATAGAAATGCATCTATGACGGTGGTCAACACCTGAGGCCCAGCCCCAGGAGCTTTCCCTTTATTATTTGCGGTAGCTCTGTTCCCAAGATTTTAAGCTCACACTGAAATAACTCTCTGGGTGATGTTATCTTCAGATTGAAAAAGCTAGCAATCCTACAAGCCCTGCTGGCGCCAGAAAAGAAGAAAGAGAGTGCTCGCCGGAAGGCAAGGACTAAGTGAAAAGAGACTTGCAGAGGGACAGAGTCAGAATCAGAAATACCCTGCAGTCCGACTCAACTTTGGTCTAGCTTCAATACCGCCATACTGTGGCTGTCGTTGGGTGTAGGTCAAAGGCACATAGAACGGGAGCATTAAAGTTTCTTGAAGCGACTTGATTACACTCTGTAGGAGCTGACTTGCACATGCGCTGGGTTGGGATCGAAGCATGAGAGGAGTGTCATACTCCAACGGCTACATCAGCCAGATGGAGCGAAACCTACCTTACTCTACCTAAGTCAAGAGCAAGGAACTACTATTTGGTTATTCAATGGCGCGTCCGTACAACTGAGTTGGCAAATGAGGGCAATAAACAATTATCAGGCAGCGAAGCAAGCTAGGTCACCATTCAGTCATAGATCGTTTGGATATAAGTGCGAAACTTGCTCCTTGGAATCTCCAAGTATTGTCTTGTGTTTGACCATGGTGCGTCTTTCTATATCCGGAAAACTGGGTCTTGTCCAACCCTGCTTCCCAAAGATCGATTGCTTAAAACCTTGTCTCCACTTAAACACTTAGTCTTACCATCACTATCCCAAGACATCTTTTCACTTTCCATTTCAAAATGTCTGACTCCTGGTTCGCATGGCACGTCGCCCCAGATGGCAACCCAGAAGACGGCTGCGACCCTCGAGAAGCGTCGGCATTGAAAGACTATCTTCGCTCAACAACCATGACCGCAGAAGAAGCAGCTCGTGCCATCATTCTCCCCATCGAGGATGGGGCCAGACCCAACGACGACAGTCTTCCCAAAGAGGACGCCAAGCATGATTTCTACCGGCTATGGAACCTGATCATCGACGCGTTGAACGACTTGCCAGAGCACCGAGCCAAGATCATTGACCTGCTCAAAGCCATCCAAACGCTTCCACCCACACTCCACAGCACCAGCCGATTGCAAGGACAAGACATACACTGGGCCAATCTCCCAGGCTTCGGTCACCTCTGGTCTGACTTGAAAGTGTCCGGCGACTGGGGCCGTAGCGCAACCCAATGGGATCCGGAACAACGCGAGAACGTCCGCCAGGACTACATCAAGCAAGCGACCCTCGAAGCCCAACTCGCCATGGCCGACATCGCCGGTGTTTCAATACAGTGGGGACTAGGGACGATTTGCGACGCGTTAGAACTGCAAGATGCGGTGCTGGACTTCGAGGTTCCGGCCGCGAGCGAGTGGTTCCAGATCGCTGGCAAGCGGATTCTCGAGCACGCGGGTGGTGAGGTTATAGGGTATCTGAGGGAGCGAGATCTGTGGAAACAAGCCGATGGGAGGAAGCCGCGGTGGACGATGTGGAGAGAGCGACTGGGATGGATAGCTGAAGACGAGGAGTTGGATGAGAAGGTCATTGCTGCCGCAGATATGGCGTACGATGCGATAGACGCTGCTGTCGGAGACTGGTAATCGACGGTTTGGATCACGAAGGTAGCATGCATTTGGTCAGAGGGAGAGATGTCATGGACAAACGGTAGGTATGGAAGGGGGCGAAAGAGGTACGTGGAGGTGTGCGATGTTGGCTGGAGATCTGACGAGGAGAAGCAAGAGTTGAGGAACACAATGGCTCAGCTCGAGTTCGATGGACTAGAATAACCACCAATCGCTCGCAGACTTGCCATTGAGATAGAGCAGAGCGGGATCGGCGGGAAGATAGGCTATGGAAGTTCAGCTGAACATGGGAAGGGAAGAGGGACTTCCAATGCTGCCGCCAGATCCTGAGAGTGCATTCATCGCCATCTTCCTTGATTTTGGCATGAGTTTAGGCGTAGTTGACGGGTGTATTTATGGTAGCAATTATTACTTAGGTTGTGAATTGCAAGTTTAGAACGGGGCTGAGATGTTTTTGTGTTCAAAGTGTGGATTTGAAGTTCATGAAAGGCTTACAGGAGCTTAGAACTCATGGGGGACAAAGGCCGTCGTTGATCTTGCGTAGTCGTTAGTAGCTCGAGGCGAGCGATTTTGGCGAACCAAATCGCCAACATTGGAGCTCTAACGACAACATCAACGACAAGGCCGGCGACGACTCTCACCTCCACGTGGTGCCGGCTGGGAACCTGTGAATACTTGTGCCTCCGGGTATTTGCAGAGCCAAGAAGAGTCAACACCAGCTAGCACTGTCTGCAAGCTGGGGCTACAG
>JAABUY010000428.1_pt1 | contig 74548 bp, 61 predicted proteins | sample 5560271 | NCBI WGS metagenome assembly JAABUY01 (sample SAMN10711886, study PRJNA513374) | rock metagenome | isolation source: Antarctica rocks | place: Antarctica: Victoria Land, University Valley | reverse complement strand
GGTCACAGACACTGCCACGCCCATCACACGTTCTCCTGACCCCAACACGGGAACAGCGAATCAGATCAGAACGGTGATGGGAACCCCAACCCCGCCAGAGTCAGGCCTTTTGGCGGTTGGTATCAGATGCGTCACGCCCACGATGCTGCCGGACCGCTCCTCGCGGGCGACGAGGGCAACGTCCGTTCCTTCGACCAGACGGCCGAACCACCTGTCGAAGCCGTCCTGGTCGGTGAACGGGCGCACCCAGGGCGCGTGGTGGGCACGGCTGTCCCGGTTGGCCCGGATCAGGTCGGTGGCGTCGGCGAGGGTAGCGGGTGAAAGCGTGACGACGGGCATGCCTGGAGGGTAGCGCGGCTGAAGCCGGTCGGCTGCCATTGAGTCCGCTTCGCTTGTTTCCTGCCGCTCGACGGCACGGGCTGACACTGGGCTCCAACGGTATTGGTTATCGGTATGTTTATGCCAGTGGCCTTGAGCATTAGTCTGTCAGCAAGCAAGGCTGGGCTCTGCCCAGACCCGCCAGGGGCAAGCCGCCCCTGGACCGGCGCTTTCTTAAGCAGTGGATTCCAAAGGCGAGCCTTTGGCGGAGTTTGAGGCAGAGCCTCAACCTTGCTTGCTCCTGTGGTCAGTTCAAAGGGCCCGCGTCAGAACCCGACATAGCGTCCGGGCCGGTGGTTCAGCAGCAGGATCAGGTCGAACAGGAACGCGCTCACCACCGACAGCGGCAACTGGCCGGTTGGCAGCACCAGCAGCGCGCAGAGCAGGATTGCCGCGTCGGCCGCCATCTGCACCCGCCCGGCGTTGATGCCGTGGCGGTCCTGCGCCCAGATGGCGACCACGCCGATGCCGCCCACGCTCGCCCTGTGCCGCACCAGGGTGAGGATGCCGAGCCCCACCAGGACGCCGCCGGCCAGCGCCGCGAACAGGGGCTGGACCTCCACACGGATCACGTGCGGCAGGCCCAGAGAGATGGCGGCGAGCAGCAGGTTGACCGCGAGTGTCTTGAGGGTGAAGGCGGCGCCCATCATGCGCCAGGCGAACAGCATGAACGGCACGTTGGCCGCGACGAACAGCGGCCCGACCGGCGCGCCCGTGAGGTAGTGCAGGATCAGGGCGATCCCCGCGATGCCGCCGGTGAACAGGTGCGCCGCCTGCAGCATGAGCAGCCCGAGGCCGATCAGCAGGGAGCCGATCAGCAGCGCGAGCAGGTCCTCCAGCGCGCTGTGCGGCAGGGGCAGGCCGACGGATGCGTTCACGAGGGCGACGTCCGACCCCGGACCAGCGCGCGGCGTCGCGAGGACAGGGACCCTGGGAAGCGCTCAGCGCCCGTGTCGTCGGCCATCGCCATGCACCTGCCTCGCCGTGGATCGAACCCAAGCACCCGGCGTGCCAGGCACCGTCGCGGTGCGGGAGCGTTGGCGGGTCGGTCCGAAGCCGGCCTGGCCGCTACGAGCCGACCCAGCCCGCGACGAGACCGGTCGTCGTGAAGCGGCCCGCAGCGCGCCTCTGTTCGCCTCCGGGGCCAAGCCGCAGGACGTCGACGCTGGCGAGCGAGACCAGGATGACCGCGAACTGGCGGAACTGCTCCCCGGGCGGCAGGTGGGACCGGTCCGCCGGGTCTGCGATCGCGGCGCCCGGCAGGGTGCGCAGCCCGTAGGTGCCGCGGGCATTGGGCGACAGCGTGTCCCAGCGCGCGCGGGCGATGTCGTCGTCGCGGTGCAGGCGGGCGGAACCCTCGAAGCGGAGCTGCAACCGGTCGGCGGCAGACCAGGCCAGGATGCTGACCTGGCTGGCGTGGACGATGTCGCGCGCCTTGGCGGCACGCGCGTCGGTGTGCATCTCGGCGAGCGCCGGCGCACGCCCGAAGGCGCGCAGCACCACGGTCCTGAGGCCAGGGGCTCCCTCGGGCGACACTGTCGCGAGCTGGACGTTGCGGAGCACGGCGTCGCGGTCGCCGACCGAGCGCTCGAGTGCCGACAGGGCGTCTTCGACGAACAAGAGCGCGGGTGTGTCCATGCAGGGGGTAAGCCCCGTCGGCGGTTCCGGTTGCCAGGGTTCCATGTGCCGACAGGATGGAGCGCGACCCGCCGCCGTCGGCGGGTAGGCGTTGCGGCACCGGTCGCGCGACTCGGCATGGCCAGAGGCTTGTATCAAGGGCACAGCCCAGCCTTGCTTCCTGACAGGTCGATGTCAGGAGTCGCTGCCATTGAAGGGTTCGCCGCTTCCTGCTGTCAGCAGGTGGTCGCCGGCCCGGTCACGCACTGTTTTTCCGGCACTACCAGGCCTGTCGGCGCAGCGACGTGGCAGTCGCGCTGTCGTCCGGCGGGACCGCACGCTCACTCGGTTCCCATCACCAACCCCTCGATGTCGTGCTTCTGCGTGATGGGCACCAGCTCGTCGACCACCCGGCACACCAGGTGGTCGCGCACGGACCGGGACAGGGCCGCGTGGTAGTCGCGTGTCACCATCATGTCGTGCAGCGCCGCGTGCCCCGCGCCGGGCGCGTCCACGCCCAGCACCAGCACGGGGCGCGCCACCGGCGAGGGGTGCGCGGTGCCGCGGTGCAGCGTCAGCGCGGAGCGGCAGGACACGTCGCCCATCTCCGGGTATTTTCGTACTGCCCGCTCCTCGAACCGGGGCCAGGACGCGCGTTCGGGGAACATCCCGTGGGTCCACGCGCGGCCGTCGTCCCACTGCGTGCCGGGCGCCACCTCGAACGGACCCATGTCGGGGGTGACGTCCACGCCGGTCAGGTTGAACGCCAGCGACGTGATCCGGCGGTCCTCGTAGCTGTCGCGCGGCGAGGGGAAGTCGCGGTGCCAGGGCTGGTTCCTCGCGCCCTGGAACGGCGTGTCGAAGCCGACCTCGACGATCTGGTAGTCCGGCCCGAGCACTCGCCCGGCCATCGCCGTGATCCAGGGATGCGTCACCAGCTCGACGAACCCGCCCAGCGCCTGCGGATGCAGCTCCACGTACCAGCGCCGCGGTCCCCGGCTCACCGCGCCGCCCGGCCGCTGGATCGCCTCCCAGAATGCGGTCGTCATGTCCTCGCGCAGCCGCTCGGCCCACGCGCGGGAGAACGCCCCCTTCCTGCCGACGACGCCGTCGCGCTGCAGGACGGCGACATCGTCCGCCGGGTCCTCGCCTGATGCCGCCGGGCCTGATGCCGCCGGTGACGCAGGGTTCGCGATCATGGATGTTCCCCTGTTGGTCGAACGCCGTCCGACAGCCGCCTTGCGGACGCCTGCCTACCGGCTCGGGTCGTGCCGATAGCCGGACCCGGTCACCGGGCAGCAGACTACCGGGGAGGGATCAAAAGCAACAGCCGCAAGGCTTGGCCGCGTCATGCCCACGGCCATGCACGACGGCCACCAGGCTGACCGCGACGCAGCCGAGGGCGCCTTGCGGCATGGTCGCTCTCTATCGATGCCTTCTCGCCGACAGGCAGCCTGCCGTAACGGTCGCGCATCGCCAGTGGGCGCGGGTGCGGCCTGCGACCGTGCCCGCTCGCCTGAACCCTCGTACCAACAGCCCTTCGGAGTGACCGATGAGGCAGCAAGGTTGAGGCTCTGCCTCAAACTCCGCCAAAGGCTCGCCTTTGGAATCCACTTGTCTCAGTAAAGCCGGTCCAGGGGCGGCTCGCCCCTGGCGGGTCTGGGCAGAGCCCAGCCTTGCTTGCTGACCGGTCAGCGCACGGGGCCGCCGGCGTCAGTTCAGCGTCAGCTCCTCCAGAACCCGGGCGATGCGGCGCTGCACCTCGTCGGCGAGCGGCAGGATCGGGCGCGGCGGGAGCGTCCGACACAGCCCCATCAGGGTGGCGGCCGCGTGGACGACGCGCAGGCTGCTGTGCGCGACGAACAGGTCCCACAGCGGCTGGAGGCGCGCGTTCAAGGCGCGGGTCGCGGGCGCGTCCCCGACCTGCGCGGCGGTGGCGAGCGGCAGGCACGCGGCCGGGAACAGGCCCGCCGCGACGCTGTACCAGACGTCGCCGCCCGCCAGCAGCGCCTCCGCCGACTTCCAGTCCACGCTGTGCCCGACGGAGAAGCCGGGCGAGGTGCGGGCGCGCAGGTCGTCCAGGCTGGCGGGCAACGCGGCGGGCTCCGGCGCCGGGGTCTTCACCGCGACGATGTTCGCGACACGGCTCAGGCGGGCGACCAGCTCCGGGCGAACGGTGAAGTGGGTGGTGCCGGGATTGTCGTAGATGCACAGCGGCAGGCCGACCGCCTCCGCCACGGTGGCGAAGTGGGCGAACACCTCGTCCTCGGTCAGCGGCGTGTAGGACACCGGGGCGAGCAGCACCGCGTCGGCTCCCGCCTCCCTGGCGTCCTGTCCGAGCCGCACCGCCTCGTCGGTCCGCAGCGCGCCGATGCCGACCAGGACCGAGGCCCTGCCGCCCACCTGGTCCACGGCCGCCGCGACGGCCCTGCGCCGTTCCGTCCGGCTCAGGTAGGCGTAGGTCCCGGTGCTGCCCAGGACGCCGACCGAGGCGATGCCTGCCGCCGTCAGCCGTCCGAGCAGCACCCGGAATGCGTCGATGTCGACGTGGCCGTGCTCGTCCGCCGGGGTGATGGGGAAGGCGCAGAGGCCGCGAAACAGTGTCATGGCGAGGTCGCTCCGCTGTCTGGAAGGCACGGCGACCCGGCCGAAGCTCTAGGGATCCGTCGTAACGCCGCTCCAGCTCGGGTCAACCCGGTCCGGTCGCTCCCTGCTCCTCCGGCAGCGGCGACGCTGGACGGATTTCCGTCCGTGGCAGCCTCCATGGGCAGTGGCGCGTTCACCCGCGAGCAGCAGGTCGGGCTGTGCACCTTTCTCCCTCTGTGCTCGCGTTCCGAGTGGCCCTGCGTAATACCAATGGCTCTTTGCTTTGACCTGTCAAAAAGCAAGGCTGGGCTCTCCCTCCGCTGCCCCTTCCAACGGCCCAAGGGGGCCGTCGGAACCTTCGGGCAGCTCCGCCCAGACCCGCCAGGGGCGAGCCGCCCCTGGACCGGCTTCTTTCAAGGAGTGGATTCCAAAGGCGAGCCTTTGGCGGAGTTTGAGGCAGAGCCTCAACCTTGCTTGCTCACCGGTCACTTCGAAGAGCCCTTGGTATAAGTAGAAACAGAGTCGTGCCGGCCGTGTAGCCCTGTGTTGTCAGCATGGATCGTCCAGGGCCTCACCGTCTCGTGAGCGATTCGCCTGTAGTCACGAGACGGAGAGCATTAACGTTCTCACCATTCTCTTGGCGCTAACTTGGCATCGGGCAGAACGTATGCTGTCCAACGAAACATGAATGGGTTTTCACGATGCTCAAGCGCGCCACAGGCCTGGTCGTCGCCGTCGCTGCGGTCCTCGTGGCGACCGGGGCGTGTGCTGCGGACACGGCGTCCATGAAGCAGAGCACGTCCGTCAAGCCTGACGGGTCCTACACCGTCACGGACAGCCTGCCCGCGCGCGAGGCATGCCCGACCTTCAGGCCAACCGTGGTGGCGCAGTATTCGTCGAGCGGCCTGCCGCAGGCCGTGAGGTCCGACCTGTTCTGCGGATCATACGTGGAGAAGGTGTTCGCTCCCGATGGCAGCGTCAGGATGTCGCGCCGCTTCGAGGGTCAGGAGGACAGGGCCCTGCCGCGCCTGGCGAGCGTCGAGCTCATGGGTCGCGGCAACGACTGGAAGCACGCCGTGATCCTACTCTCGCCGACGCGGGACGTGCAGGTGGTCACGGTCTACTTCGGTCCCGCGTTCCACGATGTCGTGCTGATCTGCACCAGGCAGCCGGACGACGGCAACTGGCATATCGATGAGGTTTCCGTGGCGTCGCGTCTGCGGCACGAGGTGATGACGGTGCCCACGCTCCGGGGCATCCTGCCTGCCGAGATCCCAGCGTCGTTTGCGGACGTCGAACATGCGTGGCATGGCGCCTTCACCGAAGCCACGGTGCACCCGGTGTCCGTTGCCGGGATGTAGCCGACGCGAGCGATGCCCCTGGGCACCCGCAGGCATCACGGTTAGGGCCTGAGCTGAAATAATCGCTTCAGGCCTTGCAGCGAAATTGTCATGTCCCAGACGCTGTATGCGTCCGAGGTGTAGCAGTTGTTCCGGCTCAGGCCCTTGGGTGCCCGGTGTCCTACGACGCCGCGGGCTGGGTGTTGATGGTCCAGTCGTAGGGGATGAACTCGACGCGGTAGCCGGCCGGCACCGGCAGCGCGCGGTAGCGGTTGACGTAGTCGGCGAGGCTCGGGGCGTGCGCCAGGAAGTCGGCCTTGTAGAACGACAGGATGGAGGACAGCCGGACGACGTGGCGTGCGTCGTCGACCTGCACGTTGCGCGCCTCCGCGAAGAACCCGCGGGTGGCGGCGTCCAGCTCGCGGTCCAGCGAGGCGGCGTGGAATGGGGTGCGCGGCAGGCGGGGGCAGGAGACCGACATGCAGTTCAGCGCGAAGTGCACGCGCTCGTCGCCCAGCGGGCGGATCACGTCGTTCTCGTAGTCGTAGAGCGACATCGACCTGCCGCCGATCGTCACGCGGGACAGCACGAAGAAGCCCAGGCGGCCCAGCAGCGAGAGGCGCCCGGGAACGCCGCGGCGGACCACGTGCTCCATGGCGAGGGCGTTGTAGGCGTTGACGTGGAAGGCGAGCCTGTCCGCCGGCGTCGGGAACGCGCCGGGGGCGTTGCCGGGGGCCAGTGCCGCGATGCCTGCCACGGCCACGTCGAGGTCGCGCCCGTCGCGTGCCAGGCCGCGGAAGTCGACGCGCCCCCGGTCATCGACGAAGCGTGACAGCACCGTCGACCAGGCGGTGTCCGCGGTGGGGGCAGGGGAGGCGGCCGCGCCGCCCTGTGCCGCGACCAGCAGCAGCACGAGGCAGCCGAGCCGGCGCTTCACCGGCCCGGCGTCCCCAGGCCTGGCGTTCCCTGGCCCGGCGCGCCGACCGGCGGACGCGCCCGTCCCTTGAGCGGCAGGCGACGCGGGCGTCCGGTGCCCAGGGCAGGGTGCCCGGCCAGCGGATCCCACAGCACTGTCCCGTCCGCGGTGGGCACCGGGAACGGCTTGAGCAGGAACCGGTCGCGCCTGGCGTTGTGCAGGCACATCGAGACCGGGCCGTCCGCGCTCGCCACCATGAAGGCGCACGCCTCCACCCGGCAGCGGTCCAGCCGCCCCGCATCCATGAAGTCGTGGATGAAGAAGCTGAGCTTGCCGACGCGGGCGCGGCTGGCGACCAGGTCGCGGCGCATTGCCCAGAGCTTGCGCGCCGCCCAGCCCGAGCCGCGCAGCGCCATCGCGGGATGGCGGGCGAGCCAACCCGCGAGCGTGGCCACGGCGCGCCGCCGGCTGGTGCGGTCGAACTGCAGGCCGCTGGTGGCGCAGAGCAGCTCCGTCATCAGCGCCTTGTCGTCGAACACGTCGAAGACCTTGCCGTTCGCCACCAGGGTCATCGCGTAGCGGTTGCACTCGGCGTGGCCCACGCCCGGGGTGTCGAAGGCGATCCGTGCTCCGGCTCCGACCTGGATCCGCCGGGCCACGCTGTCCTTCGTGACCTGCTGCAAGCCATCGCGCTGCGTGCCGCGCCCGGTGTCGGCCGCGAGCTGGAACGAGGCGAGGCGCACCACGTCGCTGTTGGCCACCATGAAGCGGACCACGCCCGGGATCTGGTCGAGGTTTTCGGGGTGCACGGTGGTGTTGAAGAACACCGACAGCGGCAGGCCGCGCGCGCGCTCCACGTAGTCCTGCCGCACCGCGTCGAGGTCGGCCTCGCTGGCGAAACCCTTGCGCTGCTGCGTGGTGTCGACGTGGAAGGCGACGTCGACCAGCCCGGCGCCGGCGAGTTCGGCCAGCAGGTCGCGGGTGGCCCTGATGCCATTGGTGAACAGCGAAGGGCGCAGGCCACGCTCGCGCAGGCGGCGCACGATCGCGACCAGCTCGGATCGATTGCGCAGGGTGGGGTCGCCGCCGGTCACCTGGACGTCGGTGTTCTCGCCGTAGGTGTCGCGGATCACGTCGATGCGTCGGAACAGCTCGGCGAGCGGCACATCGTGCACGGCCTCCGACACCTCCGACAGGTAGCACAGCGTGCAGTCCAGGTTGCAGCGCTGGGTGATCTCAAGCGCCACGCAGCCGATCGCCCAGCGCCGCCCCATGGTCTGGCTCGCGGACCACTGCCCGGTCTCGACCATCCGGGCGCGGGCGCGGTCGAGCGGAGACGCGCTGCCTGGCGGCGGCGGCGGTTCCGGGCCCAGGGCGTCGATCTCGGCGGGCGTCATGAACGGCATGGTCGGGCTCCGCGGCATCCCGGGTCTATCGGCTGGGTTGCGGGAGTTGGATGCGCCGCAGCCCAAGGCCGGGGGCGTCGCCTGCGAAGACCGGGGCGCGGGGCCGCTGTGAGGATTGGTGCGGGCAGGAAGGGGAGGATCGACGGGCTGGCTGGGGGACCTGGATTCGAACCAAGGCTGCCCGGGTCAGAGCCGGGAGTTCTACCGCTAAACTATCCCCCAATCCGGGCCGCCGCATGGGCGACATCGGACACGTGTCGCTGCCTACCACCTCGCCGGCGTTCCGACAACCCGCGGCTTTGGTGGGCAGCGGGCTGGTCCGAGCCTGGGCGGCGGGAGAAGACGGGTTGGTCCGAGCCTGGGCGGCGGGAGAAGAGAGGCAACAAGGTTGAGGCTCTGCCTCAAACTCCGCCAAAGGCAGGCCTTTGGAATCCTTCTCTTAAGAAATGGGATCAAAGGGTCCTCGGGCCCTTTGCGGGTCTGGGCGTAGCTGCCCAAAGGTTCCGACAGCCCTCTTGGGCTGTTGGAATGGGCAGCGGAGGGAGAGCCCAGCCTTGCTTTCTTCTCCGCGGGCTCCGCCGCCGAGCTTGGCCTGGCGGGGAAAAGCCGCTTGCCCCCGCGTGCCCGCGGGCAACACAATGACAGGTCAACCACGCGGAAGCCCTGCCTATGGTCGAGTTCTCCCCGCAGGCGGCGCGGCGCAGCCCCGACAGCGCGTTCGCGGCGCTGGACCTGGGCACCAACAACTGCCGGCTGCTGGTGGGTGCCCCTGTGTCGGACGGGTTTCGCGTGCTCGACAGCTTCAGCCGCATCGTCCGCCTCGGCGAGGGGCTGCACGACACCGGCGCGCTCAGCCCGCCCGCCATGGACCGCGCGATGGCCGCGCTGCACGCCTGCGCCGCTCGGCTGGCGCGCCGCCCGGTGCGCCGGCTGCGCGCGATCGCCACCGAGGCGTGCCGGCGCGCGGCCAACGGGGCAGAGTTCCTGGACCGGGTGCGCGCGGAGACCGGGCTCGACATCGACGTGATCACCGCGCGCGAGGAGGCGGAGCTGGCGCTGGAAAGCTGCGCGCCGCTGCTGGCCGCGCCGCCCAGGCCGGGCAACCGCCGCGTGCTGCTGTTCGACATCGGCGGCGGCTCGACGGAGCTGGCCTGGGTCAGGGTCGACGGCGGCGCGCTGCACCTGATCGGCACCACCAGCCTGCCGGTGGGCGTGGTCACGCTGGCGGAGCGGTTCGGGGCACGGGGCCACACCGAGGCGGGCTACGCCGCGATGCTCGCCGACGTGGCCGCGCGCCTGGCCGCGTTCGAGGCGGTGCACTGCATCGCCCATGAGATGCGTGGTGGCGGCGTGCGGCTGCTCGGCACCAGCGGCACCGTGACCACGCTGGCCGGGGTGGCGCTCGGGCTGCCGCGCTACCGCCGGCCGCTGATCGACGGCGTGGTGCTCAGGCGCGCGCAGGCGCTGGCGGCGCTGGGCGAGCTGCGCGCGCTGGAGCCGGCGGGGCTGGCGGAGCACCCGTGCGTCGGGCCGGAGCGCGCGGCCTTCGTGCTGCCGGGCTGCGCGATCTTCGAGGCGATCTTCCGGCGCTGGCCGGCGGCCGAGGTCACGGTGGCCGACCGCGGCCTGCGCGAGGGCATGCTGCTGCGCATGATGCGCGACGCCGGCACGCGCCGTGCCCCGCGCCGTGCCTCGCCCGACCTGGCGGTGCTGCCGTTGGCGGCGCACCCGGCATGAGCGGGCCGTCGAAGCCGCCCGGACGGCGGCGCCCTGGCGCGAAGGATGCGTCCGGGACCGCCCCGCGCCGTGCCGGGAAGGGCGGTGCCGGCCCCCGGGAGCGCGCCCCGACGTCGCGCGCCGAGGCGACGGGCGCGGGCGGGTCGAAGTCCGCCGCTGGCCGATCCGCGTCCGGTGGGGCCAAGCCGGCACGCCGCGCCACACCGTCCGGCGCCGAGATGCTGCGGGCCGCGACACGCGGTGGCGCGAAGACCGACGGCGGCGCACGCAGCTCCATGAAGTCCACCTGGCCGCCGCGTCAGGCGTCCTCCGGGCGATCCGCCGCAACGGCTCCCGCCAAGGCTTCGCGGGCCGCCGAGGCTTCCTCCGCGCCGGCAGCCGACGCCGCAGCCACGCCGCCGAGGCCGCGTTCCGGCACCGCCGCGCCACCACGCTCCATGAAGGCGCGTGCCGCCGCGGAGAAAGTCGCCAAGCGCGTCACCGCCGCCAAGTCCAAGGCGCACGCCGCCCGACCGGGAGCGCCGGCGCGCAAGTCGGGCGCGGCGCCCCACTCCAAGTCCGCGGACACCACGCAGGGGGCGCGCGCCATGTCCGTCTCGCTGCGCACCGCCCGGGGCCGCACCACGGCGCAGCAGCACTGGCTGCAGCGCCAGCTCAACGACCCCTACGTCGTGGCCGCCCAGCAGCAGGGCTGGCGGTCTCGCGCCGCCTTCAAGCTGATCGAGCTGGACGACAGGTTCGGGCTGATCCGCGCGGGCACACGCGTGCTCGACCTTGGCGCGGCACCGGGCGGGTGGTGCCAGGTCGCGATCAAGCGGGGTGCGAGGCAGGTCGTCGGCCTCGACCTGCTGCCGATCGACACCGTGCCCGGCGCCACGCTGATGGTCGGCGACTTCACCGAGGAGTCGATGCCGGGGCGGCTGATGGCGGCGCTGGGCGGCAAGGTCGACCTCGTGCTGTCCGACATGGCGCCCAACACCACCGGGCACACGGCCACCGACCACATCCGCATCGTCGACCTGGCAGGGCAGGCGCTCGATTTCGCCCGCCGGGTGCTGGCTCCGGGCGGCGCCTTCGTGGCCAAGGTGCTGCAGGGCGGCTCGGAGAAGGAGATGATGGACTCGATGCGCCGCGATTTTGCCAGCGTGAAGCACGCCAAGCCGCCGGCCAGCCGGCGGGAGTCGAGCGAGCTTTACGTCGTGGCGACGGGGTTCCGGGGGGAGTGAGCGGGCGGCGGTCCGAGGAAGCAAGCAAGGCCAGAGGCTCTGCCTCTGGACTCCGCCAAAAGCTCGCCTTTGGAAACCATCTTGAAGGGCAGGGCAGTCAGTGCCGGCCCGCCTTGCTCAGGCTGGGTAATCTGGAATGCTGGTAGTGCCCAGGTTATGTATCTGCAATTGCTGGAAAGCGATAGTCTACTCCGCCGTTTCAACTTCAGGGCGAACGAATGTGCTAGCAAATTTTACGTTGTAGGCGTGGAGCCGGCCCTCAGAGTCGATCACTAAATTTGTAATATTTACGCGCTGGAACGCGTCTTCAGCCGATGAATCCTCAATCTTCAAACTCACTATCAGAGCTCCAGACCCCTCAGTTACCTCCTTGTAGTCATAGTTCACTGTTTTGCCAAAGCAGGTAATCTCACCGCCGTAAATGATCATTTCAGACCCGGGCTCGTTAACTACGACCCATCTGCCCTGCATAGCTTGAGGCAATGAACCAGCTCGATTTATTCGCTGCAATGTGAACATTCAAATGCGAGTTGGCGGTCAGTTTCATTGCGGGAGTTTATGTCCGCAATGAGTCATGTGCTGCGGCAGCCTTCCCGGCGGGGCGGGGGGATGCCTACCCCGCCCCCTGCGCCTTTCGCACCCCGTCCAGCACCGCCTCATGCGTCGCCAGTATCCGCCGCAGCGTAGGTTTTCCTTTGTCGCTCGCCTCGGCGATGCCCTCGTGCATTTCCTCGATCCCCGTCGTCATCTGCTCGGCCAGGCCGGACAGCCGCTCCTGTAGCTGCTCGCCGTCGTCCTTGAGTTCGGCCGTCCAGATCGCCAGGACGCGAGAGAGTTCGGTGGCAGCGCGGTCGGGTGGGACACCCGCTTGCAGGAGCTTGATAAGCGGGGCCAGGTCGGCAGCAGGGGAGCGGGACATGCGGGGGAAGGTAGGTAGGCGGACAGTGGGTGGCTAGACGGCAAGAGGCTGCTTTGTGTCGGAAGCCGAACCTCAACCAAAAGTGCCCATCGGAGCGTCGAATGGATTGACGCCCCATGCAGTACCCCACCATGCGCCGGTCCAGGGCGGCTCGCCCTGGCGGGTCCCCGCTTTCAAGCATGGGGCAGAGCCCTGGCCTTCCTTCCCCGGCCCCGCACCGGTTCGCAAGCCTTGCTCCCCGCCCGCCCGACCCGCTAGAAGGACGCGCCAAGGCCGGCCCGTATCCGCGTCGCCCGCCGTCGAAAGGCGTCCGCCATGGCACCCGACAGTCCCGTTTCCGCCGCGCCGCCACCGGGGCGCATCGACCTGCGCATCCGCGAGGCCCTGGCGTTCGACGACGTGCTGATCGTGCCGTCGTACTCGCAGGTCCTGCCCGCCGCCACCGACACGCGCACCCGTTTCACCCGCACCATCGGCCTCAACATCCCGCTGGTGTCCTCGGCGATGGACACGGTGACGGAGTCCGCGATGGCGATCGCGATGGCGCAGCAGGGCGGCGTCGGCGTGATCCACAAGAACCTGACCGCCGAGGAGCAGGCCGACCAGGTCCGCCGGGTGAAGAAATTCGAGAGCGGCATGGTGGTCAACCCGCTGACCATCCACCCCGACCAGACGCTGGCCGACGCGCGCGCGCTGATGGCGCTGCACCGCATCAGCGGCTTCCCCGTCGTCGAGCGCGACAGCGGCCGCCTGGTCGGCATCCTGACCAACCGCGACGTGCGCTTCGCCACAGACCCGGCGACGCGGGTGTACGAGCTGATGACCCGCGAGGGCCTGATCACGGTCGCCGATGGCGCCGAGCACGACGAGGCCAGGCGCCTGCTGCACCGCCACCGCATCGAGAAGCTGCTGGTCGTCGACGAGGCGTATCGCTGCGTCGGCCTGATCACCGTCAAGGACATGGAAAAGGCGACGGCGCACCCGCTGGCCAACAAGGACGAGCTGGGCCGGTTGCGCGTCGCCGCCGCCACCGGCGTCGGCGAGGACGGTCATGCCCGCGCGCAGGCCCTGGTCGCCGCCGGCGTCGACGTGGTGGTGGTCGACACCGCGCACGGCCACTCGCAGGGCGTGCTGGCCGCGGTCGAGCGCATCAAGCGCCTGTCGAACGCGGTGCAGGTCGTCGCCGGCAACGTCGCCACGCCGGAAGGGGCCGAGGCGCTGATCGCCGCGGGTGCCGACGCGGTCAAGATCGGCATCGGCCCCGGCAGCATCTGCACCACGCGCGTGGTCGCCGGCGTCGGCGTGCCGCAGTTCTCCGCGGTGATGGAGACCGCGGCCGCGTGCCGCGCGCAGGGCGTGCCCTCGATCGCGGACGGCGGCGTGCGCACCTCCGGCGACGTGGTCAAGGCGCTCGGCGCGGGGGCGGATTCGGTGATGGTCGGCAGCCTGCTCGCCGGCACGGACGAGGCGCCGGGCGAGGTGTTCCTCTACCAGGGGCGCTCCTACAAGTCGTACCGCGGCATGGGCTCGATCGGGGCGATGGCGCGCGGCTCCGCGGACCGCTACTTCCAGCAGGAGATCAAGGACACGCTGAAGCTGGTGCCGGAGGGGATCGAGGGCCGCGTCGGCTACAAGGGCCCGGTCAGCGCCGTGGTGCACCAGCTCGTCGGCGGCCTGCGCGCGGGGATGGGGTATACCGGCAGCGCCACGGTCGACGAGCTGCAGACCCGCACGCAGTTCCGCAGGATTACTGGGGCCGGGCTGCGGGAGAGCCACGTGCACGACGTGGCGATCACGCGCGAGGCGCCCAACTACCGGCAGGACTAGAGCGCGCTAGCGGCGTGATTGAAGCAAGCAAGGTTGAGGCTCTGCCTCAAACTCCGCCAAAGGCAGGCCTTTGGAATCCAATACTTAAGAAAAGCCGGTCCAGGGGGGCCTCCCCCCTGACGGGTCTGGGCAGAGCCCAGCCTTGCTTTCTGTCCTGCCGCGCCCTCGTCGAGGAAGTCCCATGGGTCCGCTCCGTCTTGCCGCCGTCGCGTGTCTGCTGTGCGGCTCCGCCGTGGCGCAGGACCGCATGCCTCCGCTCGCGCCTGGCCAGCTCACCCCCGAGCAGAAGGCGGCCTCCGAGGCCTTCCTCGCCGAGCGCAAGGTGGAGGTGTTCGGGCCCTTCGTGCCGTTGCTGCGCAGCCCGGAGCTGATGACCAGCGCCCGCGCCATGGGCGACTACCTGCGCTACAGGAGCGCCCTGCCGCAGCGGATCAGCGAGTTCGTCATCCTCCTGACTGCGCGCGAATGGACGCAGGATCTGGAGTGGAAGATCCACCGGCCGATCGCGCTCAAGGTCGGGGTGGCGCCCGAGACGGTGCAGGCCATCGCCGAGGGCCGCCGTCCCGGGCACATGAGCGACGAGGAAGAGGCGGCGTGGTCGTTCACCACCGAGCTGGCCCGCAACCGGTCGGTCAGCGACCCGACCTACGCCGCCGCGCTGGCGCGCTTCGGCGAGAAGGGCGTGATGGATATGGCGGGGATCAGCGGCTACTACACGCTGCTGGCGATGACCACCAACGTCGCCCGCACGCCGCCCGGCGAGGGTCCGGCGCTGCCCCGCCTGCCGGACTGACCGGGACGGCGCGCCCCGGACCGGGAACCCGCCCCGCGCGCCGCCGGCCGGCACGGCAAGGCCCGGGAGCCTTGGTCCACGGCAGTCCGGCCACAGGTCCCGGCGATGCTGCGCCCCGACAAGGAACCACCATGTCCCCGACGCATTTCCCTCGCGCCGTCCTCTTCGACGCCTTCGGCACGGTGTTCGACGTCGACTCGCCGATGCGCCGCCATGCCGCGCACATCGGCCCGAACTGGCAGGCGATCAGCCAGGAGTGGCGCGCCCGCACCATGGAGTACACCTGGGTTCGCAGCCTGGCCGGAGAGCACCGCCCGTTCTCCACCCTCTCGCGCGAGGCGCTGGACGTGGTCGCGACCATCCACGGCCTGGAGCAGGCGCTCGTCGACGACATCGCGGAGGCGAACCGCACGCTCGACGCCTACCCCGACGTGGCGCCCGCTCTGGAGCGGCTGCGCGAGGCCGGCGTGCCATGCGCCGTGCTGTCCAACGGCGAGCCGGACGGGATGGCTCGCCAGGTCGGGGCCGCCGGTCTCGCGCCCCTGTTCGACGCGCTGCTGAGCGTGGAGGCCGCCGGCACCTTCAAGCCGGACCCGCGCACCTATGCCCTGGGACCCGCGCACTTCGCCTGTGCGCCGGCCGGGATCGCGTTCGTGTCGTCGAACCCGTGGGACGCATACGGCGCGGCGGTGTTCGGCTTCCAGGTGTGCTGGATCAACCGCAAGGCACGCCCGGTGGAGTACGGCCTGGCCGGCCGCGCGGCGATCCTGCCCGGCCTCGACGGCCTTGCCGGCGTGCTGTTGGCGGCGCGCGCGTGACGCCCGGCGCGCGCCTCGCCGCCGCGATCGAGCTGCTGAGCGAGGTGGAGGAGCGCATCCGCCGCCCCGCCGACGCGGTGGCCAACGACTTCTTCCGCGCCCGCCGGTTCATCGGCTCCGGCGACCGCCGCGCCGTCTCCGACCGCGCCTGGGCGGTGCTGAGGGCGCGGCGCAGGCTGGGCTGGTGGGTGGAGCGCGGCGGCACCGCGCCCACGGCCAGGATGCTGATCGCGGCGTCCCTGCTGATGGAGGGCTGGTCGGCGTCCGGCGTGGCGCAGAGCTTCTCCGGCGGCCAGTACGCGCCGGCGACGCTGATCCCGCAGGAGCGTGAGGCGCTGCTGGCGATCGAGAGCCACACCCTGCTGCACCCGGAGATGCCCGACGCGGTGCGCCTCGAGGTGCCGGACTGGATCCTGCCGCGCCTGGCCGCGCGCTTCGGCGAGTCGCTGGACTCCGAGCTGTCGGCGCTGTCCGAGCCGGCGCCGCTCGACCTGCGCGTCAACCTGCTGCGCGGCACGCGGGAGTTGGGCAGGGCGGCGCTGGAGCGCGAGGGCATCGCCGCCGCGCCGACGCCGCTCTCGCCCTGGGGCCTGCGCGTGCCCGGCCGCCGCGCCGTGACCTCCGGCGCCGCCTTCCAGAGCGGCCTGGTCGAGATCCAGGACGAGGGCAGCCAGCTCGTCGCCGCGATGGTGGGCGCCGCCCCCGACATGCGGGTCGCGGACTGGTGCGCGGGGGCCGGCGGCAAGACGCTGGCGATCGCGGCGGCGATGGGCAACCGCGGCCACGTGGTCGCCTGCGACGTCTCGCGCCCGCGGCTGGACGGCGCCACCCGGCGCCTGCGCCGCGCCGGCGCGCACAACGTCGAGCGCCACCTGATCGAGCCGGGCGACAAGTGGGTCAAGCGGCGCGGCGGCAGCTTCGATCGCGTGCTGGTCGACGCGCCGTGCACCGGCACCGGCACCTGGCGGCGCAACCCCGACGCCCGCTTCCGCCTGCGCGAGCTGGACCTCGACGAGCTGCTGCCCAAGCAGGCGCGCATCCTCGACGACGCGGCGCGCCTGGTGCGGCCGGGCGGGCGGCTGGTGTATGCGACCTGCTCGCTGCTGCCCGACGAGAACGAGGCGCAGGTCGACGCCTTTCTCGCGCGCCACCCGGAGTTCTCCGCCGTGCCGCTCGCCGAGACCTGGCCGCTCGACGCGCCGGTGCCGGGGCCCGGGCCGTACCTCAGCCTGACGCCGCGCCGGCACGGCACGGACGGGTTCTTCGCCGCGGTGCTGCTGCGGCGCGAGGCCGCCATTACAGGACCGGCGGCGAGCGACGAGATGGACACGGGCCAGCCTGAACCGGGCACGGCAGGGACGAACGAGGCCGCGCCGGATCATGTGATGCCGACAGCCCTTTGAGGCGACCGGTGAAGCAAGCAAGGTCGAGGTCCCGCCTCCAACTCCGCCAGGGGCAGCGCCCCTGGACCGGCCTTTCTCAAGTGGAGCAGGGTCACGTCCTGGCGGAGCTGCCCAAAGGTTCCGACAGCCCGCTTGGGTGGTTGGGGTAGGCGGTGGAGGGGGAGCTTAGCCTTGCTTTCCGGCAAGTCGATGTCAGGGGCCGTTGGTATGAACTGGGACCGCAAGGGTCCGCATCGGGGTGGGCCTGACCGGGGCGCCGCGGCAGATGCCGCCGGTGCGCCGGCGTCCGGGTGGGCGCGCGAGGAGGCATGATCGCGATCCGCCGGGCGCGTCCGGACGATGCGGCCGCGATCGCCGCGGTGCATGTCGCGGCGTGGCGCAGCGCCTACCCTGGGTTGCTGCCCGCTGCCTACCTCGCCGGGCTGTCGGCGCGGCGCAAGGCGGCGGAGTACGAGCGCACCATCCGCGAGGGCGGCGTGTTCGTCGCCGCCGCTGCCAGCGTGCCGCGCGTCGCGGGCTTCATCACCGTTGGACGGGCGCGGCGCGGCGCTCCCTGGGGCGCGCTGTCGCGGCCCGGTGCGACGCCCGCTCCGCCCGCGCCGTCCCAGGCCAGCCCGGACGCGGAACGTCCGGGTACCGGTGCGGGCGTGTGGCCGCCGATGCCTGGTCCGCTGGGGGAGGGCGAGATCGAGACGCTGTACGTGCTCGACGACTGGCGCGACCGGGGCGTGGGGCGGCGTCTGATCGGGGCGGGGGCGGCGCACCTGGCCGAGCTGGGCTGCCGCTCGGCTTACTGCTGGGTGCTGCGCGACAACCCGAGCCGCTGGTTCTACGAGCGCATCGGCGGGCGGGCGGTCATGACGGACAGCGTGCGGGTCGCGGGCGCGTCGCTGCCGCAGGTGGCCTACGCGTGGGACCCGATCGAGCGTCTGATCGCGGCGTTCCCGGCGGGATGAGGGGCCCGGGGCGGGCACGGCCAGGGCTTCGCCCTGGACTGGCCCTGCTTCAAAGGCCTGCCTTTGGCGGAGTTTGAGGCAGAGCCTCAACCTTGCCTGCTTGTGTCTTGCTCCCCGCCCCCAACCATGCTGCAAGCCCCCATGGAACAGGACCTCGCCCAGCTCGCCTTGACCCAGGATCGCGTGCTGATCCTCGACTTCGGCAGCCAGGTGACGCAGCTCATCGCCCGGCGCGTGCGCGAGAGCGGCGTCTACTGCGAGATCTGGCCGTATTCCGCCACCGCCGAGCGCATCGCCGGCTTCGCGCCGCGCGCGATCATCCTCTCCGGCGGGCCTGCCAGCGTGGTCGACGAGGGATCGCCGCGCGTCGTGCCAGAGGTGTTCACCGCCGGCCTGCCCGTGCTCGGCATCTGCTACGGCCAGCAGCTCATGTGCGAGCAGCTCGGCGGTGCGGTGGAGAAATCCGACCTGCACGAGTTCGGCGGCGCCACCGTCGACATCATCGGTGACTGCGCGCTGTTCACCAACACCTGGCTCGCAGGCTCGCGCGAGCAGGTCTGGATGAGCCACGCCGACCGCGTCTCCCGTCTGCCCGACGGCTTCGTGCCGGTCGCGACCAGCGAGGGCGCGCCGTTCGCGGTGATCGCCGACGAGGCGCGGCGCTTCTACGGCGTGCAGTTCCACCCCGAGGTCGCCCATACCCCGCACGGCGCGCAGCTCCTGCGCCGCTTCACCCACGGCGTCGCGGGCTGCGCCGGCACCTGGACCATGGCCGGCTTCCGCGCCGCCGAGATCGCGCGCATCCGCGCCCAGGTCGGCGACGGGCGCGTGGTGTGCGGCCTGTCCGGCGGCGTGGACTCCTCGGTGGCCGCGGTGCTGATCCACGAGGCGATCGGCGACCAGCTCACCTGCATCTTCGTCGACCACGGCCTGCTGCGCACCGGCGAGGCGGACCAGGTGCTCGCCACCTTCCGCGACCGCTTCAACATCCGGCTCGTGCACCGCGACGCCTCCGAGCTGTTCCTGGGCGGTCTCGCCGGCATCACCGACCCGGAGCGGAAGCGCAAGACCATCGGCCGCCTGTTCATCGAGGTGTTCGAGGAGGAGGCGACCCGGCTCGGCGGCGCCGACTTCCTCGCCCAGGGCACGCTCTACCCCGACGTGATCGAGAGCATCAGCTTCACCGGCGGGCCGTCGGTCACCATCAAGTCGCACCACAACGTCGGCGGCCTGCCGGAGCGGATGCGCATGAGCCTCGTCGAGCCGCTGCGCGAGCTGTTCAAGGACGAGGTCCGCGTGCTTGGCCGCGAGTTGGGCTTGCCGCACGACATCGTCGGCCGCCACCCGTTTCCCGGGCCGGGCCTGGCGATCCGCATCCCCGGCGAGGTGACGCGCGAGCGGGTGCGGATCCTGCAGCGCGCCGACGCGATCTTCCTTGAGGAGATTCGCGCGGCCGGGCTGTACGACGCGATCTGGCAGGCGTTCGCGGTGCTGCTGCCGGTGCGCAGCGTCGGCGTGATGGGCGACGGGCGGACCTACGACAACGTGTGCGCGCTGCGCGCCGTGACCAGCAGCGACGGCATGACCGCGGAGATCTACCCGTTCGACATGGGCTTCCTGAGCCGGGTGTGCGGGCGGATCGTCGGCGAGGTCCGCGGCATCAACCGGGTGACGTACGACATCACCAGCAAGCCGCCGGGGACCATCGAGTGGGAGTGACACCAGGCGCCCTCTGGAGTGACCGGTAAAGCGAGATTGAGGCTCTGCCTCAAACTCCGCCAAAGGCTCGCCTTTGGAATCCATTACTAAGTAAAGCCGGTCCAGGGGCGGCTCGCCCCTGGCGGGTCTGGGCAGAGCCCAGCCTTGCTTTCTGACAGGCCGATGCCAGAGGCCGCCGGCACTACATTTCGATGTCGGTGTTTCCCTGTGCATCCGCAAGCATCGCTGCACCGTAACGTCGGGACGAAGCCTCCCGGCTTCGAGGCAGGCACGCCTGTGCAAAACGCATCCGGAGCGAAACGATGAGACGCATGATCCTGGCCGCGACGGCGCTCGTCGCGGCGGCAACCCTGCAGGCGCCTGCCCGCGCCTCGAGCCACCGCGAGGCCCCGCTGATCGCGGGCATGCCTCGCCTCGACGCCTCCGACTTCTTCCTGTTCCGCAGCTACGAGCCGAGCCGGGCGAACTACGTCACCATGATCGCCGACTACGTGCCGCTGCAGGACCCGGGCGGCGGGCCGAACTTCTTCTACATGGAGCACAACGGCTACTACGACATCAACGTCGACTCCGACGGCACCGGCAAGCCGACCTACACGTTCCGGTTCCGGTTCACCACGGCCCTGCGCAACCTCACCGTGCCGGTGGGCGGCGTCGACGTCCCGATCGCGCTGATCAACGACGGGCAGATCACCTCCGGCGACAACTCGGCGCAGAACGCGGTCGAGAGCTACACGATCTCGCTCGTCACCTACGCCAAGAACGGCACCCCCACCGAGACCCCGCTGAAGGCGACCGACGGGCGCGAGGTGTTCCTCAAGCCGGTCGACCGCATCGGCGACAAGTCGGTCCCGAACTACGCGGCCTACGCCAGCGCCTTCACCTACGACATCGTCGTGCCCGGCTGCGGCAACGGCCGCGTCTTCGTGGGCCAGCGCAAGGACCCGTTCGTCGTCAACCTCGGCGAGACCTTCGACCTGGTGAACTACGCCCACCCGGTCGGCGAGCAGTACAACGCCTCGGCCCTTGACGACCTGGCCGGCAAGAACGTGACCTCCATCGTCTGGGAGGTGCAGTCGGCCTGCCTGACGCACGTGGGCGACCCTGTCGTCGGCGCCTATACCACCTCCTCGCTCGGCACCACGGCCGCGAACGGCAAGACGACCTACCGGCAGGTGTCGCGCCTGGCCAACCCGCTGGTCAACGAGCTGGTGATCGGGATCAAGGACAAGGACAATTTCAACGCGTCGCTGCCCGCCAACGACGCGCAGTTCGCGACCTACGTCACCAACCCGACCGTGCCGACGCTGATCCAGTCGCTGTTCCCCGGCGTCACCGCGCCGACCAAGTTCCCGCGCGCCGACCTGGTCGCGGTGTTCCTGACCGGCATCAAGGGCCTCAACGCCCCGGCGCACCTGCACACGGCGTCCGAGGAGATGCGTCTCAACACCAGCATCGCCCCCACCGGGTACGGCCTGCAGAACCGGCTCGGCGTGATCGGCGGCGACAACGCCGGCTACCCGAACGGCCGTCGTCCCGGCGACGACGTGGTCGACATCACCCTGCGTGTCGCCATGGGCAAGCTCTACACCCTCGGCCTCTACGGCCAGCCTTCCGACGCGCCCTCCGGCTCGCTGGAGTTCACCGACGGCGCCTACACCGACCAGACCCACTACCTGCAGGTGTTCCCCTACGTGATGCCGCCGCTGTCCGACTCGCCGCAGCCAGCCCACCAGTGAGCCGGAGGCAGGACGTGACAGGGCCATCAACCGCGCCCGATGACGGCGCGGCTTCACGTCCTGCCCCCACCAAGCGCGGCGCGAGGATCTCCTCGCGCCGCGTCGCCTTCCTCAAGAGCATCCTGTGTCTCGCCTCGACCCTGCCTCTCGTGGCGGCGCCGGCGGCCCGTGCCACGCCGTTCGTCCCCACCGACGACGCGATGGTGCTCGAACGCGTGCCCGCCGCCCGCGACCCGTCGATCCAGGCCCTGCGGCAGGCCAACGCGGCCCTGGCGCAGGACCGCGCCAACCTAGGCTTTGCCGGCGACGCGGCGCGCCTGGACATCGAGCAGGCGCGCAGGCTCGGCGACCCGCGTTTCCTCGGCCGTGCCGAGGCGGCGCTCGCGCCCTGGCCGATGTCGCCCGACACGCCGATCCCCGTGCTGCTGCTGCGCGCGGTGATCCTGCAGAGCAACCACGATTTCGCGGCCAGCATCGCCGCGCTGCAGCGCGTGGTGGCGCTCCAGCCCGCCTCCGCCCAGGCCTGGCTGACGTTGGCCGCGGTGCACCAGGCGCAGGCGGACTATCCCGCCGCCCTGCACGAGTGCGGGCAGTTCGCCAGCCACACGCTGGGCCTGGCGCCGGACACCTGCACCGCGTCGGTCATGTCGCTCACCGGCCACGCGCCGCTCGCGCTGCGGGCCATCAGCCTCTCCATGGCGCAGAACGCGGCGGAGATGCGCGCCAGCCCGTCGACCGGCGCATGGGCCGCGACGATGGCCGCGGAGACGGCAGAGCGGCTGGGCGACGCGTCCACCGAACGGCGCTACCGCGACGCCCTGGCGATCGACGGCACCGACCCCTACCTGCTCGGCGCCTGGTCCGACTGGCTGCTGGACCAGGGGCGGCCGCAGGAGGTGGTCGCCCTGCTGCAGGACCGCACCCGCATCGACCCGCTGCTGCTCCGCCTGGCGCTGGCGGAGCAGGCGAGCGGCGACCCTCGCGAGGCTGGCCACGTCGCCGACCTGGCCGCCCGCTTCGAGACCAGCCGGCTGCGCGGCGACACCGTGCACCGCCGCGAGGAGGCCCGCTTCGCCCTGCACCTGCAGCACCAGGCGGACCGCGCCCTCGGGCTGGCGCGCGCCAACTGGGACGTGCAGCGCGAGCCGGCCGATGCCCGCATCCTGCTGGAGGCCGCGAACGCGGCGGGGCAGCCCGCCTCCGCCGAGCCGGTGCGCGCCTGGATGCGCGACAACGGCGTGGAGGACACGACGCTGTCCGCGCTGGTCGCGCAGGGCGGTCCTGCGCCTCCCGACGCGCAGCGGCGGCCCGCCGACCACGCCGAGGCGCAGGCGGCCGGCATCGTCCGGACGGCTCCGGTCCCCGCCGGCCCCGCAGAGGAGAGCGCCCGGTGATCCGCGCCCTGCTGCTCATGGCGGCGCTGCTGCTTGCGGGCGCGCCTGCCGCACGGGCGCACAGCGCCAGCAGCGCCTACCTGCACATCGAGGTGCAGGGCGAAGCGCTCGCGGTGCAATGGTCGATCGCGCTGCGCGATCTCGACGCCGCGATCGGCCTCGACGGGCTTGGCGACGGCGCGATCACCTGGGGCGAGCTGCGGGGCAGGCAGGACGCGATATCGAGCTATGCGATGTCGCGCCTGACCCTGCGGGCGGACGGCGTCGTCTGCGCTCCAGGCCCGGTGAGCCTGCTGGCGGACCAGCTCGGCGACGGCGGCTATGCGGTGCTGCGCTTCGCCGCGGCGTGCGGCCACGTGCCGGCGACCGTCGCGGTGCACTACGCGCTGATGTTCGACCTCGACCCGATGCACCGCGGGCTGCTCGACGTGGTCGTGGACGGCGTGCCTCACGTCGCGGCACTCTCGCCCGGACGGCCCGACGCGCAGTTCGACGTCGCGCCGAGCTACGGCGAGACGGTGCGCAGCTTCTTCCTGACCGGCGTGGACCACCTGCTCACCGGCGTCGACCACATGCTGTTCATCACCATGCTGCTGGTGCCGGCCATGTTCAAGCGCCGTGCCCGCAGCTACGGGCCCGACGCCACGCTGGTGCCGGTGTCGAGCTTCCGCGGCATGTTCGTGGAGTCGCTCAAGGTGCTGAGCGCGTTCACCCTGGCGCACGGCACCACGCTGACGCTCTCCGTGCTGCACATCGTGAGCATCCCCGAGCGGCTCAGCGAGGCGGGCATCGCGCTCACCATCCTGATCACCGCGCTCGACAACATCTTCCACGTCATCCCGGGCCGGCGCTGGCCGCTCGCCTTTGCCTTCGGGCTGGTGCACGGGCTGGGCTTCGCCACCGCGCTGGGGCCGCTCTCGCTGCCACCGGTGGCGCTCGGCATCGCGCTGATCTCGTTCAACCTGGGGCTGGAGGCGGCGCAGGTCAGCATCGCCGCCGTCGTGCTGCCGATCGGGTTCGCGCTGCGCAACACCCGGCTGTACCCGCGCAGGATCATGCCCGGCATCTCCGGGGTGGTGGCGGTGGTGGCGGTGGCCTGGCTCACCGACCGCGTCATGGACCTGGGCATGATGCCGTTCTGAACGCAGGGCAGGGCAGGCAGGCAAGGCTGGGCGCTGCCCAGACCCGCCAGAGGCGAGCCGCCCCTGGACCGGCTTTATCTAAGTAGTGGATTCCAAAGGCGAGCCTTTGGCGGAGTTTGAGGCAGAGCCTCAACCTTGCTTGCTTCCTGCCGGCCCTTGCGTCCCCGGCCCGTGCGTTCATCCTCCCGTCGGAGTCACGACCGCGAGGACACCCGCCATGACGCAGACCGCCCCGAGCCAGCCTGCGCCCGCCGCCGCTGCGCAGCCCGACGAGTTCTACATCCCCGCCACGGTGTCGCTGCAGGAGCGCCGCACCCGCACGCTGAAGAGCGGCGACATCTTCGCGGTGTTCGACGCCGCCGGCGACGTGCTCGGCGGCCGCGGCTCCTCGGACGGCGTGTACTACCGCGACACGCGCCACCTGTCGCAGCTCGGCATGACGGTGAGCGGGCAGCGCCCGATGCTGCTGTCCTCGATCCTGCGCGACGACAACGCCGAGCTGACCTGCGACCTCGCCAATCCCGACCTGTACGAGGACGGCCGCCTGGTCCTCGAGCACGACCTGCTGCACATCCGGCGCACGCGCTTCCTGTGGGATGCCGCCTGCCACGATCGCCTGTCGGTGCGCTCCTACGCCGGGACCGCCACCACGGTGCGGATCGAGCTGCGCTTCGACGCGGATTTCTCCGACCTGTTCGAGGCGCGCGGCATGACCCGCGCCCGCCGCGGCGAGCGCTTGGCGGCCGAGATCGGCGCGGACACCGTGGTGCTCGCCTACCGCGGCCTCGACGGCGCGCGGCGCAGCACCCGGGTGCGCTTCGATCCCGCGCCGTCGCTGCTGGAGGCCAACCGCGCCGTCTTCGATCTCGCGCTGCCGGCGCACGGGCGCTGCGTGGTGTTCATGGAGATCGGCTGCGAGGACGCCGCGGACACGACGGCGCCGGCCCTGCGGTTCCTGCGCGCGCTGCTCGACAGCCGCCGCCGCCTGCGGCGCGTGAGCAGCCGCGCCGCCGCGGTCGCGACCTCGAACGAGGTGTTCAACGAGGCGATGCGCCGCTCGATCTGCGACCTCTACATGCTGGTCACGGACAAGCCGGGCGGCCCCTACCCCTACGCCGGCGTGCCGTGGTTCAGCACCGCGTTCGGCCGCGACGCGCTGATCACCGCGCTGCACACGCTGTGGCTCGACCCCGAGATCGCGCGCGGCGTGCTCGGCTACCTCGCCGCCCACCAGGCCACAGAGGTCGACCCGCTCGCCGACGCCGAGCCGGGCAAGATCCTGCACGAGGTCCGCCACGGCGAGATGGCGGTGCTGCGCGAGGTGCCGTTCCGCCACTACTACGGCAGCGTCGACAGCACGCCGCTGTTCGTCATGCTCGCCGGCGCCTACGTCGAGCGCACCGGCGACCTCGCCACCGCCGCCACGCTGTGGCCGCACATCCAGGCGGCGCTGGCGTGGCTCGACGGCTACGGCGACCGCGACGGCGACGGCTTCATCGAATACTACCGCCAGACCAGGGAGGGCCTCGCCAACCAGGGCTGGAAGGACAGCTACGACTCGATCTTCCACGCCGACGGCACGCTCGCCGAGGGTCCGATCGCGCTGTGCGAGGTGCAGGGCTACGCCTACGCCGCCCGCCGCGCCGCTGGCCTGGTCGCCCGCCGCCTGGGCCACGACGCGGAGGCCGGGGCGCTGGACGCCGCCGCCGCCGCCCTGCGCGAGCGCTTCGAGACGGCGTTCTGGTGCGAGGAGATCGGCACCTACGCCATAGCCCTCGACGGCGCCAAGCGGCCCTGCCGGGTGCGCACCTCGAACGCAGGGCACCTGCTGCTCACCGGCATCGCCTCGCAGGAGCACGGGCAGCGCGTCGCCTGTGGCCTGATGGGCGCGTCGTTCTTCTCCGGCTGGGGCATCCGCACCGTGGCGCAGGGCGAGGCGCGCTACAACCCGATGAGCTACCACAACGGCTCCGTCTGGCCGCACGACAACGCCCTGGTCGCCATGGGCCTCGCCCGCTACGGCTGCAAGGCCGAGGCCGCGCGTCTGTTCGACGCGCTGTTCGGCGCCTGCCAGACCCTGGAGCTGAGGCGCCTGCCGGAGCTGTTCTGCGGCCTGCCGCGGCGCCGCGCGCAGGGGCCCACCGCCTACCCCGTCGCCTGCTCGCCCCAGGCCTGGGCCGCCACCGCGCTGCCCGCGATGCTCGCCGCCTGCCTCGGCCTCGGCTTCGACCCGGCGAGCCGCGAGGTGCGCTTCGACCGTCCCGTGCTGCCGGAGTGCCTGCCCGAGGTGACGCTCCACAACCTCGCGGCCGGCGACGCCCGGGTCAGCGTCCGGCTGCGCCGCACCGGGAGCGAGGTCGCGCTCAACGTCCTGTCGCGCACCGGCGACGCGCGCGTCACCATGACCACCTGAGGGGGCCAGGAAGCAAGCAAGGCTGGGCTCTGCCCAGACCCGCCAGGGGCGAGCCGCCCCTGGACCGGCTTTACTTAAGTATTGGATTCCAAAGGCGAGCCTTTGGCGGAGTTTGAGGCAGAGCCTCAACCTTGCTTGCTAGACTCGCTGCTCAGCCACATCCCCGCCAGCCGCTCGAACGCCGTCTTGCCGCCGCCGCGCGGCACCGCCAGCACCGGGCATGGTGCCGCCTGTTCCGCCAGTGCCGCCACCGTCTCGCCAAGCCCGACCGTGCTGCCTGCCGTCTCGCTGACCACCAGCGCTAGCACCGGCACTTCGCGCGTCCGCAGCACCGCCAGCGCGCTCAGGCTGTGGCTGATCGTGCCGAGGTAGCTCCCCGCCACCACCACCGCCGGGCAGCCGAGCGCCGCCGCCCAGTCCAGCACGCCGCGCCGCCCGTCCAGCGGCACCATCACCCCGCCGACCCCCTCGATCAGCAGCGCCCCGCCCGGCATCATCGCCGCCCGGCACACTCCCAGCACGGCGTCGAGCGACAGCGTGCGCCCCTCGCGCCGCGCCGCCATGTCCGGCGACATGGGGGCCGCGAAGCGGAACGGCGAGCACGCCGCCACCGCCTCCGCCGTCACCGCCTGCCCGAGCGCCTCCAGCAGCATCGCCGCGTCGGTCTCCGCGAGGCGCGCGGGATCGTGGCCGCTGGCCACCGGCTTGAGGGCGGCGACCCGCGCGCCACGGGACAGCGCCGCCCGGATCAGGCCGGCGGACACGTAGGTCTTGCCGACGTCGGTGCCGGTCGCGGTCACGAACAGGGTGGGCATGGCTGGATCTCCAGAAGGCAGGAAAGGCCAGAGCTCTGCCCCATTGCTTGGAAGCGGGAACCCGCTGGGGGCGGAGGTGGCCAAAGGTTCCGACGATCCGCTTGGATCGTTGGAAAGGCCACCGGAAGGAGCGCCCCAGACCCGCACACATGAGGCGAGCGGCACGAAGCAACGGTGTGTGCCGCCGGCCCAATCCAATGTTTCCAAAGGCGAGCCTTTGGCGGAGTTTGAGGCAGAGCCTCAACCTTCCTTGCTCCATGCAGCCGATCGCACCCATTCCCGCACGATCCCCGCCAGCCGGTCCACCTCGCTCTCCGGGTGCCGCGCCATGAAGGTGAAGCGCAGCCGCGCCGTCCCCTCCGCGACCGTGGGCGGCCGGATCGCCGACACCAGGAAGCCCTGCGCCTCCAGCGCGCGCGAGCCCGCCAGCGCCGCCTCCGCCGTGCCCATCACCAGGGGCACGATCGGGCTCTGCGCCTCGGGCAACCCGGCCGCCTCGGTGAACCGCCGCGCCAGCGACAGTGGCCGCGCGGCGTAGGCCGGGTCGGCGGCGATCACGTCGAGCGCGGCGCTGGCCGCGGCCACCACGCCGGGCGGCAGGCCGGTGGAGTAGACGAACGGCCGCGCCCGGGTGCGGATCAGCGCGACCACCGCCTCGGAGGCGCACAGGTAGCCGCCGTAGCCGCCCGCCGCCTTGGACAGCGTGCCCATCTGCAGCGCCACCTCCGCCGGCGGATCGAAGGCGTGCGCCGAGCCGCGCCCCTCGCCCAGCACGCCGAGCCCGTGCGCGTCGTCGACCATCAGCCAGGCGTCGTGCGCGCGGGCCAGCGCCGACAGCGCGGGCAGCGGCGCCAGGTCGCCGTCCATGGAGAACACGCCGTCGGTCAGGATCATCGCCCGCGGATGCCCCGGCCGCTCCGCCGCCAGCAGCCCGGCCAGATGCGCCATGTCGTTGTGCCGGAACGTTTCTACCCGCGCCCTGGCGAGCCGTGCTCCCGCCCACAGGCAGGCGTGCGCCAGCGCGTCCACCAGCACCAGGTCGCGCGGCCCGACCAGCGCGGGCACGATCCCCGCGTTCGCCAGGTAGCCCGAGCCGAACACGCAGGCGGCCTCCGTCCCCTTCAGCCGGGCCAGCCGCGACTCCAGCCCGGCGAACAGCGGGTGGTTGCCGGTCACCAGCCGCGAGGCCCCGGCGCCGGTGCCGTGGCGCCGCGTGGCCTCGACCGAGGCGGCAACCACCGCCGGGTGGGTCGCCAGGTTGAGGTAGTCGTTGCAGCAGAACGACAGCAGCCGCCGGCCGCCACGCTCCACCCACACGCCGCCGGCCGCATCGTCCGCGTCGCGCGTCGTGTCGCACAGGGTGCGGCGCAGGTGGCGGCGCTCCAGCCCGGCGAGCTTGTCCAGAGCGAAGATGTCAAGCGAATCCATGCGGTTCCTTCCGCGTGCGCCGGCCGACGACCGGGTGCGCCCGCGCGCCGCCGCCGGTCCCGCGGCGCGCGCGACCGCCGATCCGGGCAGGGGATCGGCGGTCGCGCACTGCCGGCCGTGGTGCAACCTTGCATTGTGCCCGCGCCTCGCCACCTTCCTGTCGGCGCCGACAGAATGCGACGCACTTCCTAACCTTGTTTTCGCATTCTTCCGCAATGCTGCGTTCAGCCGCCGACACGGCACACGTCGCACATGCGGCTGAGACATCGAACCGGAGCCACCGTGAGCGACTCCTCCCAGAGCTACAGCGTGCAGGCCGCGATGGCGTTCGACCCGCGGGTCGGCCTGAACGTGTCGGCCGACGACCCTGCCGCCGCCCTGCTCGCGGAGCTGTCCTCCCTCGGCCTCGCCAGCGCGCGCGCCACGCTCACCACCGCGGCCGAGGCCAGCACGCTCGCGACCCTGGGGGCGCACCACATCGCCCTGGACCTGGTGCTCGCCCCAGGGCAGAGCGTGGCGAGCCTCGTCGCGCTGGCGCAGCAGGTCGACGCGGCGGCGCCGAACGCGGTCGCCTTCCTGGAAGGTCCGGACCTCGTCGCGACCCCGGGCTACACCTACACGCGACCCGGCACCGGCGCGATGCTGAGCGGCGACGCCGCCGGCGACCAGGCGAGCGCCGACCTCGTCTCCGCCGCCGGCAGCAGCAGCGTGCTCGGCACCGTCGCCACCATCAACTACAGCACCTCGGTGGCCGCCACCGGCACGGCGCAGGCCAGCCCGACCTACCTCGACATCAACCCGGGCGACGTGGCGCTCTCCAGCCCGGCCGACGCCCTGTCCGCCGCGCAGGACGCCGCCACAATCGGCGCGAACGCCTCCAACCCGCGGTATGTCGTGACCAACCTGGGCGGCAGCGCGCCCGCCACGCTGCTCGACGGCCTGCTCGACGCCCGGTTCCGCTACGGCTTCTCCTCGGTCGTCACCAGCACGTCGGGCACCGGCACCGCCACCACCACCACCTATGCGACCGTGCTGCCCCCCACCTTTCTCGCCGCACCCTCCGCTGCCGCGTCCTCGCCGGTCGCGCTGTATGGGTCCGGCTCGCTCACCGCGGCGGGCAGTGCCTTCGTCAACCTGGGCGCCCTGATGGCGGCGGGCGCGGGCGGCACCGCAGCGGGCGGCACGCTGGCGCTGGCGGTCGCGCCCTACGAGCAGGGCGTGCAGTACGACGACAACGTCGAGGTGTTCGCCGGGCCGGGCGGCAGCGCCGACATCCTGCTCTGGGGCGACTCCGAGGCGCCGGGCGCGTCCGGGCACGGGCCCTCCGTCGTGCAGTTCGGCACCGCGCAATCCTCGGTCCAGGTGTTCGACCCCACGCAGGGCACCGCCGCCGTCGCCACCTTCAGCAACCTGTCCGAGCTGGACATCACCAACTCGCCGGACGGTCCCCTGGTGATCCGGGTGTCCGACGTCGCCGCCTCCGTGTCCGGCGCAGTCGGCACCTACGCCGGCGTTGCCTCCGCGAGCGGCACGAGCACGTCCGGGACCGGTTCTGGCGATACCAGCACGGCCGGCACCAGCACGGCCGGCACCAGAACGAGCACGGGCGGCACAACCAGCACGGGCGGCACGAGCACCACGGGCACCAGTACTGCAGGCACCAGCACTGTCGGCACGGCCACGTCCTCCGGCGTCACCAGCATGGCGGGTGCGTCCGGCACCACCTTCGTGACCTCCGCCACCGGCTCCAGCACCGTGGCCGCGAGCGCCACCGGCAACGACGTGATCAACAGCCGGGGCGTCGATACCATCTCCGCCGGCGGCGGGACCGACGTGGTCTACGCCTCCGGACCCGCCGCGACCGTGAACGGCGGCACGGGCGGCCTGGTGTTCATCGCCGGCGCAGGCACATACAGCGCCGGCGGCGGCGCGGGCGTCGACACCCTCTACGGCGGTTCCGGCAGCAACACCCTGACCGGCGGCGCGAGTGCCAACAGCATCCTCGTCGCAGGCACCGGCAACACCACGCTCTCCGGCGGGGCGGGCAGTGCCGCGGTCATGTTCGGCGGCCCGGCCACCAACAGCTTCCTTGGCGGCACCGGCGGCCACGACACGATGGTCGGCGGCACCGGCGCCAACGTCTTCGCCATGACCAACGGCGGCGTCGCGTTCGGCGGCCCCGCCAGCAGCGACACCTTCTACACCGGGACAGGCAACGCCCTGATCGTGGAGGGCGGCGGCGCGGAGCAGGTCGTGTTCGGCGCAGGCAGCAGCGTGGTGTTCGCCGGCAGCGGTCCCGACACCTACAGCGTGACCGAGGGCCTGGGCGCCCAGGCCAGCATCATCGGCTTCAAGGCCGGCGACCACCTCGCCCTGTCCGGCGGCTACACCGCGCCGCAGGTCTCGGCCGCGCTCGCCGCCGCCGCCACGGGCACGTTCGGCACCATCCTGAAGCTGCCGGACGGCACCACGATCACCTTGTTCGGCGCGACCCTCTCGGCCTCGCAGGTCACCACGGTCTGACAACGGCGAAGCAGGCAAGGTTGAGGCCCCGCCTTCAAGCATGAGCCTCAAACTCCGCCAAAGGCTCGCCTTTGGAATCCACGACTAAGGAAGAGGTTTTCACAGGCCTCTTGCCTCGCTCCTCCGGGCTGGTCACACCAGACTTTCGCGTGCCACGCCAGGCCCGCGCCCGGAGGTCCAGCGCATGTCCGCCATCCCGCACGCCGGCGCGCCCAGGCCCGGCAGCCCGGCAGCCGCCGCCCGACCCGGCGCGCCCCGCCATGACTGGACCCGCGCCGAGGTCCGCGCCTTGCTCGCCCTGCCGTTCCCCGAGCTGATGTTTCGCGCGCAGACGATCCACCGCGCCCGCTTCGACCCGAGCCGCGTCCAGGTCGCCACCCTGCTGTCGATCAAGACCGGCGGCTGCCCCGAGGACTGCGCCTACTGCCCGCAGAGCGCGCGCCACGAGCACACCATCCCCGCCAGCCGCCTGATGCGCGTGGGCCAGGTGCTCGACGCAGCGAGCGCCGCCCGCGACGCCGGCGCCACCCGCTTCTGCATGGGCGCCGCCTGGCGCTCGCCCAAGGACCACGAGCTGGACGAGGTCTGCGAGATGGTCGAGGGCGTGCGCGTCCTCGGCCTGGAAAGCTGCGCCACCCTGGGGATGCTCACCGCGCCCCAGGCCCGCCGCCTCGCCGACGCCGGGCTCGACTACTACAACCACAACCTCGACACCTCGCCCGAGCACTACGGCGCCATCATTACCACGCGGACGTACCAGGACCGCCTCGACACGCTCGGCTACGTCCGCGACGCCGGCGTGCACGTCTGCTGCGGCGGCATCGTCGGCATGGGCGAGGACGAGGACGCCCAGGCCGGCCTGCTGCACGCGCTCGCCACCCTGCCGCGCCACCCGGAGAGCGTACCGATCAACATGCTGGTCCGCGTCGAGGGCACCCCGCTCGCAGGCGAGCCCGCCACCGACCCGATCCGCTTCGTGCGCGTCGTCGCCGCCGCGCGCATCCTGATGCCGCACTCCACCATCCGACTCGCCGCCGGGCGCGAGGGCATGAGCGACGAGACACAGGCCTTGTGCTTCCTCGCCGGCGCCGCCTCGATCTTCGGCGGCGCGCGCCTGCTCACCACGCCGAACCCGGGCGAGGACCGCGACGCGGCGCTGCTCGCGCGCCTGGGCATGGCGCCGACGGGAGGGTGAGAAAGCCAGCAAGGTTGAGGCTCTGCCTCAAACTCCGCCAAAGGCTCGCCTTTGGAATCCACTCCTTAAGAAAGCCGGTCCAGGGGGGGCTTCCCCCCTGGCGGGTCTGGGCAGAGCCCAGCCTTGCTTGCTGCCTCGCTGCCGCCCGATGAGTGGTCATCTCTGGCTCCCCTACACCCAGATGAAGACTTCCCCGCCGCCCCTCGTCGTCGCCCGCACCGAGGGCGCGCGCATCGAGCTGGCCGATGGCCGCGTGCTGGTCGACGGCATCGCGTCGTGGTGGACCGCCTGCCACGGCTACAACCACCCCCACATCGCCGACGCCGTGCGCCGCCAGCTCGACCGTATGCCGCACGTCATGTTCGCCGGCCTGGTGCACGAGCCCGCGCTGGCGCTGGCCGACCGCCTGGTGGCGATGCTGGCCGGGCAGGGGGGCTCGCCGCGACTGGACCGGGTGTTCTTCACCGAGTCCGGCTCCGTCGCCGTCGAGGTCGCGATGAAGATGGCGGTGCAGGCCAGCCTCAACCGCGGCCGCCGCCGCACCCGCTTCGTCTCGTTCCGCGACGGCTACCACGGCGACACCTTCGCCACGATGTCGGTGTGCGACCCCGACGCCGGGATGCACGCGCGTTTCTCGGGCGTGCTGCCGGAGCAGATCACGGCTTACCTGCCCCGCGACGCCGCCTTGGAGGCCGCGCTTGACGACCTGCTCGCCCGCCATGCCCACGAGGTCGCGGCGATCCTGGTCGAGCCGCTGGTTCAGGGCGCCGGCGGCATGGTGTTCCACCCGTCCGAGGTGCTGCGCCGCCTGCGCCGCCTGGCCGACCGCCACGACGTCCTGCTGATCGCCGACGAGATCTTCACGGGGTTCGGCCGCACCGGCGCGATGTTCGCCTGCCAGGCCGCCTCCGTCGCGCCCGACATCGTCACCCTGTCCAAGGCGCTGACCGGCGGCACGCTGCCGCTGGCCGCCACGGTCGCGTCGGCGGAGGTGTTCGGCGCGTTCTGGTCCGACGACCCGGGGGCGGCGCTGATGCACGGCCCGACCTTCATGGCCAACCCGCTGGCCTGCGCCGCCGCGCTCGCCTCGCTGGAGCTGTTCGACTCCGAGCCGCGCCTCGCCCAGGTCGCCGCGATCTCCTCTGGCCTGTCGCGCGGCCTGGAGCCCTGCCGCCGGCTTGCCGGCGTGCGCGACGTGCGCGTGCTCGGCGCGATCGGGGTGGTGGAGCTGGAGCACGCGCCGGGCGAGCACGGCACGCCGGACCTGGACGCGCTGCGGCAACGCTTCGTCGCCGCCGGCGTCTGGCTGCGCCCGTTCGGCCGGATCGTGTACCTGACGCCCGCGTTCACGGTCACGCCCGAGGAGATCGACACGCTGACCGCCGCGGTGCGGCAGGTGCTCTCGGCGTAGCGAGGCAAGCAAGGCTGGGCTCCGCCCAGACCCGCCAGGGGCGAGCCGCCCCTGGACCGGCTTCACTTAAGTATTGGATTCCAAAGGCGAGCCTTTGGCGGAGTTTGAGGCAGAGCCTCAACCTTTCTTGCTTCCCGGCCTCCGCCCTACCGCAGCACCTCCGCCAGCGCGTCCGCCACGCTGCGCGCCTGGTAGGCGACGGAGTTCGGCCCGGCGTGGATGCCATCGCTCTGCACCCAAGGCGCCGAGTACGACGGAAAGGTGCGCTGCACGATGAACAGGTCCGCGTGCAGCCCCGCCGCTCCCGCGCCAAGCTCGTAGGCCTCCAGCGCCCTGGACTTCTCCGCCGTGCGCCCGGTCATCGCCGGATCAACGTGCGACACCACCAGCGCGCATTTCGCCCCCGCCGCGTGCACCAGGTCGCAGTACGCCACGAGATTGCGCCGCACGCCGTCCACCTCGTCGCCCCGGTTGAAGTCGTTCCACCCCATCGGCCCGAGCACGACCCACTTCGCGCCGACACGCGCCGGCGCCGCGCGCAGCGCCACCGCCACCGTGGTCGCGAACTCGCCGAGGCGGCTGCCGGCCCCGTTCGCCCCCGGCTCGCCGACCGGCGAGCCGAAGTCGGCGGTGTCGACGAAGTCGAACTCCGGCCGTGCCAGCATCTGCATCGCGACGCGCGGCCAGGAGCGCTGCGCCGGGTCGCCATGCCCGTCGGTGTCGCTGTCGCCGTCGAACACGATCAGCCCGGTGGCGTCGCGCCGGATGCCGAACGCCCGCTCCAGGGACGCCGTGGCGGCCGCGATCTGGGCGGCGGTCATCGCCCAGGGCACGACGATGACCGCCTGCTGGTCGATCCCGCTGACGCCCGCGCCGCCCAGGCCGTAGCCGAGCGACCCGCCGCTGACCACCAGATGCGCGGGCGCGCCGCCGCCCACCGCGGAGGCCGCGCCGTTCAGGATGCACTGGTCGCCGGCCGCGGTGCCGACCATGACCACGACGTTGCCGCTGTCGAGCGGGCTGCCGGGGCAGGCCACCGCCTCGCGCGCGCCCAGCACCGCGAGCCCGCGCACCCCGCCGAGGTTGCGCAGCCCGATGTTGGCCGTGGGCGTGCCGGCCGCCACGCCGCCGATGTTGAGCAGCCCGGTGCGATGGTCGAGGCTCTCGAAGCCCGTGACCACGAAGGCGGTGAAATCCGCGAGGTCGACGCTCGCCGTGGGTGCGGCCGCCGGCCAGTTGAGCGAGACGATCGGGCCGGGCGCCCCGCTGTCGCCGGGCCCGTTCGGGTCGCCGTCGTAGACGATCGAGCGGGTGCCGCCCGGCGCGCGCAGCGGGCTGATCGTCGGGCGGTAGGCCGGCGCGTTGACCGCATCCGCGCCGCCGCCGCCCTGGTCGTACCAGGTGGCCACGCGCGGCGCCCCGCCGGGGAACAGCGTGTCCAGCGTGGCAGTGTCGCCGGCGCCGTCGCGCGCGAAGCCGAGCGTCGCCACGCCGTCGCCCTGCTGCACGTCAATCCAGCGGCGGGCGGCGTGGCAGCGGGTCAGCAGCCGGGCGCCGAGCCCCACCGGACGCAGGAACGTCGCCGTGAACCGCGCGCCTCTGCCGCTGCCGCCGGCCGAACGCTGCCGCAGCGCGCCGGCCGCGGTGTCGGCGCAGCCGGCGTGCCCTGGCGACACGATCGAGACCCGCGCCACCGCAGAGCCGGCCAGCGCCGCCACCCGCGCCACCGCGCCGCCCTCCAGCGTGATCGTGTCGCCCGCCGCGTAGCCGGAGCCGCCAGCGGCCACGGCGAGGCTCGCCACCCGCAGTCCGATCACGTCGAGCGGCAGCGGTGGAGCGTCACAGTCTGGCGCGGCGCGCGACGCGCCTGTCCCCGGGATCGCCGTAAACACCTCTGTGTCCGGCGACGTGAGGCAGGCGTCGCGCACGGCACCCGGCACGAGGCTCGCGAGAGCCGCGACACCGCCCGGATCGCCGGCCGCGCGGGCAGAGGCAGCCTTCAACCCTAGTAACGACAACATCGTCACGCACCACGCCAGCCTGCCCAGCAGCGCGGCCCGCGTCATCTGACGTCGTCCGCCGCAGGCACGACCGGGCGTGCCGGCGCGCGTCATGGGCCGGACATCCGCAACTCCGCCGCCTACTGGCCGATCGCCGGCAGTCCGGCGCCCACCGAGGCGACCACGATGATCGCTAGCCCCAGCACCAGGTTCACCGTGACCAGCAGACGCACCCGCGCCAGCAGCTCCGGGCTCGGCCGGATCGCGCGGCGCAGCTTGCGGTAGGGGCCGAAGAACAGGAACAGGAACACCCCCGTCATCGCCAGGCCGAGCAGGTTCATCACGTTGATCGACCAGTGCAGGTGCGCGAAGCCGCCATACGCGAACACGATCATCGCGTAGCCCGTCAGGATCGACAGCGCCACCGCGTGCCAGACGATCAGGAAGAACCGCTTCAGCGTGAGCAGGTGCACCTGCATCCGCGGCGCCGGGTCGAGCACCGCCAGCGACGGGCGCACCACCAGCAGCGCGTAGACCATCCCGCCCACCCAGGCGGCCATGGAAATCAGGTGGACGGCGAGCACCGCGCCCCAGAGCGTCGGCGACATCATGGGCGTCACGGCAGCATCTCCTCGATCGCGGCGACCAGCGCCAGCAGCTCGACGCAGGCTGCGGAACGCGGGCTGGTTTCGGTCACGCCCATACCCTGCGCGAACGCCTGCGCATAGGCGGAGCGGCTGCCCAGCGCCGGCGTCAGCATCGCCCATCCCCGACGCGCCGCCTCCGCCTCCACCGCGCTGCGCAGCCGCGAGCGCGCGGGCGCGCGGTTCATCACCAGGCGCGCCGGCCGCTTCTCCGCCGCCGCCAGCGCCATCGTGCCCTCCGCGGCCCACAGGTCCGGCAGGCTCGGCTGCACCGGCACCAGCACCAGGGCGGCGGCACGGATCGCGCGGCGCGCGTCGGTGTCGATGTGCGGCGCGCTGTCCACCAGGATGATGTCGACGCCGCGCGCCATGCGGTCCAGCTCGTTCGCCAGCTTCCAGCCCGCCGCGTCGCTGCACAGGATCGGCCGCAGCCCCGCGCCCGCCGCGCCCTGCGCCCCCACCTGCGCGTCCCCCGCCTGCGCCCGGGCGGCACCCGCGCCTCTCGCGCCCGTGCCCCGTGTGCCGGGCCCGGGCTCGCGCGCGACCTGGGCCTCGCGCAGGGCGTGCCAGCGCGCCAGCGAGCGCTGCGGGTCGATGTCGAGCACGCCGACCTGGCGCGTCGCCGCCCACGCCGCCGCCAGGTTGGCGACCAGCGTCGTCTTGCCGGCCCCGCCCTTCTGCTGGGCCACCGTGACCACCAGCGCCATCGGCCATCCCCCCCGGGCACAGGCCCGTTGCCTCAAGCCTGCGCCCCCCCTCCATCCCGGCCAAGGGGCTGCACCCGGGCCGGGCCGTGATACGCTGCACGCCAAAACCGTCCGTGACCCCCCCGCAGGAGGATGCCGTGACCGGTCCAGTCTCGCCCGGAGGCGATGCGGCCTTTGCCCTGGCCCTGCCCACGCCGGAGCAGATGGGCCATGCCGACCGCCTCGCTCCCACCCATGGCGTCGCGCTCGCCTCGCTGATGCAGGCCGCCGGGCGCGCCGTCGCCCGCACCGCGATGGCCTCGCTGCGGCCGTGCCCGACGCTCGTGCTGTGCGGTTCCGGCAACAATGGCGGCGATGGCGCCGTCGCGGCGCGGCTGCTGGCCCGCGCCGGCTGGCCGGTGAGCGTCGCCTTCCTGGCCCCGCCCGCGCCTGGCACCGCCGCCGGCCTGGCCGCCGCGCGCTGGCACGCACGCCCGCACGGCCCGGACGTGGCCTTCGCCCCGCGCGAGGCGCTGCGTGCGGCGCTGGTGATCGACGCGGTGTTCGGCGCCGGCCTGTCGCGCGACCTCGACCCGCTGGTGTCGGACACGCTGGCGGCGGCGGCGCGCGTGCTCGCCGTCGACGTGCCCAGTGGCCTCGATGGCGCCACCGGCTTGGCGCGCGGCCGGGTGCGCGCCGCGTGGCGTACCGTGACCTTCGTGCGCGCCAAGCCCGGCCATCTGCTGCTGCCCGGCCGCGCGCTGTGCGGCATGCTCTGCGTCGCCGACATCGCGATGCCGGACGCCGCCCTGGGCGAGGCGCTGGCCCATGGCCCGCGCGCGTGGCGCAACGCCCCCGGCCTGTGGCGCGTCCCCGTCCTCGGCGCCGAGGACCACAAGTACACCCGTGGCCACGTCACCGTGCTCGGCGGCGCGGCGATGACCGGTGCCGCGCGCCTCGCCGCCGGGGCCGCGCGGCGCGGCGGCGCCGGGCTCGTCACCCTGGCCGCGAGCGGCAGCGCCGCCACCTACCGGGCCGGCGAGCCCGGGCTGATCGTCAGCGAGGAGCCTCTGGCGGCACTCCTGGAGGACTCGCGCCGCAACGCCTGGGTGTGCGGCCCCGGCCTCGGCCACGACCAGGCCGCCCGCGCGCTCCCGGACCTGCTCGCCGCGGGCCGCGAGGCGGTGGTGGACGCCGACGCCCTGACCGCCTGTGCCGGGCGCCCCGAGCGTCTGCGCGGCGCCGCGATCCTCACCCCCCACGCCGGCGAGTTCGCCCGCGTGTTCGGACCGATCGGCCCCGACCGCGTCGCCGCGGTGCGTGCCGCCGCCGCGCTGACCGGCGCCGTGGTGCTGCTCAAGGGCAGCGACACGATCGTGGCCAGCCCCGACGGCCGCGTCGCGATCAACGACAGCGCGCCACCCTGGCTCGCCACCGCCGGCTCGGGCGACGTGCTGGCCGGGCTCGCAGCGTCGCTGCTGGGGCAGGGGATGGCGCGCTTCGAGGCCGCCTGCGCCGCGGTGTGGCTGCACGGCCGGGCCGGTGCGCTGGCGGGGCAGGGGATGCTGGCGGAGGACCTGCTGGCGCACATCGCGGGGGCGCTGAAGGAAGCGAGGCAAGGCCAGGGCTCTGCCCCATTGCTTGAAAGCGGGGACCCGTCAGGGGCGGCGCCCCTGGACCGGCGCACATGAAGCTGGTGGCACACCGCAACGGGTTGTGCCGCCGGCCCATATCGAGGTTTCCAAAGGCGAGCCTTTGGCGAGGTCCAGGGCAGAGCCCCTAGCCTTGCTTCCTTGGCCCGAGACCCTCGACTTTCCCCGGTCGACGCCACATTTTGCACAGCAGTTGACGGAGATCGCCCCATGACGTCCCACCCGACCCAGCCCCGCCCGGCCCAGCGCTGGGCCACCCAGGCCGAGCGCGCCGCGCTGCGCGTGCGCTCCGACGACGAGGACCCCGACGCGCCCGACCCCGATTCGCCCGACGTTCCCGAGCCGCAAGGCCCGGAGAAGAAGGAGCCGGACGACAACAAGACGATGGCCTCGCCGGTCAATGAGCTGGAGCTGCGGCTGTTCAACCAGCGCAAGGTGCTGGTGTTCGGCGCGATCAACGATAGGCTGGCGCGCGACGTCACCGGCCGCCTGCTGGCGCTGGCCGGCGCCTCGGCCGAGCCGATCGACGTCTACATCAACTCGCCCGGCGGCCACGTCGAGAGCGGCGACACCATCCACGACATGATCCGCTTCGTCGACGTGGAGGCGCCGGTGCGCGTCATCGGCACCGGCTGGGTGGCCAGCGCCGGCGCGCTGATCTTCCTCGCGGGGCAGAAGGAGCGGCGCTACTGCCTGCCCAACACCCGCTTCCTGCTGCACCAGCCGATGGGCGGCGTGCGCGGGCCCGCGACCGACATCAAGATCGAGGCGCAGGAGATCGTGAAGATGCGCGAGCGCCTCAACCGCCTGATCGCGCGCGAGACCGGCCAGACCTACGAGAGGATCGTCAAGGACACCGACCGCAACTACTGGATGGGCGCCGAGGAGGCCATCGCCTACGGGATGCTGTCGCGCGTCGTGACCAGCGCCAAGGAGCTGTGACGGCAGCGGCCTCTGAGTACAGCCGGTCCGGCAAGGAAGGTTGAGGCTCTGCCTCAAACTCCGCCAAAGGCAGGCCTTTGGAATCCGATACTTAAGCAAGGCCGGTCCAGGGGCGGCTCGCCCCTGGCGGGTCCAGGGCAGGGCTCTGGCCTTCCTGTCCCGCGGGTTAGCCCTGGTTGACGCTCCAGCGGCGCCGGGGCACGAAAGCGGCGCTCGTCCCAGGAGATTGCCGATGCGCCGTGCCGCCGTTCTCCTGACCGCGTCCGCCGTTGCAGCCTCGCTCGCGGGCTGCTCCCTGCTCCGTTCGTCGCCGCCCATCTACAACGTGTTCTTCGCCGATGCCTCCGCGCGGATCGACGACCCTGCGCGCACCTCGATCGTGGAGGCGGCCCGCGTCGCCAACGCCCACCCGTCCGACCCTGTGATCCTGGGCGGATTCGCCAACACCAAGGGAGTGGATACCGCAAGCTCCAGGGAGCTGGCCCGTCAGCGCGTGGACGCCGTCTCGGCTGTGCTGACGAGCATCGGCGTGAACGGCACCCGCATCCAGCGCGCTCCATACGACAACGATCCGCAGGCGACGCCCGGCGTCGCGAGCCGTCGGGTGGAGATCGACATCGGCCGCTGACGGCCAAGCAGCAAGCAAGGTTGAGGCTCTGCCTCATCCGCCAAAGGCCGGGCCTTTGGGATGCCTTCTTTGGAGGGAGCGACTCCGATATCGGCTGGCTGTCGGGTCTGGGGGAGTTTAGTCCCGCCCGCCGCCCGCCATGAGCCCTGTCCCCGGCGCCTTCCGCCTGCGATGATGCGGGCATGAGCGCCCCCGCCTTCCAGCCGAGCCCCGCGCGCGACCCGGACTCCGTGCTCGCCCGCGTGTTCGGCTTCCCCGCCTTCCGCGGCCTGCAGCGTGACGCGGTGATGCACGTCACCGGCGGCGGCGACGCCCTGGTGCTGATGCCCACCGGCGGCGGCAAGTCTGTCTGCTACCAGGTCCCCGCCCTGTGCCGCGAGGGCACCGCCGTCGTCATCTCCCCGCTGATCGCGCTGATGGACGACCAGGTCGCCGCCCTGCGCCAGCTCGGCGTCCGCGCCGGCGCCCTGCACTCCGAGCTCGACCCCGACGAGGCGCGCGACACCGCGCGGGCGCTGGCCGACGGCACGCTCGACCTGCTCTACGTCTCGCCCGAGCGGCTGCTGTCCGGCGCCACGCTCGACCGCCTGTCGCGCATCGAGGTCGCCCTGGTCGCGATCGACGAGGCGCACTGCGTCTCCGCCTGGGGCCACGAGTTCCGCCCCGAGTACCGCGCGCTCGCCGGGCTGCGGCAGCGCTTCCCCGGCGTGCCCCGCGTGGCGCTGACCGCGACGGCGGATCCGCGCACCCGCGCCGACATCCTCGCCAACCTCGACATGACCGACGCGGCGGTGTTCGCCGCCAGCTTCCACCGCGACAACCTGCACATCGCCGCCCACGCCAAGGCGTCGGAGTCCCAGCAGCTCGCCGGCTTCCTCAACCGCCACAAGGGCCAGGCCGGCATCGTCTACTGCGGCAGCCGCAACAAGACCGAGCGCACCGCAGCCCGCCTCGCGCAGGACGGCCGCGTCGCGATCCCGTTCCACGCCGGCCTGTCGCCGATCAAGAAGCGCGCCGGCCTGACCCGGTTCCGCTCCGGCGAGCCGGTGGTGATCTGCGCGACCATCGCGTTCGGCATGGGCATCGACCGCCCCGACGTGCGCTTCGTCGCCCACCTCGACATGCCGGACAGCCCGGAGTCCTACTACCAGCAGATCGGCCGCGCCGGCCGCGACGGCGAGCGCGCCGATACCCTGCTGCTCTACGGCGGCGAGGACATCGCCCGCGCGCGGCACTGGCTCGCGCAGTCGCAGGCGCCGGAGCAGCAGCGCAACGTGATGCGCGCCCGCCTGGAGTCGATGATCTCGCTGTCCGAGACCACCGCCTGCCGCACCCGCGCGCTGCTCGGCTGCTTCGGCGAGGCGCTGGCCGGCGACTGCGGCCACTGCGACAACTGCCGCAACCCCGTCAAGCTGTTCGATGGCACCGACGCCGCCCGCAAGGCGCTGTCCGCGGTGTACCGCACCGGCCAGCGATTCGGCGCGCTGCACATCGTCAGCGTGCTGCGTGGCCGCGAGACTGACGCCATCAAGCGCTACGGCCACGACAAGCTGCCGCTGTTCGGCATCGGCGCGGAAGAGTCCCGGGGTTTCTGGCGCGGCGTGATCCGCCAGCTCATCGCCCGCGGCGCGCTGCGCACCGAGAGCGGCGAATACGCCACCCTGTCGCTGGAGCCAGACACCGCCCGCCCGATCCTGCGCGGCGAGGCCAAGGTCATGCTGCGCGAGGAGGACCTGCTGCGTGACCGCGAGCTGGAGCGCGAGGAGCGCGACGACCGCCGCAGCCGCCGCGCCGGCGCAGGCGTCGGTGCGGGCGGTGTCGCGGAGAGGCCTCGCGCCTCCGCCGACGCCGGCGAGGAAGGACCGTTCGCCGCCCTGCGCGCCTGGCGGCTGGAGCAGGCGCGCAGCCAATCGCTGCCGCCCTACGTCATCTTCGCCGACAGCGTGCTGCGCGACATCGTCGCCGTGCGGCCCACCACGCTCGACGAGATGAGCCGGATCAAGGGGGTCGGGGCGTCGAAGCTGGAACGCTACGGCGCGGACGTGCTGCGCATCCTGGGCGAGCAGTAGGGAAGCAAGGTTGAGGCTCTGCCTCAAACTCCGCCAAAGGCTCGCCTTTGGAATCCACTTGTCTCAGTAAGGCCGGTCCAGGGGCGGCTCGCCCCCGCCTTGAAGCAGGGGCGGGTCTGGGCGTAGCTGCCCAAAGGTTCCGATGGCCCTCTTGGGCCATTGGAATGGGCAGTGGAGGGAGCGCCCAGCCTTGCCTGCTCCGCGTTGGGGAACACGCCCCGCCCGCGTGCGTTCCCCGCCCATGGCACAGCGCAAGAACTCCCTCTGGTTTTCCCTCCTCGGCCTCGGCTTCGCGGTCGCGGGCACCGACAAGGTGTTCTCGCAGCGCGGCTACGAGGGCATGTTCCGCAACTGGGGCTGGACCGAGGACCAGATGCGGATGCTGGGCACCGCCGAGATCGTCGGCGGCCTGTTGGTCGCGCCGCGCGCCACCCGCGTGCTCGGCAGCGCCCTGCTGATCGCCGCCAGCGCTGCGGTGCTCAGCGAGGAGCTGCGTCACGGCGAGTCCCGCCACGCCACGCCCCGTCTCGCCCTGCTGCTCGCGGCCGCCACTGCGCTGCTGCCCCGCGCCGCCCGCTAGGACCCGCCCCGATGTCGCAACGCTCCACGCCGCTCCTGTTCTCGCTGCTCGGCCTGGGCTTCGGCCTCGCCGGCGCCACCAAGCTGGCCGGCTTCGGCCCGCAGCGCGCGCTGTTCCACAGCTGGGGCTGGTCCGACCAAGCGCGGCAGGTGGTCGGCGCGCTGGAACTGGGCGGTGCCACCCTGCTGGTGTCCAACCGCACGCGCGGCTGGGGCGGCCTGATCCTCGCGGCCACGTCGGCGGTGGTCCTCGCCACCGAAGGACGCAACCACGACGACACGCTGATCCCGCCGCGCGCCGTGCTGCTGCTCGGGGCGCTGGCGGCGCTTGCCTGACGGGACAGAGGCCATCCCAGTCCTGGCAATTGTTCGGTGGGAGCGGTCAGGCAAGCAAGATTGAGGCTCTGCCTTATCCGCCAAGGGCTCGCCCTTGGAATCCGCTTGTTTCAGTAAATCGGTGTCCAGATGCCTTGGCCTTTGGCGGGTCCGGGCAAAGCCCAGCCCTGCTTTCTTTCAGATCAATGCTCCGGGCCGCTGGCACGAGGCCTGAACCCTGGATTGGCTTCTGGTTCCAGGCTGGCGGCACGCTCGGCGAGTCGACAGCTCGGCCCCCCGCTCAGGCGGCGGCAACGTCCTCCAGCCGACCCTCGCCCCCGGCCTCCCGGCTGAACCGCACGACACGACTATCGGCTTCGCTGGCGCCCTGCCCGTGGGTGATCGAGACCATCGTGGTGCCTGGCAGCCGCTCGCGCAGGGTGCGCAGCAGCGCCGCCTCGGACTCCGGATCGAGGTTCGCGGTGGCCTCGTCGAGGAACAGCCAGTCCGGGCGCAGCAGGAGTGCGCGCGCCACCGCCAGGCGCTGCTGCTCGCCGCCGGACAGCCTCTGTCCCCAGGGCGCGTCGTCGTCGAGCGCGCCCACCAGCACGCCGAGCCCGGCATCGCGCAGCGCCGCCTCCACACGCGCCTGGTCGAAGCCGTCGGGCGCCGACGGGTAGCACACCGCGTGGCGCAGGGTGCCGAGCGGGATGTACGGCCGCTGCGGCAGGAACAGCGACGTGCCGGACGGCCGGCGGATCGTGCCCTGCGCGAACGGCCAGATGCCGGCAATGGCGCGGAACAGCGTGGACTTGCCGGTGCCGGAGCGCCCGCTGATCACGGTGTTGCGGCCGCGCGGGAAGTCGAGGCGCACGTGGTCGAGCAGCGTGGACCCGTCCGGAAGCGAGAGCGTGACATCGTCGAGCACGAGGTCCGGGCTGGCGGAGGCTGCTTCCGACACGCCGGCGCTGCGGCCGACGGCCGCGCTGGCCCGGGCGCTCTCGATGGCGCGGCCGAAAGTCGCGAGACGCTCGGTGGTGGCGCGGTACTCCGCCAGTGAGGAGTAGGACTCGATGACCCACGACAGGGCGCCTTGCACACGCGAGAACGCGCCCACCGTCTGGAACAACGCGCCGAGCGTGAGCGTGCCGAAGAACAGCCGCGGCGCCATCACGACGATCGGGAAGATGCCGGACACCTGAGAGTAGCCGACCACTACCGAGTTGAGCAGCTTGGTGCGCTTCATGATTGCGTAGAAGTTTGCATAGATGTCCGAGAACCGGCTCAGCAGGCCGGATGTCTCCTCACCCTCGCCACGGTAGAGTGCGACACCCTCGGTGTTTTCGCGCACGCGGACGAGCCCAAAGCGGAAATTGGCCTCGAATCGCTGCTGCGCGAAGTTGAGCAGCGCCAAGGGGCGACCGACATAGTGGGTCACAATTGTTCCAAGTATGGCATAGATCAGGGCGACCCACACCAAGTAGCCCGGGATGGTAATGCCGAGCAGCGTGATCGGCCCAGATAGGCCCCACAGCACGCCCATGAAGCTAAAGATCGTGACCACGTTCGATAGCAGGTCGATACCCAGCGAAAGGGTGCTTGAAACGAAGTCACGCACGTCCTCGGACACGCGCTGGTCAGGGTTGTCGGTGCCGTCGTTCACACCGGAGCCAGCGCTCCGCAGCCCGATCCGATAGTAAGCCTGGTCGGACAGCCACTCGTGAATGAAGCGCGATGTCAGCCAGCGTCGCCAGCGAATGTTCAACCATTGTTGAAGATACCGGGCGTATACCGCAATCACGATGTATACAGTTGCAATGTAGACGAAACCAGGCATCAGCAAGCCAGACTCGGTGCGCTGGTAAGCGAACAGCAGTGAAAGAAACGCGTTCCAGTCTTTCGTCTGAAAGGTGTTGTAGAATGCGTTGTTCCAGTAGCTCAGGACGACAAGCATCCCCACCATCGCCAGGTTCATCGCCACGATCGTGATCAGCAGCGCCCACGCAGACCGTTTCTCCTCGGAGCGGAAATACGGCCCGGACAGGAACCAGGCGTCGCGAAGGAACGGGCCAAGGCCGCGCATCAGGGGGAACTCCGGTCAGCAGGGGAGGGGGCGGACCCAAGCCGCGCGTCGAGCGCCGCCAGCCAGGCGGCCAGCCGCGCGCGGTTCACGCCGAGGTCGGAGCGCCCGTAGACGCTGCGCGACCACAGCACGAGGCCGTTCGCGCCGTCGCCCGGCAGGATCTCGACCGCGACCAGGTCGGGGAAGTTGAACACCCGGCTGCGCGCTACGTAGTCGCGGCGCCACGGCGCGTCGGGCCGGCCCGACATCGCGAACACCCTCGGCTGCGCCGCCGCCACCGCATCCACCGCCGCGAGCAGGGCAGCGGCCGGCAGCGGGTAGGCGCGCGTGACGATGTCGGGCGTCGGGTCGAACCCGGCCGGCGCCGCGAGCGCGTGGTTGGGCGAGCCGGGGCGCACGATCGCGCGCAGCGACGCCGGCGCCGCCAGCGCCGACAAGCCCTGGGCGCCAGGGGTCGCGCACAGCGGCAACGCCAGGCCGAGCAGCCAACCCAGCACGCTCACACCACGACGGCCGGCTCGGCGGGGTCGGCCGCGACGTCGTGCGGCCCGGGATCGAGGTGTGGCGCAAGGGGTGCGGCGGTCGCCGGCTGGCGCAGGCGGATCACGCCGCGCACGTCGGCCGGCGCGGGCCGGCCCTTGCGCAGGATCTCCAGCCTGCCCTCGGCCTGCAGCCGGCCGGCGATCCTGCGGACGTTGCCCATCAGCCCGTGCCACTCCGCCAGCCCCTCGGCGGACGCCACCTCGCGCGCCGCCTCTGAGGGGCAGATCGAGCGTGCGGGGCCGCGCTCTGCGACAAGGCGCAGGATGCTGCCGGCGATCGACGCATCGCGCGCCCGCGCGCGCACGGCGGCCGGCGAGCCGGGACGGGACGCGGCAGCGCCGGGCTCCACGGTGGCGGGGAGCGGCGCCGCCTCCGGATCGGGCATATGCGTCGGGGCCTGGGCGTCGGGGACCATCACGGCGCGACGCTGGCGCAGACGCCGGCCTGCCGCAAGTTACGTCGCGGCAAGCCCCGTGTCGGCACGGTCAGGAGGGGCAAGAAAGGTTGAGGCTCTGCCTCAAACTCCGCCAAAGGCTCGCCTTTGGAATCCACTCCTCAAGAGAAGCCGGTCCAGGGAGGGCTTCCCCCCTGGCGGGTCTGGGCGGAGCTGCCAAAGGGTCCGACGATCCTCTTGGATCGTTGGAATGGCAGCGGAGGGAGCGCCCAGCCTTGCTGGCTGCCTTGCCGCCGTCACGCCGCCCCCGCCTCGCCCATCCGCTCCCCGCGGTCCGGCGCGCGCATCGTGCCGTCTATCCGCGCGCCGCCGATCCAGCGCCCGAGCTGGCGCGCCGGCACCGGCGGGCTGAGCGCCGTGCCGACGCCCTCGTCGCAGCCGAGCCCGCACAGCAGGTCGCTCTGCCGCAGCGTGTCCACGCCGGTCGCTGCCACGCGCAGCCCGATCGCGTGCGCTGCCCCCACGATCGCGCGCAGCACCGCCCGGTCTTCCGCGCCCCGCTCCAGGTCGCGGGCCAGCGAGGCGTGCAGCCGCACCACGCCGAGCGGCAGGCGGCGCAGCAGCGCGAGGCTGGCGCTGGCCTCGCCGAAATCCTCCACCGATAGCTCCACGCCGAGGTCGCTGATGGCGGCCAGCGCCAGCACGCCGTCCCCGTCCAGGGCGCACAGCCAGCCTTCCGGGCAGGCCAGCTCCAGATGCTCCCAGCTCGCCGCCCCGCCCGTCTCGCCGAGCAGCGACAGCAGCGTGTCGGGATGCAGCTCCGCCGGCACGGCCATGCTCAGCCGCACGCGGGTGTCGCGCCAGCTCGCGACCTCGGCGCAGGCCGTCTCGATCCGCCACGCGGCCACCCGCGCCGCCCTGCCGCCCTGCGTCCCGTCGCAGCCCAGCGCGGCCGCGACACCGCCCGGCGCGACGCGCCCCACCTGCGCCGGCGGCGTGCGGGTCGCCGCCTCCACCGCGAGCAGCCGCCCGCCCTGCAGGGCAAGGCGGGGCTGGAACAGCATCCAGTCCTGCTGCGTCGCGGCACGGCGCCGCCCCGGGACAGGGCTGCCCCGCCCCGCATCGGGGTTTCCCCGTCCGGGATCGGCGAAGCCCCGCCCTGGGCCAGGCAGGCTCCGCCCCGGGTCGGTGGCGGAGGTCGTCGTGAGGCCGTCGAAACCGGTGGTCATGGCGCGCGCTTCTGTGAACGCGTGAGCGTGCCACGTTCTGGTGAACGAAATGTTGTGCCCACATGCCGTGTGCCGGGAGCCTGCGTCCTGGCCCGACGCCCACCCAGGAGGATAGCGGATGATCGAGCTGTGGAGCTGGCCCACGCCCAACGGCCAGAAGGTGCACATCGCGCTGGAGGAACTCGGCCTCGAATACCGTGTCGTGCCGGTCAACATCGGCACCGGCGAGCAGTTCAGCCCCGCCTTCCTGGCGATCACGCCCAACCACCGCATCCCCGCGATCGTGGACAGCGACGGGCCCGGCGGCCGCGAGCTGGTCCTGTTCGAATCGGGCGCGATCCTGGTCTACCTGGCGGAGAAGTCCGGCCGCCTGCTGCCCGCCGACCCCGCGCTCCGCTACACGGCGCTGCAATGGCTGATGTTCCAGATGGGCGGGGTCGGGCCGATGTTCGGCCAGTACAACCACTTCGCCACCTACGCGCCGGAGCGCCTGCCCTACGCCGTGGAGCGCTACAGCAACGAGGTGCGCCGCCTGCACCGCGTCCTGGAGAAGCGTCTGTCCGACAGCGCATTCCTGGCCGGCGAGGAATACGGCATCGCCGACATCGCAACCTTCCCCTGGATCACCGGAGCGGAAAAGCGCGGCGTCGACCTCGGCGACTATCCCGCCGTCAAGCGCTGGCACGACGCGATCGCCGCCAGGCCCGCGGTGCAGCGCGGCATGGCCGTGCTCGCCGACCAGCGGCGCAGCGGCCCGGTCACCGACCAGATGCGCGAGAACATGTTCGGCGGCGCGCAGTTCAAACCGCGCTAGACGGGGTGACCCAGTCGCTTGGTGAAGGCCGGGAGCGACAAGCCGGAAGCAGGCGTGCGGCGGGCCATCGAAAGGTCCGCCGCCGAGCTACTTGATCTTGGCTTCCTTGAACGCGACGTGCTTGCGCACGACAGGGTCGTACTTGCGCAGCTCCATCTTGCCGGTCTGCGCACGGGCGTTCTTCTTGGTGACGTAGAAGTACCCGGTGTCGGCCGTGGAGACGAGCCGGATCTGGATGGTGTTGGACTTCGCCATGATGCACTCCGCACGCGCGACCGCCGCGGGGCTGCCGCGGTTCGGGGGGCGCACCATGATGGCCGTGCGGCCCCGGGTCAAGCGGCAGGAAACAAGGTTGAGGCTCTGCCTCAAACTCCGCCAAAGGCAGGCCTTTGGAATCCACTTGTCCAATAAAGCCGGTCCGGGGGGCTTCCTCCCTGGCGGGTCTGGGCGGAGCTGCCCAAAGGTTCCGACGACCCGCTTGGGTCGTTGGAAGGGGCGGCGGAGGCAGAGCCCAGCGCTGCCTGCTTCCTCAGCGTCCTCCGCCCTCCGCTGGCAGCAGCGCCGCCGCATAGGCCTTCGGGTGGTCCAGCAGCGCCCGCGCCGTGTCCAGGTCGCCGTCGCGTCCCTCTTCCGCCGGGCAGGTGCCGCGCATCTCCGCCACCGCGTGCGCGTCGAGCGGCGCCCGTGCCGCCCGCCACCGCGCTAGCGCGCCGGCGAGGTCCTGCACGCCCGCGTCCAGGTCGCGGAGCTGGCGCGCCGTGGCCTCCGCCCCGAGGCTCGTGCAGAGCTGCGGCAGCACGCCGAGCCCCTGCAGCGGCCAGCCGCGCGGCGCCAGCACCCGGCTCCAGGTGACGAACAGCTCGCCGCCGTCGGGCAGCTCGGTCAGCGTCTGCACCACGCCCTTGCCGGTGGTGGCACTGCCGACCACCACGGCCCGGCGCTGGTCCGCGAGCGCCGCCGCCATGATCTCCGCCGCCGACGCGGTGCGCCCGTCCACCAGCACCACGATCGGCAGGCGATTGGCCAGGTCGCCGCCCTGCACCCGCCACACCCGCGAGGCGTCCGGATCGCGCCCCACCGTGGTCGCCACCACGCCCTGGTCCAGCAGCAGCGCCACCGCGGTCACCGCCTGGCGCAGCAGGCCGCCGCGGTCGCCGCGCAGGTCGATCACCACGCCGGCCACGCGCGGGTCCAGCCCCGCCTCCAGCTCCTGGCTGAGCCGCTGCGCGGTGTCGGCGGTGAACGCGGTGATGCGCAGCACCAGCAGCGCGCCGCGCGCGCCGCGCCGCCGTTCCGCGAACACCGTCTCCGGCGGCACCACCGCGCGTCGCAGCGCCAGGGTGCGCGCGCGCCCGTCTGGCCCGGCCACGCGCAGCCGCACCGTGCTCTCGTCCTCGCCGACCAGGCTCTGCGCCACCGCCTCCGGCGCGGCGCCCTGCGTCGGCACGCCGTCCACGGCCAGCAGCCGCTCGCCCGCGCGCAGCCCGGCCTCCGCCGCCGGCCCGTTCGCCGCCACCGTGGCCAGCACCAGGTTTGCGCCGAGCCGCGCCAGCTCCACGCCCACGCCGACCTGCCCCGCGAGCCGGTCGCGCACGTGCTCCGCGCCCGCCGGCGGCACGTAGCGGGAGTAGGGGTCGAGGTGGGAGAAGATCTCGTCGAAGAAGCCCTGCAGCGGCGCAGCGGCCCCTGCCTCGCGGATCGCGGCCGACCGGTCCCAGGCCCAGCCCATCGCGGCGGCGGCGGCGGTGCCCCACGCCGCGGCGTCCGCATCAGCCGGGAACGGACGCGCGAACACGTCGCCCGTCGCGGCGCCGGCCACGGGCGCGACGGACGCCGGCGCGCTGCCCGGCTCGCTTCGCCCGCCGCCACCCGCCGCGCCGCCACCCGCCGCGCCGGACATCGCTGCGGCGTCGGGGCCGGTCCCGCTCTCCGCCGCGCCGCCGCCGCCTGCAGATGCCGCAGGCCCCTCGTGCGCCGCGCCGAAATCGAGACGGATGGTTCTGCCGCCGGTGCGCAGCCGCAGCGACGGGTCGAGCGTCGCCAGGCCCTGCAACCCCCAGAGCGCGAGGCCCGGCACGGTGGTCGGCTCCAGCGAGCGGGGCGCGATGAACGCCAGCGCGGTGCCGATCACCTGTCCCTCCAGCGCGGCATCGAACGCCGGCGGGGGGGAGTCACTCCCGTTTGCGGGCACCGCCGTCTGCTCCGCTGCGGAAGAACGTCCTGGCAAGGACGGACCGGCTCCCGCCGGTTCCGGCCGGGTGGCGGCGGCGGGCGGGCGCACCGGATGGCCGGCCGTCTCGATGGTCTCGGCCGCGCGCGGGTCGGCGTCGCGTTGACCTGCGCCGCGCGCGCGCTCGCGGCGCAGCCCGCCGACGCGCAGGGGAGCGCTCCCGGCGCCATCCGGCTCGACGGGAGCCAGGCCCATGAGGCTGGTGCCGACCGCACCGGCACCGACGGCGTCCGCGTCCTGCGGCATCGCGATGTCGTGGCCCGCCGAGTCGCGCGCCTGGACGGACGAGGGCGCCCGGAGCAGCGTCGCGACGGCCAGTCCCAGCGCCACCATTGCCGCCAGCGTGGGCCTCGCCCTGCGGCGTGGGGCGTGGTCGCGGGAGGGCGAGCGGGCGTGGGGTCCGCAATGGACCGGGCGGAAGGGCAGGCGGCGGTCGCTCACCTGCGGCGGGGCCGGCTCCCCTCGCCGTCGCGACGGGCGCCGCCAGATCCGGTCAGCATCCCGAACAGCAGGCCGCCGGTCACCGGCGTCGCTTCGGACAGCCGCACCTCGACCGCCTGTGCCAGATGGAACACGAGGCGGGTGGAGCGGCCGACCAGGGACTGGGTCGTCTCGTCGTGCATCCAGTAGTCGTCCGGGAGGGATTTGAGCGGCACCAGGCCGCTGGCCCCGCTGTCGTCCAGTGTGACGAACAGCCCGAAGCGCGCAACACCGGAGATGCGCGCCGCGAACACCGCGCCCACTTTGTCCGCCATGTAGGCAGAAAGGTAACGGTCCACGGCCTCGCGCTCCGCCAGCGCCGCCCGCCGCTCCGTCCCGGTGATCTGCTCCGCGATATCGGGGTACTCGCCAGCGCTGCCCTCGCCGTCGTGCGGCAGCGCCCCGTCGCCCGGGCGCATCCCCGACACCAGCGCGCGGTGCACCAGCAGGTCGGCGTAGCGCCGGATCGGGCTGGTGAAATGCGCGTAACGGCCCAGCGACAGGCCGAAATGCCCGATGTTGTCCGGGTCGTACGCCGCCTGGCTCTGGCTGCGCAGCATCACCTCGTTGACCAGCGGCGCGTGCTCCGTGCCGGCCACCTCGCGCAGCACCCGGTCGAGGTCGCGCGGCCGCAGCTCGCCGGTCGGCGGCAGCGCGATGTCGAAGCTGCGCAGGAACGCCCGCAGCGCCTCCATCTTCTCGTCGGACGGCGGCGCGTGCACCCGGTACATGCAGGGCTGGTGCCGACGTTCCAGCTCCTCGGCCGCCGCCACGTTGGCGAGCACCATGAACTCCTCGATCAGCCGGTGGCTGTCCAGCCGGGGCCGGGGCGCGATGGCGCAGACCTGCCCCGCCTCGTCCAGCACCACCTTGCGCTCCGGCAGGTCGAGGTCGAGCGTGCCCCTCGCCTGGCGCGCACCCAGCAGCGCCCGGAACGCGGCGTACAGCGCGCCGATCAGCCCGTCCGGCACCGGCGGCGCCCCGTCCAGCACCGACTGCTCGACGAGCGGCAGGTCGGGGAACGGCGGCCCGGCCATTCCGGCGCCCGCCTCGTGCCCGGCTTCATGCCCCACTTCACGATCATGCAGCGCCTGCACCTGCGTGTAGATCAGCCGCGCCGCGGAGCGCATCAGCCCGCGCCCGAACCGGTGCGACAGTTTTCCGCCGTTCGCATCCACCCGCATCTCGACGAACAGGCAGCCCCGCTCCTCGGCCGGGCGCAGCGAGCACCAGCCGTTCGACAGCGCCTCCGGCAGCATCGGCACCACGCGGTCCGGGAAATACACCGAATTGCCACGCCTGCGCGCATCGCGGTCCAGCGCCGAGCCCGGCCGGACGTAGTGCGCCACGTCCGCGATCGCCACGATCAGCCGGTGCCCACCGGGGTTCGCCGCCTCGCCGTCCCGCGCCACGTCGGGCTCGGCGAACACTGCGTCGTCGAAGTCGCGCGCGTCCTCGCCGTCGATCGTGACCAGGGCCACGTCGCGCAGGTCGGTGCGCTCGCCCAGCAGCACCGCGCGCGCCGCTTCCGCCTCCGCCACCGAGGCCGGATCGAACTCGGTCGGGATGCCGTGGGTGTGCACGCAGATCAGGCTGACCGAGCGCGCGTCGCCCATCCGCCCGAGCCGCTCGACCACGCGCGCCGTCTTCAGCCCGTAGCCGGTCGACGGCAGCGGCTGGGCCAGCACGATCTCGTCGTGCTCCGCGCCCTCGGTCTCGCCCGCGGGGATGCGCCACTCCGCCTTGGAGCGCCGATCGGTGGGGATCAGCCGCCCCTCACCCGGCGCCGCGGCGATCCCGGTGCCGGGGCGCACGAAGCGTCCGCGCCCGCGCCGGTCGCGCTCGCCCGCGCCGTCCTCGCTGGCGGAGTCGTGACCGCCTGCCTTGAACACGCCGAGCACCCGCGCCGGCGCCTCGCTCAGCCGCTTCAGCGTGCGCCCCTCGTAGCGCCCCTGGCCGATCGGCCTCAGCCGCGCCAGCACCCGCTCGCCCGGCGCCAGCGCCGGCCGTCCGCGCTCCTCCGCCGCCATCAGCACCAGCGGCGGCGGCCCGTCGCCCTGCCAGTCCAGCGGGCGCGCCACCGCGTCGCCGTCCGGATCGGTCCCGGTCACCAGCACGACCATCGCGTCCGGCAGCCGACCGGGCGGCGTGAACCGGCGGTGCCCGGCCGGCGCCACCGCGCCGCTCTCCGCCAGGTCGCGCAGCATCTCGCGCAGGCCCGCGCGATGCTCCGGCCCGAGCCCGAACTCGCGCGAGATCTCGCGCTTGCCGACCCGCCCAGGGCTCTCGCGGATGAACCGCCTGACCGCCTCGCGCGACGGCAGCCCTGCCGCGCCGCGCCTGCCCGCGTCCGGCCGGAGCCCGCGTCCGTCCGCCCCGGCGTCGGCATTCTCCCCGCCCGCACCCGACGGGTCCGGCCCGGCACCGTCCGGACCAGCCGCGTCCAGCATCATCCGCAGCCCGGCTGCCCGCTCGCCACGCTCGTCCTTCGCGCGCGACCCCGCCGAATCGCCGTGCGCACGCGGATCGGGAGCGTCGCCCTCCGCCGGCGCGTCGCTCCAGCGCGGCCTCGGCCCGCCGGCCTCGTCCTCGCCGGATGCCGGGGTCTGCGCCATCTCAGCCCGCCTCGCCCGGCCCGGCCGCCGTGCCCGCCGCCGGCTTCGCGGCCTTGGCCTTTGCCGCCCCGGCCTTCGGCTTCCCGGCCGTGCCCTTCTTGCCCGGCTTCGCCTTTGCGCCCGCCTTTGTCTTCGCTCCGGACTTGCCCGCCGCCTTCGCCGCAGGCTTTTTCTCCGCGCCCGTCGGCTCCGTCCCCGTCGGCTCCGTCCCCGTCGGCTCCGTCACGGCCTCTGCCGCCGTCTTCGCCTTCTTCGCGCCCGCCTTTGCCGCCGGCTTGGCCTTGCGCGCGCCTGGTTTGGCCTTGAGCGGCTTGCCACGCTCCGCCAGCAGCGCCACCGCGTCCTCCAGGGTGACGTCGTCCATCTCCACGCCGCGCGGCACGTTGGCGACCACCGTGTTGTGCTGGATGTAGGGTCCGAACCGCCCCTTCTTCACCATCACCGGCGCGCGGTCCTTCGGGTGCTCGCCCAGCGCGCGCACGCTGGCCAGCTTGCGCGCCAGCACGTCCACCGCCCGGTTCAGACCCACCGCCAGCACGTCGTCGTCCTTGTCGAGCGATCCGAAGATCGCCCCCATCTTCACGAACGGGCCGAAACGCCCGATCCCCGCCTCGATCGGCTCGCCCAGCTCCGGATGCGTGCCGACGAAGCGCGGCAGCGACAGCAGGCCCAGCGCCTGCTCCAGCGTCATCTGGTCGCCGTCCATGCCCTTGGGCAGCGAGGTCCGCCGCGGCTTGACCTTCTTGTCCTCGGGGTCCGCCTCGCCCTGCTGCACGTACAGCCCGTACGGCCCGCGGCGAACCGTGACCATCTGCCCGCCTTCCGGGTTCGGCCCCAGCTCGCGCAGTCCTTCTTTCAGGGTCTCGCCGTCGCCCTCGCCACCCTCGATCGCCAGGCGCCGCGTGTACTGGCACCCGGGATAGTTCGAGCAGCCGATGAACGAGCCGTGCCGCCCGAGCTTGAGCCCGAGCCGCCCCGCGTGGCACGCCGGGCACAGCCGCGGATCGCTGCCGTCCTCGCGTGCGGGGAAGAAGTGCTCGCCGAGGTCGCCGTCCAGCGCGTCGATGACGTCGGAGATCTTCAGCTCGCGCGTCTGCTCCACGGCCTTGGAGAAATCGTCCCAGAACGCGTGCATCACCGCGCGCCACTGCGCCGTGCCGTCGGAGATCTCGTCGAGCTGCTCCTCCAGCCCCGCGGTGAAGCCGGTGTCCACGTAGCGCTCGAAGAAGCTGGCCAGGAACGCCGTGACCAGCCGCCCGCGGTCCTCCGGCACGAACCGCTTTCCCTCCATGCGCACGTAGCTGCGGTCGCGCAGCACGGTCAGGATCGAGGCGTACGTCGAGGGCCGGCCGATGCCCAGCTCCTCCATCATCTTGACGAGGCTGGCCTCGGAGTAGCGCGGCGGCGGCTGGGTGAAGTGCTGCGTGGCATCCACCCTGGGGCAGGCGAGGGGGTCGCGCTCCGCCATCGGCGGCAGCATCCGGCTCTCCTCCTCCTCGCCCTCGTCGACGCCCTCGCGGTACAGCCGCAGGAACCCGTCGAACGCGATGATCGACCCGTTCGCCCGCAGCCTCGGCCCCGCAGGATGCGCCGGGTCCGCGACCTCGACGACCACCTGGTCCAGCTCTGCCGACTGCATCTGGCTGGCGACCGCGCGCTTCCACACCAGCTCGTACAGCCGGCCCTGCTCCGCGTTCAGGAAGCCGATCAGCTCCTCCAGGGTGCGCGACACGTCGGTCGGCCGCACCGCCTCGTGCGCCTCCTGGGCGTTCTTCGCCTTGGCGTGGTACTCGCGCGGCGCCAGCGGCGTGTACTGCTCCCCGAACCCCGTGGCGACATGCTCGCGGATGCTGTCGATCGCCTCGCGCGCCATCGAGACGCCGTCCGTCCGCATGTAGGTGATGAGACCCGTCGTCTCGCCGTCCAGCTCGATGCCTTCGTAGAGCTGCTGCGCCGTGCGCATCGCCGCCTGCGCGCCCATGCCGAGCTTGCGGCTCGCCTCCTGCTGCAGCGTCGACGTGGTGAACGGCGCCGGCGGGTTGCGCTTGACCCGGCGCTTCTCGACGCTGGCCACGGCGAAGCCCTCCGCCTCGACCTGCGCCTTGGCCGCCAGCGCCAGCGCCTCGGTGTTCAGGTCGAACTGGTCGAGGCGCTTCCCGTCCAGGTGCGTCAGCCGGGCCAGGAACGGCGCGCCCGCCGGCGTCGCCATGTGCGCCTCCACCGTCCAGTACTCGCGCGGCCGGAACGCCTCGATCTCCGCCTCGCGCTCGCACACCAGACGCAGCGCCACGGACTGCACGCGGCCCGCCGAGCGGCTGCCCGGCAGCTTGCGCCACAGCACCGGCGACAGCGTGAACCCCACCAGGTAGTCCAGCGCGCGGCGGGCCAGGTACGCCTCGATCAGCGGCAGATCGAGTTCGCGCGGCTGCTCCATCGCGCGCTGCACGGCCGACTTGGTGATCTCGTTGAAGGTGATGCGCTGCACGTCCACGCCGCGCAGCGCGCCCTTCTCCTCCAGCATCGCGCGGACATGCCACGAGATCGCCTCGCCCTCGCGATCCGGGTCGGTCGCCAGGTACAGGTGTTCGGCACCCTTGAGCGCCTTGACGATCGCGGTGATCTGGCGCTGGCCGCGCTCGTCGGCCTCCCAGTCCATGGCGAAGTCCTGGTCGGGCCGCACGCTGCCGTCCTTGGGCGGCAGGTCGCGCACATGCCCGAACGAGGCGAGCACGGTGTAGCCGTCGCCCAGGTACTTGTTGATGGTCTTGGCCTTGGCGGGCGATTCGACGACGACGACGTCAGTCATTCAAATCCCTCGGGCCACAGCCTCATCAGCGTGCTAGGGCCCCGTGTCGGTCAGCAGGCAAACCCGGTTCCCGGGAAGGGTCTCGATCCGGCCGGCGAGCTCAAGCTCCAGCAGCGCGGAGGAGACGGCAGACGCGGACAAGTGGCAGCGGCGCACCACCTCGTCAACCGGCGTCGGCGACAGGCTGAGCGCCGCGAGCACCCTGGCCTGCACCCCGCCCGGCGTGCCATGCCCGCTGCCGGCATCTTCCGCATTCTCCGCTCGCGCGCCCTCGCCGGCCTGCTCCCGCGCAGGCTCTGCCGCCGTGCGCCGCCGCAGCAGCCCCGTGCGCCGACGCCGCGGGGCAAGGACGCCTGCGCTGGACGGGTCGGATGCGGGGTGTGCCGCTGACCCGCCGGCCGCAGCCTCGTCGTCGCCCACCCTGGCCGACCTGGCTCCGCCAGCCGTCGCGGACGCCTCTGTCGCGGGGCGCCCCGACGCAGTCCCGTCAGTTTCGCCAGCGATGGACACGCCGGAGTCAGGCCCTTCGTACCCGCCGCCCAACGCTTCGTCGTCCCGGTCGCCGCGCCCGGCCTCGGCGTCTGCGCCGGCCCGCAGCGCCGGGCCATGGTCCGGCAGGTTCGCCAGCACGTCGGCTGCGGATTCTGTCAGGAACGCGCCTTGCCGGATCAGGTCATTGCTCCCCCGCGACCGAGGGTCGAGCGGCGAGCCCGGCACCGCGAAGATCTCCCGGTGAAGCTCCTGCGCCAGCCGCGCGGTGATCAGCGTGCCTGACCGCAGCGCCGCCTCCACCACCACCACGCCCAGCGACAGCCCGGCGATGATCCGGTTGCGCCGCGGGAAATGCCGGTTCTGCGGCGCCATGCCCAGGGCCGCCTCCGCCACCACCGCCCCGTGCGCCGCGACCTCCGCCTGCAGGGCCGCGTGGTCGGCAGGATAGGGCTGGTCGAGCCCGCCGGCGACGCACGCGACGGTGCGCCCGACGTGCAGGGCGCCGCGGTGCGCCGCCGCGTCGATGCCGCGCGCCAGCCCGGACACCACCACCAGCCCCGACGCCGCCAGGTCGGTGGACAGCGCCTCCGCCATCCTCTCGCCATTGGTCGAGCAGTTCCGCGCGCCCACCAGTGCCACCGCCCGCGCCGACAGGCACCCCACGTCGCCCAGCACCGCGATCGCCGACGGCGCGTCGGCGAGCAGCGCCAGCAGCGGCGGGTAGCCTGCCCCGCCCAGGAACAGCATCCGCCCGCCCATCCGCGCCAGCCGCTCCAGCTCCCGCGCCGCCTCGTCGCGGCCGGGGACGCGCGGCGGCTGCGCCCGGCCACCAGAACGCGCCAGGCCGGGCAGCGCCTCGATCGCTTCCGCCGCGGTCGCGAAGCGGGCGAGCAGCCGGCGGTAGGTGACCGGCCCGACGCCCTCGGTGCGCGCCAGGCGCAGGCGGTCCAGCTCCTCCACGGGCGTCACCGCAGAGCCGATTGCGCAGACAGCAAGCAAGGCTGGGCTCTGCCCAGACCCGCCAGGGGCGAGCCGCCCCTGGACCGGCACAACTTAAGTAATGGTTTCCAAAGGCGAGCCTTGCTTTCTTCGCCCCGCGCCGTCACGCCCTGGCCCCGATCCTCGGCTCGGTCCCGGCCAGCAGCCGCGCGATGTTGCCCCGGTGCCGCGCCACCACCAGCGCCGCCACCAGCGCCGCCGCGCCCGACGCCGGCCACTCCAGCACCGCTGCCCCGAGCCCGCCGCCGGCCGCCATCGCCGCGATCGCCCCCACCGACGAGATGCGGCTGAGCCACGCCGCCGCCGCCCACGCCGCGCACGCCGCGATCCCCACGCGCCAGTCCAGCCCGAACATCGCGCCCAGCCCCGTGGCCACGCCCTTGCCGCCCCTGAACCCCAGCCACACGGGGAAGCAGTGCCCCGCGACCACGCACGCCGCCGCCAGTGCCGCGCAGGCCGGCCCGCACGCCAGCCCCGCCGCGACCACGGCAAGCAGCCCCTTCGCCGCGTCCAGCAGCAGCGTCGCGAGCGCGAGGCCGCGCCGCCCGGTGCGCAGCACGTTGGTGGCGCCGATGTTGCCCGAGCCGATGCAGCGCAGGTCGCCCAGCCCCGCGAGCCGCGTCAGCAGCAGCCCGAACGGCACCGCCCCCACCAGGTAGGACAGCAGGCCGGCCAGCGCCGCAGCCGCCGGCTCGCCCCCACTCATATCAACGGTCCTTTGTGATGACCGGTGAAGCAAGCAAGGTTGAGGCTCTGCCTCAAACTCCGCCAAAGGCAGGCCTTTGAAAGCCAATACTTAAATAAAGCCGGTCCAGGGGGGGCTTCCCCCCTGGCGGGTCTGGGCAGAGCCCAGCCTTGCTCGCCTTGCAGGTCAAAACTCCGGGCCGCTGGTATCACAGCCCGATCTCCGCCGCGCCGTCCGGACCCTGCGCGCCGTCCGCCACCCCGCGCGCCTCCGGCACGACGCGCAGCCCCCCCGCGCCCGCCGCCTGTGCCCCCGACGCCGGCCCTCCCGGATGGGCGAACACCAGCCGCCCCGCCTTCCAGGTGCCGAACACCCGACCCTCCAGCGCCCGCCCGTCGAACGGCGTGTTCTGCGCCTTGCCCGGCAACGCGCCGGCGACGACCTTCCACGCCCGCTCCGGATGGAACAGGCAGAGGTCCGCCGCGGCCCCCCGCGCCAGCGTCCCCGCCGCCACCCCCAGCACCTTCGCCGGCCGTGCGGTGAGCAGCGCCACCGCCTGCGCCAGCCCGAGCGAGCCGCCATGCACCTGCGCGAGGCTCACCGCCAGCAGCGTCGCCAGCCCCGACCCCCCGGGCGAGGCCTGCGCGAACGGCAGCCGCTTGTCGTCCGCGTCGCGCGGCTGGTGGTCCGAGGCGATGGCGTCGATCGTGCCGTCGAGCAGCCCCGCCGCCACCGCCAGCCGGTCGCTCTCCGGCCGCAGCGGCGGCGACAGCTTGGCGTAGCTGCGGAAATCGCCGATCGCCGTCTCGTTGAGGTCGAAATACGGCGGCGCGGTGTCGCAAGTGACGTCCACGCCGTCGTCCTTGGCGCGGCGGATCAGCCCGATCGCCTCCGCGGTCGAGATGTGCGCGATGTGCAGCGCGCCGCCGGTGAGCCGGGCCAGGCGGATGTCGCGCGCCACCAGCATCGCCTCGGCCACCGCCGGGATGCCGGGCAGGCCGAGCCGCGTCGCCAGCTCGCCTTCCGTCGCCGCCCCGCCCGCCGCCAGCGCCGGCTCCTCCGGGTGCACCACGACCCGCACCCCGAAGCCGTGCGCGTAGGACAGCGCGAGCCGCATCAGCCGCGCGCTGCCGATCGCGCGCATCCCGTCGGTGAACGCCACCGCCCCCGCCTCGCGCAGCAGCCCCAGCTCGGCGAGCTGCTCGCCCCTGCACCCCGCCGTCAGCGCCCCGTACGGCAGGATGGTGAGCGACCCGGTCTCCTCGCCGCGCGCGCGCAGCAGCCGCACCAGCGCCGGGTCGTCGATCGCGGGCTTCGTGTCGGGCAGCGCCGCCAGCGTGGTGATCCCGCCCGCCGCCGCCGCCGCCGCCGCCGAGGCGATGGTCTCGCGGTACTCCCGCCCGGGCTCGCCGAGGGCCGCGCGCATGTCCACCAGCCCGGGGCACAGCACGCAGTCCGTGCCATCGACGACCACCGCCCCGTCCGGCTGCCCCAGTCCCGCGCCCGGTCCTGCACCCACGTCCGCGATCCGCCCGTCGCGCACCAGAAGCTCGCCGTGACAGTCGGTACCGCCGGCCGGGTCGATCAGCCGCACGCCGGTGAACAGGATGTCCCTCATGCGTCGCCGCCCCCAACGTCATCGTCGGGTCCGGAGTCCTCGTCCTGGCCTGCGACGCCCAGGCTGGCGTTGCCCCGGCCGACGCCGTTCCCGTCGGACCGGCCCCACCCAGGACCGGCCGCGCCCGCGCGTTCCCCGCCCGCATCGCCCGGGCTGGCCTCGCGCCCGCCGCCATCGCGCCGGCCCCGGTCCTGCCACCCGGAGTCCTGCCGCGCAGGGTCCTGGCGATCCGCGTCCTGCCGTCCTGACTCCCGCCGGCCGAAGCCGCTCGCGGCCCCCTGCGGCTTCGCCAGGCGGTCCAGCACCGCCATGCGCACGGATACCCCCATCTCCACCTGCTCGCGGATCACGCTGTGCGCCGGGTCATCCGCCACCGCGCTGTCGATCTCCACGCCGCGGTTCATCGGCCCCGGATGCATCACCAGCGCGTCCGGCGCCGCCCGCGCCAGCTTCTCCGCGTCCAGGCCGAAGAAGCGGAAGTACTCGCGGGCACTCGGCACGGGGGCTGCGCCGCCGCCCTCTCCCATGCGCTCGCGCTGCAGGCGCAGCATCATCACCACGTCCACGCCGTCCAGGCCGCGCGCCATGTCGTGGAACACGTCGACGCCCAGGCGCCCGATCTCGGCCGGCAGCAGCGTCGGCGGCCCGACCACCCGCACCCGGCTGCCCATCGTGCCGAGCAGGTGGATGTTGGAGCGCGCCACCCGGCTGTGCGCCACGTCGCCGCAGATCGCCACCGTCAGCCCCGCCAGCCGCCCCCGCCTGCGCCGGATCGTCAGCGCGTCCAGCAGCGCCTGCGTGGGGTGCTCGTGGGTGCCGTCGCCGGCGTTGACCACGGCGGCGCCCACCTTCTGCGCGAGCAGCGACGGCGCGCCGGACTGCGCGTGGCGCACCACCAACAGATCGCAGTGCATCGCGTTCAGCGTCGCCGCGGTGTCGAGCAGTGTCTCGCCCTTGTTCACGCTGGAGCTGGACACGGACATGTTGATGACGTCGGCGCCGAGGCGCTTGCCCGCCAGCTCGAAGCTGGTGCGGGTGCGGGTGCTGTCCTCGAAGAACAGGTTGATGACGGTGCGCCCGCGCAGGGTGTCGCGCTGCGTCTTGCCCGAGCGGTTGAGCAGCACGTAGCTCTCCGCCAGGTCGAGCAGCTCGGCGATCTGCGGCGGGTGCATGCCCTCGATGGCGAGCAGGTGGCGGGAGGCGAGCACGGGCGCGTTCCGATCGGTGACGGCGCGGACGCTAGCGGGGGAGGGGGCACAGGGGAAGCAAGGTTGAGGCTCTGCCTCAAACTCCGCCAAAGGCTCGCCTTTGGAAACCTCGACGTGGGCCGACGGCACGGGCCGCCTTGCCTCATGTGTGCCGGTCCAGGGGCGCTGCCCCTGGCGGGTCCAGGGCAGAGCCCTGGCCTTGCTTCCAGTCAATGGGGCAGAGCCCTTGCCTTGCTTCCTGCCCCAACCCAGACACAATCTAAAACTGCGGTTCAATGCTCAATGCTCGCGTCGCGTGTCACGCTGAACCCAAGATCTGGGACACCATGTGGATGGCCGACCCGGATCACCTCCCGGATACCGAGGCGTTGCCGGTGCGGACAGTGCGCAGGAGTCCGCTCTGGGGCGCGTTCCTGTCCCTCGTGGTGCCGGGCCTTGGCCAGGTCTATGCGCAGCGTCGGCGCGTCGGGCTCAGGCTGGTCGGCGTGTCGCTGGCCCTGGTGGCGACCCACGCCGTGCTGTCCGCCACCGCCGAGCGCATGACGGCGGCAGCCCTTGCCGGCATGGTGCTCTGCGCGTTGCTGTTCCTGACGCTGGAAGTCGGGTCGGCGGTCCATGCCTTCGTGGCGATCCGGCGCAGGCGCCAGGTCCCACGCCCCGACCCGCTTCGCTCGGGTTGGCTGTTCGTGACGCTTGCGCTGGGTGTCTTTGCCGGTGTGGTGACGCAGGAATGGGGTCAGACGCGGTGGGCGGCCTACGTCATCCCGTCCGATGCCATGCGCCCCACGCTGGAGGCCGGCGACCGGATGCTGGCGCACACCGTCTCCGCATCTGGCTTTCGGCCCGCGCGCGGTGATCTGGTCGTGTTCACGGTGCCCGACTCAGACCTTACCTCCGTCAAGCGCGTGGTCGGGTTGCCCGGCGACCGCGTGCAGATGCGGGGCGGGCAACTCCTGCTCAACCGCGCTCTGGTGCCCTGCACGCCCCGGCTCGCTGGCGGAGTCCCGGTGCGCGTCGCGCTGGAGGGGGGAGGCGACGCGGCCCTATGTTCCCTGGCCTTGCCCGGAGGGCGACGCTGGGACGTGCTGAAGAAGACGGACACCGGCTGGCAGAACAACACGCCGGAGGTCCTCGTGCCGGACGGACGCCTCTTCGTGCTGGGCGACAACCTCGACGACAGCAGGGACAGCCGGCTGCCGCCGGTCGCAAGCATGAGCCCGAACAGCCTCGGCCTGCTGCCCACCGCAAACCTGCTGAGCCAACCCGACCTCGTCGACTGGGCACGGGACTGGCGCCGCATCGGCACGGACCTGCGCTAGGCGGATCGCGACTCCTCACGTGTGCCGGTCCAGGGGCGCCGCCCCTGGCGGGTCCAGGGCAGAGCCCTGGCCTTGCTTCTAGGGAACGGGGCAGAGCTCTGGCCTCACGCCTCCTCGTCCTCCTCCGTCACGACCTCCGCCCCCGGCACCGAGTACACGCCGCTGAACCAGCGCCCCAGGTCCACGTCCGCGCACCGCTTCGAGCAGAACGGCCGCGCCTCCTGCGCCGTGGGCCGCCCGCAGATCGGACATTTCGCCTCAGCCACCCCCACCCTCCATCAAACGGGCTCCATCGCCCACCCGCCCGGCCCCAGCGCCGGGTCGCTGCGCAGGATCAGGGCGCGCCCGGAGCGCCGCGCAAGGTCGCCCAGCGCCACCGGGTCAGCCTGCAGCGCCGCGACCACGTCCGGCGCCCCCCGCAGCGCCCGCGCCGGCCCGGGCTCCGCCGCCACCGCCCGCGCCACCGCGCGCAGCGCCAGCAGCCCCGCCGCGTGCGGCCCCGCCAGCACCTCGTGCAAAGGCGGGTGCACCCGCGCCCGCACGATCTCCGCCAGCCCCAGCGCCGTGAACCCCAGCAGCCGCGCCCCCAGCGGGTCCGCCCGCAGCGCGTGGGCCAGCTCCGGCCCCAGCGCCGCCCGCTTCTTCGCCGCCATCCCCGCCAGATCGACCAGGATCGCCCCCGACAGGTTGCGCAGCACCACCTGCCGCACCAGCGCCGGCAGCGCCGCCCGGTTCGCCTCGCGTTGCGCCACCGGCTTGGGCGTGCGCGCGTTGCTGGCCGCGCCACTGTCCACGTCGATCGCCACCAGCGCCGGCGTCGGGTGGATGCTCGCCCGCAGGCCCCCCGGCAGCGCCACCTCCGGCTCCCCCAGCCCGTCGATCTCCGCCTCCAGCGCGCCCGGGAACACCCGCGCCACGACCGCGAGGCCCGAAGCCCGCAGCCCCCGCGCCGCCGCCGCCAGCGCCGCGTCGTCCGTCTCGATCGCCGCCTCCGGATACGCCAGCGCCATCCGCTCCAGCGCCCCCGGCCCGCGCGCCACCCGCCGCGCCTTGCCCTCCGCGCTCGCCGCCGCCTGCGCCTCGTCGAGCCGCGCGGTCAGCCGCGGCCCCTTGCCCGCCTGCGCCGCGCGCACCACCCGCACCCCCAGCAGCGCGCCCTCCGCCAACCCCGACGCCCCCTCGCTGTCCGGCAGGAAACCCTGCGCGTCCCCGTCGAGCGCCACGAAGCTCCCCCCCAGCGCCGGCCGCCGTGCCGCGATCCGCCCGCGGTGCACGTCGCCCACCCCGTCCGGCGCCCCGGGCCGCTCGATCGTATACGCCAGCAGCGACGCGCCGCGCACCAGCGCCACCCTGATCTCGCCGGGCGAGGCGGCGGCCAGCAGGCGCAGGGGGTCTGTCACGAGGAAGGAAGGCAAGGCCAGGGCTCTGCCCTGGACCCGCTGGGGGCAGCGCCCTCAGACCCGCACAAATAAGGAAGGAACAGGTCGAGCGGCACAGGCCCAGAAAGACGGGTTTCCAAAGGCCTCAGGCCTTTGGCGGGTCCAGGGCAGAGCCCCGGCCTTGCTGCCCGCCGCTCACGGCGTCAGGTATCCCCGCCCGCGCAGGAGCTGGGCCGTCTCGAACAGCGGCAGCCCGACCACGCCGCTGTAGCTGCCGGACAGGAACCGCACGAACCCCGCAGCAGACCCCTGGACGGCATAGCCCCCGGCCTTGCCCTCCCACTCGCCGCCGGCGAGATACGCCGCCACCTGCGCGTCGGTCAGCCGGTTGAAGATGACCGAGCTGTCGCACACCCGCTCCGAGCGCGCGCCCTCCGGCGTCACCAGCACCACCGCCGTCAGCACGTGGTGCCGCCGCCCCGACAGCAGCGCCAGGCACGCCCGCGCCTGCGACTCGCTCGAGGCCTTGGGCAGGATGCGCCGCCCCACCGCCACCACCGTGTCCGCCGCCAGCACGAACGACCCGGGCGACGCCCCCGCCTGCGCCTTTTCCCGCGCCATCCGCTCGGCGTAGAGGCGCGGCACCTCGTCGCGCCGCGGCGTCTCGTCGATGTCCGTGGCCACGACCCGGTCCGGCGTCACCCCGATCTGCGCCAGCAACTGAAGCCGACGCGGGCTGGCACTCGCGAGGACGAGGGGCGTGTGCACCCGAACTGCGCGCGGGCCGTCCTCCAGTACAGGAGTGACAACGCCCGCGGCAGCCCCGTCCACAGTCGCGATCAGCCCGGAGTGTCTTGCCTGAAGCGGCCCTACTTGAAGCGGAATGTGATGCGGCCCTTGGACAGGTCGTAGGGCGTCATCTCCACGTTCACCCGGTCGCCGGCCAGCACACGGATGCGGTTCTTGCGCATCTTGCCGCTGGTGTGCGCGAGAATGGTGTGTTCGTTGTCGAGCTTCACCTTGAACATGGCATTGGGCAGAAGCTCCATCACCATGCCGCTGAACTCGATCATGTCTTCTTTGGACATAGACATCCTTGACAGCCAGGGAACAATTGGTTTCGGGCCGGAACATGATGACACGGCAATGCCTGGTCAAGCGCGTTGCCCGCCGGGTCAGGCCCGCGTCCTCCCGAGACCCTGCCGTGACTTGCTTCGAGGGCGCCGGTACAGGGCGGCCCGCCCCGGCGGGTCCAGCCCTGAAGCAGGGGCGGAACCCTGGCCTTTCCTACTGCCCCAGCCTGAGCGCCACGCTGCGCGCGTGCGCTCCCAGACCCTCCGCGTCCGCCAGCGCCACCGCCGCCGGCCCGATGCGAGAGAGCGCCGCCTGGTCCACCCCCACCCACGTCGTGCGCTTGAGAAAGTCGAACACCGACAGCCCCGACGCGAACCGCGCCGTGCGCCCGGTCGGCAGCACGTGGTTCGGCCCCGCCACGTAGTCCCCCAGCGCCTCCGGGCACCACCGCCCGAGGAACGCCGCCCCCGCGTGCCGTATCCGCGCGAACAGCGCGTCCGGGTCCTCGACCATGAGCTGCAGGTGCTCCGGCGCCAGCCGGTCGCACAGCGCCGCCGCCTCGTCCATCCCGCCCACCACGATCACCGCCCCGTGGTCGCGCCAGCTCGCCCCCGCGATCGCCGCCCGCGGCAGCTCCGCCAGCTCGCGCGCCACCGCCGCGACCACCGCGTCCGCGAACCCGGCGTCGTCCGTGATCAGGATCGACTGCGCCGCCTCGTCGTGCTCCGCCTGCGCCAGCAGGTCGACGGCCACGTGGCGCGCGTCGTTCGCCGCGTCCGCGATCACCACCACCTCCGACGGCCCGGCGATCCCGTCGATCCCCACCCGCCCGAACACCTGGCGCTTGGCCTCCGCCACGTAGGCGTTGCCCGGCCCCACGATCCTGTCCACCGCGGCGATCGTCGCCGTCCCCCATGCCAGCGCCGCGACCGCCTGCGCGCCCCCCACGCGATACACCTCGCTCACCCCCGCCCGCCGCGCCGCCGCCAGCACCAGCGGCGCCAGCACGCCGCCGGGGCAGGGGACGCACATCGCGATCCGCGCCACCCCCGCCACCCGCGCCGGGATCGCGTTCATCAGCACCGAGGACGGATACGCCGCCTTGCCCCCCGGCACGTACAGCCCGACCGCGTCGAGCGCGTTCCATCGCATCCCAAGCCGCACGCCGGCCGCATCCGTCGTCTCGACGTCGTGCGGCATCTGCAGCCTGTGGAACGCCTCGATCCGCGCCGCCGCCAGCTCCAGCGCGTCTCCCAGATCCGGCGCGATCCCCGCCGCCGCGGCCTCGATTTCCCCGGCACTCACCCGCAGCCCGCCCGGCGCCACCGCCAACCCGTCGAACCGCTCCGTGTACTCGCACAGCGCCGCGTCGCCGCGCGCCCGCACGTCCGCGATGATGTCGCGCACCACGGCGTCCACCCGCGACGTGGTCTCGCGCGCCTGGTCGAGCAGGGCGGCGAAGTCGGCCTCGAAGCCGGGGGCGCTCGTGTGCAGGCGGATCATGGGCACTCCGGCAAAAAGGAAGACAAGGCCAGGGCTCTGCCCTGGACCCGCCAGGGCGAGCCGCCCTGGACTGGCTCTACTTGAGTGTTGGTTTCCAAAGGCGAGCCTTTGGCGGGGTCCCCGCCTTCAAGCATGGGAGCAGAGCCCCTTGGCCTTCCTTCGCTCACGCCACGGCCGCCCGGAAACGCTCGATCCACGCGCCCACCGCCTGCGGCCGGGTCTTCAGCGCCGTGCGGTTGACGATCAGCCGGCTGGTCACGTGCGCGATCACCTCGGTCTCGCGCAGCCCGTTCGCGCGTAGCGTCGAGCCCGTCTGCACCAGGTCCACGATCAGCCGGCACAGCCCCAGCCCCGGCGCCAGCTCCATCGCCCCGTTCAGGTGCACCACCTGCGCATGAACCCCGCGCGCCGCGAAATGCCTGCGCGCGATCGCCGGGTACTTCGTCGCCACCCGCACGTCCGACCAGCGCCCCGGGTCGTCGCTCCCCGCCGTCGCCACCGCCTCCGCCACCGACACCCGGCACGCCCCGATCCCCAGGTCGAGCGGCGCGTAGATCTCCGGGTAGTCGAACTCCATCAGCACGTCCGCGCCGCACACCCCGAGCTGGGCTCCGCCATACGCCACGAACGTCGCCACGTCGAACGGCCGCACCCGCACCACGTCGAGCCGCGGGTCGCTGGTCTCGAACCGCAGCCGCCGGCTGTCCTCGTCCATCATGTCCGCGGCCGGCACCACGCCGGCGCGCGCCAGCAGCGGCCCGCACTCGCCGAGGATGCGGCCCTTGGGCAGGGCGAGGACCAGGGGCGCGTCCGTGTCGGCCAGGTGCGCGAGGATCGGGGAGAAGGCGGTCATGTGGCGATCCCGGGAAAGGCCGCCGGTTCCTATCACCGCCCGAGGCAACCTGGCCAGCGACCCCCGCGCGGGTCGTGGATCGGTCCATCCCGGACCGCATGCAGGCGGTGTGTCACACCAGCCGCCTTCTGGAGTGACCGGTGAAGCAAGGTTGAGGCTCTGCCTCAAACTCCGCCAAAGGCAGGCCTTTGGAATCCATTACTTAAGTCAAGCCGGTCCAGGGGGGCTCCCCCTGCGGGTCTGGGCGGAGCTGCCCAAAGGTTCCGACAGCCCTCTTGGGCTGTTGGAATGGGCAGCAGAGGGAGAGCCCAGCCTTGCTTCCTGACAGGTCAACGCATGTGGCCGCTGGTATTACCTGCCGCCGCGACCCAGGCCGTCGGGCGGAACGACCTCCGGATCGGCGCTGCACTGCCTGCCCTGCCTCCGCCACCCTCGCCTTCACGGTCACGAAACCATTCGCCGTCAGGGTGGCGGCACACCCACTCCCGTAGGCGCGGACGATCTGCATGACGACATCCTCCTCGCCGGACAGACGGGAATGGTTCTACTCCCGCGAAGGTCGCATCTGCGGGTCGCCCGCCCCGGGCGACCTCGCCGAACTCCTCGAGACGCAGGCGATCCCGTCCGACAGCCTGGTCTGGTGCCAGGGCATGGCCGAGTGGCAAGGCGCGGCGCAGGCCATCGCCTCCGGCGCGCCTCCGGCCCAGGCCGAGGGAGCGAAGCCCGCGCCCTGGCTGCCGCCCGTGCTGCCCGCAGACGCGCAGGTCGCGGTGCGGAGCGACATCCGCCCAGGGCCGCTGCGTCCCGCCAGGAGCAGCCTCGCCCGGGCCAGCTACCTCGCCGCCCACTGGCGCGGCGAGCACTCCCTGGCCCGCAGCTTCTGGCTCAACCACATGCTGATCGCCGGTGCCGCGACCTCCGTGCTGTTCGCGGCGATCGGATGGGCCAACCGCCGCCTCGGCGAACGGCCGGTGCCGCTGCTGGCGCTCGTGCTGACGGTCCTGACGCTGGTGCTCCTCGTGCAGGCTTGGGAGATCGTCGGTACCTGGCGCGCGGCGAGGCGAAGCCGCAGCGTGCTCGGACGACCCGTGCGCGCCTGGATCGTGCGCGCCCTCCTGCGGCTCGACGCCGTCGGCACCGTCTCCCTGCTGATCGGCGCGGTCGTCCCGCACGCCGGCGCGGCGCTCTCCGGGATGCCGTTCGCGCTGCCGGGCGCCACGGTCCGCGACCAGGGCCGGCGCGTCGACTTCTCGGGCCCGATCACCCTGGCCTCGCCTGCGGAGTTCCGCCGCGCCCTCGCCGCGGCGCCGTCGGCACGGCTGGTGCGCCTGTCCAGTGCCGGCGGCGTCGTGGTCGCCGCCCGCGAGGTCGCCCGCGCGATCCGCATCGCGAGCCTCGACACCGAGGTGGTGCAGGACTGCGCCTCGGCCTGCACCCTTGTGTTCTTCAGCGGCCGCCACCGCACCCTGCACGACGGCGCCCGCCTCGGCTTCCACAGCTACAGCTCGCCCGCCATGACGCCGCAGGCCGTGGTCGCCGAGGAGGAGATCGAGCGCCAGGCCTACCAGGCGGCCGGCCTGCCGCCCGCCTTCGTCGATCGCATCTTCTCGGTGCCGCCGAACGGCGTCTGGTATCCGCCCCGCCCCGCGCTGATCGCCGCCGGCTTCGCCACCGACGACACCCCGGGCCGCGCACCGGCCGATGGCCCGCCCGCCGTCCGGATCGGCACCACGCTGCCGCCATCCGCACGGAGCCAGCAACCCACTCCGGTCATCGCCCTCGCGCCCGGCGCGGGGACGCAATTCCCGGGGGCGGGCCGCCCTGGCTCCCGGCCGCTTGAGCCCCTCCGCCCTGACGCCGTCGCCCGCCGCACCCCCGTCTCCGGCAAGGGCGCCTGAGCCGCGCCTTCGCTCCTCGCCGCCGCTCACCCCAGCCGCTCGATCTCCGCCCCGCACGCCGCGAGCTTCTCCTCGACCGCCTCGTAGCCCCGGTCGAGGTGGTACACCCGGCTCACCACCGTCTCGCCGCGCGCGGCCAGCCCCGCCAGCACCAGCGACACCGACGCCCGCAGGTCCGTCGCCATCACCGGCGCGCCCTGCAGCGCCCCCACCCCGCGCACGATCGCCGAGGACCCGTGCACGTTGATCCGCGCACCCATCCGGTTCAGCTCGGGGACGTGCATGAACCGGTTCTCGAAGATCGTCTCCGTCACCATCGACGCCCCGTCCGCCACCGACATCAGCGCCATGAACTGCGCCTGCATGTCGGTGGGAAACCCCGGGTATGGCTCGGTCATCGCGTCCACCCCGTGCAGCCCGTTCGCGCGCCGCACCAGCAGCGCGTCGCCTTCCTCGCGCATCTCCACGCCCGCCTCGCGCATCGAGCGCGCCACCGCCCCCAGATGCGCGATGCGCCCGCCCTCCAGCCGCAGCTCGCCCCCGGTGATCGCCGCGGCGCACGCGTAGGTCCCGGTCTCGATCCGGTCCGACACGATGCGGTGCTCGCCGCCGTGCAGCTTCTTGCGGCCGTCGACCACCAGCCGCCCGGTGCCCACGCCCTCGATCTCCGCGCCCATCGCCATCAGGCAGCGGCACAGATCCTCGATCTCCGGTTCCAGCGCCGCGTTGCCCAGCACCGTGCGCCCGTCCGCCAGAGAGGCCGCCATCAGCAGGTTCTCCGTGGCGCCGACCGAGGCGAACGGCAGCACGATCTCCGCCCCGCGCAGGCCGCCGGGTGCCTCCGCCTGCACGTAGCCACCCTCCAGGCGGATCACCGCTCCCATCTGCTCCAGGCCCTTGAGGTGCAGGTCGACCGGCCGCGTCCCGATCGCGCACCCCCCCGGCAGCGACACCCGCGCCGTGCCCATGCGCGCCAGCACCGGCCCCAGCACCAGGATCGAGGCGCGCATCTTGCGCACGATCTCGTAGGGCGCCTCGGTGCTGGTGATCGGGCCTCCCAGCGACAGGGTCCGCCCGGCCGCCTCGACCGCAATGCCGTGCTGCGCCAGCAGCTCGGCCATCATCGCCACGTCGGCCAGCTTCGGCACGTTGGACAGCACCAGGCGCTCGTCGGTCAGCAGCCCGCACGCCAGCAGAGGCAGCGCCGCGTTCTTCGCCCCTCCGATGACGATGGAGCCGGAGAGCGGGCGGCCGCCGCGAATGCGGATGCGGTGCATGGGCAGGAACTCCTGAACGGTCTCGACAGCCTGGCAAGCAAGGTTGAGGCTCTGCCTCATCCGCCAAAGGCAAGCCTTTGGAATCCATTACTTCAGTAATCGGTGTCCAGAGGCCCCATGCTTGAAGGAAGGGCCTTTGGCGGGTCTGGGCAGAGCCCGGCCTTGCCTGCTTCCTCAGAGCCGCGGCAGCGCCACCCCGCGCTGGTGCATGTACTTCCCCGCGCGATCCGCGTACGACGTCTCGCACGGCCCCGCCCCCTGCAGGAACAGGAACTGGCAGATGCCCTCGCCGGCGTAGATCTTGGCCGGCAGCGGCGTGGTGTTGCTGATCTCGATGGTGACCTGCCCCTCCCACTCCGGCTCCAGCGGCGTCACGTTGACGATGATGCCGCAGCGCGCATAGGTCGACTTGCCCAGGCAGATCACCAGCACGTCGCGCGGCACGCGGAAATACTCGATGGTGTGGGCGAGAGCGAAGCTGTTGGGCGGGATGACGCACACCGGGCCGCGCCGCGTCACGAAGCTGTCCTCGCTGAACGCCTTCGGGTCGACGATGGCGCTGTCGACGTTGGTGAAGATGTGGAATTCGTCGGCGACCCGCGCGTCGTAGCCGTACGACGACAGTCCGTGGCTGATCACGCCGTCGCGCTGCTGGCGCGGCGAGAACGGCTCGATCATCCGGTGGCTCGCCGCCATCTCGCGGATCCAGGTGTCGGGCATCACGGGCATCGGGGTGTCCTGGCGGCGTTCGGGCCTGGCGTCGCGGGAACGCCGCGTCGCAGACCGTCTAGACCAGCCACCCGGAGGCGGCAATCGCGCCGTCCCGCGCCGGCCGCGCGGCCTGCGTTCCTGAGCCGGGACTCGGCCCTCGCACCTCGTCCTGGACAAGGCATCTCCGCTCCCACCGGTGTGGCGTATCACGCGGTGCACACGGGAAGCCGGTCGTGGGGCAGTCCCAGCCCAGAGGTTCTCAGGCAGCAGGCAAGGTTGAGGCTCTGCCTCAAACTCCGCCAAAGGCTCGCCTTTGGAATCCATTACTTCAGTAAAGCCGTTCCAGGGGCGGCTCGCCCCTGGCGGGTCTGGGCGGAGCCCAACCTTGCTTGCTCCACCGGCCCGCCGAGGCCCCGGAAGCCGTCAGCCCTCGCCCTGCGTCGTGTCCGCGGCGTCCACGGGAGGCTGCGCGGCAGCCGCGTCGCGCTCCCTGCTCTGCTGCTTGCGCCGGTGCAGGTTCTCGCGCAGCGCCGCAGCCTGCGCGGCCTCGCGGCGACGCAACGCCTCACGCGCGGCCTCGGTGAGAGCTGGACGTTGCGGCGGCGCGGTCATGTCCGGGTCTCTCCGACGAACGCGAGCCTGACGGCCACGCACGTGGCCATCGGCCTGGCCGACAGGCCGAGGGGTGCGCGGTGGTGCTGCTGGAGGGGATTGAACTCTCGACCTCTCCCTTACCAAGGGAGTGCTCTACCACTGAGCTACAGCAGCGATCCGAAGCGAACCGGCGTTTTCGTAGGGGCTGATCGGTCCGCGTGCAAGGCCATAGTTCCGTGCTCGCCGAACAGCCGCCGGCGGCGCGACACCCCCGTCTTCGTACCCGGCGCGGACCACGCACCGCGTCGAGTTTCCTTGACGCACCGCATCCGTGCTGCCACCCCGGCCGCAACGCCGCGGCGGGCGGCGCCTGTCCTCCCGCCGGGGCGATCGCGCCACGCCGGAGCCGCCCATGTCCCGTCCCAGCCTCAGGATCACGCATTTCGAGGACCGTGCCGCTCCCGCCGACTTCGCCTTCGAGGTGTGGAACCCACGATCCGCCGCCTACGAGCCGCTGGCCGGCCTGGACCTCGCCCTGGAGCGCGTCGGCCGCCTCGCCCAGGAGATCCACGAGATGTGGGTCGCCAAGGACCCGGCGCTGGCCGCGATGCAGGACCCGCCGGACATCGCCGACGGCTCCGAGTTCGCCGAGCTGCGCGTCTCGGCCCAGGCGAACCGCCATTACGACGTGCGCTCGTTCGACAACACGGCGTGGCACCACTTCACCGGCTACATCTCGCAGGCCGCCGCGCACATCTGCGGCGAGGTCGGCTACGCCAGCCCGGTGCTCGCGGCCCCGGAGCAGCCGCCGCTCAGGCGGCAATCGCGCACCGCGAGCTAGAAGAAAGGTTGAGGCTCTGCCTCAAACTCCGCCAAAGGCAAGCCTTTGGAATCCAATACTTCAGTAAAGCCGGTCCAGGGGCGGCTCGCCCCTGGCGGGTCTGGGCAGAGCCCAGCCTTGCTTTCTCACCGCTCGACGTCAGGGAGAACTCGCGTCCGCGATCCGCGCCAGGGACTCCTCCCGCCCCAGCGCCGCCAGCGTCGCGTCGATCCCCGGGCTGGTCGTCGTCCCCGTCAGCGCCGCCCGGATCGGCTGCGCCACCTGCCCGAGCTTCGCCCCTGTCCGCTCGGCGAACCCGCGCAGCGCCCCGTCGACCCCCTCCGGCGTGAAGTCGCTCGCCCCCAGCGCCACCCCCACCTCGCGCAGCATCTCCCGCGCCGCCGGCGTCAGCACCGCCGCCGCCTTCTCGTCGGGCGCGATCGGCCGGGTCCGCGCCAGGAACGCCGACGCGTCCGCCAGCTCCGCCAGCGTCCGCGCCCGCTCCTTCAGCCCCGGCATCAGCGTCGCCAGCCGCATCGCGGTCTCCACCGCCACCCCGCCGCCGTCCGCCTCCGCCCGCGCGCGCAGCCGCCGCAGCACGTCGGCCACCAGCCGATCGTCCTCCGCCTGGCGCATGTACACCCCGTTCAGGTGCCCGAGCTTGGCGTAGTCCATGCGGCTCGCCGCCCTGCCCACGCCGCCGAGGTCGAACAGCGCCACCGCCTCCTCGTGCGACAGCACCTCGGCGTCGCCGTGCCCCCACCCGAGCCTGAGCAGGTAGTTGCACAGCGCCTCCGGCAGGTAACCCTGCTCGCGGAATTCCAGCACGCTCACCGCGCCGTGCCGCTTGGACAGCTTCGCCCCGTCCGCGCCGTGGATCAGCGGGATGTGCGCGAAGGCCGGCCGCGCCCAGCCCATCGCCTCGAACACCTGGATCTGGCGGAACGTGTTGGTCAGGTGGTCGTTGCCGCGGATCACGTGGCTGATCGCCATGTCGTGGTCGTCGCACACCACGGCGTGCAGATACGTCGGGCTGCCGTCCGAGCGCAGCACGATCATGTCGTCCAGCTCGGCGTTGGCGACCCGCACCTCGCCCTGCACCAGGTCGTGCACCACCGTCTCGCCCTCGGTGGGCGCGCGCAGCCGCACCGTGAACGGCGCCCCGGCCGGCGCGTCCGCCGGATCGCGGTCGCGCCAACGGCCGTCGTAGCGCGGCGTGCGCTTCTCCGCGCTCGCGCGCTCGCGCATCTCGCGCAGCTCCTCGGCCGTGCAGTAGCAGCGGTAGGCGTGCCCGCTCTCCAGCATCGCGTGCGCCACCTCGACGTGGCGCGCCGCCCGCGTGGACTGGAACACCGGCGCCTCGTCCGGCGACAGGCCGAGCCACTCCAGCCCCTGCAGGATCACGTCGACCGCCGCCTGGGTCGAGCGCGCCCGGTCGGTGTCCTCCACCCGCAGCAGGTACTCCCCGCCGTGATGGCGGGTGAACAGGTGGTTGAACAGCGCGGTGCGGGCGCCGCCGATGTGCAGCAGGCCGGTGGGGGACGGGGCGAAGCGCGTGCGAACGGTCATGGGCCGTTATACCGGGGGAGGCGGCGGGCAGGAAGCAAGCAAGGTTGAGGCTCTGCCTCAAACTCCGCCAAAGGCTCGCCTTTGGAATCCACTTGTCTCAGTAAAGCCGGTCCAGGGGCGGCTCGCCCCTGGCGGGTCT
>JAABUY010000426.1_pt1 | contig 74889 bp, 61 predicted proteins | sample 5560271 | NCBI WGS metagenome assembly JAABUY01 (sample SAMN10711886, study PRJNA513374) | rock metagenome | isolation source: Antarctica rocks | place: Antarctica: Victoria Land, University Valley | reverse complement strand
TTCAGGCGCCGCACCCTGCTGCCGCTCGACGATGTGCTCGGCGCAAGCACAGCCAAGGTTCCGGCGGCATAGCCGCTGGAAAGCTGCTGGAGGTTGCCTGCGCGACACCATTCCCAAGCTCACCCGCTATGATTTGTTGTGTCAACACATATACATGACGGAGTGACGGTATGTTTATTTGTGCATGCATCTCGCAAAAAGGGGGAGCCGGCAAATCGACTCTTGCTATCCATTTAGCTGTGGAAGCGACGCGACGCGGCTATGAGGCCCCTACAGTCGATCTCGATCCGCAGGGAACGGCAGAAGCATGGAGCGATTGGCGTCGGGGTGCGGCACCAATCGTCATTTCAGCCAAAGCCGGAAGTCTGGCAAAGACCTTGAAGCAAGCGGAGGAGGCTGGCGCGGAGATCGTGCTGATTGACACACCGCCTTTGGCCCAAACAGATGCCAGTGCTGCTGCCTGAGCCGCTAACCTTGTACTGGTGCCGTGTCGCCCGAGAGCGTTTGATCTCCATGCGGCTTTGGTGCACAAAGCAAGTTGTGGATGTGTGACGATAACTGAGTGCCGTTTCAAGCGACCCGCTGCGACTCTGGCATGCCGAGTTCAGTCATCCGGTTCAGCACCGAGCAGCCGATTTTGGTCTCGGTCTTCTGGGCGGACAGGGTCCGTGCACGAAGGCCACTGCCGACGATAGCCTTGTAGCGGAACATCGCCGTTTCCGCGTGCGATCTCCGGTCGTAGCTGACCGCCTTCTGCCAACCCAGGCGCCCCTTGTCTTTGATCACCTGCATGTGCCGGTCACGCTGGCTGGGTGTCGTGCCCGCGGCCAGGCTCGGCACGGCCGTTGAGCGTGGCGGGATGATCACCGCCACAGGTGGCTCGGGTTGGTGCTCTAACACGGCCCGATAGGTGGGCTCGCCATCATAGGCGCTATCTGCCGTTATTGAAGCGATCGGACCAGGGATCTGCTCAAGCAACGGGCCGACCTGGGAAGCATCGCCGTCCTCGTTGCTCGTCAGCTCGGACGCAAGGATCTCGCCGGTGCTGGGATCGACGGCCAGATGGAGTTTGCGCCAGGTTCGCGTGCCGCGGCCGCCATGCTTCTCGACCAGCCAATCCCCTCGCTGGTATTCCACTCGCTACGCGAGCGGAACCTTGACCAGCTTCGCCGGCACCGTAAACTTTGAGGCCGGTCGCGTCGATCACGACGTGCACCGGCCCATTCGCCTGGGCTTGCGCCAGCGTCTTGGCAAGCACCAGCCCGGGGCTGCGCCGGGAGAACGTGGTGTGGTCGGGCACACTGACGCTCAAGCCAAGCAGCGCCGTGATGGAACGCAGCAGGCCTTCGGTCTGCCGCCAGGGACGGCCAAAGGCCAGACGCAGCAGGTGCCCGGTCTCGATCGCCAAGTCCGAATAGTCGCGAGGGCGGCCGCGCTCGCTAGTTCGGGGCGGATGCCATGCCGCAAGCGCATCAGGTGTGACCCAGACCGTCAAGTTGCCGCGCTGCTGCAGTGCCCTATCGTAGTCCGGCCAATCGGTGACCTTGTAGCGCGCCCTGGGGATCTTGTGGCGGCGCGCCTCATTGGCCTTGTAGGGCATCAAGCATCCAACAAACGAGGGAGCGGTTCTATACGCCCCGCCGCCCCGTGGCCAAAGCCAGCGGCCTCCGATTGATTTATGCACCAACGCCACGCGGAGTAGCCCCCGCATCATCCTACCTCAGCCGACGTCGCGGCGATCCGTGCAACACAGTGCTTTGGAAACCCATTCCTTGAATATTTGATTTCAAAGGCTTGGCCTTTGGCGGAGTCCAGAGGCGGAGCCCTTGGCTTTGCTTACTTCACCGCTCACTCTCACGGGCCGATGGTATTACCGCGAGGCGGCAAAACCTAGGTGGCGCTGAACGGGACCGGCGGTGAGCAGCACCTCGTCCGGGTAGATCCTGGCCACGACCGCATCGACAAGCGGATCGCCCTCCTGGTAGTCGCGACCGTCGATGGTTGCCATCCAGCGGGTATCGAGCCGGGTGATGCCGGTCAGCCGATGCTGCGGGCTGTTGCCGGCATTGGCGCCGCTGGCCGGCGCAAACGGGTTGTGCACGGCCAGCCCGGCGGCTTTTGCATCGTCCGGGTCGGGTGCGGCTGCGCCGGCCTGAGACGGCGCCTTTAACAGGAAGCTCACGGCCAGCCGCCCTGGCGCGCTCTCGGCCTGCCGCATCTGCAGCGCGCGCAGCTTGCCCTGGGATTTCTCCATCGACGCGGCAAAGCGGAGGAAATCCGGAAATGCCCCAATCAGTTCCACGTCGAGCAGTTTCGGTTCACCTGGCCGGGGCGCCAGGCGCGCAACCCGCACGCCGGCGCGGACGACCGCCGCGCCCACCTGATTGAGGAAGTCGGTTGTCTGAAGAGAGTGGCCAGTCCCGACCTGCGTGACTCCGACCTGCGCGACCCCGGCGTTCAGCTCGTGGAGCCAGCGGGTCAGCGGGAGGTCCTCGTTCCTTACCTGATCGGCCAGGGCGAGTGCGCGCGCGGCGGTAGCGCGATCCGCGGCGCCAAGCCCGGCATAGGCGAACAGTTCCGCCATGACCGCCAGCACAAGCAACGGAGGCAGCAACCGGCGCAGCCCGGGAGGCAGCGCGTCACGGAACGCGGCGAGAGGAAGCCTCATTGGCCGCCGCCTTTCGCGGGGGTTTTCAGCGTCACCGTCACGGCGAACCGAACGGCATCGTACCCCAGGCTTTGACCGTCCGAGGTGCCATCGAAGGCGACGCCGGAAACATCGCTCATGAAAGCGGCGTTGTTGGTCAAATGGCCGATCAGTTCGTTGACCTGTCGGAGATAGTCGCCGGTCGCCGACGCCTCGCCTTCCAGAACCAGTTTGGCGTCGCGGACGCCGCCAGGCGCGTCGGCGCTTGTCGTCAGCCGTGTCAGCTGCAAGCCGTCCGGCATCGCCGCCGCGACCGCGGTCAGTTTCTCCGTCCAGTACAGCGGCCTGCGCTCCGTCCCGGGGGCCGCCGGCGCCGTTCGCTTGACGAGGGCGCTACGCAGGATGGCATCCGCATCGAGGCTCGCGGCGAGGGCGCCGCTCGCCTGGTCCAGTTGCGAGGAACTCGCGGCCAGCGTCAGCCAGACCATGAGCGCGGTTCCCGCAAGCACCGCCGCCACGCCGGCAAGCGGAGCCCACGCGGCACCGAGCGCCCCCGGCTGCCACGAGCGGGGCCGCCACGAGCCGCCCGGAACCGCGACCCGGGCGGCTTGGGCAGGCTGGGCAGGCTTCTGCACCCCATCGGCGGAGAACCGGCCGTCGGCAAAGCGGTATTCGGCCTTGCCGATCTTCAAGAGACCCTTCGGTATCGTTGCCAGCAGGTTGCACGTGTCGACGACCGGGCCATCCGCGAAACGGCCGTGCAGGTCCTCGGCCGGCTCGGGGGAGAGCTCCAGGACGGCGCCAAGCCAGGGCATGAGCCCGCGCACCCGCTCCGCTTGGCCTGCCAGAGCAAGCCGCTCGGGTGCGCCCGCAAGCCGCTGGAAAACAAAGTATTCGAGCGAAGCCAGCAGCTGTTCCCGCAATCCGGCAAGGATCGGCGCCAAGGCCCGCTCGGTCGTCGTCGCTGGCGCCGGCTCGCCCTCGCTGGCGGCGTTCGGGTGAAAGCACGCCCGGCGCTCCAGCCCTGCGCTGGCCTCCGCCACGGAAACGGAGGTCGCCTCCGCGACCGCGACGGCGAAACTATGCGCGCCAACCGGGATTTCGCGGCAGATCGCAGCACCCGTCCTCGGGTCGGCAAGCAGCAGGGTCGAGGAGAGCGCCCGGACGTCCAGGATGGCGAACGGGGCATCGCCCTCGGCGGCAAGACGCAGCAGGCTGGCCGGCCTGAGCTCGACCAGCTTGACCGCCAGGCTGTCGAGGGCGCCGAAATAGTCCTGCATCCGCTGGGCGGACAGGAAGGCGTAGGCGCCGCGCCTGACTTCGTGCTCGCTCGAAGCGCCGAACGCCTGGAAGGCGTACGTCGCGCCCAGGCTGCCGAGTTCCTGCACCCCCGCCTGGCGGATCGCCACAGGGTCGTCGCCCTTGATGCGTATCGAGCGATTGTCGGCCAAGTAGATCGCCCGATCCTCGACCAGCAGCCGGACGCTGCCGATGCGCTCCCGCTGCGCCGGCGTGACGGCGCGCACCGCGCGGCGCAGCATGGCCGCGGTGTCGGCCGAGGCTTCGACGTCCGCCCGGCCATCGTTCGTGGTGGGCGCATCGCCGTCGGCGTGGCGGAGCGTCATCCGCCAGCCCAGCTCCGATACGCTGAGGCAGAGCACGTCGCCCACTTCGCCCGGGTCGACGCGGGCGCCAAGCCACCCACGCAGCCGGCCGCGCGCGGCGTCCGCCCAGCTGTTCATTGGCCAGCCGCTTATCGGCCAGCCGCTCATTGGATCGCTCCGGGCATGTCGAACACCGGCAGAAAAGCGGCGATCATCATGCCGGCGGTCGACAGGCCGACGAAGCCGGTGAGCGCCGGGTTGATGAGCCCGGTAACCATCTCGACGCGCTGCATCAGCAGGCTGTCGAAGTAGTTGGCGGCCGAAAGCAGCAGCTCGTCCAGCCGGCCCGCCTCTTCGCCGGCGCTGATCATCTGCAGCACGATGCCGGCGAACACCTGCCGGTCCCTGAAGGCGCGGGTGACGCTGGCCCCCATCTCGACGTCGTCGGCGATGCCTTCCACCAGGCGCCGCACGTAGGCGTTGCCGGCGGCCGACGCGGCCAGGCGCAGCGCACGGATGATCGGCACGTGGTTGCTGGTCTGCACCGCGAGCGTTCGGCTGAACCGGGCGAGTGCCGCGAGCCGCCAGACCTGCCCCAGCACGGGGACACGCAGCTTCGCCCGGTCCCAGGCCAGGCGGCCGCGGGCCGTGGAAAGCGCCATCACCGCCACCAGGGCGCACAGCAGGGCGACCCCGCCCAGCGCGACGCCGTTCGCGCGCAAGCCGTCGCCGATGTCGAGCAGGAACTGGGTGGGGCCCGGCAGCGCCTTGCCGAACCCCTGGAAGATTTTCTGGTACTGCGGCAGCACCAGGAAGATCATCCCGCCGGCGGCGGCCAGGAAGGTCAGCAGCACGAAGCAGGGATACACCGCCGCCGCGGTGACGCGCCGGTTCACCTGTTGCACCCGGTCCAGGTACTCGACCACGTGGCCCAGCGACTCGGCGAGGCATCCAACCTCGAGGCCCGACCGCACCAGGCCCACGAACACGCCGCCGAACAGGCGGGAGTGGCCGTCCAGCGCGTCCGCCAGGTCGGCGCCCATGGTGACCTGGCGCGCCACGTCGGCGACCGCGTGGCGCAGCCGGCGCTGCGGCGTCTCCCGCGCCAGGTTGTCCAGCACGCTCACCAGCCGCAGGCCGCTGCCCGTCATGGACGCGAACTGCCTGGCGAAGATGAGCAGGTGGGAGCCGCCGAAACTGGCCATGCGTGGCTACGCGGCGCCGTCGCCGAACACGCGGACGATCTCGGCGTGCGTGGTCAGCCCCTCCTCGACCAGAGCGAGCGCGTTCTCCACGATGGTGGCTGCGCCGCCGTCCTGCGCCACCCGGCGCAGCGCGTCGGGGCTGAAGCTTCGGCTCGCGATGAGGTCGCGCATGGCCTCGGTGATCTCGAACAGCTCGAACACCGCCTGTCGCCCGGCATAGCCGGTGTGCCGGCAGCTGGCGCAGCCGGTGGCGTGGTGGCACGGCTCGCGCGGGTCGATGCGCATTCCCAGCCGTGCCAGCTTCTGCTCCGACACCCCGTCGGCGCGCAGCATGGCGAGCATCTCCGCGCCGTCCATCGTGGTCCGGCAATGCGGGCAGATGGCGCGCACCAGGCGCTGCGCGATCGGCAGCGAGAGCGCCGTGGCAACCAGGTAGGGGTCGATCTGCATGTCGATCAGGCGGGTGATCACGCCGACCGCGTCGTTGGCGTGGATGGTCGAGAACACGACGTGCCCGGTGAGCGACGCCTGGATCGCCATCTTGGCGGTCTCCGCGTCGCGGCACTCGCCGACCATGATGACGTCGGGGTCCTGGCGCAGGATGTTGCGCAGGCCGCTGGCGAAGGTCAGCCCGATGCGGTCGTTCACCTGCATCTGGTGGACGCCCTTGAGCCGGTATTCGACCGGGTCCTCGATCGTCAACACGTTGCGCCGCTGCCGGTCGAGCGCCGACAGGCAGGAGTACAGCGTCGTGGTCTTGCCCGACCCGGTCGGTCCGCTAAGCATCACCAGGCCGTGCGGGGCGGCGATCTTGTCGAGCAGCAGCCACAGCATGCCGTCGCGTAGCCCGAGCTGCTCGGGCGCCGGGCGCAGCGCCTTCTCGTCCAGCAGGCGCATGACGATCTTCTCGCCGAGCACGGTCGGCGAGCTGGAGACGCGGATGTCGAGCGGCATCCGGCGGATCTGCGCGCTGATCCGCCCATCCTGCGGGCGGCGGCGCTCGGCGACGTCCATGCCCGCCAGGACCTTGATCCGCGAGGTGATCGCCGGGTGCAGCGTGGCGGCCATGCGGCATTCCTCGTGCAGGATGCCGTCGATGCGTATCCGTATGACGGTGCTGTCCTCCACCGGCTCGACATGGATGTCCGACGCGCCCTGCTCGAACGCGGTGTGGACGATGAAATCTACGATGGTCGGCACGTCCATCGTCTCGGGCCGGGCGCGGATGCGCTGCTCCTGCTCCCAGTCGATGTTGATCGGCACCAGCGGCTTGTCCTTTCCCGGGACCTCGGCGCGAATGCGTAGCCGGCCGATGGTCTCCAGCAGCACGTCCGGCAGCGTGGGAACCGGGACCGGCCGCTGCCCCGAAAGCCGGCCGATCCAGTCGCGCGCCAGCAGGTCGTACGGGTCCAGCGTGGCGTAGGGCGCCTCGCCCGGCCGCTCGGCCTTCAGCAGCAGCACGCCGCGCCGCTCCGCCGTGGCGACAGGGAGCCACGGCGCCTCCGCCACGCGCTCGATCAGGTCGTTCTTGCGGCGGATGAGCGGCTGGCCGAGCCGGTCGGCGACGAATTCGTAGATCGCCTCGAGGTCGGCGGCCGGCATCTCGCGCGCCAGCACGTGGAACAAGGTTTCTCCCGACTCCCTGGCCTGCAAGCCGAGGGCGACCGCGCGCCGTTCGGTCAGCAGGCCGTGGCTGACCAGCTCGGCCGCGATCCCGCCAAGCAGGGAGAAACGGCGCGCCAGGGGCGGCGGAGGCGGCGCGCTTGGCGGCGGCGGCTCCATCGCGGACGTCGCCTCGCTGCCGTCGGCGTCCGTCGGGCGTTCAATCTCGCGCGCGTTCACCCGGAACGTCGCCTGCTTCAGGGCCTGCACGATACCCGAGCCGTCGAACGGCTTCGAGACGAGTTCGGTGGCGTCGAGGTCAGCCGCCATTGGCGGGCCCGGACGCCAGGCGGAAGCCAACATCCGCGCGCGCCTCGTCCGCCGCCGCCTTCGCACGGAAGCCGCATCGTCCGGTGCCGGCGAAACTATCGAAGCTGCCGCCGCGCAGCGGTCGAAGGCCGCCGTCGCCCTGGCCGGCCGGGTCCGTGGCGCCTTCGGCAAGGCGGCGGAACAGGGCATCCTCCCACGGGTCGGCGCACCACTCCCAGACATTGCCGCAGGTGTCCCACAGGCCCCAGCCGTTGCGGCCCGCCGGATAGCTGTCGACCGGCGTGGTGTGGCTGCAGACGCGATCGATGTTGGCCTGCGTCGGAGTCGGCGCGCCGGCGCCCCAAGGGTAGTCCGCGTCGCCGTCGCCGGCCTTGGCGGCCACTTCCCACTCGATTTCGGTCGGCAGCCGCCCTCCGGCCCAGACGGCGTAAGCGGCGGCGTCCGCCCAGCAAACCCCCACCACGGGCACGTCCGGCCGCCCGAACTCAGGATGTTCGGCGAGTGCGGAGGCGCGGTACCCGGTGCTCGCCACGAACTGGCCGTACTCGGCGTTGGTGACCGGCCGCAATCCGATGCGGTAGGGCGAGAGCGTCACGCGCTTGGGCGGGCGGTTGACGCCGGGCCGTGGCGCCCCGACCGCGTAACGGCCGCCGGGCACGGCGAGCAGCGGGCCGATAGGGCCGATGCTCGGCGACGCGGCGGCGTCGCCGAGCTGGATCTGCGCGAGCGCGCGGCACACCTCGTCCGCCGAGCCTGGGCGGCTGTCCGGCTCGCTGTGGACGAGCTGCAGCACAAGGCAGTCGAGCGCCGCCGGGATCGAGGCGCAGTGGCGGCTGGGCGGCGTCAGCCCGCCGCTCCCGACCCGCGGCACGACGCCGGTGCGCGCGAGGTGCTGCAGGCTGCTCTCCGGAATATGGCCGTCGGTCAGCAGCTCGTACGCCGTGACGCCGAGCGAGAACAGGTCGGCCCGGCAGTCCACGCTGGCCGGGGCTAGGTACTGCTCGGGCGCCATGTACTTCGGCGTGCCGCCGGCGAACGCGTCGCCGCCCGCGGCGCCATGCAGGGACAGGCCGAAATCCATGATGAGCGGCCGGCCGATGTCGCCGTCCTGGAGGAAGATGTTGGCCGGCTTGAGGTCGCGGTGGATGATGCGCCGGTGCGCCAGGGCCAGCGCCTCGGCGATGCGCCGGAACGCCAGCAGCCGGTCGGCCAGCGTGTCAAGCAACCGGCCGCGATGGCCGGCAATCCACTGCTTGAGGTCCTCCCCCGCGAGCAGGTCCATGATCACGCCGACGCCGCGCGGGCCTTCGTAAAGGTCGTGGATCGGGCAGATGTTCGGGTGGCGCAAGGCGCGGGAGATCAGCACCTCCCGCCGCATGGCGTCGAGCTGGCGGCGGTCGGCGCAGAGTTCCGGCCGCAGGATCTTGACGGCGAGCGGGATGCCGAGGTCGCGGTCATCGACACGGAAGACGTGCGCGGTGCCGCCTTCGCCGATAAGCTGCCAACCCGTGTAGCGGTCGGCGCCGTGGTGAAAAGCGAGTGCTTCCATGCGGGGTGCTTTCCGGCTGCCCGGATCAGGTCTGGGTTGCCTGCGCGACGCCGGTTACGGCGCAATATCCACCCGCGACAAGCGTGGCGGTGCCGGTGATGTAGGGCTTGTTGAACATCCGGCCTATCCAGCCACCAGTGCTGGTAAGCGCCGGAGCCGACGAATACAGGACTATTCCGTTGAGGTTGCCCGAGTTGGCGTTGCCGGTCGCGGTGATGCAGTAGGCGACGTCGCCGGTCTGCGGGCCGGCGGTCGCGGCGAGTGCCGAAACGGTGTAGCTGAACGCCGCGTTTGCCGGCAGGCTAATCTGCGGCAGAATGCTTGTGATGTCCTTTGCCGGCACCGTCCCGGAGGGAGCGAGGGTGTACCCGCTGAACAGCGTCACGATCGAGGCGGGCGTCGCGCCCTGGGCGTCCTCGTAGGCCTGCATGGCCGTGACGAGGATGCCGGCCATGTTGGAAACCTCCGCCGTCTGGCTCGATTTCATGTAGTTGATGTAGCGTGGGATCGCCACCGCCGCGAGAATGCCGATGATCGTCACCACGATCATCAGCTCGATCAGCGTGAAGCCCTCGTCACGCCCGGCTTCGCGCCGTGCAAGCATTTTCCGGATCATGTTGATACATCCCGCTGGTGGCCGTCATGCGAATGGACTTTTCCACCGCTGTCTCCGGCAAGCTACGCGGCATTGTTGAACAATTGCTGAATCCGCCACGCTTCAGCCCGCTCGACCTAGAATGGCAACAACCCGTCCAGCGATGGCCCGAGCGCCAGCACGAGCAGGCCGCCTATCGCCAGGGCGGGGCCGAACGGCACTGCCTGGTCGAGGCGCGCGCGCCCCAGCAGCAGCTGAGGCAGCACCGCGCAGGTTCCGGAAACGAACGCGGCGAGCAGCACGGCCGGCAGCGCCTGCATGCCGAGCCAGGCGCCGATCATCGCGGCCAGCTTGAAGTCGCCACGGCCGAACGCCGCGCCGCTGCGCCGCAAGCGGTAGGCGAACGCCAGGGACCATAGCGCAAGGTAGCCTCCGGCGGCGCCCAGGATCGCTTGGGCGGGCGTGGCGAAGGCGCCGTAGCCGGCATTCAGGACCAGGCCCGCCCAAAGGGTCGGGATGACGATGCGGTCGGGCAGCCGCCGCGTCCTGAAGTCGATGACGCCGAGCAGCAGCAACGATCCGACGAATCCCGCCGATGCGATTGCGCGCAGCGCCGCGGCCGGCTCGCTCAGCATGGCTCCCCCTCAAGCTTCAGCCACGCCGAGAGGTGGTCCCGGTGGAGGTGGGGGGTCAGGAACTGCAGGCCGTAGAACTGCGAGCCGACATGGACCACCTGCGCCTCAATCGGCCCGAACTCGGTCAGGAAAAGCGTGATCGGCTCACCGAACTGAAAGCCGCAGTCGAATTCCGCCACGGTGACGAGGGCTCCCGAGGCCGACAGGTCCGAAACGGACACCGGACAAGCCTGGGCGTCAGGATCGCCGTTGCGCCGGACCGTCGCCGGCAGGTCGACCTGATAGCGTTTCGCCCGCCGCCGCTCGGCTCCGCGGGGCGCCGCGGCGTCGCGGAGTTCGGCAGTGCTCATTGCGTGTCCCCGCGGCGTTCGGCCATGCCGGTTGCAGTGTGCGCGGCATGAATGAACAGCCCGTGAAGAAGGCGGCACGGGGCAGGCAGCCACTTCTCCGGCTTACTTCGGCTGGCGCAGGAAATCCTTAATCCTTGTGTCGCAGGCTGCGTTCGTCGCCCGGTGGCGGTCGACCCGAAAGGGAACGCGAAATGTCGAGCCAAGCCTTGCCGGACATGGAAGGCGCCGCGTACCCGCTCCTGGAGGAGGCACGCCTGCTCGGCGCGATAAGGAGCGCGCTCTCCACGCCCAAAGGCTGGTTCGTGGTGCGCCTGCAGCTCTCGCGACTGACCGCGCCGATGCCCCGCCCGCATCACCGGCGGATCGCCCGCGTCATCCTGAACGAGGTGGCGCAACACAACGCCGGCGAAGCGTTCGAGCTGGATTGCGGCGACATGGTGCTGCTTTGCCGGGCGCTCACCCAGCATGGCGTCGATGCGGCCGTGCATCCGGCGGTGCTGCCGCACACCCTGTCGCGCCTGTTCCGGCAGAACGTCCCGGCCGACCAGTCCCTGGCCAACATTTGGAACCTGGAGCGCGACGGCGCCGCGGTGCTCGGCTACGTCACCCGGCTGGTCGGCTGACGCCGTGCTGGTGCCGTTGACCGCGGCGTGCATCGCCGCCGCCGCCGCGATGTTCCAGGTCCCGGAAACCCTGCTCTGGACGATCCTCAAGACCGAGGGCGGACGCGTCGGGGCCTGCGAGCCACAGTCCAACCACACGCATGACTGCGGCCCGGCCCAGATCAACGCGGAAACCTGGGTGCCGCGGCTCGCCTTGGCGTTGCACCGGCCAAGCGACGAGGTTCGGTCGAGCATACGCGACGACGGCTGCTTCAACGTGTGGGTCGCGGGCTACGTGCTGCGCGCGAACATCCGGATGGTGAAGGGAAACGTCTGGGACGCGGCTGGCCGCTACAACAGCGCCACGCCCACGTACAAGCTCGCCTACCAGGCCAAGCTGCTCGACAACTACGACAGCCTGTTCGTCCGCAGGCGCCGTTAGCGCCGCAACCGCCGGGCCAGCAGGCGGGGCGTCAGAAGGCGGGGCGTCAGCAGGCGGGGCGGTGGACGCTGGTGATGAGCTGCGCACCGCCCGGCGTTCCCGCCGCCGGCCCCTTGCCGCATGTCGCGACCCCGTCCGCCACAAGGCAGAAACGCAGCTCGACCGGGCGCATGGCCGTGAGCGAGCGCAGCGCCTCGATCGTCTTCGGGTCAGGCGACGCCGGCTTGGCGCAGGGTGGGAGCAGCGTGCCGGCGACCGGGGCCGCGGGACATGGCGGCGCCGCCGGCGGGACGCCTCCGTTGCCGTAGAATGTCGTCCTGACCACGACTTCGCCGACCGCGCCGACGGGGGTCGCATTGTCCTGGCAGACGCTATAGGTGAGCTGCATCATGTAGTTCACGCCGATATCCATGTAGTACCAGTGCTGCATGTCGTTTATTTCGCCGGCGAATGTGTTTTCCGGGGGACTGTAATCGGTTTGCAGCGCCGGGCATCCCTTGGGGCCGCATACGCCGGCAATTTTTGTGCGGCTGAGGACGTAGTTGCCTAACCCCACCGCGGCCCAGTAGGCGCGTGTGGCGGCGAGGCTGTCCTCGACCGCGCGATACTCGCCGACCACGCGCCCGCACAGCGCGAGGACGACGAAAGCCGCCAGCACGCCGAACATCATCATCCCGATCAAGACGCCGCCCTGCTCCGAGTCCCTGTCGAGGCTCACGGGGTCGAGGCTCACGGGTTGGCTTCCACGTTCAAGCCGAACATCGACCGGTACGCCTCCGTGACGCTGCCGGGATATTTCGCGACCCGCTGGGCGCGGTAGGGATCAGTTATGGCGATGCTCACGCCGGCGACCTGCGCCGACGCCATGGCCAGCACCGGGTCGCTTCCCATCCAGCCCTGGACGGTCAGCGCTTCGGTCGATTTGCAGTCGGGCACCGGCGTCGCCGCCCCGGTGCATTGCACCACCAGCGAGGGCACCGCATCGCCAGCCAGCTGCGGGCGGCTGCCATCGGTCATGACGAACTGACCGGCCTGCCGCAACACCCATCCAGAAGGCAAGGCGGCGCGGCTGCGCAATCCCTCGACCATGCCGAAGGAGGCGCTGCCATCCCCCAGCAGGCTCAGCACCTGCCGGGCCTCCTCGCTCTGGTGGAAGCGGCTCTCGACGGCGTCCGCGAAACGGTACGTCGCCGCCAGCAGCGCGTAGGCCGGCAGCAACAGGAGCATGGACAAGGTGCCGGCGAGCATGACCTCGATCAGCGTGAACCCGGCCTCGCCGTCGCGCGGGATGTCGGACTTGCTCACTCGCGCCTCCCGACGATCGTGCTGAGGGTCAGCGTCGTCCCGGGGGACGCCGCGGCGGATGCGATGCCGCCGACCAGGGGCGTGGGCGCCCCGCCGACCAGCACGTACGGATAATCCAGGAACATCGTGATCAGGTCGCACACGCCTCTGCCGCCGCCGTAGCCGTAGCAAGTCGCGGTCGGCCCCGGCCCTGGCTGCTTGCCTGCCAAGACCCAGCAAGCGCTCGACGTATTGGCCGTAACGTCGCAGGACGACCAGCTCAGCCGGGCCAGCAGCCCGCGCGGCCGGTCGAGCCAGACGTAGTTGAACGGCGCGCTGCCGCCGGCGTAGAGCCAAACCAGCGTGTCCGGCGCCGCTGCGGCGGTGAAGGCGCTCGCGGTGGCGACGGTGAACGTGACGGGAACGGCCGTCGTCGAGTAGGTCACCCGCGTTCCGGACCCGACAATGCCTGCCTGGGCGGCGTAGCCAGTCGCGGACTTGACCACGCTCGCCCCGAAACTCGTCTTGGCGTAGAGCCCGGCGACGCGCTCCATCTCGCCGTTCAGGACGAAGGTCGCCTTCTGCCGCAGCAGAACGTCGAACGAAAGGCGTTCGAGCGCGGCCCAGCCATTCACCAGGCACAGGACGATGATCGAGAGCAGGCCGCTCGCGGCGAGGACCTCCACCAGGGTGAACCCGTCTTCTGGATGTGACTTGCGCAAGGCCCGGCCGTTGTTTGTTCGTCGGGCACGATCCCACGCCAATGCTAACGCGCCCTCAACGCCGGCGATTTGTCTCGAGGGTTAAAGCGCCGGAGCGGCTGCGTTAGCGTTTTGGTAACGGCCCTGGATTACCCATGGCGGCGCCCATTCGTGGATCACCAAAATGATGCCTCCCGCGATGCCGCTCCGTATGCGCCGACACGGCCAGGCACCGCCGCCGCTGGCCCGCCTTCGCGTCGCGGTCCTTTGCGTGGTCGGCCTCTGCGTCGCGGGCGTTGGCGCGGCGGCTGCCTAGGACGGCTCGGCTCGCATCCCGTGGAAGCCCGGCGCCACGTTCTCGCGCACCTCGGTGGACGACGACGTGCGGGGCGTGTTGCGGACGATCCTCGCCGCGGACGGCTTGTCGGTGATCTTCCGGCCGGGGGTGGAGGGCAAGGTCTCGTTCCAGTTCCGCGACATGCCGCTGCAGGCGGCATTCGACCAGGTCGTCCAGGAAGGCGGCCTGCACGCCAGCTTCAACACGGCGACGCAGACCGTGACCATCATCCCAGGGGCGGATGCGGGCGGCGGCGCGCGGCACTTCATCACGCTGCGGAACGTGGACTGGCTGTCGCTGCGGCAGATGCTGACCAGCTTCGGCCTCGGCACCGAAGGCGTCACCTTCGACCCGGCGACGTCCGTGCTCGCCGTCACCGGCGATCCCGGGCGCGTCGGGCAGGTGGAGGACTTGGTCAAGACGCTGGAGCAGCATTACGGCGACCAGCGCGACCAGGCGCTGACCGAGACGCAGCACGCGGCGAGCACGCAACGGTCCGACCTGGAGCGGCGGGCGTACGAGGACGCGCTGAACGTGCAGACGCGCGTGTTCCGCCTGCGGTTCGCCGATGTCGGGCCGACCACGCGCAACTTCCACGGCCGCGCCATCACCATCCCCGGCGTGCTCGACACGCTGCAGGCGATGCTCGGCATCGGGCTCGGCGCCGGCGGGCAGGTGCCGCCCTATGCCACCCAGGCGCAAACGACGCTGCCGTTCCGGCCCGCGTCCCCGTTGCGTCCCCCCACATCCGGGCAAGCGGCGGCGGACGGCGGTCCGCCGCCGGGCGCGCCCGCCGATCCCGGCGGCATCGCGGCCATGGGACGGCCCAACATCTCGATTGACCAACGCACCAACTCGGTCATCGTGCGCGGCAGCCCCGCCGCCGTCGCGGCCGTGGCCGACGTGCTGCGCCAGATCGACCAGCCGGTGAAAATGGTGGAGATCGAGGTCATCATCGCCACCGCCGAACTGGGGGTGGTCAATCAGCTCGGCGTCGCCTATGGCGGGTCGGTGCGGAAAAGCGTGGGGTCCGACACCGGGATCGGCTTCGACGCCTTGACGCTGCTGCCCGCTGCCGCAGCCGGCAGCACGGTGGCTTCCTTCGTGCTGAACAGCGCCAGCGGCGTCTCCCTTCAGGCCCAGCTGCAGGTGCTCGCGGAACGCAACAAGGCGCGCGTGCTCTCCGCTCCCCATCTGGTCACGCTCGACAACGTCACGGCGCGGATCACCCGCAGCGAAGACATCTACGTCCCCGTGGACACCGGCGGCTTGAACGGCCAGGGCCTGTCGCAGATCCAGACCGGGCTGACGCTGGAGATAACGCCCTCGATCGTGCCCGCGGCGCCGGGCGGCGGCGGCGACCAGCTGGTGCGCCTGACCTTGGACGCGACCAACTCGGCGCCCGGCTCCGGCACCGGCAACCGGATCAACGTCACCTCGCAGGAGGTGCAGACCGACGTGCTGGTGCCCAATGGCGGCACCTTCATCGTCGGCGGCCTGTTCGACGATTCCCGGCTGAACAGCCGCTCCGGCATCCCGCTGCTGAAGGACATCCCCCTGCTCGGCGGGTTGTTCCGTACCGACAGCAGCCAGCAAAGCCTGGGGCAGACCATCTTCTTCATCACGCCGCGGATCGTGGAGCAGCAGCAGCTCGTCAGCCGCGAGGTCGCCCTGGACAGCGCGGCCGGAACTGGCACGGCGAACTACATGGACGGGCAGCGCCACTTGCTGGCCGGCATCGCGCAGGAGGTGAATGGCGGCGTCTCCAGGAGTTCGGCCATGATCGAGGAGGACCAGTGATTGGCCGATTGCTCACAACCGGGCTGTATGGCGTTGCCTTGGCGCTCGGCGGAGCCACGCTCGTCTTGTCCATGGCCGGCGAAGGGGGACACGCCGCTCGCGACCGGGACGCCGCGCGGGTGGCGGTGCGGCGCATCGCGGAAGCCGAGCAGGCCAGTTTTGCGCGGCATGGCCGCTATGCCACGTTCGGCCCCACCGAAGCCGGGCGGCGGGTCATGTTGCCTGGCATCGACCTCGGCCCAGCCACCGACGCCGATTTCAGCTTCGACGCGCTGCTGGACCGGGCGGGCACGCTGCACGTCCGCGCGATGAGCCGGGCAGAGGCGGTGCGCGCCGGCCGGGTCGCGCCCCTGCTCGAACCCATCGAACTCGTGGCGGAGAACAGGCAAGGTTCCGGGCCTTAAGGGTGTCACCATGGGAAACAGGAAAATCCTGGCTCTCGCATCGCTTCTGTTGCTCGGCGGTTGCGGCGCGGCGCCATGGCCGGAACTCGGGGCGGAGCTGGGGCCGGCAAGGGCGACGTCCGATCGCGAGCAGTCGGCGCAGGCGCCGGCGTGGCGGGTTGGGTCGGAGTGGCGATACAGCGACGGCTATGGCCTGAAGGTCACGCAGGTCGATGGGCCGCTCACCACGTTCCAGCGGCTCGACGATCCGAGCCAGTGGGTGATCAGGCGAGGTTTCCTGCGCGAGGACGCCAGATCCGGCACGACGCTGCGCAAGCTGCTGTTCGAGGATCTTCCGCCAGGCGCCGGCAAATCGCTCTCGTCGAGCAAGCCGCTCACCTACCGCCGCGAGTTCCTGTCCGGGGGCGTTGAGCGCACTCACGTGACATCGTGGATGATCGAGGGTCGCGAGACCGTCAAGGTGTCGGCCGGAGAGTTCGACTGCCTGGTCCTGGTCATGCGGACCCGCAACCTGGACGATGGCTGGACCGGCTTCGAGCGCTGGTGGTTCAGCCCGGCCGCACAAAACTATGTTCGAATGGAGTACCGCTACGGCCCGGCCGTGACCGGCTCCAGAGTGCTGAGCAGCTATCGCCTCAATGCTGGTTAGCTCCGACCATTCGCGGGGCGCGGTTCGACCTTTCATGACAGCTCTTGGAATTCGGTCGAACTGAGGTAGGATCGTTTGCAGTTTGTTGCCGCTGCACAAACGGCTGCACAAACCGGACCAGTCCAGAGGAGGTTGCCGATGACGCTCCTGCGGGCCGTCCTGAACCGCCTAAGCCGAGCGCCCCGGTTCAAGCCGCCTGCGGAAAGCGCGGCAGACCTGGCCCGCCGCGCCAAGGTCAACGAGGTCTGGTCGGCCGACGCGGAGCGACGCGCCGCCGTCGAGGGCTGGTACTGGATGGCGCACCCGGCTGTGCAGCGCCGCCTCAACCGCCTCGCCTCGGGGACGCCTGAGATCGACGTGTACGGCCATTTGGCGCGAACGTTGCGCGGCCTCGGCTTCGAACTCCCGTTAGAGCGTTGCATGTCGCTCGGCTGCGGGGCCGGCGGGCTGGAACGCCATCTTTCCTCCGCGGGGATGGTGCGTAGGATTCAGGCCTACGACATCGCGCAGGGCGCCCTCGCAAAAGCCAGGCAAGCGGCGACGGACGGCCGTTACGAGGGCCTGGAGTACCATTTGGTCGATCTGGAGACGGTCGAGTTCCCCCCCGGCGAGACGGACGTCGTCTTCGCGCACCAATCCATCCACCACGTCGAGAGACTGGAGCCCCTGTTCGCCAAGGTCCGCCAAACGCTGCGGCGCGGCGGGGTCTTCCACCTCCACGAGTTCGTGGGCCCGACGCGCTTCCAGTGGACGGACGAGCAGTTGCGGCTGGTCAACGGGTTCCTCGACTCCCTCCCGGCGTCGTTGCGTCGCCTGCCGAATGGCACGCTGAAACCCGCGATGACGCGGCCCACAGTCGAGGCGATGATTGTGGCCGACCCGAGCGAGGCGATTCGGTCCAAGGACATCATACCGGCCCTGCGCCAGCACTTCGACGTCGTCGAGCATCGCGCGCTCGGGGGCGCCGTGATGCACCTCGCCTTGGGAGACATCGCCCAGAACTTCGACCCGGCCGACGCGGACCATGCCGAGCGCCTCGACAGCCTTGCCGCGCTGGAGGACCAGGCGATGGCGGCCGGGCGGATCGACAGCGACTTCGCCGTGCTCACGGCCGTGCGTCGGTAGAGTCCGCGGACCCGTTCGACGCGCGAGACGCACGCGGAATGACAAGAACATTCCAACCTGTTCGTCTTGGGGCGATTCATGACGAACCCAACGTCCCGCTGCGTCACTTTGCGACCCGCCTCGTGGGCGCGCAGCCGGTCCCTGCGGCGCAACCGTTGCGGACCGGGACACACAGCCTCGCATCGATGAACCTGCCTGATGCCTGGCGCCCCTGGACCCCATGGGACGCGACGGTTCACACCATCGACCACGTCATGGTGCAATCCTCGGCCGGGATCGTGGCCCTGTCGGACGGCACGATGATCGAGGACACGTTCGACCACTCCGACCCGCTCGCGGACGGCTATGAGCGGCTGCAAGGCCACAAACTCCCTACCCCGGATGGGGAAATGCGGCCGGAGGGCGGCTTCGTCCGCGTGCCGACGCCGCAGCGCCACCTCGCCGGGCGACACCTCAGCCTGCTGATGCCGGGAAGCGCCAACCAGTTCCATTGGCTGATCATGAACCTGGCCCGGGTCGGTCTCCTCGACGGCGCGGACATCGCCGGATTGGCCGGCATCCTTGTCCCGGCCGACCTCGGCCCGGCGCAACGCGACAGCCTCAATCGTGATCCAAACCTGTATCACCTGCCCTGGCACAAGGTCGCGCGCGGGTCGAACCTGACCGTGGACAGCCTGGTTCTGCCCTGGCGGGTCGCTTCCGGCGACGGAATGCACCCGGCCGGGATCTCCTACCTTCGCCGACTCTACCCGGCGACCGAGCCGTGCCACCGCCGACGCGCGCACCGCCGCATCTACATCGACCGCCGTGGCTCGTCGGCGCGGGCCCTGTCCAACGAAGGCGAGATCGTCGACGCTCTGGCGCAGCGTGGCTTCGCGTGCGTGCACCTCGAACGTTTGGTCATGAGCGAGCAGGCGCGGCTGTTCCAAGAGGCCGAAATGGTCGTAGCGCCGCACGGCGCCGGACTCGCCAACATGGTGTTCGCGGCGCCGGGCCTGCGGGTGATCGAGCTGCTGCCCGATGGCGCGATAAACTGGTGCTACCGGCATCTCGCCGCCGCATCGGGCCACGGATACGACTGCGTGATTGGCCGCAGCGCGCCTGGTTCCGATCCAGGCGCGTCACGCCTCTGGTCGGGCTGGACCGTCTCGGCTACGGACGTGCTGAGCAGCGTCGAACACAACGGCGCGGAGAGATCGTGAATACGCAGGGCGTCATGCCGAAACCGTGTTCTTCGGCCACACCCAGGGCATTCATCTCCTGGTAGGCACGACACCCGCCAGCGGATCGCCGATCAGCTCCTCGACGGTGGCGCTCGCGACGCTGCTTCCCGTCAACGTCCTCCTGGGATGCCCCCTGACCTTGCCATCGGCGTTTCCTGAAGCGAGCTTGCGGAGACTGTTCACGGCCACATCGTCGAGGTTATGAACTTTCAGGCTCCCTGCCAAATTGTTCGCGGCTGAAGAGAAGTTCAAAACAAACATGACGGGCGATTGGGGGCGATCGGTCCGCGCTCCATAGCGCCCCCGCCAAGTCTGTGTCATTTTGCGGAACATTCCCGATAAGACACATAAATGGACGCTGTCCCGACGATCTTCGACCTGTGCGAGCCTCGTGCGGACGTATGCGCCGGGACCGCCTCGGACAGCGATTTCGCCGCCGATCTCGCCCGAGTGCTGCGCGGCCACGACGCGCCGCCGGAATACGCCGTCGCCAGCCAGTTCTTCGCCAACACCCATCCGACGCGCGGCCTGAAAAGCCTGCTCGCCAACGTGTGCGGCCGGCTCAGCGGGCGCGGCGCGTCGGCGGCCGCCATCTTCCGGCTCGACACCAGCTTCGGCGGCGGCAAGACGCATGGCCTGATCGCGCTCGTCCATGCCGCGCGCGGCATGGTGGGCGTGGCCGACCCGGCCGAGTTCATCGAACCGGCGCTGCTGCCGCAAGGCGAGGTCCGCATCGCCGCGTTCGACGGCGAGAACGCCGACCCGGCGAACGGCCGGCGCATGGACGCCGACGGCACGCTGGCCTTCACCCCCTGGGGCGAGATCGCTTACGCGCTGGCCGGGCGCGACGGCTACGAACGGGTCCGCAAGTCCGACCAGGAGGGCATCGCTCCGGGCGCCGAGACCATCGCCGAGCTGTTTGGCGGCGGCCCGGCGCTGGTGCTGATGGACGAGCTGGCGGTCTACCTACGCAAGGTCTGGCACAAGCCGTACGCCCGCGACCAGCTCACGGCGTTCCTGACCGCGCTGTTCAAGGCGGTGGAGTGCTCGCCCCGCGCCGCCCTCGTGTACACGCTGGCGGTCGGCCGCGACGGCGCCACCGGCGACGCCTACTCGGACGAGAGCCGCTTCGTCGCCGACCGCATGGCCGAGGCCGAGAGCGTGTCGGCGCGCAAGGCGACCCTGCTCAACCCGACCGAGGACGACGAGACGGTGCTCGTGCTGCGCCGCCGCCTGTTCGCGCGGGTGGACCAAGCCCGCGCGGCGGAGGTCGTCGCGGCCTATCGCGAGACCTGGAGCCGCAACCGCGAGGCGCTGTCGCTGGAGGCGGCCAGGCCGGCGACGGCCGAAGCGTTCGCGGCCAGCTACCCGCTGCATCCGGACGTGCTGGAGACGCTCACCGCCAAGACCGCGACGCTGGCCAACTTCCAGCGCGTCAGGGGCATGTTGCGTATCCTCGGCCGCACCGTCAGCAAGCTCTGGCAGGACCGTCCGGCCGACGCCACGGCGATCCACCTGCACCACATCGACCCCGGCTTCGAGCCGATCCGCCAGGAAATCGCCACCCGCCTCGGGCAGTCCATGTACGTGCCCGCCCTGCGCTCCGACGTCGCCGGCGAGGGCGCCACGCTCGCCCTCGCGCAGGAGATCGACGCCCGCCACCACAAGAGCATGCCGCCCTATGCGGCCTACGTCGCGCGCACCGTGTTCCTGCACAGCCTGGCCTTCAACGAGCCGCTGAAAGGTGTGGCGCCCGAACGGCTGCGCTATTCGGTGCTCGGCCCGGCGTGTGACATCTCGTTCATCGAGGCGGCGCGCCAGGCGTTCGCCGCGCAGTCGGCCTACCTCGACGACCGCCCCGGCAAGCCGATGCGGTTCCTGGTCGAAGCCAACCTCAACCAGATCGTCCGGCGCGAGGAGCAGGGCGTCGACCCCAGCGAGGTCCGCACCCAGCTGCGCGACAAGATCAAGGAAGTGTTCAAGGCCGGGGCGTTCGATCTGGCGCCCTACCCGGCCGGGCCGTGGGACGTGCCGGACGAGATGGGCGACGGCCGCCCGCTGCTGGTGCTGATGGCGTCCGACGCCTGCTCGGTCGGCGTCACGGTCGAGGCGGCGCCGGAGCTGGTCGCCCGCATTTACGCGCGCAAGGGTTCGGACGGTTCGGCGTTCCGCCTGCTACGCAACAACCTCCTGTTCGTCGTGGCCGAGGAGGCCAGGATCGACGACGCCCGCGCGATGATGGTGCGTCGCATGGCCCTTGGCGCGCTCAAGTCGCCAGGGCGGCTGAAGGACTTGGCCGAGCACCAGCGGCAAAACTTGTTGGAGTGGGAAGCCAAGTCCGAAGGCAAGCTGGCGACCGCCATCCAGCAGGCGTTCCGGCACGTGTTCTATCCGAGCCAGTCGCAGTCCGCCGGCGCCCAGCCTGCCAGCATGGGCGGGTCGCTGCTGCACCTGACGCTCGACACGCACTCCGCCTCGGAACGGCCGGGGTTGGGGCAGCAGCAGGTGGTCCGGGCGCTGCGCGAGATCGGCAAGCTCCGCATCGCCGAGGACGAACCCAACTCGCCCGGCCAGGTGCGCGACAACACGACGCTGCGCCACGGCCAGATGACGACCGCGGCGCTGCGCGAGGAGTTCCGGCAGAACGTCAAGCTGCCGATGCTGGCCGGCGACGAGGTGTTCGTCAAAGGCATCCGCCTCGGCGTCGAGCGGGGCGAGTTCGTCTACCGCCGCGGCACGTTGCTGTACGGCAAGGGCGACCCGATCACCACCATTGTGGTCGACGAGCAGGCCGTGGTGTTCACCATCGCCTACGCCACCGAGCACGCCATCTGGCCGCGGCCGCTGCCGCAGTTGGCGGTGGCGGCGCTGGGGATCCCGCTTGGCCCGTTCATCGTCGGCGCGATTTCGCACGGCGACGGAATGTCGGAAGGCGCCGTCAACTACGACCCCGCCGCGTTGGTGGCGGCGTCCGTCGCAGGTCCGCTCCCGACGGTACGGCCGCTGCTCGCCGAGGGCGTGCTGAAGTCAGCCCTGGCCGACATTTTCGCCTAGGCGCAGGGGCGCAAGGTGCAGGCCCTCGCGCGCCTGAGCATCCGCGTGTTCGATCCGGGCGACGGCTTCCGGCTGCTCGGCGTGGTGGGCGCGGTCCGCACCGCGACGGTGCGTGCCAGCATCGTCGGCGAGTACGAGACGACGGCCGGCAGCACCGTCCGCCTGACGTTCGAGGGCGTGACGGCGGACGCGCTGCCATTGAAGGAGTTCCTGGACGCGCAGCTTCGGGCGGCGGCGGCCAAGGACCTCGAAATCATGTTCACCCTGTCGTTCAAGGACGGCCTGCGCGTGTCGGGCGACGCGCCGGCCGCGCTGGTCGAGCAGCTGACCAGGTACGCGACCGGGGCGGCCTACGTGGAAGCCACCGCGGAGGCGCTGCCATGACCGCCCGCGCCGCGCCGATGACGCCGAGCCAGGTCGCCGGCCCGGCCACCGCCATGCCGGCGTTCGAGGCGCGGCTGCTGCGCCACGGCGCCGGCGACACCGAGATAGAAGTCTGGCAGCTGCCGTCGCCGGCCAGCCCGCAGGTGACGGCGCCGACGCGGCTCGCCGGGCTGCGCGGCCGCAACCTGGAGCTGATCGAGCACCGGGTGCTGCGGCTGCTGGCGGCGGCCGGGATCGGCTTCTCGCCGGTGGCCGGGCGGCGGGAGCAGCGCGCGTTGCCGGAGGAGGAGGCGTTGCGGCTCGGCCTGCTGTTCCGCGCGCTGGCGCCGATGCGGTCGCGCGGGAACATGCGCGCGGTGGCCGAGGGCATCGAGGCGATGGCGCGCGAGGAGGCCGGCTACTGGCTCGGCATGGCGGTGCATCGCCGCAACCCCCGGCGCGTGCTGACGGCGCTGCGGGTCCTGCTGACCGACCCGGCGCGGCTGGCGAGCCGTTGAGTTCCGCCCTGACGGGCGGGGCGTTCGCAGCTTTCACAGAACTGATGCCGGTTGGCCGGGAGGGCTGAATGGACGCTCTGGATTTCAAGGCGCCACGCGATGCGGCGGTGCTCGCGGACCGGCGGCTGATCGAGCAATGGATGCCGATTGCGGCTTTGGGCGTTGAGAGCTTGCGCGAGCGGACGCCGATGACGCCCTATCCTGCTCCAAATCGTTTGCATGTTTGGTGGGCGCGACGGCCGCTGGTTGCCAGCCGGGCGGCCGTGCTGGCGTCAGTGCTCCCCGCAGATGTAGACCAGAAACAATTTTTGCATGCGCTCGGCATTCATGGCGATCCCGTGGCGGCGCGTCAGAAAATCGACGCTGCGGTCCGTAGTGGTGTGAGAGTGGAAAATCCTTACAACTGGAACAGGGCATTCTCCTTCAGTCCCGACCTAGAGGATCGCACTTGGTTGGCCGCGCACATGGTCACGGCGTCCCCACTGATACTCGATCCAACAGCAGGCGGTGGCTCTATTCCTTTCGAAGCGATTAGGCTCGGCTTGCCTACCCTGGCAAACGATCTCAATCCCGTCGCTGCATTAATTCTGCGAGCCACCGTCGAGTGGCCGACGGCACACGGCGCTTCTCTCAAAGTGGCATTCGACAGACTGACAACGAAGTTTCGTAACAGGGTTGAGGGCCGGCTGGCGCAGTATTTTCCGCAAAACGATGCGCCACAAGTATTTGATTGCACCTATCTTTGGGCGCGCACGGTCCGCTGCCCGCACTGCGAAGGGCTGATGCCGTTGTCGCCCAACTGGCGGCTGGCACCGGACGGCATGGGCGTGCGTGTCTCTCCCGAGTGCGGGCGTGGACCGGGCGACCCGTATCGGCGCTGCACCTTTGCGGTCGTGAAGCACGCGAGCGAGCACTCGGCGGGAACGGTCGCGGACGGCGACGGGCTGTGCCCGTTTCCGGATTGCGGCCGGGTGATCGAAGGCGACGCGATCAAGGCGCAGGCGCAGGCGGGCGGCATGGGCGAGCAACTGTTCGCCGTGGTGTTCAAGCGCCGGATCGAGACGCGCACGAAAGCCGGCAAGCCCGGCCGCGACAAATGGGAGCGCGGCTACCGCGCGCCACGGCCGGAAGACGACAACAGCGCCGAGATTGCCGTGCGACTGGCTCAAAAGATGGAGGAGTGGGAGGCGTTCGATCTCGTCCCGAATGAGGCGTTTCCGCCCGACAGCAACGATGACAGACCGATACAGTATGGGATGCCGCTGTGGCGTGACCTGTTTAGCCCTCGGCAGTTGCTCGGCCACGGAACTGCCGTAGAGGTCTTTCGTGAGCTGCTGGCAGAGCGAGAAGCAACTGGTGCGCTGGACGAGATGACAAAGGCCGCCTTCGTCTACCTAGCTCTTGCTCTAGATAAAATGACAGATTGGAACAGTCGCTCCAGCACTTGGGAAATCACGAAAGGTGCGATTGGGCATACATTTACTCGGCATGATTTCTCTTTTAGGTGGTCCTACGCCGAGATGGCCCCGCTTATCGCAGGCGGTGGCTATGACTGGGTTATTCGCCAAGTCGGCAAGTGCATCGAGGAACTGGTGGCACTCGTCCACCCCGAAACCGCCGCTGGCACGCTGCTGCCCCAAACAGCGACACCTCCCCCGCCAGTCACCATCACCTGCGGTCCAGGCGACGCGCTCACCCACATCTCGGACGCGACCGTGGACGTTGTCGTCATGGACCCGCCGTACTACGACAACGTCATGTACGCCGAACTGAGCGACTTCTTCTACGTCTGGCTCAAGCGCACCGCGGGCCAGGTGGTGCCGGAACTGTTCACCCGCCGCCTCACCGACAAGGAAAACGAGGCGGTTGCCAACCCGGCCAAGTTCGCCGGCCAGAAAGGCGCCAAGGCGCTCGCCGGCCGCGACTACCAGCAGCGCATGGCGCGCATCTTCGCCGAATGCCGCCGGGTCCTGAAACCCCGCGGCATCATGACGCTGATGTTCACCCACAAGGCCACCGGCGCCTGGGACGCGTTGACCAAGGGGCTGATCGAGGCCGGCTTCATCGTCACCGCGAGCTGGCCGATCAACACCGAGGCCGAGGGCAGCCTGCACGTCAAAGACAAGTCGGCTGCCAACAGCACCATCTTCCTGGTCTGCCGCCCACGCGACCTCGCCGCACAGGACGGCACAACGCAGTACTGGGAGGAGGTGGAGCCGCTGGTTGCCGCCGCCGTGCGCCGCCGCGTGGCGGAGTTCCAGGAGGCCGGGATCGGCGGCGTGGACTTGTACCTCGCCTGCTTCGGCCCGGCGCTGGAGGAGTTCAGCCGCCACTGGCCGCTGAAGCGCGGCACGCCCCGCCCGGCCCCGGACGCCCACAAGCGGCAACGCCGGCAATCGTTGCTCGAAGACGAGTACGACCCGTACGCGGTGACGCCGGAGGACGCGCTGGACGCCGCGCGGCGCGAGGTGAAGCGGTGGCGGCTGGAGACGCTGGCCAGCAAGCAGGGCCGCGCCGACCTCGACCCGCTGAGCAGCTTCTTCGTGCTCGCCTGGGACGCCTTCCGGGCGCCGGTGTTCCCGTACGACGAAGGCCTGCGCCTGGCGCGCGCGGTCGGCGTCGACCTCGACAGGGAGGTGGTCGGCGTGCTGGCGGAGAAGAAGGGCAGCGACCTGCTGCTGTGGGACAGCGCCAAGCGCGCGGCGAAGGCCGCCCTCGGCGCGCCGGACGGCTCGCGCAGCATGATGGACGCGCTGCACCACGCGGCGCACACCGCCCGCACCAAGACGCTGACAGCCGCGAAGGAGGCGCTGGAGCGCGCCGGGCTGCTGGGCGATCCCGGGTTCCAGCAGGCGCTGGGCTACGTATTGGCGGTGCTGCCGGTCGGCCGGGCGTTTTCCGGCGCGGCGCTCGACGGCGACCTGGGTGCGTCGAGCAGCGACTTCGAGGCGCTGGAGAACCTGCGCCGCCTCGCGTTGGCCGACGCCGTGAGGGCGCCCAAGCAGCTCGAACTGTCGCTGGACGAAGCCGCCTGATGCGGCGTTGAGCATGCCGCTGCTGCGCGACCACCCCTGGCGGCTGCGCTACACGCCCGACGACGGCGACCTGGTGGCCGGGCTGTACGTCCCGTTGCTGGCCTGCGCGGTGCGCTACGACCGGCTGACCGGGTATTTCTCGGCCGCCGCGCTGGCCCTGGCGACGCGCGGGCTGGAAGGCTTGGTGCGAAACGACGGCACGATGCGGATGATCGTCGGCTGCACGCTCGGCCCCGACGAGGTGCAGGCCATCGCGGACGGCGAGGCGCTCCGCATCGCCGTCGAGCGCCGGCTGTCGGCGCTGCCGCTGGCCCCGTCCGACGACGCGGCCCGGCGCGGACTGGCGCTGCTGGCCTGGCTGGTGGCGGCGGGGCGGCTGGCGGTGAAGGTCGCGGTGCCGTGCGACAGCCGGCGCCGGCCGCTGGGAGGCACCGCCATCTTCCACGAGAAGGCCGGGACCGTCGAGGACGCGGCCGGCGAGAAGGTCGCCTTCAATGGCAGCCTGAACGAGACGGCGCAGGGCTGGACCCAGAACTTCGAGTCGCTGAACATCTTCACCTCGTGGTCCGAGCCGCCGCGCGTCGCGGCCGAGGAGGAGCATTTCGCCCGGCTGTGGGCGGACCGCTCGGCGCACGCGCTGGTGCTGGACGTGCCGCAGGCGGCGCGCGACGACCTGCTGCGGTTCATGCCCGAGCCGGCGACGCCCGCCGCGCGTCCCAGGTCGGTTGCGGCCGGGCCGGTCGCGGTCGAGCCGCCGGCCGCGCCGTCGCCCTCGGCGGACCTGCGGGGCGACGTGTGGCGGTTCATCGCGCAGGCGCCCACCATGCCGGACGGCGGCGACCAGGTAGGCGCTGCGACCTGCGCCGTGACGCCCTGGCCGCACCAGCTGCGCGCCTTCCACCGGCTCTACGACCATTGGCCGCCCAGGCTGCTCATCGCCGACGAGGTGGGGCTCGGCAAGACGATCCAGGCCGGCCTGCTGCTGCGCCAGGCGTGGCTGGCGCGCCGCGCCCGGCGCATCCTCGTCCTGGCGCCCGCCGCCGTGCTGCGGCAGTGGCAGATCGAGTTGCGCGAGAAGTTCAACCTGAACTGGCCGATCTACGACGGCCACAAGCTGTCCTGGTACCCGAGCCCGGCGCTGCACGGCCGCCATGAGCGGCCCGTGGCGCGGTCCGACTGGCACCGCGAGCCGGTCGTCATCGCGTCCTCCCACCTGCTGCGCCGCGCCGAGCGGGCGGCGGAAATGGCGGATGCGGAGCCGTGGGACCTCGTGGTGCTGGACGAGGCCCACCATGCGCGGCGCAAGGCCGCCGGCAGCGAGCAGGAGGGCGGCCCGAACGCCCTCCTGAAGTTGATGCGCTCGTTGCAGGCGCGCACGGCGGCGCTGGTGCTGCTGACGGCGACGCCGATGCAGGTGCATCCGGTCGAGGTGTGGGACCTGCTGGACCTGCTCGGCCTGCCGCCCGAATGGAGCAAGCCGGCGTTCCTGCGGTTCTTCGACGAAATCGTGGCGGAGAACCCGGGGCACGAGGCGATGGACCGGATGGCCGCGATGTTCCGCGCTGCGGAGGCCGCCTATGGCCCGGTCGAGCCATCGGCGTTGCAGGCGCTGGGCATCGCCAGCCCGTTGCGCGCGCGGAAAATGCTGGAGGCGCTGCGCGACCCTGCCAGCGTGCCGCGCCGCCAGCTGGAGCACGACCAGCGGCGCGCGGCGCTGACACTGATGCGCCGCCACACGCCGATCGCCCGCTTGGTCAGCCGCAACACGCGCGACACCCTCCGCAGCTACTTCAGATCGGGCCAGTCGACCGCGCGGGTCGCCGAGCGCGACGTCTGCGACGAGTTCATCCACCTCTCGGCCGCCGAGCGCACGATCTACGATGCGGTCGAGAGCTACATCTCCACCACCTACCAGCGGACGGCGGCGGGGGGCGCCTCGGCGCAGCGGCGCAACGCGGTCGGCTTCATCATGACGGTCTACCGCAAGCGGCTGGCATCCAGCTTCCACGCGCTGCGGGCGACGCTGGCCGCGCACATGGCGGCGATGCGCGACCCCACCCAGGCGGCCGGCCTGCTCTCGCGCCTGAGCGAGGATGTCGACGAGGACGAGCCGGACGCGCCGGACCAAGAGGCGGCCGAAGACCTGGCGCGCGAAGACCTGGCGCGCCAAGCCCTGGCCATCGAGGAGCGGTCGGAGATCGAGCGCCTGATCGGGATGATCGGTCGGCTCCCGCCGGACACCAAGGCCGAGGCGTTGCGCGTCGAGATCGGCCGGCTCCGGAAAGACGGCTACGGGCAGGCGATGGTGTTCACCCAGTATGCCGACACCATGGATTTCCTGCGCGACGAGATGGCCCGCGACCGGACCTTGCAGGTCATGTGCTTCTCGGGCCGCGGCGGCGAGGTGCGCGGCAACGACGGCGCCTGGCGCACGGTCTCCCGCGACGAGGTGAAACGGCGGTTCCGTGAAGAGCTGGCCGATTTGCTGCTCTGCACCGATGCCGCGGCGGAAGGCCTCAATTTCCAGTTCTGCGGCGCGTTGGTGAACTACGACAGCCCGTGGAACCCGATGCGGATCGAGCAGCGGATCGGCCGCATCGACCGGCTGGGCCAACGCTTCGAGCGCATCCGCATCGCCAACCTGCACTATGCAAACACCGTCGAGGCGGACGTCTACGCGGCGCTGCGGCGGCGCATCGGCTTGTTCGAGAAGGTCGTGGGCGGGTTGCAGCCGATCCTGGCGCGGATGCCGAAGCTGATCGGGGCACGGATTCTGTCCGGCACGCCTGGCGACGTGGCGGCGGAGGTGGACCGTGCGGCCGACGAGGCCATGGGCGGCTTCGACCTGGATCAAGCCGTGGCCGTGGAGTCGGGAGAAGCGGCGCGCGCCGCCTCGCCGATGGCCATGGCCGACCTGGACGACATCCTGTCGAGGCCCGGCCTGCTTCCGCCGGGCACTCGGGTCCGCTCGCTCGGCGCTCGGGAGTATGGCCTGTCTGCGCCAGGCCAGGCCGAAGTGCGGGTGTCGACCGACGTCGCCTATTACGAGCAGCATGCCGAGACGGTCGAGTTGTGGAGCCCGGCGGGGCCGATGTTCCCGATTCTGCAAGATGTGGGTTGCGTGCCCGCCGCAACGCAAAGCCTGGCGCAGGTCATGCGCTCGATTGCCGTGAAACCTGCTGGTTAGACGCACTCGCGTGACGACTGCCCAAACCTTCCTCTTGGACCTATAGACGCATGCAGCCGAGCTACCTGCCTTTGGTGAAGATTTTCGGCCCTGAAGTACGCCACACCGTGCCGTTGTTCCAGCGCCCCTACGTCTGGACCAGGGAGGAGCAGTGGGAGCCGCTGTGGCAGGACATCTCCAACCTGGCGGACCGCGTGTTGAACGCGGAGGCGGACAAGACGATCGCCGGGCACTTCCTCGGCACCGTGGTGCTGGAGCAGACGCAGAGCCTCACCGGCAGCATCCCGCGCCGCGAGATCATCGATGGCCAGCAACGCCTGACGACGTTGCAGGTGTTGCTGCACGCGGCGCAGCACGCCTTGGCCGCGTTGTCGGCCGAAGCCAATTCCGTGAACGACGCGGCGGGCGCCCACAAGGCGGACGTCGCGTCGCGGCAGATCGGCCCGCTGACCGTCAACCCCGCCTACGACGCGAAGGCGGAGAAATACAAGGTCTGGCCCACCAACAAAGACCGGCAAGCCTTCCAGCAGGTGATGGCCGCCGACGGTCCCGACGCCCTCAAGACCGCGCCCACGCAGCTCGCCCGGGCCTACGGCTTCTTTCACGGGTCCATGAGCGCCTGGCTTCATCTGGACACCAACCGCGCGCCGCGGGCCACGGCGCTGAGTTCGGCGCTGAAGGAGCATCTGCGCCTGATCGTGCTCGACCTCGACGCCACCGACGAGCCGCAGGCCATCTTCGAGACGCTCAACGCCAACGGCGCGCCGCTGCTGCCGGCCGATTTGATGAAGAACTGGCTGCTGTGGGAGGCCACGCGGCAGAAAACCCACGACTTGCAGCAGCTTTACGAAACGTACTGGCAGTTCCTCGATTGCGAGCCGGAATACTGGCGTGGGAAAAGCGGCACTGGCCACGCCGCTCGCGCCCGTGTCGACAGTTTCCTGCAAAACTGGCTGATCCGCCGCACGCGCGAACCGGTCGCGCCCAAGCATCTTTACGCACGCTTCATCGGCTATGTGGCCCCACGCCCGAGCACGCCGGGCGTTGCTCCCCCTGCCCAAGACCTGCGGGCGCTGATGGCCGACATCCACGCCGACGGCCACCGCTTCCGCGAGATCGACGCGCCCACCGGGAAGACCAGGTTCGACACGTTCCTGCGCCGGCTCGGCGCCCTCGACTTCACGGCCTTCCACCCGTTGCTGCTGGAATTGATGAGCCGGCCAGGGTCCTCCCCGGCGGACCGTGACGCCGCCGCGACCGTGCTGGAAAGCTACCTCGTGCGGCGGGTGATCTGCTGGGGGGAGACTCGCGCCTATGCCACCCTGGTGCTTGACCTGCTCAAGGCGCTGGCCGCCGCAGGACCAGGCGCCCCAGCCGCGCCGCCGTTGCTTGCAGCATTGGCGGCTCACGCCGATGGCCCGAACGTATGGCCGGACAACGATCGTTTTCGCGACAAATGGTGCGGGGAGAAGTTCTACAACGGCATCCGGCGCAGCCGGGTCATGATGATCCTTCAGGCGCTGGAGGAGCATTACCAGACTGCGGGAAAGAAAGGCGAGCCGATCGTCGCGTTCGATTTCTCCACGCTGGAGATCGAGCATATCCTGCCGCAGAAATGGGAACGGCACTGGCCGCTTCCCGCCGTGGAGAACGCGCGCGCGGATCGCGAGCATATCCTACACAACATCGGCAACCTGACCCTGGTCAGCGGAAAGCTGAATCCAACGCTGTCCAACGCCGCGTGGCAAGGCCACGAGAAAGGCACGCGCGGGAAGCTGGCTGCGTTGAGCGAGCACAGCCAGCTGTGCCTGAACGATCAGCTGGTGAAGAGGCACGCGGACATCTGGAATGAAGGTTCGATCAGAAAACGCAGCCTCGAACTGTTCAAGGCCGCCTGCATCGTCTGGCCCGATCCCGCCGCCCTGGCAGGCGTGCCTGCTTCACCGGCGAACCAGGCTTGACGACCTGTTCGAAGAATGGGGACCACCTCGATCCTCAATCAACCCCAGTAGGCTCGCATGGCCGCCGCCGCGGAACCAAAGTGACCGGCAAGCGCAGCAGGCGCAACGCGCCCTCGTAGGCCTGGTCCACGGGCGGCAGCGCCCAAACGTCGATCACTGGACGCCCAACGCGGCCAAGGCTGCCTGATGTGGCGCCGACGAGGGCCGAAGCCAACATGTCGATGGGGAAGTGGATGCCGAGCCAGACGCGGGACCAGGCGACCGCACCGCCGTAGAGGCACACTGCTGCGCCCCAGCGGGGGGCCGCCCTGGTCAGCAGCAGGGCTGCGCCGAGTGTCCAGACCAGGGTGGCATGGTCGCTAGGGAAGCCGTTGTCCGCCGTGTGCGCCATCAGCGTGCGCCCGACCGGGATCATGAAGGGACGCGGCTCGAACCAGAGCAGGCCGAGCGCCTGGTTGAAGCCCTGGCCTACGAGCAACGCGCCTGCCGCCGCGAGCAACGCCCCGCGTCGCGCCGGCATGCCCCAGATCCAGAGTGCGACCAGGAGCGAAGGCGCCGCAATCACCGGGCTGTCGGCCAGGGCGGCGACGCTGCGGACCAGCCAGGCTCCCGGGTGCGCGGGCGCGTTGAGCAGCAGGAACAAAGGCTGGTTCCAGTCGAGCAATTCGATCTCCGTTGCAGGTGACGTGAGCCGCGCAAGGTCGGGGCGTATCGCCGCCCCGACCCTGATCGTCAATCCTTGAACGGGTCGAACTCCCCCTTCCCGGCCATCGCGACCGCGAACGGCCGCAGCGTGTGCAGTACCCGGATCGTGCCGGCATGTTGCGCCAGCACCTCCGGCAGGCGGCGGTACGCCATCGGGCTCTCGTCCAGGTCGCCGCCGGCCAGCAGCACGCCGCGCTCCTGCAGCCAGGCGTCCATCTGCGCCTGGGTGAAGGTCCGCTTGGCCGTGGTCCGGCTGAACAGCCGCCCGGCGCCGTGCACCGTCGAGTACAGCGCCGCCCGCGACGCCTTGGATTCCACTCCCTCGACGATCACAGCGTCGTCGCCCATGGAGCCGCCCACGAAGCCGCGCTGGCCCGGCCAGGCCGGCGTGGCGCCCTTGCGCGTCACCCACAGCTCCCGCCCGCCATGCGTCTCTCGCCACGCGTAGTTGTGGTGGTTGTGGACGCTGTCGGCGACCGCGCCGCCGATGATCCGGCGCACCCGCTCCACCACCCATTCCCGCCCGGCGTACGCGTAGCGGCCGGCCAGCTCCATGGCGGCGATGTAGCGCAGGCCCAGCTCGCTGTCCTCGTCCACCACGGCGGGCGGCACGTGCATGCCGTCGCGGCCGCCCGCCGCCTTCAGATAGCGCGTGGCGCTGGTGTGGCCGAGGCCGCGGCTGCCGAAATGCACGCCGATCCAGACCATGCCGGCCTCGTCGGCCAGCAGGTCCACGTAGTGGTTGCCCGAGCCGACCGTGCCCAGCTGGGTCGCCGCCTTGTGCCGGTAGTCGCCCATGCCGCTCGCGTCCCATGCCGCGTCGTCGTCGAGCAGAGCGTGCTCGGCCCGCTCGGCGTTGGTGCGGCCGACCCCGAACGAGATCACCCGGCGCACGTCGGCCAGGATGCTTGACGCGCGGTCCTTGATCGCCTCGTAAGGGGTGTCGAGCCGCACGGCCATGTTGCCGCAGTTGCCCGTGAGCGCGATCTGACCGCTGCGCCGGGTCACGAAGAACCCTGTGGGAACCGTAAAGCAGTATTGCTTCTCCCCCGCCGCCGCGACGATCTTCTCAATCGGGGTCTTCGGCACGGATTTGACGCCCACCTTCGTGTTCGGTTGCGCGAACACGCGGTAGTCGATGCCGCCGTCCTCACGCGTGTCCTGACGCATCACGGAACGCACGCCGGTCGCGGCGAAAGCATAGTGGATGAAATCGGCACTCGCCTTGTCGCGGCTGTAGAACGCCCGTGTCTCGGCGCTTCCGTCCCACAGAACCGCCTCCGCAGCGATGATGCGAAGCTGCCCCGGACTTGCGGCCCACAGGTGACTGAGACTCTTGGTGAACAAAGGAGGCCGATACCGAAAGCACGTATGACCGCGTTCATTGGGGCCCTTCTCCGTGAAGGGGATGCCGGCCGCGATCAACAGCGCGCGGGCACGGTCGACCTTGCGCTCCTTTTCGAGGATGAGTTGAGCAGCGCCGTTCAGACTGCCGTCTTGACGTTCGCGTTCATCAAGACACGCATCCGCACAGGTCATCACCACGACGGCGAGTTCCTCATCCGTCAGGTCCACCATGCTGTCCCGCTCGATCTCGAAGACGGTGTTGATGCGGTAGTCGTGCCCCTGCACCGTCGAGGCGTGCTTGGCCGAGAACTCTTCCGCAGCCTGAACCGACCACTTTGCAAAAGCTCGGTCCGGCCCCGGTGCGTAGACCAACATCCGGTGGTCTGGGCTGAGCATCTGGTCGACGCCATACTTGCTCTTGAGCCGGAGCCACGTCGCCGCAGGCTTCTCGACGTAGCGTGCGGGAGTTACGAAGCCTGCCTTGCCGGTGTCGGGATCATACTGCGCCACGAACTGATCCGACCAGCAATCCATCCGAATCCATCCAGACGGCGACAGGAACTCGGTTTCAGCATCGACGCAGCCGATGTCGAAGCCGACGCCGGAGATACTGAGCTGGCGTTCGTAGGCGATCACGCCGCCGACCGGCTGCGCGTAGCCCAGGTGCCCGTCGGCGCAGACCACGCCGGCGACGACGCGGCCGACGCCCATGCAGTTGCGCATCTGGCCGAGCGTCGACTCGTCGTGGGCGCCGAACACCTTCAACGGCGCGTCCGCGTAGGCGGCGTCCTGCGGCGGCAACTCGACCGCGGCGATGCGCTCGGCCTTGGCCGCGTCGCGGAAGCCGCACCAGGCCGGCATGCCGCGGCTGCCCTCCTCGCCCGGCCGCAGCACGCGGCTGTCGGGATCGAGGCCGGCGGCGACCGCCAACTCACGGGCACGGACTTCAAAGGCGCTCGGGCGACGCATGGTCGCCTCCTTCCTGTTCAAGATGAAGCTCCGGCCTGTTCAAGATGAAGCTCCGGCAGCTGCCGGAGGTGGTCAAGGCGGTCGGTCAAGATTGGCGGATGAAGTCCGCGATCGTTCGGCCAAGTGCCGACGCGGCCTGCACCGGTCCCGGCAGCAGGTCGCTGGCGGTGCCGCGGCATGCCCACTCCGACAGCGCCGCCGCGTCGGGTCGGCCACCTCCGGATGCGCCAGCCGCAGCAGGTCGCGGTGCGACCAGCCGCCTCGCTGGCGATACTTTACCAGGTGGCAGGACCAGGAAGCGGTCGAGCCGCGTCCAGTCGTCCACCGGGAAGGCACGGTCGCCGGCGCCGTTCGGCACGCTGCCGGCGACCATTGCGGCGTCAGCGCTGCAGCGCGCCGCGTGAGGATGTTCAGGTAGTTCTTCATGGCCCGCCTCGTGTCGCGAAGGACGGGCGGGCATGGTGGCGGCAGGGGGTAGACCGCTGGCGTTAGCCGGCGCGGTTCCCGATAACCCTCACTCTCCGGCCCGCCGGAGCGACGTCTGGAATAATGCCCATGCCTGGCTGGCTGGCCGCTCGGGCTGGCGCGTATGGAACTGGCCAAAGCAGCCGCAGAGCATGCCGGGTCTGCATCGCGTCGGGTCTGGTCGCGTCACGGCAGGCTCCTTTCGTGATCTCATTCCAAGCTGGGCATTCGAACTTCGGCCCGCCCAGGCCTATGCACGCAAGGCAGGCGCGGACACCTGTCAAGAGGGGCCGCCTCTGCATGGGCATCCAACGCGCCGAACCCGATGCGCGTCAAATCCGGTGACGGACGTGAAAGACCCGGGCTGGGGTTGCCATTGACAGTGATAACCCAGCTCGATCCGGGATAACCCAGCCCAATCCGGCCCGTCGACGTGCATGCAGGCTCTTGTTGCTGTCCGTCGACGGCAAACTTTATATTTCTTCAATTTTGTGTTAGGCTGCAGCAGGTGATCACCACCGCGCAAATCCGTGCGGCGCGTGGCCTGCTGAGATGGACCCAGGCCACGCTCGCCCATCGGGCGGCAATCTCGACCGTGACGTTGAACATGATCGAGAACGAAACCGTTCGGCCACGCCCAGCCACTCTGACAGCCATTCGCCGCGCCCTGGAGAGTGGCGGGGTGCAGCTGTTGGAGGAGGACGGCGCGGGCGTCGGCGTGCGGTTCGTGGCCGATGCGCCGCAGGGGGGCAGGCGGCGGTAGAATCCGCCATCTTAGGAACGCTGGCCCAAGACGTGACTTCGGAATGCGCTTCGGGCGTCGCAGGAACGCCTGCGGCGGAACCGCGGTAAGAAGTGTTCAATGCAACAAGTTGTTAATGCAGAAGGCATCGCCTTGCGTTACACTTCAATTTCCGCGCCCCGAGTCCATCTGTCCAACAGTGGCTGCGACTTGGCATTGGGCGAAGCCGGCGGGCTGTTTCGAGAAAGCCGAACCGGCTGCGTGGGTGTCGGGTGTGCTGCCGGCGCGGACTCGCAAAAGTGGGGATTTTCTTCATGGATCGGCCGGACGACATCTTCTCGCTGCACGCCACCTTACGCGACCGCACCCGCGAGGTCGAAATGAGCTTCGCGGACTACCTGGAAGCCTGCCGCAGCGACCCGGGATGCTACGCGAGCCCGGCCGAGCGCATGCTGCGCGCCATCGGCGAGCCGGAGCTGGTGGACACCTCGCGCGACCCGCGGCGGGCGCGGCTGTTCCTCAACCGCACCATCCGCGTCTACCCCGCCTTCGCCGAGTTCCACGGCATGGAGGACACCGTCGAGCGCATCGTCGGCTTCTTCCGCCACGCGGCGCAGGGACTCGAGGAGCGCAAGCAGGTGCTGTACCTGCTCGGCCCGGTCGGCGGCGGCAAGTCCTCGCTCGGCGAGCGGCTGAAGGCGCTGATGGAGCACGAGCCGATCTACGTGCTCAAGGCGGGCGCCGAGCTGAGCCCGGTGTTCGAGACTCCGCTGGGCCTGTTCGAGCCGGAAACCATGGGCGAGCTGCTGGCCGAACGCTACGGCATCCCGCGCCGGGTGCTGACCGGCATCGCCAGCCCCTGGGCGCTGAAGCGGCTGGACGAGATGGAGGGCGACATCCAGCGCTTCCGCGTGGTCAAGCTGTACCCGTCGCGCCGCCGCCAGCTCGCGGTCGCCAAGACCGAACCCGGCGACGACAACAACCAGGACATCTCGGCCCTCGTCGGCAAGGTCGACATCCGCAAGCTGGAGCATTTCAGCCAGAACGACCCCGATGCGTACGGCTTCTCCGGCGGCTTGAACCGCGCCAACCAGGGCATCCTTGAGTTCGTCGAGATGTTCAAGGCGCCGATAAAGATGCTGCACCCGCTGCTGACCGCGACCCAGGAGGGCAACTACCTGGGCACCGAGAACATCGGCGCGATCCCGTTCCAGGGCATCCTGCTGGCGCACTCCAACGAGGCCGAGTGGCAGACCTTCCGCAACAACCGCACCAACGAGGCGTTCCTCGACCGGGTCAGCGTGGTCAAGGTGCCGTACTGCCTGCGGGTGACCGAGGAGAGCCGCATTTACGAGAAGCTGATCAGCGGCTCGGCGCTGGCCGAGGCGCCGTGCGCGCCGCACACGCTGGAGATGCTGGCGCGGTTCGCCGTGCTGTCGCGCTTGAAGCCGCACGCCAACTCGCAGCCGTTCGCCAAGATGCGGGTCTACGATGGCGAGAACATCCGCGAGACCGATCCCAAGGTGCGGACCATGCAGGAGTACCGCGACGCCGCCGGCGTCGACGAGGGCATGGACGGGGTCTCCACCCGGTTTGCCTACAAGGTGCTCTCGGCCACCTTCAACCATTCCTCGAACGAGGTCGCCGCCGACCCGGTGCACCTGATGTACGTGCTGGAGCAGGCGATCCGCCGCGAGCAGTTCCCGCCCGACACCGAGGCCGGCTACCTGGCCACCATCAAGAACGAGCTGGCTTCGCGCTACGCCAGCTTCATCGGCAACGAGATTCAGAAGGCCTATCTGGAGAGCTACGGCGACTACGGCCAGAACCTGTTCGACCGCTACCTGGATTACGCCGACGCCTGGATCGAGGACCAGGACTTCAAGGACCCCGACACCGGGCAGATGCTCAACCGCGAGCTGCTCAACGCCGAGCTGACCAAGACCGAGAAGCCGGCCGGGATCGCCAACCCGAAGGATTTCCGCAACGAGGTGGTGAAGTTCGCGTTGCGGATGCGCGCCACCAACAACGGCCGCAACCCCTCCTGGACCAGCTACGAGAAGATCCGCGAGGTGATCGAGAAACGGATGTTCAGCCAGGTCGAGGACCTGCTGCCGGTGGTCAGCTTCGGCTCCAAGAAGGACAACGAGACCGAGAAGAAGCACAACGACTTCGTCGAGCGCATGGTGACGCGCGGCTACACCGAGCGCCAGGTGCGCCGCTTGGTGGAATGGTACATGCGCGTCAAGCAGTCGGCCTGAGCGCGTCGGCGTTGGACATCATCGACCGCAGGCCGAACCCGCACGGCAAGAACCTCGAGAACCGCCAGCGCGTCCTGGCGCGGGCGCGCGCCGCGGTGGTGCAGGCGACCCGGCAGGCGATCGACGGGGGCACGCTGCGCGAGGTTGGGCGCGACCAGTCGGTGACCATCCCGGCCGATGCGCTGCACGAGCCGAGCTTCCACACGGTGTTCTCCAGCGGCCAGCGCCAGCTCGTGCTCAACGGCAACCGCGAGTTCTCGACCGGCGACCGCCTGGCGCGGCCGCGCGGCGGCGCCGGCGGCGGCTCTGGCAGCGGCCAGGGCGGCGGCGATGGCGAGGACGGCTTCCGCTTCGTGCTGACCCGCGACGAGTTCCTCGATTTGTTCTTCGAGGACCTGCAGCTGCCCGACCTGGTCAAGAACCAGATCGTCGCCACCGAGGCCACGGCGCCGGCGCGCGCCGGCATCAGCGTCGACGGCTCGCCGTCGCAGATCGACATGGGCCGCAGCATGCGCCAGTCCATGGCGCGCCGCATCGGGCTGGGCCGGCCCAAGACGCCCGAGGTCGCGGCCCTGGAGCTGGAGATCGCGGCGCTGGAGGAGAGCGGCGAGCAGCCCGAGCGCCTGCTGGCATTGCGCGACGAGCTGGCGCTGGCGGTGCGCCGCTTGGCGCGGGTGCCGTGGATTGACCCGGTGGACCTGCGCTACCGGCGCTACACGCAGGTGCCGAAGCCGGTGGCCCGCGCGGTGATGTTCTGCCTGATGGACGTGTCCGGCTCGATGTCCGAGCAGATGAAGGACTTGGCCAAGCGCTTCTTCATGCTGCTGCACGTGTTCCTGGAGCGGCGCTACAAGCGGGTCGAGCTGGTGTTCATCCGACATACCGAGGTGGCCGAGGAGGTCGACGAGCAGACCTTCTTCACCGATCCGCGCACCGGCGGCACGGTGGTCTCGACGGCGCTGGTCGAGCTGACCCGGGTGCAGCGCGCGCGCTACCCGCAGGATTCGTGGAACATCTACGCGGCGCAGGCGTCCGACGGCGACAACTCCGGCAACGACACCCCGCGCGCCGTGGCGCTGCTGGAGCGCGACATCCTGCCGGTGGTGCAGCACTTCGCCTACATCGAGGTCAAATCGGCCATGGTGATCCACGCCGAGACCGACTTGTGGCGCGGCTACGACCCGCTGTCGCGCCGCGCGCCGCGCCTGGCGATGCGCCGGGTGGCCGAGCGCAAGGACATCTTCCCGGTGTTCCGCGACCTGTTCGGCCGCAAGGCGGCGACGCCGTGAGCGAGGCCGGATCATCCAAGGCGGGGTCGCTGCTGTACAGCGGCGCCGACTGGAATTTCCGCACCCTGCAGCGCAGCTACGACGCCATCGAGCGCATCGCCTGCGAGGAGCTCGGGCTGGAGGTCTACCCCAACCGCATCGAGGTGATCACCGCCGAGCAGATGCTCGAGGTCTACACCACGCACGGCATGCCGCTGGCCTACCGGCACTGGTCGTACGGCAAGCGCTTCCTGCAGCACGCCAGCAGCTACCGCCGCGGCTACACCAGCCTGGCCTACGAGGTGGTGATCAACTCCAACCCTTGCATCAGCTACCTGATGGAGGAGAACACCGCGACCATGCAGGCGCTGGTGATCGCCCACGCGGCGTTCGGGCACAACCATTTCTTCCGCCACAACCACCTGTTCCGGCAGTGGACGGACGCCTCGGCGATCCTCGGCTACCTGGAGTTCGCCCGCTCCTACGTCGCCGGGTGCGAGGACCGGCACGGCGTCGCGGCGGTGGAGCGCGTGCTGGACGCGGCGCATGCGCTGTCCCGGCAAGGCGTGCACCGGCACGGCGGCGCGCGTCCGCTGAACCTCAAGACCGACCAGAGGCGCGAACGCGAGCGGCGCGAGTACGACGAGCAGGTGTTTGACGACCTGTGGCGCACGGTGCCGGGCGCCCGCTCGGCGGCCGGCGCCGGCCCGGTCGGCGAGCGCCAGCGCAAACTGGGACTGCCCGAGGAGAACCTGCTCTACTTCATCGAGAAGGCCTCGCCGAAGCTGCAATCGTGGGAGCGCGAGGTGATCCGCATCGTGCGGCTGATCGCCCAGTACTTCTACCCGCAGCCGCAGGCCAAGGTGATGAACGAGGGTTGCGCCACCTGGGTGCACAGCCGCATCATGACCCGGCTGCACGAGACCGGGCAGATCGACGACGCGGCGTTCCTGGAGGTGCTGCACTCCACCAGCAACGTCATTATGCAGCCCGGCTACGACCAGTCGAGCGGCTTCAACCCGTACGCGCTCGGCTACGCGATGATGCGCGATATCGAGCGCATGTGCGTGCAGCCGACCGCCGAGGACCGCGCTTGGTTCCCCGACATCGCCGGCAACGCCGACCCGCTCGGCACCTTGCGCCATGCCTGGGCGAACTTCCGCGACGAGAGCTTCGTGCTGCAGTTCCTGTCGCCCGCGGTGATGCGGCAGTTCCGCATGTTCCGGCTGCTCGACGACACTGCGGAGAGCACGCTGCTGGTCGACGCGATCCACGACGACGAAGGCTACCGCGCCATCCGCCGCAGCTTGGCTGCAAGCTACGATCCGGCCGAGAGCGACGCCGACGTCCAGGTGGTGGACGTCGACCTGGCCGGCGACCGGCGGCTGATGCTGCAGCACCGCTGCCGGCCGGGGCAGCTGCTGGCGCAGCGCGACGCCGAGCAGACGCTGCGCCACGTCGCCGAGCTGTGGGGCTACGAGGTGACGCTGCAGGAGACCGACGCGGGCACCGACGCGGTGTTGGCCACGCACCGGGCCAAACCGCCGGCCCCTTAACCCGACGGCGCTTCGACCCGTGGGCAAAAGTCGGAAGCTTACTTTTCCGCGGCTTTGGTTTCGTGCTTGGCGGCGCGTGCCGTCTCTTCGCTCGCCAGCTCGGCTTTGCGTGCGGCGACCTCGTCGGCGTGGTGGCGATAAAGGTCGACGGCCTGCAGAGCGTGCCGGTTGGCCAGGGTGTCGGCTTCGGCCGCAGACGTGGCCAACGCATGCGCTTTCTCGTAATTGCCGAACTGGCACTGCTTGGCCGCGTCGCGGTGCATCTTCGCCGCCATCTCCAGGTGGTGCGCGGCTTCGTCGTGCTGCTCGGCGGCGGTCGCCTTGATGTCGTCCATGGACCATGGCTCCTGATGTTGGTGAAAGGTGTCGATGAGGGAAAACGGTTGGCGTCAGAGCCGGGCGTCGAGGTGGCGTTCGATGATCGCCAAGTTCCGCAGGTTGGCTTTCAGCGCCATGTCGAACAGGTCGCCCAGCACGGGCACGCTGCCCCCGACCACCTCCACGGCCACGTTGGCGAGCATGCGGGCGAGCTGCGGCCGCGGAACCCCCAGCTGCGCCGCTTCGTAGACGATATACAGCGAAACGGCGCCGAGCAGCGCGTCGCCGCCAACCGGCAGCAGCCCGAGCACGCTGTTCAGGCCGAACCGGAAACGGGTGCCGGGCAGGCCGAATGCGCCGTCGATCAGCCAGGCGAGACGGCGCAGCCGCTGCAGCCGGGCGGGCGTGTCGGGGACGGCGGACGGCGAGGCGGTGCTGGCCCAGGCCATGCTCGAGCTTCCTTCAGGGGCGGCGCCGATGTTGTGTGCCAGCGGGCTTGCTTCAATGGCGGGCGGGCTTGCTTCGATGGCGGGCTGGTCAGGCGTCCACTTGACAGCTTCGGCGGGCCGTGGCGGTAGCGTGCGGCCGATGCAGCTGTCGCCGGCCGTTGCAACCTGCTCTTGGGAGCGCGCCGTTTGACCCTGCATCGGATCGAAGCTTTGATGATCGTCGTCGGCATGCTTGGCCTTTGGGCGGCCGATCGCCTGCGCCGCCACGTCGTTACTGCTGAGCGCGATGGCCGACATGGCGGCCGACATGGCGCATGACGCGGCTATCGGCGTAGCCGGCGCGACGACGACGTGGCGGCGGGCGGCGGCTTGGATGAACACCCCGCAGGGCGGGGTGGCGCTGCTGATCGGCACCACGCTGCCGGCCCGGTTGCTGTTTGCTGCCTCGCTCGGCCTGGGAGTCGACGAAAGCTACGTCGTCGCTGCCGGGCGCAACCTCCGCCTTGGCTATTTCGATCATCCGCCGGCCGTCTGGTGGCTGGCCTGGCTGGCCAGGCAACTGGCCGGAACCGACTCGGCGTTCGCCGTTCGCCTGCCGTTCGTCCTGCTGTTCGCGGTGAGCACCTGGCTCATGTTCCGGCTTGCCGCCGACCTGTTCAACGCCTGCGCCGGCCTGTGGGCGGCCGTCCTGTTCAACGCCGTGCCGGTGCTCGGCACCACCGCAGGCACCTGGGTGTTGCCGGACGGACCGTTGATCGCGGCGTTGCTGGGGGCGGCGGCGTGCATGGCGCGGGCGCTGCCGGCACGGGACTGCGCCGCACGGGACTGCGCCGCACGGGACTGCGCCGCACGGGACTGCGCCGCACGGAGCTGGGCCGCATGGGGCTGGTGGCTCGGCAGCGGCGCGTGTCTCGGGTTGGCCCTGTTCTCGAAGTACACCGCGACGCTGGCGGGCGCGGGCATGGTCTTCTACCTGCTGACGCAGCCCGGAGCGCGGCGCTGGCTGCGGCGACCGCACCCCTACGCGGCGGCAGGCCTGGCGCTGGCGGTGTTCGCGCCTGTGCTGATGTGGAACGCGGATCACGGCTGGGCTTCGCTGTTGTTCCAGGGCGGCCGGGCGAACCAGGGAACGTGGCACCCGTTCGGACCGCTCGTGACGCTGGGCGGCGAGGCGCTGTTTTTCCTCCCCTGGATCTGGGTCCCGCTGGCGGCCTGCACCTGGCGTGCGGCCTGGGCAGGACCGAGCGACCCGCGCGCCTGGTTCCTGGCATGCCTGGCGCTGCCGTTCTTCCTGACGTTCGAGCTTGTCTCGCTACGCAGCCATGTGCTGTTCCACTGGGCGGCGCCCGGCACGATGATGGCGCTGCCGCTGCTTGGCGACGTGATCGGGCGGCGGCGCCGGATGAGCCGGCCGATCCGCGTGGCGCTCATCGCCACCGCCGTCCTCGTGCCGTTGGGAGCGTCTTTGGTCGGCGCGCAGGCCCGCTTCAACCTGCTGCCAAGCGTGCTCGGGGACTTCGCGCTTGGCCGCGACCCCGATCTGGAGGCAGTCGACTGGACCTCGCTGCGTACGGCGCTCGTCGACCGCGGCGACCTGCATCCGGGCACGGTCGCCGCCGCGACCCGCTGGCAGGATGCCGGGAAGATCGACTACGCGCTGCACGGCGAGGTGCCGGTGGTTTGCCTGGGCGACGATCCGCGGGAGTACGGCATCTTCGCGCCGGCAAGCGCCCATGTCGGGAAAGACCTCTTGATCGTGGCGCCGCGGGAGACGCTGGCATCCATTTCGACGCACTTCGCCGCGTCGTTCGGCAGCATCGACCAGTTGCCGCCTGTGCTGCTGCTGCACGCAGGCCGACCGGCGATGCTGCTGCCGCTGTTCCTCGGTCACCGGTTCCGTGGCGCGCCGAATGTCGCGCGGCATGGCGTCGCGAGCAGGACGTGACCTTGGAAGACGCGCTGCTGCAGATCCAGGCACGGATGCGGCGGGTGACGGTCCGGCGAGGGCGCCGGGGCTCGTTCCGGCGTGGGCCTGGCCAGGCCCCGGAGGTCGGGCCGGCCGCCGGCGCCGCCCTGTTTCTCGGTTTCGTGCTGATCTGGCTGCTGTACGGCAGCGTCGTCGATGCCGGGAAGTCGCTCGATGGCGATGTCGTCGAGGCCTATGTCTGGGGGCGTCAGTTCCGCTTCGGCTACAATCAACATCCGCCCTTTTGGGCGTGGATCGCCGGCATCTGGTTCCTGGCCTTGCCCGATCGAGACTGGGCGTTTCACCTGCTGGCCGTGGTCAACTCGGCGGTCGGGTTGATTGGCTGCTGGCGGCTGATCGGAGCCTTCGCGACGGGTTGGACCCGGCTTGCCTCGTTCACCCTGCTTCTGCTGACCCCCTTCTATACTTTTCTTTGCTACAAGTACAACGCCAACTCGATCTTCCTGTCGATCTGGCCCTGGACGCTGTATTTTCTGGTCGCCTCCCTGAATGCACGCCGAACCGGCGACGCCGTGTGGCTTGGCGTGCTGCTTGGCGCCGCCGTGCTGTCCAAGTACTACGCCGTGACGCTCGTCCTGACGAGCCTTGCCGCTTCGGCGGTTCATCCTGCGCGGCGCGCCTATTACCGATCAACGGCGCCCTACGTCGCCGCCGGCGTCTGCGCGGCCCTTGTGCTGCCGCATTTGATCTGGCTTGTGCACGCGCAGGCTCCCCCGGTCGCCTACATCTGGGCGCGAACCGGGCTGGGCCTGGCGTCGGCCGTACGCTACGCGGCCGAGCTCGCCGGCGCGGTGGCGTTGTTTCACGGCGTGGTCATGCTGACCGTGGCGGCGGCGGCCTACCCGGCCTTGGGTTTTGGCCAGAAAGTCTGGCGCAACAAAGTCTGGCGCGACGAGCGTCTTCTGCTGGTGCTGGCGTGCAGCCCCGTCATCGCCACAATCGTGTTCGGCATCCTCTTCGAGCTGAAGATCTCCTCGAATATGATGATTGGGACATTTCCCTTGGTCCCGCTGCTGATGGTCAAGGTCGTGGCGCCGGCCGCTTCGCCGCAGATCTATCGCGCCTCCAAGTGGATGGCGCTCGGCGTCGCCGCAGGCGCCGTGCTGGCGTCGCCGGCAATCGCCTACGTCGCCGCAGGCGGCGAAGATCCCGCGGCGCAGGAGCCCCGGCGGGAGCTGGCGGAATTCGCCACCCAGCTCTGGCGCCAGCGGGTCGGCCAGCCGCTGCGCATCGTGGCTGGCAGCGACCCGTACGAGAACGCAGTTGGCTTCTACAGCGCCGACGCCCCCGCAGTGTTCATCGGCTTCAGCAACGTCAAAGCGCCTTGGATCACCCCCGGCAAGCTTGGGCAAGACGGCCTACTCGTCGTCTGCCTGCACGCCGACGGCGCCTGCAAGGCGCAGGCGGCGTCGTTCCTGTCGCCGCGGACAAGGCAGGTCGCCGTCGCCCTGGCGCACAGCTTTTGGGGACGGCGACGACGAGCGGTGGACTTCGACCTTTTCGTCGTGCCACCGAAAAGCGGCGTGACCGATATCGGGCAAGCGTCCGAATAGCTGCACGTACTATCGGCCCTTGGGGTGACCGCTGAAGCAAGCAAGGCCAGAGGCTCTGCCTCTGGACTCCGCCAAAGGCCGAACCTTTGGAATCCAACACTGAAGAGAAAGGTTTCCAAAGGCTCGGCCTTTGGCGGGTCTGGGCGGAATTGGCCAAAGTTCCGGCGACGTAGTCGCTGGAATGCCAATGGAGGGAGAGCTCAGCCTTGCTTTCTGACAGGTCAATGTCCGGAGCCGTTGATACACGCTCCGTCAGGTCTCGCGCCGTGGCCGGCGGAGGCGGATGCCCAAAAAGCTCCTCGATGTTCGATGGCCAGGCGACGCTTCATGCCCGCACGGCTGGCGTGCGACTCAGCGGCTCGGCGCCTGCAGCTCGGCGTAGGCGTTCAGCGCCATGGCCGTCTGCTCCGGCGTCAGGTCCTGCCGCAGCAGGCCTTCCGCGCCGGGCCGGTCGCCGGCGATGGCCAAGGCTGCCGCCAGGTCGTGCCTGACTCGGCGCGGCGCGTCCGGGCTGGCCGCCAGCGGACGCAGGATCTCGACCGCGGCGCGGGGGTCGCCGGCCAGCGCCAGCGAAAGGCCCAGGTTGACGCGGGCGGCGTCCAGGTCCGGGGCGGCCGCCAGAGCCTGGCGGTACGCGGCCTGCGCCGGCGCGTGCTTCTCCTGCAGGTCCAGCGCAATGCCGAGGTCGTTCAGGCAGCGCACGTCGCCGCCGTCGATCTCCAGCGTGCGGCGGAACTCCGCCTCCGCCTCCGCCGCCTGCCCCGCGGCCAGCAGCCCGCGGCCCAGGCCGAAATGCGCCTCGGCCCGCCGCGGCGCCAGCGCCGCGGCACGGCGGAAGCTGGCGGCCGCCTTGTCGGGCTGTCCCAGCTCGCCCAGCGCCTTGCCCTGCATCAGCAGCGCGCCCACGTCGTCGCGGTCGCCGGCGAGCCGCCGCTGGGCGATGGCCAGCGCCACCTGCGGCACGCCGCTGTCCAGCGCCGCCTCGCCCACCCGCAGGCTGGGCGCGTGGTCCCTGAGCGGCGGCGCGTCGGACTTCCCGTCCGCGCTTTGCCCGCCTCCGGCGCAGGCGGCGGGCAGCAGGAGGACGATCAACAGGAGCGACCGCATTTTGCGATCCTTTCAGGAAAACGGCGAAACCGTTCAGCGACGCAGCGAGGCGACCACCGAGAGCATCGCGGGGCCGCCCACGACCATGAACACGGTGGGCAGGATGAAGACGATCATCGGCACGGTCAGCAGCACCGGCAGCCGGGCGGCGCGTTCCTCGAACCGCACCAGCATCTCGCCGCGCATCTCGGCCGACAGCGTGCGCAGCGCCTGCGACAGCGGCGTGCCGTACTGCAGCGTCTGCACCAGCGTCGCCCCCAGCCGCTTGAGGCTCTCGAGCCCGGTGCGGCCGCCCATGTTGAGCAGCGCCGTGCGCCGGTCGGCGGCCACGCGCAGCTCGCTCGCGGTCTGCAGCAGCTCCTCGGCGACCGCGGGGTGGGCGTGGCCGATCTCGGCGGCGACGCGGGCGATGGCCGGCTCCAGGCCGAGCCCCGCCTCGCTGCAGATCACCATCATGTCCAGCGCGTCCGGCAACCCGGCCTGCACTTGGCGCAGGAAGGCCGTGCGGCGGCTGCGGACCACGTAGTCTGGCAGCAGCATGCCTAGTACCGCTGCGGCCACCGCACCGCCATGGTGCAGCAGCGGCGACAGCGGCAAGGCCCGCATGGCGAACCAGGCCACGCCCGGCAGGCAAGCCAGCAGCAGCAGCTTGGAGCCGACGAACAGGCTGAGCCCGTTGCCGCCGCGCAGCCCGGCCGACAGCAGGGTCTGCTCGAGCTGCGTCAGCGTGCGCGTCGAGAGCAGGCCGCTGCGGGCCAGCGCGGTGCCGACCGCCGCCACCAGCCGCAGCAGCCGGTTGGGCTCGCCGCCGGTCCGCCGTGGCTTGGCGACGCCGAGGCGCACCGCCAGCAGCCGCGCCGCCAGCCGCTGCTGGCGGTCCAGCCCGCGCAGCAGCAGCAGCGCCCCCAGGCTCGCCAGCAGGCCGACCGTGCCGGCCGCCGCCAGCGGCAGCATCTGGTTCATGCCAAGCTCCTCATGACAGGCTCCTCATGACAGGCTTTTGCGGATCAGCCAGCGCATTGCCAGCAGGCCGAGGCTGAGCCAAAGCACGGCGCCCCCGAACAGGTTCTGTCCCGGCCCTTCCCGAAACAGCGGCGCGATGTAGGCGGGGTTGAGCACCGCCAGCGCCAGGCCGGTCAGCACCGGCAGCGCCGCCAGCACGCCGGAGCTGGTGCGCGCCTCGGACGCCAAGGCGTAGCCGCGGGCCTTCAGCGCGACACGCTTGCGGACCACGTCGGCCAGGCTCTCCAGCGTCTCCGTCAGCCCGCCGCCGGTCTGGCTTTGCAGCCCCAACGCCGTGGCGAAGAAGCGGTACTCGGGCATCCGGCTGCGCGTCGCCAGCTCCTGCAGCGCGTCGGTCAGCGAGGTGCCGATGGCGATCTGGTCGTGCAGGCGGGCGAACTCGCCGGCGGTCGGCTCGGCGGCGTCGCGGGCCACGGCGCGGATCGCCTCGGCCACCGGGATGCCGACCCGCACCGCGCGCACGATGGTGGCCAGGGCGTCCGGGAACTGCTTCAGCAGGGTTGCCGTGCGCCGGGCGTCGCTGCCGCGGTAGACTGCGCGCACGCACAGCAGCCAGCACGCCGGCAACAGCAGCCAGGCCAGCGGACCCAGCAGCCCGTGCAGCAGCCAGCGCACGGCGCAGCCCGGCAGCAGCGCCGCCGGCAGCACCAGCCAGGGCGACAGCGGGTAGCGGCCGAAGCGGTCCGGGTCCATGCCGACGAGGCGCCGGGCGACGCGGCCCAGCGAGGCCATCGGCAACGCCGCCGACAGCGACGCCGACAGCGACGGCGGCAGCGACCCCGTCCGCCCATACGGGGCGGTCGTGAGCAGCCGGCGCCGGCGCACCCGCCGGGTCCGCTCGTCGAGGCGCAACAGCCACAGGCTGGTGGCGAAACAGGCTGCCAGCAGCAGGCCGGCCAGCAGCAGGAGGAGGCCGCGGCTCACCGCTCCGCCGCCTCCAGCGTACTCGTCCACAGCCGGTCCAGCCCGAAATAAGCGAGCCGGTCCTGGAACGTGGGGCGCGCCCGGCTCACCGCGTAGGCGCCGCGCAGCCGGCCGTCGGTGCCCTCGCCGGTGATCTCGAAGGCGAAGATGTCGTTCAGGATCACCACGTCGCCCTCCAGGCCGCACACCTCGGTCACCTGCACCACCCGGCGGCCGCCGTCGCGCTGGCGCTCCACCTGGACGATGAGGTCGACGGCGCCGACAATCTGCTGCCGGATGGAGCGCGAGGGCAGGCCGAAATTGCCCATTTGGACCATGTTCTCGATGCGGGTCAGCGCGTCGCGGCTGGTGTTGGCGTGGACCGTGGACATGCTGCCGTCATGGCCGGTGTTCATCGCCTGCAGCATGTCGAACGCCTCGCCGCCGCGCACCTCGCCGACGATGATGCGGTCCGGGCGCATCCGCAGCGCGTTTCGCACCAGGTCGCGCTGGGTCACCTCGCCGCGCCCCTCCAGCGAGGCCGGGCGGGTCTCCAGGCGCACCACGTGCGGCTGCTGCAGCTGCAGCTCGGCGGCGTCCTCGACCGTCACGATGCGCTCGGACGGATCGATCAGCTGGCTGATGGCGTTGAGCAGGGTGGTCTTGCCGCTGCCGGTGCCGCCGCTGATGACGACGTTGAGCCGGCACCGCCCGGCCATCTCCAGCACCCGCGCCACCGGGGCCGTCATGGCGCCGAACTCGATCAGCTTGGCAAAGTCGATGCGCTTGCGGGCGAACTTGCGGATCGAGATGTACGGCCCGTCCAGCGCCAGCGGCGGCAGCACGATGTTGACGCGGCTGCCGTCCTTGAGCCGGGCGTCGACCATCGGGCTGCTCTCGTCGACCCGGCGGCCGACGCCGGCGGCGATGCGCTGGCAGATGTTGGCGACGTGCGCCGCGTCGCGGAAGCGCACCGCAATCTGGGTGACCTTGCCCTGGCGCTCGACGAACACCCGGTCGAAGCCGTTGACCATGATGTCGGCGATGCCGTCGTCGTCGAGCAGCGGCTGCAGCGGCCCCAAGCCCAGCATGTCGTGGACCAGCTCGGTGGCCAGCTGGCGCTGCTCGCGCAGGTTCAGCTGGATGCGGCGCTCGGTGGCGATGTCGGCCACCAGGCGCTCGACCTCGACGTGCAGGCGCTCCGGCGTCAGGCCGGCGGCGATGGCGGGGTCGAGCCGGCCCAGGCACAGCGTCCGCAGCTCGGCCATCAGCGCCGCCGCGGCGGACGTCGGCTCGACCGGCCGCGGCGCCTCGGCGACCGGTGGCAGCTGCGGCGCCGGCTCGTTCAGCGAGCGGCGGCCGAACGCGGTCACCGGCGCCACCAGCGGCGCGGCGGCGCGTCGACGCCGACCAGCGCCATCTGCTGCGCCAGCTGCACGACGCCGGCACGGAACCCGCCGCGCGCGCGCGCGGCCGGCTCGCCCAGCGTTTCGGCCAGGCCCACGGCTTTCGGCAGGTCGGGGATGCAGACATCCACCTTGGTTTCCAGCGCCTGCTCCACCGCCGCCCGCGACAGGCCGCCGGGGCGGTCGCAGCGGTTGAGCACCAGCACCGCGCGGCGCACCTGCCCGCTGCCGGCCGGCAGCGCCAGCAGACGCAGGGTGTCGCGGATGCCGCCCAGCGTCGGCTGCAGCACGAACACCCGCTGCTGGGTCAGCGCCAGCAGGTCGCGCGACAGCGTCCCGCCATGGAGCGGCACGTCGGCCACCACGTAGTTGAACCGTCGCCGCAGCATCGAGGCCAGGCGTTCGGCGGCGCCCGGCAGGCAGCCGGGCCGCTCGTCCAGCGGCTCCTCGGCGGCCAGCATGTGCAGCCGCTCGAACACCGGGATGGCGGAGCGCTCGATGAACAGCTCGTCCATGCGCTCCGGCTCCTCCAGCGCCGCGCGCAGGCCGGGGCCGGTGCGCCCGCCCAGCAGCATGGCGGCGGTGCCGGTGTGCAGGTTGGCGTCCAGCAGCACCGTGTGGCGGCGTCCGACCTCGGCCAGGTACCAGGCCAGGTTGGCCGCCAGCGTGGTGGCGCCCGTGCCGCCGCGCGCGCCGGTCAGGCTGATCATGCGCCCGCCGCCCTCGGCCACGCGGGGGCCGGCGCCGCCGAGCTGGGCGCCGAAGTGCCGCGCCACCAGCTCCGGCACCAGCGGCTTGTAGAGGTATTCGGCGGCGCCCAGCGTGCGGGTGATCTGGCGGTAGAACGTCATGTCCTGGCGGTCGCCCACGATCATCACCTTGACGTCCGGCTCGACCACGTGGCGCAGGTCGCCCAGCAGCGCCAGCGCCTGCGGCTCGCCGGTGATGTCGATGACCAGGGCCTCGGGCGTGGTCATCTGCGCCAGCGCGTGCAGGGCGGCGCGGACGTTGCCGCGGCGCACCTCGAAGCCGCGCGGCAGCGCCTCGCTCAAGCCCTCCCGCAGCACCGCCTCGTTCTCGGGGTCGCCGATGAAGGCCAGCAGCGGCAGCCGGCCCGACCGGCGGGCGGCCTCTGCCGGCAGCGTCGGCGCGGGCAGCGCCGGTGCGGCCAGTGCCCCGTCCATCAGCGCGCGCCCATCAGTTCTGTCCCGGGGCGGCCGGCGCGGCGGCGCCCGAGCTTGAACCCGAGCCCTGCACGGCGATCGCCGCCAGCCCGGAATCGGGCAGCGGCTTGACCCGGCCGGCGTGGTAGCGGGCGACCGCCGCCGCCGCCATGCCGCCGTCCGCCAGCCGCGAGGGGACGCCGTTCACCAGGTCCTGCGGGTCGGCGATCATGGCGCGCAGGTTGGCGTCGTTGGCGCCGACCGGATGCCAGGCGCCCTCCCGGGTCAGCGGATCGGTCGCGGCGCAGCCGGCCAGCGATGCCAGCAGCAACGCCGGGAGCGGCAGCGCCCTCATCGCCCGGCTCACTGCCCGGCTCATTGCACGATGAAGCCGGCGTCGCCCGGCACCACCGGCCGCACCGCCATGTCGACCGCCCGGCCGCTGGCCTTCTGGCGCAGCAGCAGGATGCGCTCGAGGTCGCCCGGCGGCCGCCAGCCGGCGTCCGGCGTCGCCAGCGCCGCCGGGCCGCTCGCCGGCCGCACCAGGTACGGCGTCACCAGGATCACCAATTCGGTCTCGTTGCGCTGGAAGTTGTCGGAGCGGAACAGCGCGCCGAGGATCGGGATGTCGCCCAGGAACGGCAGGCCGTTGCCGACCAGCGTGGTGGTCTCCTGCAGCAGTCCGGCGATGGCGAAGCTCTGGCCGCTGCCCAGCTCCACCGTGGTGTCGGCGCGGCGCACCTGCAGCGCCGGGATCTGGACCGAGTTGTTGAGGCCGGTCTGCAGGGTGACCGCGCCCTGGTTGGACAGCTGGCTGACCTCCGGGCGGACGTGCAGGCTGATGCGGCCGTCGTCGAGCACCGTCGGCACGAACGCCAGGCTGACGCCGAACTGCTTGAACTCGATGGAGACGGCCTGGTTGGAGGCGGCCACCGGGATCGGGAACTCGCCGCCGACCAGGAAGCTGGCGCTCTCGCCGCTCATGGTGGTGAGGTTCGGCTCGGCCAGCACGTGCACCAGCTGGTCCTGCGCCAGGGCGTCGATGACGCCGTTGATGTCCAGCACCCTGCCCGGGGCGCCGAAGCCGTAGCCGCCCCCCAGCGCGCCGTCGGCGGCCTGCAGCAGCGCCGGCGACGAGGCGAACGCCACCGCGCCGTAGCGCCCGCCGACGTTGGCCAGCGCCTGCCAGTTCACGCCCAGCTCGCGGGTCAGGCTGCGCGACATCTCGACGATGCGGACCCGCAGGTTGACCTGCACGGCGCCGCGCACGCCAAGCCGGTTGTCCAGCTTCTGGCCGTCGCCGAGCGCCGACTTGGCGGCGGTGGCGGCGCGGTCGGCCTCGTCCGGGCTGGCGACGGTGCCATCCATGGCCAGGCCGTTGCCCCGCGCGCCCAACTTGACGGCGCTGCCCGGGACCGCGGCTGCGACCTGCCCGGCGGCGGCGCCGGCGGCGTAGCCGCTGGGCGCCACGGTCACCTCGAACTGGGCGACCGGCTGGCCGCTGGCCGACATCGCCGCGACCGTGGTGCGGCCGGGGCCGACGCCGAACAGGAACAGGCTGGTCGGGCTGGCCGGGCGCACCTCCACCACCTTCGGGTCGGCGGCGAACACGCTGGCGGCGGCGCCGGCCAGCGACACGATGCGCCCGGAGCCGGCTTCGAGCACGATGCCCTGGCCGGCGGGGGCGACCCTGCCGGCCGCGGCGCAGGCGACCAGGACGGCGAGCGCGCCGCCAAGCCGGCCGATTGCGTGCAAGATCTTCAAAACTTGATCTCCTTGGCGTCGGCGACGCCCTGGTACAGGCGCATGCTGGCGCCCGCCCCCGCGGACGTGGCCGGCAGGCTCAGGGCCGGCGACACGTCGCCGCCCCAGGTGGTCAGCACGCGCGCGGGCAGGCCATGCGGCGACGAGGCGTATGGCGACGAGGCGGGCGGCTCCTCGGCGGCGCGGACGGCCAGCGACAGCCGCCCCAGCCGGGTCGCCACGGCGATGCGCTCGGCGTCGGGGCCGGTCACCTCCAGCGTCACGGTGCGGCCGATGCCGGCCTGTTCGGAGGCCGGCGCGACGCCGTGCGCCAGCAGCTGGTCGATGGCGATCACCCGCACGTCCGACAGCACCGTCTCGGCGGCGATCCGCCGCGCGGGCGGCAGCGCCGGGTTGTCCAGCGCCTGGGTCAGGATCAGGTCGACATGGTCGCCGGGCCAGATCAGGCCGGCGCTGCCGCTGACCGCGTCGACCGCCACCGAGGCGGCGCGCAGGCCGGGCGCCAGCACCGCGGCCAGGAACCCGTGGTCGCCCGGCCGCATGACGTCGGCCGCCAGCAGCGGCTCGTCGGGTCCCAGGCTGCGCCGCAGCATGGCCCCTATCAGGCCGGCGCGGGCGGCGACGCCGTCCTCCTGCGTGCCCGCCGGCAGCAGCGCCACCTGGGTGGCCGCCAGGTCGTCCGGCTTCAGCAACGCGCCGGCGTGCAGCGGCCCGGCGGCGGCGATCATCGCATGCAGCGCCACCGGCGGCGCGGCAGCCACGGCGGCGACAATGACGGGCGGCGGCGGCGGGCGCAGCGCGATCCAGGCGACGGCGCCGAAGCCGCCCAGGCCCAGCGCCATCATCGCGAACACGGCGAAGCGCAGCATCGGTCAGCCCCGCCACAGGGTGAAGCACGCGCCGGCGGTGATGGCGACCGCATACGGCAGCGGGCCGCCACGGCGCAGGCGGCGGCGCTCGACGCGGACCAGCCGCGCCAAGACGTTGCTTGGCCGCACGGTCGAGGGCGGCGCCACCAGGCGGCCGGCCAGCCAGTACGACAGCGCCAGCACGCCGCCGGCGAGGCAGGCGCTGAGCACGAAGCCGAAGGCGGCATCCGGCGGCACCAGCAAGGCGCCGGCCCCGAACAGCTTCACGTCGGCGCCGCCTAACCAACCGCGCCGCCAGCACGCCGCCGCCGTCACGAATACCGCAACGCCGGCCACGAGGCCGGTCAGCAGGTTGCCATCCATCACGCGCAACGCGGCGCCCACCGCCACGATGGCGAGTGGGACGCCGTTGGGTACCAGGCGCAGCGCCACGTCCTGCAGCGCAGCAAATCCGAAACAGCCCACGCTCACCAACTTCAGAGTTTCAAAAGGCAAAGTGAGGGAAACGTTCATGTTTGTAGACCGTCTAGTGAGTAGAAGAGGTAACGCAAAGATGTTACATGGTTAACATTTGCTATTTAAAGTTTTAATTATTTTAGTTAGTATTATAAATCTTGTTACCAATATCAATCATTTTTTGCTTAACGTTGCCTCCAAACGATGTTACTCCAGCAATGATGGCTACAGCCATAATTGCAGTAATAAGACCGTACTCCATAGCTGTTACACCACGCCGGTCAGTCTTTAGTTGTAGCCACGCCTTAAAATATTGCATAATTTCTTTTCCTTGGCTTAGGTTTTGACATGAAGACTGCGCTCCGTGACTACAAGCTGCCGGTGCGCCCAGCCATCCTGGGGATTGCAGCCTGCCTCGACGAGGCACCAGCCGAGTTAACCGCAAAGATGTTTGCAACTGGTTAAAGCGCTGCACGGCTTGGCGTAATCACCACCGGCAGCCGCAGGCCGCCGGCGTGCCATGGCAGCGCCGCCGCATTGCCGGCGGCGCTGGGCACGATCACCCGCACCGCAGCCGCCGGTGACCAGACAGCGGGCGACCAAGCCGGCGGCGGCAACGCGGCGGGGCCGCGGCTCCAGTTCGCCATCACCTGCCGCAGGTAGGGCAGGCCCAGCTCGGGAGTGGCGGAGTGGTAGCGCGCCACCGCGTCCTCCCAGCCGGCTCCGTCGCCGCGCAGCCCGCGCAGGAAGCGTCCGGCCGCGCCGGCGTTGGCGGCGGGGTCGAACGCGTCGGCCAGGCTTGCGAACGCCTCGGGATGGTAGAGCAGGTTGACCTGGAAGCAGCCGACATCGATCGACCGCACGCCCTGCGCCCGCAGCGAGCCGACCAGCGCCACCGCCTCCGCGGCGTTGCTCAGGTAGTAGCCGCGGCCCGCCGCGTTGACCGACCAGGGCCATGCGGCGACCCGGCCGCCGGCTTCGCGGCGGCCGGTCTCGACCCTGCCGATGGCCGCGAGCAGGTCGGCCGGGATGCCCAGCGCCAGCTCGGCCGCCCGGGCCGGCGCGTCGCACTCGCTGGCGAGCGCCGGCCCGCCGAGCAGGAACATGACCAGCAGGGCGCGCGCGAACACCCGGCCACGTTACGCCGCCGCCGCTACCAACGTCCTAACGCGCCCATCCTGACGCGCCCGCAATCGATGGGCGAGGCGCACGCATTTTGAAAGCGAACCAAAGTATTCGGCCAGCTTGGTACGAAAATGGCCACAAAATTGATGCAAAAATCCAAACAACGAGATTTCGTGATGAAATTTGCTCTTTTAAACTTGGGTTCTCTCCGAATGTAACTTTACGGATGAGGCAAGGCGATTGCTAATGAGCAGCCAATTGCCGACCGGCACGTTTGGATTTCCCAACAACTTGTGGAGCTCCATTCCAGCCGGTGCCTTCTCGTGGCCGCCCGACTTCACGACGCCGCCCGACTTCACGAAGCTGCCCGACTGCGCGATCTGACTTCACGACCCGACTTTGCGGCCGCCTATCCTTAATGTTGCTGAATTCTTGGAGATACCGATGAGTGGAACAACGACTCCTTCAAACGACCCGACCACCACCGGAGCCGCCCCGGGCGGCGGCGGCAGCGGCGGCACGTCCGTGGGCGGCAGCACCTCCGGCGTGACTGCCCCGGTGTTGCCGCCGCAGTACGCGACCGGCAACCTCGGCTTCTTCACCCGGCAGACCGAAGCGGTGACGAGCGCCGTCACGGTGGGTCCGGACGGCGCGCTGTATGTCGGCGAGCTGAACGGCATCCCGTACCCCGACGGCTACTCGAGCGTCGTCCGCATCGGCAACCCCTCGGCCACCACCGGGTTTGACGGCAAGATCGCCAGCGGCGTGCCGCAGACCTACGCCAGCGGCTTCAGCGAGGTGCAGAGCCTCAGCTTCAACAACAGCACCGGCGACATGTACGTGCTGGAGTACCTCAACTCCAACGAGGTCTACGACCCGACCAAGGACCCGGCCAGCCTGCCCGCCAGCCTGGTCATCAAGGTGGCGCCGGACGGCACCCGCACCACGATCTCCGGCCCTGAGGCGCACCTGTCCAACTACGTGCTGGTCGACCAGAAGACCGGCGACGTCTACGTGTCGAACAACAACAACGGCCCCGGCACCGGCAATGTCGTCAAGTACCACACCGGGGCCGACGGCAGCGTGACCAACTCGGTGGTCGCCAGCGGCCTCAACGACCCGCGCGGCCTGTCGTTCGGCCCCGACGGCAACCTGTACGTGCTCGAGCAGGGCAACGGCACTCCGGCCAGCGACCCGAACGCCGCCAGCGCCCCGGTGATCCCGTTCATCCCCGGCCTGGTCAGCGAGCGCGGCGGCTACACCGGCTCGATCACCAAGGTCGACACCACCAACCCGGCCGGCGGCCAGGACCGCGTCTACACCGGGCTGCCGTCGTTCCAGGAGTTCAACCCGACCACCGGCCAGGACCGCGTCAACTCGATCGGCCCGAACGCCTTCACCATCACCCCGGACGGCACCGTCTACATCGCCTCGGGCGGCGGCCTGGCCCCCGAGACTGCGGTCGCGGTGGGCGCCATCGGCAACGACCTGCAGGGCGTGCTGAAGCTGACCGGCCTGTTTGGCGACGACCCCTCCAAGGCGAGCTACACGACGGGCTTCAACGCCCTCGCCTACGCCTCGCAGAACGGCCCGGACGGGGCGACCACCCTGTTCAACACCGAAAGCAACCTGTACGACATCACCCAGGGCGCCGACGGCAAGCTGTACACCATCGACGCAGCGCGCAACTCGGTCTACGGGCTGTCTGCTGACGGCAACACGGTGGAGAGCGTCACCGTGCTGCAAAAGCAGCCCCCGGTGCTGACCCCGCCGCAGTACGCTGCCGAGGTCGCGGCCGGCGGCAACCCCACCGAGCAGTACCAGGCCGAGATCGCCAACGTCACCTACAAGAACGTCAACAGCCTGCCCAACGTCCCCGGCAACGTTCCGGTCGCCGCCGCCGGGTCCGGGTCCGCCCCAGCCGGCGCCCCGTCCGGCGCCCCGGCTGGCGTTCCGTCCGCCGCGCCCGCCTCGGGCGCCGCCACCCCCGCCGCGAACACCGACAGCTCGGGCGTCGTCGCCGGCGCCACCGCCGTTCCCACCCCCAGCTCGGGCACAGCCGCGACCGGCGCCACCACCGCGCCGACCACGGCCACCACCGACGCCTCGGGCAGCACCGGCACCGTGCCGCCGCACGGCGAGGACACCCTCGGCTCCGGCGTGACCAACACCACCATGGCCGCCACCGGCACCGCCGCGACCACGGCGCCGGCCACCACCGCCTCGACCACGGGCGCTCCGACCACGGGCGCTTCCAGCACCGGTCTGCCCACCTTGCCCACTTCCGGCCCGCCGCCCAGCGACGGCACGCTTCCGGGTCCGGTCGACCCGGTCAGCCCGCCGGTGCTCGCCACCAACATCTACTCGCCGTACTTCAACCCGTTCTTCGGCAACTACGCGCCTGCGCCGTCGGACCCGCTGGTCCTGCCGGCCGGCAACGGCGGCCAGTACGCCGCCTCCAAGCTGGTGGTGTTCGGCGACCGCCTCGCCGATAACGGCAACACCAAGGCCCTGCAGGAGTCGCTCGGCCAGGCCCCCGGCCAGACCACCGCGCCGTACTCGCCCACCGGCGACTTCTCCGACGGCCCGAAGTGGACCACCGACCTAGCCCAGATGCTCGGGGCGACGGCGCCCTCGCAGCAGCAGAACTTCGCCTACGAGAGCGCCACCGCGCGCGACCTCGGCATCCCCAACCCGTTCGACCCGAACGCCAGCAAGACTCCGCTCAGCACCTTCGCCGGGCAGATCCAGCAGTTCGCCAAGCAGGACGGGTCGTTCTCGACCAACGACGTGGTCTCGGTGACGTTCGGCGGCAACGACATCTCGCTGCCGAGCGCGGAGTCGCCGGAACAGGGCGTCAACGACAGCGTGAAGGCCATCGTCTCCGGCCTGCAGCAGGCGGCCGACCTCGGAGCCAAGCATTTCCTGGTCTCCAACCTGCCGGACATCACGCTCGCCCCGCTGTTCAGCGAGCCGGCGTTCCTTGCCGCCACCGGCGCCACCCAGGCCCAGTTCCAAGGCTTGGTCTCCGACTTCAACACCCAGCTGGCGACGGGCCTCAAGGATTTCCAAAGCCAGACCGGGCTCGACGTGAAGACCCTCGACCTCGACACCTTGTTCAAGGGCATCGCGGCCGATCCGTTCAACTACGGCTTCACCAACGTCACCCAGCCGGTGCTGTCGAGCACGCCAGGCACCAGCACCACGCCCACCTACAACCCGGCCATCGTCGGCCAGGACCCGCAGGTCGAGCATGGCACGCTGTTCCTGGACCCGTACTTCGACCCGACGGCGCTCGGCCAGGCGATCATCGCCCAGACCGCACGCAGCACGCTCACTGCCTAACCAGCCCAAACGCCAAGCGGGCGGGAAGCCGCCACCAGCTTCCCGCCCGCCGCTTCCTTGCCCACCATCATGACGGCTGCAGCCAGCCGGGCGCCATAGCGAGGCGCTCGGCCCTGCTGCGTCCGATCTCCTATGGGCGCAAAGCAAGGCCAGAGGCTCTGCCTCTGGACTCCGCCAAAGGCCGAGCCTTTGGAATTAAATACTTAAGAAACGGGTTTCCAAAGGCCTCAGGCCTTTGGCGGGTCTGGGCAGAGCCCAGCCTTGCTTTGCAGCAGGAGGTCAGGGGCTGGGCTTGGCCGATGCCTCAAGCCTGAGTCGGCCCTGCCTGGGCGATGGCGCCGACGGCGTCGGCTCGGTCTTGGGCCTAGCGTGCAGGTAGTCGTAGCGGTAGCTTTTGCTGCGGCCTTCGCCGGTCTCGATGCAGCACCACGAGGCGAGACCGCCGGCTGCCGCCATGTCGTCGAAAGCCTGCCGGCACTCCTCGCGGAACTTGAGTTTCTGGCGGGTGGTCTCGATGGCGTAGCTGCGCCCGGCCAGCTCCGCCAGCGTCTCGACCGAGACCCATGAATAGTCCGGCTGCGAATCGATATACGGCCAGAACGCCTTGGCGTAGTCCGAGCGAAGCCTGAAATAGGCCTCGCCGTCGATCGAAGCCAGGCTGCGGCTCTCGAACATGCTGCGTACCCATTCGCCGTAGGTGACCCGCACCGTGCTGTCGAGTGCGACACCCTCCCACTCGATGCGGCCGAGCAGGTTGTCCGAGTAGCCGGCGCCGGCCAGGCGGCCGTGCTTGGCGGCCTCCTCGTAGGCGGCGAACTCGCCCTGGTAGAAGCGGAACGACACCGAGCGCAGCTCCTCGAACACCCGCAGCAGGGTGCCGAGGTTGTTGACGTGCGCGGTGCGCCCGGTCGCCATCAACAGGTCGCGCCAGCTGGCTTCGGTGTGGTACAGCGCCAGGCCTTTCGGAGCGCCCTCCTGCGGCGGTGCCTCGGTGCGTTTGGCGCGCATGCGGAACAGCGCGTAGAGCGCGTCGCGGTGCTGCGAGCCGAGTTCACGGCCGCGCACCTCGACCACGGTGTGCGGGCGCACGATGTAGAGCCGCTGAAAGGCGCTGTCGGTGATCAGGCCCTTGTGCCGGGGCGCGAACGCCGAGGTGCGCGCCAGGCGCGACGGCATGATGGCCGGCGCCTTGCGGCCACGACGGTTGAGGCGGGAGCGGGCGAAGCGCTCGAGCCGCCGCCGCTCGACCTCGCTCAGCTCGGTTTCTTTAGCCATTCCGGCCCGTCCGCCAACAATCCGACCCCTTGATTCCCATCCGCGCCGCGACCCTAGCACCGGCCTGGGCAGGATGGGAATAGACGGGTCGGATTGGTTTCAGGCCGCCAGGACGGGGTTGCCGGGACAAGGCCGAAAGAGGCGAGGCGGGCTGTGGATAACTCCTGTGGATAAGTGAATCAACGGGTCGCTTTCGGGAATCAACGGGTCGCTTTCGGGAATCAACGGGTCGCTTTCGGGAATCAACGGGTCGTTTAGGGGGGTTAACCTCATGATTCTAAAAGCCGTTTCGCGTAATAGACTTAGTAATAGACTTATATAATAGACTTACTTAGACCGCTGCTGTGGACGAACCGTGCGCCCCAAGCGGCAAACGGCGTCGTGAAAACCAGCGTCGGCCATCCTCGAAATCGCAGACGGCAGCCAGCAAGCGGCTGACAAGGGGAGCGCGCCGCAGCCGAAAGCGACCCGTTGATTCCTGTCCGATCGGCATCGCCAAGCCGCGTGGCCCGTGCGTCGTCGCCGTTGCCGCGGCGGCGGCGAACCCCTAAGCAGGCTGACGAGAAAGCCACGCCATTCGGGGTGGCGGCGATCCGGGAGAAGCCATGCCGCTGTTGCAGCTGCACAACGTCAGCCGGTCGTTCGGCGCCATCCAGGCGCTGAGCGGCGTCGACCTGGTGGTGCGAGGGGGCGACATCATCGGGCTGATGGGCGACAACGGCGCCGGCAAGTCGACCCTGGCCAAGATCATCGCCGGCAACTTCCCGCCGACCGAGGGCGAGATGCTGTTCGAGGGCGAGCCGGTGCATTTCGCCCGCCCGGTCGACGCCCGCGCGGCAGGGATCGAGGTGGTCTACCAAGACCTCGCTTTGTCGGACAACCTGACCGCGGCCGCCAACGTGTTCCTGGGCCGCGAGCTGAAGCGCCGGGTGGGGCCGTTCCGCCTGCTCGACCACCGGCGCATGGACGAGCGCGCCTCGGCGCTGTTCCGCGAGCTGAAATCGGAGACCCGGGCGGGCGACCTGGTGCGGCTGATGTCGGGCGGCCAGCGGCAGGCGGTGGCGATCGCCCGAACCAGGCTGGCCGACGCCAAGCTGATCGTCATGGACGAGCCGACCGCGGCGATCAGCGTGCGCCAGATCGCCGAGGTGCTGCAGCTGATCGGCCGGCTGCGCCACGCGGGTATCGCGGTGGTGCTGATCAGCCACCGCATGCCCGACGTGTTCGGCACCTGCGACCGCATCGTGGTGATGCGCCGCGGCCGCAAGGTCGCCGACAAGCCGATCGCGCAGTCCAGCCCGGAAGAGGTCACCGGCCTCATCACCGGCGCCCTGGAGCACGCCTGAGTGCCCCAGAAAGCACAACCATGAGCGAGTTCGCCAACGTCGGCCGCGGCGCCTGGCACACGCGGGGCTTCCTTGCCTCGCAGACCGCCTATGTCGGGGCCGCCTTGCTGGTCCTGGCGGCGGTCGTGGCGCTGGCGTCGCCGGCGTTCCTGACGCTCGGCAACCTGGTCAACATCTCGAAGAACTTTTCCTACATCGCCATCGTCTCGCTCGGCGTCACCCTGGTCATCCTCACCGCCGGCATCGACCTGTCGGTCGGCTCGGTGATGGCGCTGGCGGCCATCGTCACCGCCTTGGCGCTGCAGTTCCTGTCGGCGACGCCGGTGGCGCAGGTACCGGGGCTGGCGATGACGCTGGCGATCCTCGCCGGTCTCGGCGTGGGCGCGGCGATCGGGCTGGTCAACGGCTACCTGATCGCCAAGCTGGAGCTGACGCCATTCGTGACCACGCTCGGCATGCTCAGCATCTGCCGCAGCCTGTCCTACGTCGTCACTTCGGGCCACGGCGTGCCGGTGGCAGGGCCGGACGCCACGCGGTTCTACGCGCTGACCGACGGTGCCGTGTTGGGTGTGCCGGTGGCGCTGGTCTACCTGCTGGCGCTGGCCGGGCTGATGGGGCTGTTCCTGCACCACACCGCGACCGGGCGTTACGTGTTCGCGATCGGCGGCAACGAGCGCGCCGCGGCGATGACCGGCGTGCCGGTAGCGCGGGTGAAGATGGGCGTCTACATGGCCTCCAGCACCCTGGCCGGGTTCTCCGGCATCCTGATGGCCGGCTGGCTCGGCTCAGTGCCGGCCAACCTCGCGGTCGGCTACGAGCTGCGCATCATCGCCGCCTCGGTGATCGGCGGCGCCAACCTGGCCGGCGGCGTCGGCGGCCCGACCGGCTCGATCGTCGGCGCGGCGCTGATCGAGGTGATCCGCAACGGCCTCGTGCTCGGCCGGGTGAACGCCTACTGGCAGGACACGCTGGTCGGCGTGATCATCGTGCTGGCGGTGTTCGTCGACCGGCTGCGCAGCCGCCGTGCGGCAAGGTAGGCAGGGGCTTTGCCCCCAACCCCATCAAAGGCTAGCCTTTGAGATCCGTTCTCAAAGAAACGGGGCCTGGGGCCAGCCGGCCTCAGCGGGTCAAGGGCGCAGTTGGCAAAGGTTCCGGCGACGTAGTCGTTGGAATGCCAATGGAGGGGGCGCCCTTGCCTTGCCAACAACAACCACAGGGAGGCTCACGTGAAGAAGCTTTTGCTCGCGACCATCGCCGCGGCGGCGTTGTCGGCGTCGGCGCACGCGGCCGACAAGCTCCGCTTCGCCATCGTGCCGAAGGCGATGAACAACCCGTATTTCGACCTGGCGCACAACGGCTGCGTCGCCGAGGCGGCCAAGCTCGGCGTCGAGTGCGTCTACACCGGCCCGATCGAGCACGAGCCGGCGACCCAGGTGCAGATCATCCAGGACCTGGTGAGCCAGCGCATCGACGGGCTGGCGATCTCGGTCGCCGACGCCGGCTCGGTCACGAAAGTGATCCAGCAGGCGCGCGACGCCGGCATCCCGGTCATCACCTTCGATAGCGACGCCCCGGATTCGGCGCGCCAGGCCTATGTCGGCACCGACAACCATGCGCTGGGCGTGGTCATCGGCCAGCAGCTGAACAGGGCGCGGCCCAACGGCGGCACCTACGCGATGGTGTCGGGCGGCCCGGCGGCGCAGAACCTGGCCGACCGCGTGCAGGGCGTGCGCGACGGCCTGAAGGGCACCAAATGGACGGAGATCGCCAACTCCGTGCAGTTCTGCAACGACGACCAGTCGCTGGCGGTGCAGCAGATGCAGGATTTGGCGACGGCCAACCCTGGCATCGGGGCAATCGTGCCGATCGGCGGCTGGCCGCTGTTCGCGCCGCAGGCGTACAAGCGCTTCGTCGACAGCCAGCGCGCGCGCTTCGACGCCGGGACGTTCAGCATCGTCTCGGCCGACACGCTGCAGGTCGAGCTGGACTTGCTCAAGGCCGGCTACGTCAACGCGCTGATCGGCCAGCAGCCGGACGCCATGGGAGCCAAGGCGATGGACCTGCTGGCGGCGCTGAAGGCCGGCAAGCCGGTCGATAAGGTCACCTATGTCGGCGTGACGCCAGTCACCAAGGAGACGCTCTAGACCCTCCGCCAGGCCGCCGAAGCCGGACCGGCGTTCGGCGGCTGCGCCCGCCAGGATGTCCCCGGATACGGTCGGTCCCGCCACTCAAGCGATTGTGTCCGGTTCATCGGTTCATGCACCCGGCGATTTCAACTGCAGCGACGTTGTCGTTGATCCGAAACGAGACCCTGGAGGATCATCCATGCGTAATATCCTGATCGTCGCGGCAGCCTTGGCCATCTCAGGGGTCGCCGGCGTGGCGAGCGCCCAGACGCCGGCGCCCGCTGTCCAGAGCTGCCCTGTGACGCCCTGCACGGCCAGCGGCATTCCGCCGGCGGCGCCGGGCGGCGAACCTGGCTCGGGCCCGGCGGCGCTGCGGACGGAGCCGCTGAACAGCCCGGTGGCGACCGGCGTCGGCGGCGGCAACTCCGAGGGCGGCAGCAAGTCCGGCGGCGCGTCCAGCAGCTCCGGCAGCAAGTGAAGAGCTGGTGACAGGCGGGGCGTCGCAGCGACCGGAGTGATCTTCTGAGCCAACAGCCTAGCACGGCGTCGACGTCGCGTTCGTCGGCGCCGTGAGTTTCCACTGCGTTAGGTGGCCGGAGGTCTTGACGACGGCGGCCGGCATCAACTTGAGATGCGCGTCGATGTCGTCGGCGTTCGCAGCCTGACACACAGCGACTGTAACGCTCCCTGCCGCTTTGCTCGCTTTACCGTGATTATTATAATGCTTGCTGATGGCGCTGAAAGATTGTGTGTAGTTTTTTGCGGAAAAGAATAAAGTACTGAAGTTGCAGTAGAACTACTGCCAATAGACTCTAAGCAGGATAACAGGACTGCGCCTTTAGGGTCAGCGGAGACGGCAGCAAATCTCCCAAGATGAACGTGAACTTTGCCGTGACTGAAACACTACGGCCACAAGCGCTTACGGCATATGAGAAGGCCGCATCGGGAACTCCTGGAGCCAGCATCTGCGACCCGGCGTATGTTTGGATTAGTGCCGGCGTTCCACAAACCGGTGCGTTCAACGCGGCGCAGCGCGCCGCCTTCTCAACCGCGAACTGCATTGCCGATTGAGTCCACACGAGCCTGCTAAAATCAATGATCCCAAAGATCAGCGCAACGAATGGCAAGGCCACAAGCGCGAACTCGACCGCTGTCGTCCCTGCACGCGATCGGAGCAGGCGCGTCACGCCGACAAGCCTAGGCGCCGGCCCACCTCGCGTACGCTCGCCCGGCTGCGTCATGGCTGTTTCGCCTCGTTGCTACCTGATGCGCGTGACAGCGTTGCCATTAAGCGTTTTTACATCCGCGACGCCGGGGATCGGCATCATGAAAGAATAAGGTATTTGCGTGGTGACGGTCACATAGTCGCCCGGCGGCGATCCGGTGCCCGGGCAAACCGTCGCGCCGTTGGCGCCGGTGATTCTGCCGCTTGCCGGATCGGTGCAGCTCTGGGTTGTCTCGGCACTGGTCACGATGACACTTGACAGGGCTGTGGCGCTCTGGGCGGCCGTTGCGACGCTTGCTAAGTTGTAGACATGATTGACAGCATAGGCCGCGCCCGCGCGCGCCGCGTTGCCAACCTGCATCCTGGTCCACGACGCCAAGCCCAAGCTGGCGGCGCCGGTGAGGATGAGGATGGGAGCGCACAGGGCGAACTCCAGAGCGGCGACTCCTTCCCTCGCGCCCCGCAACGAGGCCGCTCCCGAAACTCGTGAGCACCGTGCCATGCCGCTATTCCGCGAGCTTGTAGCCAGCGGCGCTGCCGACATCGGCGACGCCAAAGCCGGAGCAGTTGTGCTGGAAAGTGGCGCTACCGGAGAGGGCCATCCTAAACGCAATCAACTGCGTGCATGGGCTGCCCCCGCCACCTGACCACGCAACTTGCGAGTTTGGAGCGTAGATTGCGCCGGTGATGGTGAAGTTGTTGGTTCCGCTTGAAGCTATAGGTTTCCCCCCCGCTTTGTCGAGCCAAATAGCGATGCCAGCGGTAACTCCATGCGTCATTGGAGTAAGGTTTACAGTTACGCTTCCTGATAGACTGATGTTTCCGTAACTCGATCCACTGCTGGTAAAGACTAAGGTCACGTTAGTGCCGGTGATCTGGATGTTGTTCCCCGACGCAGCGATACCGCCCCCGTCGAAAATGTAGACGCCGCTACTCAGCGTAACGGACTTAGAATCCAACAGCGTCAAGCCGCAATATGTTCCAGGGTTGAGAGTGATCACTTGTGGGGACGTGTCTATTGTCTTACAGGGAGTGGACGGGGTCGGTATTATCCGCGATCCATACGGATCGCGTGCGGGCGCGGTGCCAAGCTGCAGCTTGTTCGTCGCGATAACTTGCGATGGCGCCGCCACGCATCCGCTTTGGCTCAGCTCTCCCAGGAAGACATCATAGCCTGTTACGTTGATGCCCCCGGAAAGGACCACATCGCAGGAGGGTCCTCCGTTGACGTAGACGTTGCAGCCTCCGGCATCGATGCTGCCAGTGCCGCTGGCTGCAATGCCGCCTGTCGGGGCGAGCAACAAGAGGCATGTGCTGGCCGGGGCCGCTACGGCGACCGCCTTGGCAGACGCTGTCGGCGGCGACTGAAGGAACACCCCGCTTAGGAACAACGCCTGTGGCTGCGTGATCACGACCTCGATCGCATTGGCTTTTGAAGCATAGCCGACTGTTGTCGGAGGTATGTTCACCGCGACGCCGACGCCCCCCGTTCCATCTACAAAACCATTTGCCGCCGCGACGCCCTTGGCTTCCTTTTGCGCGGCAACTGCCCCGGCCGACATGGCCAGGCCCGCGGCGAGCGCAGCCTGGTCGGCCGCCCCCTGCATCGCGCCTGCGTTCCCTTCCCAGATGCCGACATCGACCGCGAGCGCTGCAAAGCCAATCAGAACGAGGCCGAGCATTGCCGTCATGAGCGCGACGCTGCCGCGTTTGTCGCGCCATCCAACACCCGGAAGTTCCCATCCCGGAGCCAGAGCGACCACGGCCCTGCCCAGGAGCCGCTGCACCGGACCAGGGTTGGTCGTCGATTGGCCCGCATGGGCATCGCGAACGACGTCCACCAACGCTTTCCACATTGCGCTAGTCGACAATCGGCGCATGCCGTCAAACCCCTCCGCCCGCATTCGCGACGAGTGTGCCGGAAGCTGGTTAACGCGACCTTTCTCGCCTGCGAAACAACTTGCCGCACTGCGAGACAACATTCGCGAAAGGGCATTGCGCGCGCCAAAACGGTCGTGATAGAAATTGCACAACAAGAAAATATTTGAGGAAACGGTTGTCCAAGGGCGAAACACAGACCGGCGGCAGCGACGAGGCGGCCCTGGCGGCACGCGCCGCCTGGCTGTACTACGTCGAGGACCTGACGCAGGCGGAGGTGGCCAAGCGGCTCGGGCTGGCGCCGCTGAAGGCGCACCGCATCATCGCCCACGCCACGCGCAGCGGCTTGGTCCGGGTGTTCGTGGACGGCCCGATCAGCGGCTGCATGGAACTCGAACGCGGCCTGCGCCTACGGTTCGGCCTGCAGTGCTGCCGCGTGGTGCCGAGCGCCGCCCCGGAATCGGCGCTGCCGCTGCGCGCCATCGGGCGGGCCGCGGCGGGGTTCCTGACCGGGCTGCTGGACGGCGGCGAGCACAAGGTCATCGGCGTCGGCCACGGCCGCACCCTGGCCGCCATGGTCAGCGAAATGCCGAGCCACCCGGCGCCGGCCGGGGTGCGCTTCATATCCCTGCTGGGCAGCCTGCCGCACGTCATGGCGGCCAACCCGTACGACGTGATCTATCGCCTCGCCGACAAGACCTCGGCCGACGCCGACGTGATGCCGGTGCCGTTCCTGGCCAACACCGCGGAGGACCGTGCGGTGTTGCTGCGCCAGGACGGTGTCGCCGAGACGCTGCAGGCGGCGGCGGCGGCGACGCTGTTCCTGGTCGGCATCGGCGAGGTCGGCGGCCGCGCCTTCCTGCCGGCCAGCAGCGCCATCGTCGCCCGCGAGGTGAGCGCGTTGCAGCGGGCCGGGGCGGTCGGCGAGACGCTCGGCTTCTACTTCGACCGCGACGGGCGCCTGCTCGACACGCCGCTGCACGACAAGGTCGTCACCCTGCCGCCCGAGGCGTTGCGCGGCCGCCACACCGTCGGCGTCGCCGGCGGCAGCGGCAAGGCTGCGGCGATCCTGGCGATCCTGCGCAGCGGGCTGCTCACTGGCCTGATCACCGACGAGACGACCGCGCGGAGCCTCGTCGGACCGCCCACCCACCGCGCCAACACCCGAGGACCCGACATGCAGCCTACGTTCAAGAAGACCGCCCAGAAAACCACTCGGAAAACCACGCTTGCGGGCGTCGCCGCGCTGTGCGCGACCCTGGCGACCGGGGCCGGCGGCGCCGCGTCCGCCGCGGACGTCGCCAACGCCAAAGTCGCTTTCCTGATGCCCGACGAGGGTTCGACCCGCTACGAGGAGCACGACCGCCCCGGCTTCGTGGCCGAGATGAAGAAATTGTGCCCGACCTGCGAGGTGCTGTACCAGAACGCCGACGCCGACGCGTCGCGCCAGCAGCAGCAGTTCAACTCGGTGATTTCGCAGGGCGCCAAGGCGATCGTGATCGACCCCGTCGACTCGACCGCGGCCGCCTCGCTGGTCCATCAGGCGCAAAGCCAGGGCATCAAGGTCATCGCCTACGACCGCCCGATCCCGTCGGCGAAGGCCGACTACTACGTGTCGTTCAACAACGAGCAGATCGGCAAGTCGATCGCCCAGTCGCTGGTGCGGCACCTCAAGGCGTCCCACGTGCCGACCGCCAATGCCGGGCTGCTGGAGATCAACGGCTCGCCGACCGACGCCGCCGCCGGCCTGATCAAGAAAGGCGTCCACGAAGGCCTCGCCGGCAGCGGCTACAAGACGCTGGCCGAGTACGACACGCCGGAGTGGCAGCCGTCGAAGGCGCAGCAATGGGCCAGCGGCCAGGTCACCCGCTTCAACAAGAAGATCGTCGGCGTGGTCGCGGCCAACGACGGCACCGCCGGCGGCGCCGTCGCGGCGTTCAAGGCGGCCGGCATGGACCCGGTGCCGCCGGTCACCGGCAACGACGCGACGGTCGCCGGGCTGCAGCTGATCATCGCCGGCGACCAGTACAACACCATCGTCAAGCCGAGCGAGATCGTCGCCGCCGCCGCCGCGAACATCGCGATCCAGCTGCTGCGCGGCGAGACGCCCAAATCCAACACCACCCTGTTCGGCACGCCGACGCGGCTGTTCACGCCGGCCCTGGTCACGGCCGAGAACCTGAAGGCCGAGATCATCGACAAGCAGGTCGCCGGCAAGCCGATCGAGACGGCGGCAGTGCTGTGCACCGATCGCTACGCCGCCGGCTGCAACAAGATCGGCATCGCTCCGTGAGCAAGGGGCTTTGCCCCTTGAACCCCATCAAAGGCTAGCCTTTGAAATCCTTGTACAAGAGGTTTGGGGCCACCCGGCCCCAACGGGTCAAGGGCGACATTGGCCAAGGTTCCGACGACGTAGTCGCTGGAATGCCAATGGAGGGAGAGCCATTGCCTTGCTTTATGGCCGTCCGGCTGCCACGCGGGCAGCCGGATTTCCGGAAAAGGTTTTCCACGCATGACTGACACGTCGAAGTCCCCAGCCGGTGAGCTGGTCCTCAGCCTCAGCAAGATTTCCAAGCAGTTCGGCGCGGTGTCGGCGCTGACCGACATCGATCTCGAGGTCCGTGCTGGCGAGGTCGTGGCGCTGGTCGGCGACAACGGCGCCGGCAAGTCGACTTTGGTCAAGGTGCTCGCCGGCGTGCATCAGCCGACCTCGGGGACGATCGCGTTCCGCGGCAAGGAAGTCACGCTCGCCGACCCGAGCGCCTCCCTGGCGTTGGGCATCGCCACCGTGTTCCAGGATTTGGCGCTGTGCGAGAACCTCGACGTGGTCGCCAACATCTTCCTCGGCAAGGAGCTGCACCCGGCGCAGCTCGACGAGGTTTCGATGGAGGTGCGCGCCTGGACGCTGCTGCGCGAGCTGTCGGCGCGCATCCCGAGCGTTCGCATCGCGGTCGCCTCGCTGTCCGGCGGCCAGCGCCAGACGGTGGCCATCGCCCGCTCGCTGCTGCTGGAGCCCAAGCTGATCCTGCTCGACGAGCCGACCGCCGCGCTCGGCGTCGCGCAGACCGCCGAGGTGCTGGACCTGATCGAGCGGGTGCGCGACCGCGGCCTCGGCGTGGTGATGATCAGCCACAACATGGAGGACGTGCGCGCCGTCGCCGACCGCATCGTGGTGCTGCGGCTGGGGCGCAACAACGGCGTGTTCTATCCCGACACCTCGAACCAGGAGCTGGTCGGCGCCATCACCGGCGCGTCCGACAACTCGGTCTCGCGCCGTTCGGTGCGTCGCGCCAAGCTCGATCTCAACCAGGGGGCGCAGTCATGAGCGGCCAGACCGGAACGCCCGCCCCGCTGCTCGACCGCAGCGACGAGCGGGTCAAGCATGGCAGCGGGGTCGGCGGGGCGATCCGCTCGTTCATCGACCGGGTGCGCTCAGGCGACCTCGGCTCGCTGCCGGTGGTGGTCGGCCTGGCGATCATCTGGACGGTGTTCCAGAGCCTCAACCCGGTGTTCCTGTCGAGCAACAACCTGGTCAACCTGCTGTTCGATTCCGCGACGGTCGGGGTGATCTCGCTCGGCATCGTGTGCATCTTGATGGTCGGCGAGATCGACCTCTCGGTCGGCTCGGTCAGCGGCTTCGCCTCGGCGGTGGTCGGCGTGCTGTGGGTCAACCAGGGCTGGCCGGTGCTGCTGGCGGTGCTCGCCGCCATGCTGGTGGGGGCGGCGATCGGCTTCCTGTACTCGTTCCTGTTCAACCGGTTCGGCATGCCGAGCTTCATCTCGACGCTGGCCGGGCTGCTCGCCGTGCTCGGGCTGCAGCTCTACATCCTCGGCCAGAGCGGCTCGATCAACCTGCCGTACGGCTCGGCTGTGGTGGACTTCGGCCAGTCGCTGTTCATGCCGCATCTCCTCGCCTATCTGGCGGCGGCGCTGGCCGGCGTCGTGACCTTCGCCATGGGCTTCCGCACCGCGGCGCGCCGCCGCGAGGCGGGCCTGTCGCCGCAGTCGCTGGGCGGCCTGGTGGTCCGCGCGGCGGCGCCCACCGCCGTGCTCCTGTTGGTGGCGTACTACCTCAACGGCGACCGCGGCATCCCCTGGATGTTCGCGCTGTTCGTGGGCTTGGTCATCGCCGTGAACTACGCGCTGACCCGGACCAGGTGGGGCCGCTGGGTCACCGCCGTCGGCGGCAACCGCGAGGCGGCGCGCCGCGCCGGCATCAACGTCCGCTTCATCTACATGAGCTCGTTCGTGCTGTGCTCGGTGCTGGCCTCGCTCGGCGGCGTGCTGTCCGCGGCGCGGCTCGCCTCGGCCAGCCAGCAGGCCGGCACCGGCGACGTCAACCTCGACGCCATCGCGGCGGCGGTGATCGGCGGCACCAGCCTGTTCGGCGGCCGCGGCAGCGCCTACTCGGCGTTGGTCGGCATCATCGTCATCGAGTCGATCTCGAGCGGGCTGACGCTGCTCGATCTGGCGTCCTCGCTGCGCTACATGATCACCGGCGGCGTGCTCGCCATCGCGGTCATCGTGGACTCCCTCGCCCGTCGCTCGCGCGTGTCGCATGGCCGCGCCTAGGCGATCATTTTGCGTGCGATTTATAATGGCCGCGAAAGCGCGCTAGTCGACACTGATTGGAGGCAATGACCATGTCGCAGAGCAACACCCGCATGACCGCCGTGGTCTGCCACGGCCCGGAGGACTACCGGGTCGAACAGGTCGAGCGCCCGACGCCCGGCCCGCGCGAGCTGGTCATCAAGATCGCCGCGTGCGGCGTCTGCGCCAGCGACTGCAAGTGCTGGAGCGGCGCCAAGATGTTCTGGGGCGCCGACCCTTGGGTGAAAGCCCCGGTCATCCCCGGCCACGAGTTCTTCGGCCATGTCGCCGACCTCGGCCCGGGGGCGGCCGAGCATTTTGGCGTGGCGGCCGGCGACACGGTGATCGCCGAGCAGATCGTGCCGTGCGACCGTTGTCGCTACTGCCGGTCGGGCCAGTACTGGATGTGCGAGGTGCACAATATCTTCGGCTTCCAGCGCGAGGTCGCCGATGGCGGCATGTCGGAGTACATGCGCCTGCCGCCAACCTCGCGGGTACACAAAATTCCCGCCGCCATGCCGCTGGACGACGCCGCGATCATCGAGCCGCTGTCCTGCGCCATCCACACCGTGCAGCGCGGCGACCTGCAGCTCGACGACGTGGTGGTGATCGCCGGGGCCGGCCCGATCGGGCTGATGATGGTCCAAGTGGCCCGGTTGAAGACCCCGAAGAAGCTCATCGTCATCGACATGGTTGGCGAGCGACTCGATCTCGCGCGACAGTTCGGCGCCGACGTGGTCATCAACCCGAAGGAGCAGGACGCCGAGGCGATCGTGCGCGGGCTGACCGGCGGCTACGGCTGCGACGTCTACATCGAGGCGACCGGCTCGCCGGCGGGGGTGACGCAGGGGCTGGGGCTGATCCGCAAGCTCGGCCGCTTCGTCGAGTTCTCGGTGTTCGGCGCCGACGTCACGGTCGACTGGTCGATCATCGGCGACCGCAAGGAGCTGGACGTGCGCGGCGTCCATCTCGGCCCGTACTGCTACCCGATCGCCATCGACCTGCTGTCGCGCGGGCTGGTCACCTCGAAGGGCATCGTCACCCACGCCTACGCCTTCGCGCAGTGGGACGACGCCATCAAGGTCGCCAACTCGCTGGACTCGATCAAGGTCTTGATGAAGCCGGCGGCTTAGCTCATGGAATACGTGATCGGCGCCGACATCGGCACCCAGAGCACCAAGGCGCTGCTGGTCGAGACGGCGACCGGGCGCATCGTGGCGCAGCACGCCAAAAGCTACCAGCCGGAGACGCCCAAGCCGCTCTGGGCCGAGCAGTGGCCCTCGGTGTGGCTGGACGCGGTGGCCGAGTGCATTGCCGCCTGCGCCGCCAAGGCGCCGGCCGCGGAGATCAAGGCGGTTTGCGTGAGCAGCCTGTATGGCGGCTCCGGCATCCCGGTGGACGCCGACCTGCAGCCGCTGCATCCCTGCCTGATCTGGATGGACCGCCGCGCCGGCGCCGAGGTGGAGTGGGTGCGGGCCAACATCGACCTGGAGCGGCTGTACGACGTCACCGGCAACGGCGTCGACAGCTATTACGGCTTCACCAAGATGCTGTGGCTGCAGAAGCATCGGCCGGAGGTGTGGGCCCGGACGCGCTGGTTGCTGCCGCCCAACGCCTACGTCGCCCGGATGCTGACCGGCGAGCTGGCGGTGGACCATTCCTCAGCCGGCAACATCGGCGGCGTCTACGACATCAAGCGTCGCGCCTGGTCGCCGGAGATGCTCGACCGGCTCGGCATCCCGGCGGCGATGATGCCCGAGCGGCTGGTGGAATCGAGCGAGATCGTGGGCGGCCTGCTGGCGGGCTGGGCCACCCGGCTCGGCCTGGCCACGGGGACGTCGGTGGTCGCCGGCGGCGTCGACGCGGCGGTCGCCACCTTCGCCGCGGGCGCTACCCGGCAGGGCCAGCACGTCGCCATGATGGGCACCAGCATGTGCTGGGGCACCATCACCCAGACCACCGACGCGCGCCGCGGCCTGATCACCATGCCGCACGTGTTCAACGGGCTGCACGACCTGTACGTGTTCGGCGGCGCCATCGCCGCCGGGGCCTCGGTCGCCTGGTACCGCGACCAGTTCTGCGAGGCGGAGGCCGCGGCGGCGCGGCTCAGCGGCGGCGACGTCCACCAACTCCTGGAGGACGCCGCGCGGGGAGTGCCGGCGGGGTCGGACGGCATCGTGTTCCTGCCGTACCTGATGGGCGAGCGCAGCCCGATTTGGGACGACCGGGCCAGCGGCGCGTTCGTCGGCCTCAGCCTGTTCCACACCCGGGCGCACCTCTACCGCGCGGTGCTGGAGGGGGTGACCTTCGCGCTGCGCCACAACATCGAGGCCGGCGCCGAGGGCTTGGCACTCGCCGACCGGCTGGTGGTGGTCGGCGGGGCCGCGCATTCCGACCTGTGGATGCAGATCATCGCCGACATCACCGGCTACCCGGTGTTCACCATCGAGGAGGAGGTGGAGGCCCCGCTCGGCGCGGCGCTGCTGGCGGCCATCGGCGTCGGCCTCATCACCCGCGAACGCGCGGCGCAGGGCTGGGTCACGCTGGCGGCGCGGGCGCAGCCGCAGGCTGGAGACGGCAGAAGCGCCTACGACCGCCTGTTCGGCGTCTACAAGGATTTGTACCCGGCGCTGAAGGCCAGCATGCACCGCCTGCAAAGCGAGCGGTGAAGCCAGCCCGATCACGGCGTCGCCCAGCTTGGCTGGCTTGGAGCTTCGGATTTCAGCGCCGTAGAGGAGACTGGAAGGAGCTGCTGGGAGACGCTCCGTGAGCGCTTCGGCAGGCTTGTCGCGTAAGGATCGTCTCAAGTCGACCGAGGCTGCGTGGAAACGTGTTTCCGATGATCCGAGCCTATGCCCAGTTCGCCAGGCTGCGCCGGCGACCCTTGGCCGCCGGCGCGCTGCTGACGGCGCTGTCGATCTTCGGGCAGACCGTGCTGATTTCAGTGTTCGGCGGCCGCTTCCGCCAGACGTTCCTGTTGTCGAACGGCGAATTCGGCGTGGTCTACGCGGTCGCGACGATACTCGCGGCGCTGACGCTGCCGGTGTTCGGGCCGGGCATCGACGGCGTGCCGGTTCGACGCTTCGCCTGGACCGTGTCGGTCGCCCTCGCCGGCGCGAGCCTGGCCGTGGCGCTCAGCCCGAATGTGCTGGCGTTCGCCGCCGGCCTTTATGCGGTGCGCCTCGCCGGGATGGGCCTGGTGCATACCGCGGTGACCGCGACGGCCAGGACGCTGCCGTCAGATGTCGGCAAGGCGCTGGGCCTGATCGCCCTCGGCTCCACAGCGGCCCAGGCCACCCTGCCGTTCCTCGCGGCGGCGGCCATCGAGCGGTTCGGCTGGCGCTGGACCTGGGGCCTGGTCGCGGCGCTGGCGCTTTTCGTGGGACGCGCGGCGCTTCCGCTGCTGCCGCGCGGCCTTGGCCGGGAACACCTCCGCGCATCGCCGCGGCCGGCGGGCGGCGCCGTCTGGCGCGACCCTCGGCTGCTGGTGACGCTGCCGGCGCTGCTGGCGGTCTCCTTCGTCCTCACGGCGTTCATCTTCCACCAGGCCCGGCTGGCCGTCGAGAAGGGCTGGGCGCTGGAGTGGCTGGCCGGCTGGTTTGTGGCGTTCGCGGCGACCCAGGCGGTTGCCTCGCTCGTCGCCGGCCCGGTGATCGACCGCCTTGGGGCAAAGTTCCTGCTGCCGCTGTTCCTGGCCCCGTTCGGGCTTGGCCTGCTCCTGATCGCCCTGTTCTCGTCGCCGTGGATCGCACCCGCCTACCTGATGCTGATGGCGGTCTCCGCCGCGGTCGACGCGACGCTGGCAGTGAAGCTGTGGGGCGAACTGTACGGCCCCGCCAGCCTGGCGCGCATCCGCTCGACGTTCGAGGCGGTGCGCGTGGTGGTGGGCGGCACGGCGCCGGCGGTGACCGGCCTGCTGCTCGACCACGGCGTCCCGCTCTCGCGGCAGGCGGTGGGCTGCGTGGCCTACCTGATCGCCGCGAGCGCCCTGGCCGCGACCCTGCCGCTGCTGGGCAGGCCTGAATAGGCAGAGCATGCGGCAGTTTCACCAAGACGGCCGCAGCGGCAAACGACCTGATGAAGCGGCAGAACAATGCTTTCAGACCTCGACTTTGTAGTTCAACCCTATTTCATCGCCACGCCCGCCTTATTTTGCTGCGGTCGCAGTCGGAAGCTCTGACGACCTGCTCCCGCCAAGTCGAAATGGGCGGCGGCATGAGAGCTTGGCTCGGCAGGATCGGCGTAAGTGTTGGCGGCGCCAGGAACAGGTCGGTGCGCGGGCAAGCGGAGCGAATCAGCCGGTGCAGGCTGACGTTCCGCCTCCTTGGGGCAAACGGCGGGGCTAGCAGCCTGTCGGAGTGAGGTTCGGGCGATGTCGCGCAACCCGGTTGGAAATCATGGCCGCTAACGGCCCAGCAATCGCTTGTAGCGGTCGCAACGGCTGATCACCGCAGTTTCCGCGGTGC